>Ga0113563_10002173_pt1 | contig 11687 bp, 10 predicted proteins | sample Mud3Dept3metaG_FD_80117 | JGI IMG/M metagenome (GOLD analysis project Ga0113563, IMG submission 80117) | Freshwater wetland microbial communities from Ohio, USA, analyzing the effect of biotic and abiotic controls - Mud 3 Core 4 Depth 3... | ecosystem: Environmental > Aquatic > Freshwater >...
GCGGCCGCAGTCTCTATGTCGGCGCCGGGGTGGCAGAGCTTCCGGCATTGATCATGGAAACGGTAGAACTACGTCGAATGGTAAAGCCCTATAATCTTCGGAGTGCAGAAGTTGCAGCCCTCAACCATGCCTGCCATTCCGTCCCACTCACGTTCCATCTGGCTGATGCAGCCAGCGCGAAGGGTCGCTTTGATCATTTGTGGATCGTCAGTGTATTGAACGACCCTGAACGGTTCCCACATCTGTCGCCTCTGTCGTACGGCCGAGGCAATCCGCTGACCCTCGACCCGCTGAAGTTTGGCAAAGAACGTCGTACCGTGCGTGCCCTGGTTGCACGTTGTATGGGAAAACTCACGCGGCCTGGTTTCGTCACGACAACCACAGAAGAAGTTCTCTGGATTGCAGAGTGGTGCCACCAGCATCGAGTGACCTATCGGGTTGGAAGACATGAATATCCGACGGCACTGGTGGGTGATCCAATCTGTTTCATTGAAATTGGCAAGGGCTAAAGAGGTGAAGCGTCGTTCGTGAAGCGTGAAGCGCGGATAGATCGGGCTATGAGATTCGGAAACCCGGTTTGGCTTTTGAGGTCCTGTCCATATACTGGCCCGCGTACTTCACGTAGTTCTCCGCCGACTCCTTAATCCACGCGAGTTCTTCCACCGTGACCGGTCGTTTCACCTTCGCGGGCGAACCAAGGATCAGGCTCTTGGGTGGCACGATGGTTTGTTCTGTGATCAGGGCTCCGGCTCCCACGATAGAGTCTTCTCCGATTACGGCGCCGTCCATGATAATAGCTCCCATGCCAATCAGCACACGATCTTTAATCGTGCAGCCGTGGAGGATGGCCCCATGGCCGATCGTCACCTCGTTGCCGATGATCAGCGGATGGGTATCGTGGGTGACATGGAGTATGCAGAGATCCTGCACGTTTGTCCTGTCACCAATCCTGATAAAGTGCACGTCTCCTCGAATGACGGCATGGAACCAGACACTACAGTACTCACCCAGCACCACATCGCCGATGACGACGCCTGTTTCGTCGATAAAACAGGAGTCGGGGATGATGGGTTTGATTCCCTGAAATGTGCGGATCATGCAGCCCACTGTAGGGGAATCGGCTCGTAACCTGCAAGGGGGGCAGGGGCATCAATTGAAAGGCCCATCCAGAAAAACTGGATGGGCCTTTGCGGGCACTTTCGGATGGGTCCTGTCCCTACATAAACTTGAGGAACTTCTCCTTCACGTCATCCATCACTTGGGCCGTAATAGTCGCCATCCCGCGCTCCTTCGCCACCCGCTCGACTTCCTTACGGGCCATGGGACGGATAAAGTCCGGAATGTTTTCAAGCCGCTTCTCGGCTTCTGGCGTCCAGCTAGTTCCATTGCTCGAGTCGTTCTTGGAGTCGTCCATCACTTGTAACGTGATGGTCTTGTATCCCTGCTTACGAGCATAGGCCTCCACACTGCTCTGCACCATCGGCTTCACGAACGAAGGAAGCCGGTCGAGCTTTTCCTTCGCATCGGGCGACCAGGCAAACTCCGAGGTCACGGTCCCGACAGCGCCAGGTTTCCCGCTGGAAGTGAGGCCCATTTCAGCCACCATCGCGGAGAAGGGGCAACCGCCGCCGGACTTCTCTCCAGGCTTGGCTGCCGGTGTAGCCGTCGCTGCTGCGACCGCTGGCTGACCACCTTGGATCTTCTCGTTCAAATACGCTGCCATCTGACCAGAGCCTGCGGCTACTTGGTCTTTCAGCGTGCCCCGAGTCATCTCGAACGGCTCAGCCTCAACGGTACGCCCACCCAGCTTCACCCCGAGAGAACTGACCATCTGAGTTTCGCCTGCATTCGTGACCATGGAAAACTTGGCATTGCAAGAGGGACAACCGAAGAACACGCCGAGCGAATCCTCTCCAGGCTTTTCCACCTTCTCAAAGTTCATGTAGGTTTCACAGTTGAGGCATACGAATTTCATGGGTCTCCTCTTCGATGCATTGCATCACAGTTTATCAGCCAGCACCTTCTTGTAATCGAGTAACGTTCTGATACGCCCGGCAATATCTTGGTAGCGTTGAATCGTCGGATAGGTTTCGTCGAGCAATGGCTCCCCCTTGTCGAACGTGCGCGCGAGTTTCCGGTCGAAGGGAATCCGTCCGAGCAACGGCAGGTCTAGCATCTCACACATCGCCTCGGTATTGCCCTCGAACAACTCGTTCACTTCACCACAAGAAGGACAGCGATACTCGCTCATATTTTCGACCATGCCCAGAACCTTGATACCGATGTCGCGGGCATAGGTGACCGACTTCTGCACCACATCCGATGCCACTTCTGATGGCGTCGTGACGACAATCGCTCCCGCCAGGTCAGGAATAAACCCGGCAATGACCGGCGGCTTGTCCGCCGCAGCCCCAGGAGGGAGATCGACCAGCAGATAATCGAGCTCACCCCAGACGACATCGGCCAGGAATTCTCGAATGACATTCATTTCCATCAACCCTAACCAGACCGGGCTGACATCCATCGGCCCTTTCCAACGAACCGGCGATGCATCATCCAAGAAGAAATCCATCGACGCGACTTTCAGACCGAGGGGCCCAACCGGGGGAACCGCGCCCTCAGGCGTCATCGTCAATGACTGACCGTGCAAGCCCAACATGCGAGGCACACAAGGCCCATTCAGATCCACGTCTAAAAGTCCGACCTTCATGCCCTGCCGAGCAAAAGCCAAGGCCAGATTGACCGTGGTCATGCTCTTACCCACCCCGCCCTTCCCACTCATGACGACCAGCTTGTGCGTGATGCCGGCCATGCGAGCATGGACCTGTTTAGTATTTTCTGAAATCTGTGCGAGCACTTTGGCGTCGTCTGAGTACTTCAATTTTCCAAGAATGGTCTTCAGATCTTTTTCAACCGCCATAACGGAAACTCCCCACTAACTTGGCGAATACACAGAGGTTGACCGTAACACAGGGATTTCCGGGGAGTCAAACTCCACACATCCAGTCCGCCAGATGGCACACATTCCGACGCCTAACCAGCATTATTCATGACGGTTCGTCGCGAAATCGCGCAGTCGCCATGCGAGACAGGCGCGCGGAGATTAAGGGACTGGCTCCGCCGTATTCGGCGGTGCCTGTCCCACTCCCAAAACGGGGGCAGTCGCCAAAGTAAGAAGGGCGCCAGTCCCCAACAGTATGTTGACCGACCGAACGGCAAGCCCGCCTGCCTGGATACCGGGCCACCGCGTCCAGGTGCGTCGTCACCGCGCTTGCGAGGCCGAGCGCCATATACATGATCCTGGCGCGAAGAAAGAGTTCCACATCAGGTTCTGACTTCCATCTCCGCGATTGCAGCAGAAGCGAACATGAATAATGCGGGTTCTGTGGTAGAATCAAAATTCCCAAATGACGGAAGGTGCTAGCTGGTGGTCTTCATCTATAGAAGGGTTTTAATGGAGGTCTTTTCACCTCTTTTGAGAAAGGGAGAATGCCGATGAGACGATCTACAACGCAACTAACTGTCACGCTGGCCGGCATCCTAGCCTTAGTCGCCACCACAGTGCTGCCTTTGCAAGCGGTATTCGGGGAGGGCGGGGCGCGGCGGGACGTTGTGCGTCAAGAAGAGCAGAACCTCAAGGACGCCCTCGAGCACGCGAAAGAAGCGGTGGACCATGGCAAACAGGGTCATGCTGAGACACTCCTGGCACATGCGGAAGCCGCGCTGCAACATGCCCTGAAGGGAGGCACGGATCATCCGCATGTGGCCGAAGGGATCGCACATCTGAAAGAAGCCATTGAGCATGGGAAAGCGGGCCATGCTGACGTAGCCACGAAACACGCAGAAACTGCTGTCATGCACCTGTCTCAGGGAAAGTAAGATAGCAAGGCAAAGAGGGTAGGTGAAGAAAAGGGCGTCAGCAACAGTGGAGGTGCTTAAGGGGTCTGACCCCTTTTATTCCTGATCGACCGCAATTCCAACCGTCCCTATCTCAAAAACCGCCAACTTCAACAGCTCCGCTTGATCCCCTGAACACTTCACAGAGAATCAAATTGGGGAGACCCAGCCGTTCTCTCGGCAACCGAGCGTCAAGCCATTCGGTATGGGGAGTACGCGTTCCCCGGAGGTAATCGACCCATACCGTCGTATCGAGAGTGAGGTTAAGGGGTCTGAGGTGGCCCGGATTTGACAGACACCTTGAAACGGGGAAAGGGGTGGGTGGGATGATCCCGACTGCGCGCGTCCAACGAGGGGAGTCTTCGACCGCGCGTTGCGCGAGCAAAGGGATCGTCCCAGCTACCCCGTTCCCTGCTAGATCGAATACTGAAAGATCGGCTTCGCCCCAATCGCCTGAGCCAGCACTCCACGGCGTTTGAGTTCTTCGAGAATCAGCCGAGTGGCTGCATCGAAGTCTACCGGACCTGAAAGTACGATATCGGTATTGGGCGGGACTTCCTCCGGTACCTTGCTCATATGAACGGCAACCACCGGGACCGGATGGACGAGCGTCCTGATGGCCTGTGCTGCTTCGACATAGGCCATGCCGAAAGGATTGGTCGTCGAGACCACAATTAACCCGGTATCGACAAGTAACCTCGCGACTTCTCCGTAGCGGCGAGCCATCTCTGTCGCCTGGCCTCGCTCCCCCTCCGAAAGATCTGCATCGAGCCCCCGTCGGAGATTCTCGCCATCGAGCAGGTATGCATGTCGGCCGTCCGCTACGAGTCTTGCTTCGATGGTTCTGGCAAGGAAAGACTTCCCCGTATGCCGCCCCCCGGTCACCAGCACTATGGCGGCCCGGTGGCCGTACTGTTGCGCGCGATCCTCGACGCCGACCTCGCCTTTCACCCAGGCGAAATCCCGTTGCCGCGCTTCTTCGCGGAGAAACTCCTGATCGTCACGGACCAACTCTGTCACGATCCCGCCGCCGGCAATGTCATACTCGTCCACGAGGACAAACCGGCCCGTTGCCTCAGACGAAACCGAGAGGTCAAATGCGACCGGCGCTTTCGTCCGAATCGTCAATTCAGCAACCTGGTTCTTATTCACGACCGCGCTGCCTTGCTGCTGCGCCAGATCCATCGTGTCGATGATTCGATGGATAGTGGCAATTTCACAATCGACTTCTTTCGTCGCCACTCTGAGCTGATAGCGCCTGCCCCGCTCCAACGGCTTCCGGCCCAGCCAGAATACGTTGGCTCGAAAGGCCGTCGATACCAGCGGGAGTTCATCTTGGTGTGAGGCGATCTCTCCTCGTTCCACAAAAATCTGCTCGTCGAGCGTGACACCGACTGACTGGCCCGCATGGCCCTCGATCGGCGGAGGATCGATATTGAACGCCTCAATCGACTTGATCGTCGCCCGTTTGTTCGACGGTGAAAAGACCAGGGAGTCGCCGACCTTGACACGCCCGGCTGTGACGCGCCCTGTAATAATGCGGCGGGCATCGAACTTGTACACATCCTGAACCGGCAGGCGAAGCGGCTGCTCGGACCGCCCCGGCTCCTTACGAAAGGCACTGAGTGCGTCCAGCACGGTCGGACCGCTGTACCACGGCATTGACCCGCTCCGGTTGGCGATATTGTCTCCGAGTTTGGCACTGACCGGAATGATCTGCTGGGGAACCGCCTTGAACTGCCCGAGGAATTCCCGATATTCCTTTTCAATCCCGTCGAACACATCCTGCCGGTAACCGACCAGATCCATCTTGTTCACCACGACGGCAAACTGGCGGACGCCCAGGAGAGACAAGAGATAGCCATGTTTTTTGGATTGTTCCTTCACTCCCTCCAACGCATCGATCAGCAGCAACGCCCCTTCGGCCCTGGCCGCCCCGGAGATCATGTTCTTGAGAAACTCCTTGTGCCCCGGCGCATCGATGATGATGTAGTGCCGGCCCTTCCAGCCAAAGAAGGTCCGCGCCGTATCGATCGTGATGCCCTGCTCCTGTTCTTCAAGAAAGGCATCGAACAGGAAGGCATACTCAAATTCCTTCCCCTGCTGCTGACAGATGGCTTGGACCTTTTCAAGTTTGCCATCCGGCAACGATCCCGTATCGGCATAGAGGCGCCCCAGCAATGTCGACTTCCCGTGGTCCACATGCCCAACAATGACGATATTCAGACTGTCCGATGGTTTCGAGATTGTTTCTGCCATTCCTAGACTCCAGAATGTTCAAACAGGCAAGATTTCTCACCCGCCCAACCCTGGCGCGCCGAGACGCGCCTTGTCCCAAGCAAGGCCGCAGGGAGCCCATCTCCTTGAGGCGTACCCTTGTGGTACGTCTCAAGGAGATGGGCGACTGAGAACGCCGCTGGATGCCTGTTTCAACATTCTGCCGCTACATGTAGCCATCTTTGCGAAGCAACTCCATCCCGCGCCCTTCGTCCTGTGCTCGACCCGATCGCTCTGCTACCGTCGTATGCCGCAACTCATCGATAATGTCGTCCACAGACTTCGCGGTCGACTTGATCGGGGTCGTACAGGGTGCACAGCCGAGACTGCGGTAACGGGTGCCGTCGCCTTTGTCGAGGTACAGATCCATGAACGGGATGTTTTCGAGCTTGATATATTCCCAAATATTGATTTCCGTCCAATCCAGCAGCGGATGGATCCGGATGTGGGTTCCCGGAGGAAAGGTCGTCTTGAATTGATCCCAGAGCTCCGGCGGCTGATCGCGGAAATCCCAATCGCCGTGCTTGTCGCGCGGCGAGAAGTAACGCTCCTTGGCTCTCGTCCCTTCCTCATCTGCGCGCACTCCCAGAATGATACCTGTATAGCCCTTCTGCTCAATCAATTGCTTGAGCCCATTGGTTTTCAAAGCCGTACAGCAGTTAACGCGGCCCAGCGTATGGTTCATTCCAGCCGCGAGCGCTTCCTTGTTCTGGCCCACGACTAAGTTCAGGCCCCACTCGCGGGCCATGCGGTCTCGATATTCGATCATGGCGGGGATTTTGTAGCTGGTGTCGACGTGTAAAAGGGGAAACGGGACGTGGCTGAAAAAAGCCTTTCTGGCCAACCACAGCAGCACGGTCGAATCCTTCCCCATCGACCACAGCATCGCCAGGTTGTTGAAATGTTTATAGGCTTCTCTGAGGATATAGACGCTCTGATCTTCTAATTGACGAAGGTGTTGCACGGACTCAATCCTCTCGTATGCTCAATATGGTCGACCGGCTGCACCAATTTCCACCGGCTCCTGAGTCAATTCCTCCAGCTTTCGCGCCGCCGCCCCCTCTTCAATCGCACGTCGCGCCAGCGGCACACATGAGGCCCATGTCGTCCCCTTGCCTGCGGCATACAGAATCAACGATGCGTTCATCAATACCCAGTGGTAGGGTCCGCCAGGAACTTGATTGTGAAGAATCCGCCGGATCAGATCCGCTTCTTTCTCTCGCTGATCAGACGGAAAACCAGCCATATCGCGTGGTGTGCCCAGCGGCATCCCGCCGTCTCTAGACGCGAACGAGAGAGGCGTAATCCTCTCATCCCGCAATTCCAGCACCCTGGTGATGCCTGCGACCGAGAGCTCAGGGTCGCCTTCAACGCCGCTCACCACCAACGCACGGGGGCAAGCCAGCATTCGCAATACTTCAGCCGTCTTTTCAAAATGGGGAGGATGGGACAGTCCGACGACCTGAGACAAGGCACGAGCCGGGTTCAAGAGCCTGGCTATAGGATGAAACACATTCCGCACCCCCAACTCTTGCCGCATTTCTAAAAAACGATAGACCGGAGGGTGGTAGAGGGCGATGTCCAGATAGGCAAATCCATGCCGTGCCACTGCCTCCGCCGCTTCTTTCGGCCCCATCTCAACCGGCAGGCCCAAGGCTTTGAAGACCCCGGCATTTCCTGCCCGGCCGGGAATCCCGTCATAGCCATGCATCAATACCGACGCGCCTGCCGACGCCGCCACGATTGCGGCAGCAGCAAGAGCATGAAAGGTTTCTTGTTTGCCGGCGTAACTCGGCAGATCCACAACGCCGAGATCTCGCTGGATCGGGACAGGCGCCACATAGGAGCGCGCGACTGCGGTCATCGAGGCCAGTTCGGTGACCGATTCCGTCTTGACCCGCATGGCAACGAGAAAGGCCCCCACCTGTGCCTGCGTGGCTTCCCCTTCAATGAGGGATTTCATCGCCCGTTTCGCTTCGTCCCAGGTGAGATCCTTGGCAGCTCTCGGCCCCTTCGCAATCTTGGCGATCAGATCCTGCATCGACATTATGAGGCCTTGTGTAACCCGCACTCGGTCTTGGTAAAAGTTTTCCACCGCCCCGCGCGGGAATCTTCGCCGGGCATCACGGGGCTCGTGCAGTATGTGCAGCCGATACTGGGATAGTTGCGGTCATGCAATGCGTTGTAGGGCACTCCATGGACACGGATGTAGGTCCAGACATCCTCCCAGGTCCACTGCGCGAGTGGATTGACTTTCGCTAACTGAAATTTCTGGTCCCACTCGATCAGCTTGGCATTGGCCCTCGTGGCAGACTGGTCCCGCCTGATCCCGGTGATCCAGGCGTCGAACTCCTTAAGCACTCGCGTGAGGGGTTCCACTTTGCGCAACTCACAACATTGATCGGGCTGGCGCGTCCACAGGGCCTCGCCATACTGAGCCGCTTGCTGCTCCGGCGTGAGCAACGATTTCACCTGCATCACTTGTTGTGGCTGCAACCCGTAGCGCTCGATCACGCGATCACGTGTGGCATAGGTTTCGGGAAAGAGAAAATCCGTGTCGAGGTAGAAGAGTGGCACAGACGGATCAATACGGTGGACCATATCTACAAGCACAACATCTTCCGCCCCGAAGCTGCAGGCCAGAACAATCTTCGGCTCGTACCGTTCAATCGCAGCAGCCAGCACCTCTTGCGGCTGCCTTGCCTCGAACGACTCGCCCCACGCCTGTAGTTCTTCCGATGAGATATGTCCCATTGACTTCTTTCTACCTTCACTCATACCCCGTGCGGCGAGAAGGATGATTTCCAACTGCGCGCGTCCAACGAGCACTTTCCGAATGTGCGCGTTGCGCGAGCAAGGAAACATCCTTCTCGCCGCACTATTCCACTTTTTCGACCAAAATCCGATAGTGATCTGCGGCGGCTTCGAGCGGTTCCTGCACCAACAATTTATGCCCATCGTTTTTCAAGCTCAGGGGCACGTTCTTGATGGGTTCCCCCGCATCGAGCCAGACTTCCAATTGTTCGCCTGCATCCATCATTTCCAGTTTCAGCTTGGTCTTGACGTAATTCATCGGACAAGCCACTCCTCGTAGATCGTATACCGGCACGCTGGACGGGGCAGGTGCGGGAGCAGACAATACCGTAGGCGTAACCTCCTGTGCCACGCTGGTCGCAGCGCCTTCTGCCTTCCCCACTGGCGCCAATTTGAGATCTTTCCCCATCTGATCCGTGGCGGCACGACAGGCATCGACGAATCCCTTGGCAAAGGCCATCTTGTCGCGAGCCGATTCGCCCGTGGTGTCCTTCGGCCCTAAATCGCCGACGCTTTTCCTCAAGTCTCGATACATCGCGGGAACGATGCCTTTTTGCGCGATCCGGCTGTCGAATTCGATGAAGGTTTCTGCATCGGTCGAAGGTTCAAGCCCTTCCGTGACCAGCAACGCCTTGGCAGCGGCCAACACCGCGCGATACGACTTGTTCACCGAGACGGAATACTGATGGTTATCGACAAGCAGTTTCGCCTGATACAGCTCTTGATCGGCTTCCAGAATGCCGTTTTCAATCATTTCAAGTGCGCCGCCGGCACACTCACCGGGACCGAGGTCCTCCAAGACAAACTCGTCTTCCCCTTCCCAGTCATAGTAGAAGGTCGGATCATCTTGGAAAGACGGGACGATCGTGTAAGGGATCAATTCATCCTTGAGTTTGACCTTGCCGACGCGATCGATGAAGGCGGGCAGCCCTTCGCCGGATACACGGTCACGCCGATACACATCAATCAAATGTGTGATGGCCGCCGACACACTCTTGGCCGGCAACTTGACCACCATCTGTCCGATCTTCGCCGTCCCGTCGACCCGTCCACCCAAATGCAATTCGTAAAACGGCGCAACGTGCTCGCCGATTCGTTTTCCCACTCCGTGCAAGCCGATTGTGGCAATATGGTGCTGGGCGCAGGAGTTATGGCAGCCGCTGATCTTGACGCTGACATCTTTCAGATCCTCAGGAACCAACCCGGCAGGGAATACCTCTGCGAGCGCCCGTGCAAGTCCCTTGGAAGAGGTGATCCCCAGACCGCACGTATCGGTGCCTGGGCAGGCAATAATGTCTTCGACCAATTCGGCGCCTGGATCGGCCAAACCCTGTGAAGCCAAGTCGACATAGAGGTCGGCGATGCGCGACTCCGGTATCCATCGAATGACCATGTTTTGATTGATCGTCGTCCGAATATTGCCATTGGAGTAGCGATCCGCAAGATCGGCGATGTGCAGCATCTGTTCGGCCGTGAGATCGCCCATGAATAATTTCGTCACGGCGGCGACGTAGCCTTCCTGCTTCTGACGAACCACATTGGTGCGTCGCCACATTTCAAACGGCGTCTCCGGTCGCGTAGCCTGGTGGTGTCCATTGCTCTGCGCCGCTGATGGCTTCGCCCCATTCGACGTGGGCATGATCAGGTGGAGCGGCTCGTCAGGATAGGAGAGTAACTTGATCGGCTCATGGGTCGGACGGGCATGCCCCATTGAGACATACGCCTCCTCCCACCGACGTTTGAATTCCTCGAACCCCAGCTTTTCGATGACAAACTTCATCCGGGCCTTCGTGCGATTTTTTCGATTGCCCAAGGTGTCGAACACCCGAATCACGGCTTCCACACTTGGGATCAGCTCATCCATCGGCGTGAATTCCCGAAGAACCTGCGCGAGTCTGGGAGCTGACCCGAGACCGCCTCCTGCAACCATGCGAAAACCGACCGCTCCGTCCGCGCGCTTGGCTGCAAGAAGCCCGATATCGTGAATCGGCGTGAGCGCGCAGTCCTGCTGACAGCCGGAGAAGGCAATCTTAAATTTGCGCGGGAGACTCTGGTTGAGTGGATTCCTCAAGAGGTGGAGCGCGACGGTTTTCGCATAGGGCGTCACATCGAATACTTCCCCTCGGCAGATTCCGGCAAGATGGCAAGCTGTGACGTTACGCACCGTGTTCGCGCAGGCCTCTCTCGTAGTCAGGCCGACTTCCGCCAATCCACGCATAATGGCCGGCACATCCTGCAATTCGACAAAATGGAGTTGGATATCCTGGCGCGTGGTCACATGCCCGACACCAGTGGCATATCGCTCGGCTAATTCCGCGACCCGGCGAAGCTGGTTGGACGTCAGTCCCCCGAAGGGGATCTTGATTCGGACCATCTGGACGCCGGCTTGTCGTTGACCATAGATGCCATATTGGAGCCGAAATGGTCTAAACAGATCGCTTGAAACATCACCGGAAACCAGGCGGCGAGCCTCAGCCTCGAAGGTCTCGATCTCTTCCATAATGGCAGGAGCAATAGGCTCTATGTTTATGGGCACTATGCTAGGTGGTGTGCGATTCATAGGTTGACCTCATATGTGGTACATCAACGATCGCTCTTGTTCGAGCAACCGTTGCTGCCCGGCTAGTTCTTCCACGCTTATGGCTTCGAGCACTCCTCGCTCAGCTCGATAGACCTGCTCCCATACCTTCCCAAGTAAC
>Ga0113563_10002174_pt1 | contig 11683 bp, 9 predicted proteins | sample Mud3Dept3metaG_FD_80117 | JGI IMG/M metagenome (GOLD analysis project Ga0113563, IMG submission 80117) | Freshwater wetland microbial communities from Ohio, USA, analyzing the effect of biotic and abiotic controls - Mud 3 Core 4 Depth 3... | ecosystem: Environmental > Aquatic > Freshwater >...
AAAAAGGGAACCGGCCTTTCTTCTGATTAACGATATCACTCTCTACCTTCAGGACGGGAAAGCGGATCATCTTTTGGGTTTCATCGAGGCCATTCCTACGGTCATCATGAATGGGTACTACGGAAGATACTTCGGAGAAAGCCCTTTCAGCCAGAGGGAACGCTCGGAAATGGAAGTCTTGATGAGTCGTTGCGACCGGGTTATCTTCCTGCCCCCTTCATCCCTTGCCTAAAGGCCGCCGGCTTTTCATTCCCGTTTTACATTTCAACGGAATGTTTAGCCTTTCCCGTTCAAGGACTTTCTCTTCAGGCTGAAAAATCCGCTTTACTTTTGGAATGAAAAATGCATATGATTTCAAAAAGGTAGAAAGGAGCCCTTTCGTCTCCGTGCGATTTTTCGGGCCGCTCGATAAAAAATACCTGGTTTTTCTCTCTCTTCTGATTGTCGGGGTTCTCCTTTTTGCGGTATTCGGCAGCAGGGGCCTGATGCAGATTTATCAACTGCGGGAGGAGAGGGATCGAATCCGGATGAGCAACGCACGGCTCGAGGATGAAAACAGGAAGACTGCCGAGCAAATTCGCCGCCTGCGCACGGATAAGCAGGAGATTGAAAGGATCGCCCGGGAGGAGATGATGCTCGTGGGCAAGGGGGAGATCGTTTACCAGTTCGAGAAATAAAAAACAAGCCGCCAATGTAAATGGGTCTTTTTCTTTTGCGGCCGGAAGGCAGATCAAGCATTTAAACCCAAGACTTTTTCCAATCCCAGCTTTGGAAGCCGAGCTCTGATGTCACTCCCCCTCACGTTTCGTGTCAAAATTGACTTGGGGGAATGGAGTTTTTGGCACAAAAAGGTACAGGGATGGCCCTCCATGGACACCCAGGAAACATGAAATCACGGGATCTCCGACGCTCGGCGATCCTATTTCGGATTCAGTCCTCTAAAATCGAATTTTTCCCAAAAAGCTAAAAATATTAAATATTTATTTTAAAAAAAGATCTATAATTATCGTTAATTTTGCAAAAATTATTTTAATTTTTTATAATATTGACAAATGGGAATGATTGTGGAATTATTTTTGCACTAAGGTTTTCTATCTCTTGTGTCGAAAAGGCCCTTAGACCCCCAAAAGATCAAAGATCAGAGATGAACTCCCTACGGAAGTACCGCGAAAGGCTGTTGATGAGCAAGGCTGAATTGGCCCGGAAGGCAGGAATTTCGGCGCTGACCATAGACCGCATCGAAAAAGGGAAGAGCTGCCGCCTGGAAACCAAGAGAAAGATCATCTTGGCATTGGGCTTGCAACTTACGGACAGAGGTAAAATTTTCGGCGATAACAGGTCATAATCCGCGGCGCCTGGCTCGCCCATTCGAGGATCAGGGGAAAATTATGAGATTCAAGCCCTTTTCAATCGTAGCCATCTGCCTTTTTGTTTTCTTCTCCATGGCCTTCGTCTTGTCCGGGTGCGCGACCCATAACCCGCCCGTTGCAGAGAAGGCCGCTCCTCCTCCCTCCACCCCTCAGACCGAACAGGAAGTGGCAACGGAGAATTTCCTGTCCAATCTGGAACGGGCCCTGGCCCAGAAATTTTTCAACTACCGGAATCGGCCCGTGGTTCGAGTAGCGGTTTTTGATTTTACCGATGGGGAGGGGAATGTAGTGAAGGCCGGTGCGGCTTGGGCGGATAAAATCGCCCGGCGCCTTCATCCGCAGACCCAGTTCGATGTGGTCAGCCATGAAAAGGTGACCCGCTATTTGAGCTGGAACAGCCTGGGAACCGTGGGCAAACTCGACGCAGCGGGTTTGCGCCTGCTTCAGCGACGGATCAATACCATGGACCCCCGAAACGGTATCCATGCTTTGATAACCGGAGAAGTCAAAAAAGGGGCGGGAAGGAGCCTTGAACTGCAGACCTACTTGGTCAATTTTCAATTTCCCATCGGCGAGCTGGAAATGGAGAACAACATCATCGACGTTCAGCCTCTTCGGGGGGAGATTCCCCTGCCCACGGAACAGGCTCTGCAGGAGGCCAACGAGGTGGTGGTCCGGGGGGGAAAACAGGCCTTTTCCGAAGGGCGGCTTCTGATTCTGGCCAACACCCGGGGTTATCCTCTGGCAGAAACCGAATACCTGGCCAGGTTCAGCAAGGATCAACCCTTCCCGTGGGGGAAGGTTCCCTATGTCCTGGCGGTTGGGAAAGAAGATTATTCCATGCCCAAGCAGGTCCTGATCGGCGCCGGGATGGTCACCCTGGACCCCGTGCAGGTTCCGCTGAATTCGCCCAAGAGGCTGGAGTATTCATTCCTCCATGGACAATGCGCCACCAATGAGGTCTACTTCGATGAATTGATCCCGGCTATGAAATACCGGCTGGATGCCTCCTTCATCGATTGGAGGAACAACCAGACCTATTCAGAAGCGACCGAGGTCGAAGTCTTCCAGGGAGCGACGACTGTCGTGGTCCTGTCGTTTTTCGTTCCCAGCGAAAAAGAGAGGATTCGGAGCGGTCTCACCCCCCGCATCAATATTTTTAACCTGTATGGCAAAGGACTTGCCATTTTGCCGAGGGGGTAAGGAATTATGGGGCTTTTTTCGAAAGACGAACTTCTGGGCCTGGATATCGGCTCCAACTCCATCAAGGCGGTGGAACTTGACTGGCGCAAGAAGACCCCCAGGCTCAAGCTCTTCGGAATGATCCATCTTCCCCCGGAGGCGATCGTCGACGGGGCTTTCATGGATTCGGCGGGCATCGTGGATTCCATCCGCAGCCTGATCGACGGCCTGAAGGTGAAAACCAAGAATGTGGCGGTTTCCATATCCGGGCATTCCGTCTACATCAAGACCATCAGTGTTCCCAACATGTCCAAGGAGCAGCTGGAAGAGAGCATCAAGTGGGAGGCGGAGCAGCAGATCCCCTTTGACATCGAGGACGTGAACATCGACTTCCAGATCCTGGAGACCCAGACCACTCCGGACCAGATGCCCGTTCTCCTGGTCGCCGCCAAGAAGGACATGATCAACGATTACACGGCGGTGATCGAAGAAGCCGGCCTGACCCCCACCATCGTGGACGTGGATTCCTTCGCCATCGAAAACGCCTTCAATTTGAACACCGATTCCCCTCCGGATGAAGTTGTGGCCCTGGTCAACATCGGCGCCAGCGTGATGAATATCAACATCCTCCAGGGGGGCACTTCCGCCTTCACCCGGGACATCTCCATCGGAGGTCGGCAGATCACCGAAGAGATCCAGAAACGTTTGAAAATGACCTATGAAGAGGCCGAATCCCTGAAGGTCAAGGAGCGGGATGCGGGAGCGCAGAGCGCGGAAGTGGATAAAATCATCCAGGGCACGGCTGAGCAGCTGGCCACGGAAGTGCGCCGGTCCTTAGAATTTTTCGCTGCCTCCTCCTCCTTCGGGGAGATCAAGAAAATCTACCTCAGCGGAGGCTGCGCCAAGATCCCAACGCTCCCCGCTTTGATCGAAGAGCGGATCGGCACTCCGGTGGAGGTTTTCAACCCCTTCACCACAATTGAATACAATGCGGAGGAGTTCAGTCCCGAATACATCAAGGAGGTTGGCCCCCTGGCTGCCGTGGCCGTGGGGCTGGCCCTTCGGAGGGAGGACCTGAAATGATCCGGATCAACCTCCTGCCGGTACGCGAGAAGAAGAAAAAGGAAAGTACCCGCAAGATGTTTTCCCTCCTCATCCTTTCCCTGGCCCTGGTCGCCGTGGTCATTACCTTTTTCCATTTCTCCTTATCCAGCCAAATCAATGAGGTCCAGCGGCAAATCACCGCCTACAACGAAGAGATCAAACGGCTCAAGATCGACACCAAGGACGTGGATAAATTCAAGGCCGAAAAGGAAGACCTCCAGAGACGATTGAACATCATCTACACCCTCCAGCGGGCCAAGACAGGGCCGGTTCGAGTGCTGGACGACCTGGTCACGTCTCTTCCCGGAAGGCTTTGGCTGGTTGCCCTGCGGGAAAAGGGCGGCAAGATGGAAATCAAGGGAATCGCCATGGATAACCAGGATATTGCCAAATTCATGACCAAACTCGAAAAGTCTGGAGTCATCCGCAACGTAGAGCTGGTGGTGTCCCAGCAGCTGGAGAGGAAAGAGCTGAAACTCATGGAATTCACCCTGACCTGCCAGGTGGATTACGCCAACCTTCCAACCGACAAGGCTAAGGGAGGCTGAAAGAGATGGCGATCACCCTAGAAACCATCGTAAAACTGCCCACTTCCCGCAAGATCCTCATTTTGGCGGGGCTGGTTGCGGTGATGATCGGGCTCTATGTCTACCTGATTTACTGGCCCAACTTGGAATTGCTGAAGAAAAAAAAGGCGGAGATGGGGGGGCTGGAGAATCAGGTGCGGGAGTTGCGGATCGTGGCCGCCAACATGAAGCGGTTCCAAGCCGAGGCCGCCAAACTGCGGGAGGAACTGCAGGTGGCGGTCACCCAACTGCCCACCAGCAAAGAAATCCCCATGCTCCTGTCCAATGTCTCCCAGCTGGGGAAAGAGTCGGGGCTGGAATTTCTGCTCTTCAAACCTGCACCCGAAGTGAGCCGCGAGTTTTACGCCGAAATCCCGGTTGAAATCCGGGTGAAGGGGACCTACCATAACGTGGCCCTCTTTTTTGACAGGGTGGGGAGGCTCCCGCGCATCGTGAACATATCGGAGGTCTCCATGGAGAATGCCAAAGAGACCTTTGGGCGCTGGGAGATTAACACGGCCTGCACGGCAACCACGTTCAAGTTCATTGAAAAGCCCGTTGAACTGCCCAAAGAAAAGGAAAAAAAGACCGGTGAATCCAAGGGAACTCCGCCGCCGAAGAAACCCTAGAGAGTGCACGATGATGGGAAAAACAGGCATCCTTTTATTGATGGGGCTTTTCCTGGTCAGTGTCGGCTGTGGGGGAGGAGAAGCTCCCAAGCCGACCAAGGTCCCCATTCCACCCTCGGCCCCCAAGCCGGTGGCCAAGGTTCCGGCCAAGGAAATCCCCCGACCGTCCGGGGACGTCCGGGTTGAGCCGCTCCCGGCGACGTCGTATACGTACAACCCGGAGGGGAAACCCAATCCCTTCCAACCCCTGGTCGTGGAAAAAACGGAAACCGCCGCGGGAAAGAAAAAAATTGAACAGGCGGTCAAAAAGGAGAAGGAAGAACCGGGCACCCCGCTGGAGAAAGTGGACCTGAAGGCTCTGAAGCTGGTTGCCGTGGTCTGGGACATAACGAATCCTCGGGCGATGGTGGAGGATTCTTTGGGCAAGGGATACATCCTGACCCTTGGGACCCGGGTAGGAAAGAATCAAGGACAAGTGACCAAAATTACCTCAGCCGGGGTGGTCGTCAGCGAAAAACTCGAAGCCGCAGATGGGAAAATGCGGACCGTGGAAACCCCCCTTCGCTTGTACATGGATTAATGAAGGAGGAAGTATGGAAGGAAAGCGCCGTAGGAAACTATTTTATCTCTTCTCGATAGGGGCCTGGATTTTCCTTTCCCTCGCCTCTCCCTCCTTCGCCCAGGGTCCTCCGGGACCTGCGGAGGGGTATGCCATCCAGCGGATTGAAGTTACCAGAACCGAAACCGGGCCCAGGGTGGCCATTGAAGGCTCGAAGTCCTTCGAATATACCGTGTTTCGGCTGGCGAATCCTCTCCGGGTGGTGGTTGATTTGCCCCAGGCCCAATTGGGAAAGCTGGCCGGACCGATGGAGGTTCGCGACGGCACGATCGGTATCATCCAGAATAGGCAGGTGGCAGACCCCCAAAAGCGAGGGGCCCGGATTGAGATCGGCCTGGAACAGCTGGTGGAATACGATGTGATCCCCGAAGGTAATTCCCTCTACCTCACCTTCGGAAGGCCGGCTATCCCCCTGCCAAAAATAGAGAAGGAAGCGGCGAAGAAAGAGGAACTGGTTAAGGAACCCCCGCCAGCCCCAGCCAGTCCTTCGGTGAAGGCCCGGTCCCTGCGGTGGGTAGAGGTCGCGGCGAAATCGGATGGAATGGAAGTGGGCCTTAGGGGAGATGGATTGATTCCCGATTACAAGAGTTTTGAGCTTGCCCGGCCTGCTCGGCTCGCCGTGGACCTTCCCAAAATGACCAATGCGTCGGGCAAGGGAAGCATTAATGTGGGAAGCCCGCTGCTGAAAGACATTCGCATCGGGCAGCATCCCGACAAGATCCGGGTGGTCTTTAGCTTTCCGGATGCCAAAATTCCGCCCTACCAGCTGGCCAAGGAGGGAGCCGAGCTCAAATTAGTGGTAGGGGAGGTCAAGAAAGAAGCGCCGATGGCGGAGAGGACCCTTCCCGTGGCGCCCCCAAAACCAGAGCAAGTGGCGGAAGCCGCACCCAAAGCCAAGGAGGAAGCCGCTCCTGCAGCGGCCCCGGCGCCGGAAAAACCTGCGGTCAAGGAAGAGAAGGCTCCTCCAGCGGAGTCCTCCCCACCCGCGAGGGTAGCGGAGGTCCTTCCCAAGGCCAAGGAAGAGGCCGCTCCCCCGCCTCCCCCCGCGCCGGAGAAGCCGCCCGTCAAGGAAGAAAAGGCTCCTCCTGTGGAGCCCAAAGCTTTCGAGCCGGAGAAACCCCCGGCCGGACCCTACAAGGGAACCAAGATTTCCCTGGATTTCAAGGATGCGGACATTCATAACATCTTCCGCCTCATCGCCGAAGTGAGCAACCTGAACATCATCACCAGTGAGGATGTAAAAGGGAAAATCACCATACGGATGGTGAACGTTCCCTGGGATCAGGCCCTGGAGGTGATCCTCGTCACTAAGAACCTGATCAAGACCGAAGAGGGGAACGTCCTGCGGATCACCACCAGCGAGACCCTGCGGAAGGAGCGGGAGGAGAAGCAGAAGGAAGAGGAGATTCTCGTAAAAACCCGGGATACCAAGGTCAAGCTGGAGGAACCGGGAAGAAAAATTGTCAAAGTCAGCTACGCCAACGTAACCGACCTGGCGAAGATGATCATGGAGAAAGAGAAGGAAGGGAAGGGGTTTTTAAGCCCGCAGGGAACGGTGAAGGCCGATACCCGGACCAATACGCTCATCGTCCAAGATGTTCGTTCCAACCTGGAAGAGATCGAGAATCTGATCCGGGAGCTTGATTCCCCGACTCCTCAGGTTTTGATCGAGGCCCGCGTGGTTCAGGCCACGACCACCTTTGCCCGCGCCATAGGGGTCCAGTGGGGAGGCAGCTTCAACCAGACCGGCACGACGGCCTGGGGCTTGACCGGCAACAACCCTTCGGCCGCAGCAGGATGGGGGTTCACCCCGAACCAGGCCGGGCCCAGTGCGAGCAGCCAAATGATCATGCCTTCGAACTTCGTGGTGAATCTCCCGGCGTCGGCCGCCAACACCACCCCTTCGGGGGCGGCAATATCCTTCGGCAAGCTGACGGGCAACTTGATCAACCTGGATATGCGCCTCTCGTTGGGGGAGACCGACGGCTCCACTAAGGTCATTGCCCGGCCTAAATTGGCAACTTTAGATAACCAGGAAGCCCACATAAAACAGGGTGAAAAAATCCCCTATGAAACCACGTCGCAGGCAGGGACTCAGGTTCAGTTCATCGATGCGGTCCTGCAATTGAGGGTGAAACCCCATGTCACCCCGGATGGAAGCATCCAGATGACGGTGAAGGTAAACCGCGATGCCCGGGGAAGCTTCCGCAGCCCAGTGAACCAAGTGCCCAGCATCGACACCCGGGAGGCTGAAACCCAGGTCCTGGTCAGTGATGGAGAGACCCTGGTCATCGGCGGGATCTATGAGACGGAGCAGCAGGAAACCGAAACCGGCATTCCCTGGCTGATGAAAGTCCCCGTATTGGGATGGCTCTTCAAAACCCAAGAGAAACTCAGCGTGAAGAAAGAACTCCTGATTTTCCTAACCCCCAGCGTCATTCAGAAAAAGCGCGACGTGTAAGGCCTCTCCACCTCCACCCCCCCACTAAAGGGCGCCGCAAGGCGCCCTTTTTTATCGGTATCCCTCACAGGCAAGGAGGTAGGGGTTGCTTCTTAATCTTTTGTATCAACGGGGAAAAAGCCAATTATGCCGAACGGACTTCTTTCGGATGCACAAGGAAGCGCTGATACAAGTAAACTCCCAGCAGTATGGCGGCGCCGATATAACTGGATACCTGCTCGTGCCACCATAAACCCAAAAGGGCCAGCACCAATATCAGACGGGGAACGGTTTTGAGCCGTGCTTCGCCGAAATAGCCAATCAGGATGGCTCCAAGGGTGACGATTCCCAGGAGGACCGTGGCGAGGACAAAGATAAATTCCATATAAGGGAAAGGCGCCGGGTTTTTTTGGAGAATATACGGCATGAATACGAGAATAGGGCTGAATACGAAGGCAAATGGGACGTACATACCGGCCCAGGCAAGAGTAAAGGCCCGGACTCCGGTTTTAAAAGGGTCCCCCTGAGAGATCCCCGAGGCGGCGTAGGCCGCCACAGCTACCGGCGGCGTGAGATCGGCCAGGATCCCGAAATAGAAGACAAACAGGTGGCTCAGCAGCGGGGCCACGCCGAATTTCAGCAGCGCCGGCGCGGCGATGATGGAAACGACGATGTAATTAGGAGTGGTGGGAAGTCCCATTCCGAGAATCAAACTGGCGAAACCGGTGTAGGCCAGGAGGAAGAAGAGGGTGGTATGGTCCAGCGTAAAGATATTTAAGAAATCCAATTTATCGATAATACCCGCGGTGGTGCTGGCCAGCTCGATGGTGACCGAGGCGAGTCTCAGTCCCAGCCCGGTTAAGGTGGTGGCCCCCACGATGAATCCCACGGCGGCGCAGGCCGCCCCGATGGCCAGGGCGTTCTTCGTTCCCCACTCCAGGCAATCGATAACATGCTCGATCCTCATGCGGCCTTCCTTCAAGAAGAGGCCGACGACGATGACAAATAAATTGCACCAGAAGGCGGAGAGCTCGGCGTTGGTTCCCCTCAGCAGGAAGAAAAGCAAAATGGCAATGGCGATAATCCCCCAAATCCAGTAGAAAAATACCAACCCCCGCATCGTCCAAAGGATTCCTCCCACAATGAATGCCAACCAGATCACCGTCCAGATCGCGGGCCCTTCAACAAAAGGATTCCACATGAAGAGGACAATGGGGGCCGCGGCCGCTACGGCGACGAAGAAACTCTTGGTCCGGGGGCCGCTCTGCGCGAAGGCGACCGAGCTGATGATTCCCCAGAAGGCCGCCAGGAAAGGGGTGAACCCGGAAACGAGGAGCCAGATGATGATGATGAGGGGGATCACCAGGGTCCCGTTTTCCCGGATGAGCTTATAGACGTTGGGAAGCTGATCCCGGGGAATCCCCTTCATGTTGTTCTTTTTGGCTTCGAAGTGCACCATGACTCCAACACCAAAGAAATGGCAGACGGCGGGGATGATGGCGCAGGTGGCGATGGTGAGGTAGGAGATCCCCAGGAATTCGGCCATGATGAAGGCGGCGGCGCCCATGATGGGGGGCATAAACTGTCCGCCCGTCGAGGCCGCAGCCTCGACCGCGCCGGCAAATTCCTTCCTGTAACCCATTTTCTTCATCATGGGGATGGTGAAAGCCCCGGTTGTGACCGTATTGGCCACCGATGAGCCGGAGATGCAGCCCAGCAGTCCGGAAGCCACGATAGCCACTTTCGCCGGGCCGCCCGCCGACCAGCCCGCCAAGGCCATGGCCAGATCAATAAATAGTTTCCCCAGCCCCGTCTTCATGGTGAAAATGCCGAAGAGAACGAAATGGAAGACAAACGTGGCAACGACCCCCAGGGGAACCCCGTAAATCCCCTCGGTCCCGAGGTACATCTGGTCGATGATCCGGGAAGCGGAATACCCGCGGTGGGAGAGGATGGAGAGGCCGGGAATGTTGGCCATATGGGGGCCCAGGTAGCAGTAAGCCAGGGAGAAGAGCCCCAGGATGGCCAGGGGAAGCCCGATGCTCCTCCGGGTTCCTTCCAGGATGAGAAGGATGGCAAAGTTCCCCAGGACGTAGTCGCGGGTGTTGGGATAACCGGCGCGGTAGATAAACTGATCGAAGTCCAGGATGATGTAGCTCGAAAAAGCAAAGGCCAAAACTGCCAGGGTGACTTCAAAGTAGGGGATCTTCTGGGGGTCCAGCTTGAATTTTTTCTTCCCGGAGATCGCCCGGAGGGCACCCCAGAGCATGAGAAGAAGAGGAATCCCCAGGGTGGCGAGAATACAGAAGGTCCAGATGGCAAAAGCCGTACCGGATTCTCCCAGATAGTCTTTCCAATTCTGGAGAACGGCGAAAAATCCATAGGCCCAGGATCCCAAACCGACGACCGAGGCTGCCAGGTCCAAATAGGGGACGGATGGGGAACGGAAAAGATCCCGCGTTTTCATGGCGAAGGCCAGAAAGAACCCGATGGCGAAGACCAATACAGTGGCGGCCGCACCGAGCTTCAGGACACTCTGAAATCCCATGGCCAGGATCGACCCGGCCACGGCCGAAAAAATCACCTCGTAGACCCATGTCAACCCGAGGTGCTTGATTTTGACTTTCCGGGTGGGATAGACCAAGTATATGAGGGAAAGTACGAAGGAGAGGTGGAAACAGCGGTGTTTCCACTCCTGGAGCACGCCAAAGCCTGCGGTGTATATATGGAACAAGGCGAGAATGATGCACATGATCAGGGCCGTCTTCGCGGCGAGGCCCTTTAAATTGCGGAAGCGTAGCTCCGGGTCAAAGGTCTCGACCAGCTCTTTGACTTTTTCCTCATCGACCTCATAGGCAATGACCTTTTCTTCCTTGGGGGGTTGTTCCTTCGCCATAGTTTTGAACCCTTTCAGGTTAGGAGTCGGTTTGAACAAACCGGCGCAGATAAAATCCCAGCCAATCGATCAGACGCACCTGTTCCACTTGAATGCGAATCAGCCCGTCTCCCATCCGGGAGGATACATTCACTTCGGGTTCATCCCGGAAACGAAAACGGTCCTTCCACTCCGTTTGAATCCGCCAATCGATGACTGGCACGACGCGGCGGATCCCCGTAATCCGAAACCAGTCTCCCTCCCGGGTCCACTGCTCCTGTCCCGAGGGACCGCCGGGGAGCCCGTAGCCCTGGCCCTGGAAACGAGTTTCGATGAGTAAAATCCGGCCCTCGGAATCGACCTGAAAAATATCCCATACGTCACTCTTGGCCACGGAATGAAGATACCCTAACTGGAAGGTGTCCCCCGGCCGGACCACTCTCCGGAAAAAAGCTTTCCCCTGCGCCTCCAGCGATAGGATCATCAGGGGATACACGAAAAGGACGATTCCTGCGGTGAGGAGGGGGAAAAGGATCGCTAAGCCTTTGCGCATAATTCCCCGCTTCGTCCGCAGAGACCTCTTGGGGAAAAGGCCTCTGCGGGGTCGCCCGGTTCGTCGAGTTCGGTTTTTTCGCGGGGGGCCCTATTTCGCCTCGGGCGGGATCAGTGCGGCCGGGACCTGGATTCCCTTTTCCTTGTAGTATTTATAGGCCCCTTTATGCAAAGGAATGGTCACCCCCAGAAAAGCATTCTCCAATTTTACATTCTTCCCTTGCACATGGGCAGCCGCCATGATCTCGGCGCCGCTGACCAGTTCTTTCTTTGCCGTGTACAGCTGGGGCTTCTTTTCCCATAAGTGGGAGGTCACATCATAGATCGCCTTTTCATCCACCTCCGC
>Ga0113563_10002175_pt1 | contig 11682 bp, 7 predicted proteins | sample Mud3Dept3metaG_FD_80117 | JGI IMG/M metagenome (GOLD analysis project Ga0113563, IMG submission 80117) | Freshwater wetland microbial communities from Ohio, USA, analyzing the effect of biotic and abiotic controls - Mud 3 Core 4 Depth 3... | ecosystem: Environmental > Aquatic > Freshwater >...
CAACGAGATCCCGTTCGTCCGCGTCCTGGTCGGCGGCGCCGGCCCGACCGGCGTCGAGTTCGCGTGCGAGGTCTCGAGCTTCATGCGCACGCAGGTGAAGAAGAAGATGATCGGCGCGGGGGAATATTCGATCGAGATGGTCGAGGCTTCGTCCCGGCCGCTGCCCGCTTTCCATCCCGAGATGTCGGCCTGGGCCCGCGCGCGCCTCGAGAGGCTGGGCGTGAAGCTCATCCTCGACGCCTGCATCAAAGGCGCGCACAAGGATCATGTCGTGCTCGCGCCGCGTCCGCTCAAGCCCGGCGAGACGACGGACATGCTCGTCTGCGATTTCAAGAAGGAGCACGAGAAGGAGGTCACGACCGACCTGCTCGTCTGGTGCGGCGGCTTCCGCGCGAATCCCGTCGTCAAGGACTTCGGCCTGGCCGTGGACGCCCGCGGCAAGATCGACGTCGACGAGACGCTCAAGGTCCGCGGCCGCGACGGCGTCTGGGCGCTCGGCGATTGCGCGACGCTCATCGACCCCGCGACCAAGCGTCCGGTGCCGCAGCTCGCGCAGGCCGCCATCCATCAGGCCGCGACCGTCGCCGAGAACGTCGCGCGCGCGATCGACGGAAAGGAGCCTGTCCGGTACGCCTTCCCGCATATGCACGTGCTCGTGCCGATGGGCGGCGCCTGGGGCGTCGCCGAGGTCTTCGGCGTCCGCTTCAAGGGCGTCAAAGTCTGGCCGATCCGCCTCGCCGCCGACATCCGCTATTTCATCAAGACCCTGCCGTGGGGGAGCGCCTGGAAGCTGATCCGCGCGCCGCTCACGTATTTCCGGCGCAACAACCTCTGATATGCCGCTCCGCGTCCTCGACGACTACAAATCCCTGAAAGGCAAGCGCGTGCTCCTGCGCGCCGACTTCAACGTGCCGGTGAACCGCGGCAAGATCGGCGCCGAGGAGGATTGGCGCCTGCGCAGCGTGGTGCCGACCATCGAGAAGCTCCGCAAGGCTGGCGCGCGCGTCATCCTCGCCACGCATCTCGGACGCCCTGAAGGCAAGAAGGTCGCCGCGCTCAAGCTCGACGCCGTGGCCAAGCGGCTTTCCCAGCTCGCGCACGTCCCGATTGAGAAGCTCTCCGACTGCGTCGGCGACGAGGTCGAGAAGGCCGTCGCGTCCATGAAGGACGGCGACGTCGTGATGCTCGAGAACCTGCGCTTCAGGAAAGGGGAGGAGGAGAACGACCTCGCGTTCGCGGAAGCGCTCTCGCGCCTCGCCGACGTCTACGTGGACGAGGCCTTCGGCGTCTCGCACCGCGCCGCCGCCTCGAACGTCGCCATCACGCGCTATCTCCCTTCGTACGCCGGCCCGCTCCTCGCCGCCGAAGTCTCCGCGCTGACGAAGGCGCTTGAGGCGCCGGAACGCCCCTACCTCGTGGTCATGGGCGGCTCCAAGGTCGCCAGCAAGATCGCCGTCATCTCGCAGATGCTTTCCGTCGCCGACCGCGTCTTGCTCGGCGGGGCCCTCATCGCCCCCTTCTACAAGGCCATGAGCCACTGCATCGGCGCGACGTCCTGCTCTGATGAGGACCTCGAAGCCGCGGTCTCGCTCATGAAGCATCCGTATTTCAAGAAGCTCATCCTGCCGCACGACGTCGTCATCGCGGATCCCAAGGACCCCAAGAGCAAGCCGCAGGTCGTCGATCTGCAGAACGAGCCATTCGACCTCTGCCAGGACCACGAAGCCATCCTCGACATCGGACCCAAGACCATCTCCGCCTATGCTTCCTACATCCGCTCGGCCAAGATGATCGTCTGGAACGGCCCGCTCGGCTGGTTCGAACAGCCGAAGTTCAGCCACGGCACGCTCGCGCTCGGCCGCCTCATCGCCGCACGCTCGAAAGGACGCGCCTTCGGCGTCGTCGGCGGCGGCGAAACGGTCCAGGCGCTGGCGCGCACGGGACTCGCGGACTGCGTCGACCACGTCTCGACCGGCGGCGGCGCGATGCTCGAGTTCCTCGAAGGCAAGATCCTGCCCGGCATCCAGCCCCTGCTCCTCGAAGCCTGATTCATCATCACATCATCTATGGAAAACATGCCCATGAGCGAAGGGTGCGCGTGCGGGAAAGGCGGCTGCGGGAACGGCGGCGGCTGCGGGTCGGGGAAGTGCGGGGGCGGGATGTGGCACGGCCACGGCATGCGCCGCCATAAGGCGATGTTCAAGCTGCTGGCGCTCGTGGCTGCGATCTACCTGATCCTGCTCTCGCGCAACGTGATGAAGCAGTACCAGTACATCGGCCGCCCCGAAGCCGCGCGCGACACCATCGCCATTTCGGCCGAAGGCAAGGTCACGGCCCTGCCCGACATCGCCTCGATTTCCATCGGCGTGATGACCGAGAAGAAGACCGTCGCCGAGGCGCAGAAGGAGAACACCTCGAAGATGAACGCCATCATCGCCAAGATCAAGGAGTTCGGCGTAGCGGCGGAGGACATCAAGACCACCAATTACTCCATCTATCCGCAGTACGACTGGGTGAACAACCGCCAGGTCGAGCGCGGGTTCCAGGTCTCGCAGAACGTCGACGTGAAAGTGCGCGCTCTCGACAAGATCGGCGACGTGCTCACGGCCGTCGGCGAGCTGGGCGCCAACCAGGTCGGCGGCGTGACGTTCACCATCGATGAACCCGAGGAACTGCGCCAGCAGGCGCGCCTCAAGGGCCTCGAAGCGGCCAAGACGAAGGCGCAGGCGCTGGCCGACGCGGCCGGCGTGAAGCTCGGCAAGGTCGTCGGCTTCAGCGAGAGCGAGGGCTACACCCCGACGCCGATGTACTACGCCAAGGACGCCGCGATGGGCCTCGGCGGAGGCTCGGCTTCGCCCTCGATCGAATCCGGCTCGCAGGACGTCATCGTGAACGTCACCGTGCTGTACGAAATCCTCCCGTAACTCCGCTTCGATGCCCACCATCAGAGAGATCAAAGGCCGCGAAATCCTCGATTCGCGCGGCAACCCGACGGTCGAAGTGAAGATGACCTTGTCGGACGGCACCGTGGCCAAGGCCTCGGTGCCTTCGGGCGCCTCGACCGGCGTCCATGAGGCGCTGGAACTCCGCGACGGCGACAAGCGCCGCTACCGCGGCCTCGGCGTGCTCAAGGCCATCAAGAACGTCGACGGCCCCATCAATGACGCTTTGCGCGGCCTGGAAGTGCAGGAACAGCGCAAGATCGACGGGAAGATGCGCGACCTCGACGGCACGCATAACAAGGGGAAGTTCGGCGCCAACGCCATCCTCGGCGTCTCGCTCGCCGCCGCCCGCGCGGGCGCGACCTCGCTCGGCCTCCCGCTCTATCGCTACCTCCGCGACATCTACGACCTCCCGCGCGAGGGCTACCGCATGCCGTACCCGATGATGAACGTCATGAACGGCGGCGCGCACGCCGGCTGGAGCATCGACTTCCAGGAATGCATGATCATCCCGCGCCAGCGGACGTTCCGCGAGCGCCTGCGCTGCGGTTCGGAAGTCTTCCACGCGCTGAAAGGCATCCTCAAGGACAAGGGCTTCTCCGTCGGCGTCGGCGACGAAGGCGGCTTCGCGCCGAAACTCAAGAAGAACGCCCAGGCCTTCGAGCTCATGGCCGCGGCCGTCCGCAAGGCCAAGTACAAGCTCGGCAAGGACGTGGCCTTCGGCACCGACCCGGCCGCCTCCGAGTTCTACGACCCGAAAAAGAAGAAGTACGTCCTGAAGACCGACGGCCGCAAGCTCGACGCCAAGGGCATGGTCGCCATGTGGAAACAGCTCTGCGCCAAATGGCCGCTCATCTCCGTCGAGGACGGCTGCGCGGAGGACGACTGGGACGGTTGGAAGCTCCTGACCGACGCGCTCGGAAAGAAAGTGACGCTCGTCGGCGACGACCTCTTCGTCACCAACGTCGAGCGCCTGCGCAAGGGCATCCGCGAAGGCGTCGGCAACGCCATCCTCATCAAGGTCAACCAGATCGGCTCGCTCTCGGAGACCATCGACGCCATCCGCCTCGCCCAACAGCACGGCTACAAGGTGGCCGTCTCGCACCGCTCCGGCGAGACCGCCGACACGTTCATCGCGGACCTCGCGGTCGCCGTCAGCGCCGAGTTCATCAAGACCGGTTCGCTCTCGCGCAGCGAGCGCCTCGAGAAGTATAACCGCCTGACGGAAATCGAAGACGAAACCGATGCCTGAAGCCGGAGACAAGGTGAAGCCCGTGGTGCTGGCCATCTGCGATGGCTTCGGTTCGGCGCCGGCGGGCCTCCAGGGCAACGCCGTGCTGATGGCGCAGATGCCCGTGATGATGGACCTGTGGGAGCACTATCCCCACACGGAGCTTTTCGCGCACGGGACGCACGTCGGATTGCCGAAGCACCAGCCCGGCAACTCCGAAGCGGGGCACCTGAACCTCGGCGCGGGCCGCATCGTCAAGCAGGACGCCGTCTACATCAACGAGGCCATCGAGGACGGCACGTTCTACAAGAACACCGCCATCCTCGAGGCGCTCAAGCACGCCAAGAAATACGGCACGCGCGTGCACGTGCTCGGCATGGTCTCCAACGGACGCTCGGCGCACGCTTCCATGGAGCATCTCTACGGCGTCCTCGAGATCTGCCGCCGCCAGGAACTCGACGACATCGCCCTCCACCTCTTCACCGACGGCCGCGACGGCCCGCGCTTCGGCGCGCCCGCGCAGATCCACGAGATCGAATCGCGCCTCCGCCCGGGCGAGAAGATCGCCACCATCATGGGGCGCTTCTATCCGATGGACCGCAACAAGAATTGGCCGCGCATCGACCTGGCCTACCACGCCATCGTCAACGGCGAGGGCTTGGCCGCGCCGTCGGCAGAGACGGCGGTCCTGCAGGCGTATAACCGCGGCGAGACGGACGAGTTCATCATTCCGACGGTCATCATCGACCGCGAGAAGATCCCGGTCGGGGCGGCGGGGGACAACGACGTCTTCGTCTTCTTCAACCTGCGTTCCGACCGCGCGCGCCAGCTTACCAAGACGCTGGTGATGCGCGATTTCGAGGACGAGGTGCCGGGCGCCTTCAAACGCCGCCGCTGGCCGGACAACACGCGCTTCTCGGCCATGACGGACTTCGGCCCCGACCTTCCCCACGTCCTGACCGCCTATCCCGGGCGCGACATCAAGAACGCCCTGCCGGCCGTCCTCAAGGACCGCAAACAGCTCTACGCCGCGGAATCCGAGAAATTCTCGCACATCACCTTCTTCTTCAACGGAGGATTTTCCGATACCCAGTTCGGCGAGGAGCGTCTCAAGATCGAATCGCTGAAGATCCCGCGCTACGACATGGCGCCGGAGATGAAGGCCGAAGAACTCACGGCGGCCGTCATCAAGAAGCTTCGCACGGGCACGTACCACTTCGTCGCGGTCAACTACGCCAACGCCGACATGGTCTCGCACACCGGCAACCTCGACGCCGCCGTGAAGGCGCTGGAGGTTCTCGACGCCTGCCTCGGCCGCTTGTGGGAAGAGGTGCAGGCCCTGGGCGGGACGCTGATCGTCACCGCCGATCACGGCAACGTCGAGGAGATGATCGACGTCAAGACCGGCGCCATCGAGACGGAACACAGCGTGAACCCCGTGCCGTTCGTCATCGCCAGCAAGGAGCTGAAGGGCTACAAGGAACTGCCGCGCGGCGTGCTGGCCGACGTCGCCCCGACCATCCTCGACGTCATGGGCATCCGCCCGCCCGAGGAGATGTCGGGCCGCTCGCTGCTCTCGGACTGAAACCCTCCCTTGACCGGGGAGGGTTTCAGGTATAGGAAGTGCGTACGCAAGCCCTTTCAAGGAGAGAACGATGTCGAAGAAATTAGACGTGAAGAAGGTTCGCGCGGCCCTGCTGGCCGACCCCGCCCTCAGCTCGGAGACGCCGAAGGAGGCCGTCCCCGTCCTCATCAATCTGGTCGACGCCCTGCCGACGGTCCTCAAGGATCATCTCGAGAAGAAGGTCACGCTCCCGGCGCTCATGGAGGCCAGGCTCGCCATCCTCGAGCACATGCTCGAGACCGGCTTCTTCCCCAAGCTCTTCGCCGCCGTCCCGGCCGCGTCCCTGCCGTTCGATCTCGGATCGATCGTCACGGTGGCCGTGGATCAGCTCAAGCAGCAGCGGATGCCGCTCATGGAGATGGCCCGCAACATGCCGGCGTTCCTCGCCGCGCACGGCGTTACCGAGCGCCAGGTGCTGGCCAGCGCCGAGACCGGCCGCCTCAACGTCGCGTCGCTCATGGCCTACGACAAGGGCAAGCTGACGATCCGCAGCCTGCTCGAGACCCAGCCCGCCGTCCTCATCTCGATCGGGTAAGGCCGAACCGCTTCACCAAGCGGTTTTTTCATCCTTGAAAATAAGGCCGTTTCGGCTTACGATGTGAGGACTATGGCCAAACCTCTCGTACTCGCCATCCTCGACGGCTGGGGCGTCGCGCCGCCCGACCAGGGCAACGCGCTCGCGTTGGCGGACACGCCGCGCATCCGCGAATTCGCCGCCAAGTATCCCGCCATGACCGTCCTCGCCTCCGGCGAAGAGGTCGGCCTGATGTGGGGCGAGATGGGCAACTCCGAAGTCGGCCACCTCACCATCGGCGCGGGCAAGGTCTATTACCAGAGCCTTCCGCGCATCAACCGCTCCATCCAGAGCGGCGAGTTCGCGAAGAACCACGTCCTCCTGCAGGCGCTCGAGCATGCCCAGCTGAACGGCGGCAAGGTGCATCTCGTCGGCCTCGTCTCCATCGGCAACGTCCACGCCGCGATGGAGCACCTGAACGCCCTCCTCGACATGGCCAAGGCCGGCGGCGTGAAGGAACTCTTCCTGCACGCCGTCCTCGACGGACGCGACACAACGTTCAACGCCGGCGTCGATTTCGTCGGCCGCGCGATGGAGCGGATGAAGCAGAACGGCGTCGGCAAGGTCGCCACGCTCTCCGGACGCTTCTTCGCCATGGACCGCGACAACCGCTGGGACCGCATCGAGAAGGCGTACCGCGCGATGGTCGACGGCAAATCCGATACGACGGCGACCGATCCGATCGCCGCCATCAAGGCCTCCTACGAAGCCAAGGTCTACGACGAGGAATTCGTGCCGACCGTCATCGTCGAGGGAGGGGAGCCCGTCGGCAAGATCACGGACGGCGATGCCGTCATCTTCTTCAACTTCCGCCCGGACCGTTCACGCGAACTGACGAAGGCTTTCGTCCTGCCGAGCTTCGACAAGTTCGAACGGACGTACATGCGCAACCTCAAGTTCGTCACGATGACGGAATACGAGAAGGACCTGCCCGCCGACGTCGCCTTCCCGCCCCAGCCCATCTCCACCTGCCTCGCCAAAGTCGTCTCCGACGCGGGCATGAAACAGCTCCACATCGCCGAGACGGAAAAATACGCGCACGTCACCTTCTTCCTGAACGGCATGAAGGAGGACCCGTATCCGGGCGAGGACCGCGCCATCGTGCCGTCGCCGAAAGTCTCGTCGTATGACCAACAGCCGGAGATGTCCGCGCGCGAACTCACCGACCGCATCCTCCTCGAGATCGACAAGGGAACCTACGACCTCATCGCCGTGAACTTCGCGAACGGCGACATGGTGGGCCACACCGGCAACCTGGAAGCGACCAAGAAGGCCGCCGAAGTCGTGGACGAATGCGTCGGCAAGATCGCGGACGCCGTGCTCGCCAAGGACGGCGCCATGGTCATCACCGCCGACCACGGCAACGCCGAAGAAGTCGTGAACCTCCAGACCGGCTCCATCGACAAGGAGCATTCGACCTACCCCGTGCCCCTCATCGTCATCGGCAAACAATTCGAAGGCATGGCCGGCGAAGCCCAGGAAATGGTAGGAGGGGACTTGAGCCTCTCGCCCCCGGTAGGCATGCTCTCCGACGTCACGCCGACGGTCCTCCGCATCATGGGCATTCCCCAGCCGCAGGATATGACCGGGAGGCCGTTGATTTAATGGTCCAAAAGACCCCTGCGATAGGGTCTTTTGCCTGGTCTTGACATTGGTATTTTTAAATTGCACCCCGTTTCTGGTAACATTGCCGGCACCGAGACAATGTTCTGAAACAGCCCCCTGTTTGAAGGGTAAATTGGTTATGATAATAGAAGTGGTAACGTGCCCCGATGATGCCGAAAAAAAGCGCGGTGATTTGCTGGAAAATCTGGCGAAAAAGTTTCTTGGAATTCAGCATTACGAGGTACAGACGGAGTTGAGAAGAACCGGCATGGAGATAGATTTGCTGTGCAGGGCTCGGGCCAACCCCGCGAAGATCATCTCAGTAGAATGCAAGGCTTATTGTGAAACAAATAAAATTGATGCCGCAGTCATTTTGAAATTAATGGGTGGACTCACGGTTAATGGTTATCCTGAGGCCTGGCTGGTCACGACTTCGGAACTTACAAAGGATGCCAAGGGTTTGGTTGAAAAAATTCAACAAAGTCAAAATGCAGGCTCCTTTACTTGCTACACGCCAGATAAGCTTATTGAGGCTTTCGTGAGCGCAGGTTTAATCCAAGCCAGTGCGACCTCCGTAAACGTTCTCGGAAACCTTGTTGAAGATAAGAAATGCATCGGAGACAGTACATTGCTAGTTACAGAGCGCGGCTATTTTTGGGCCACCAAATACGAGGAAAGCGGAAGGGCACAAGGCGTACTTCTTACGTATGCCCAAGACTCAAAAATTGTTACCGAAAGCGAGTTGCTTCAATTCATTTCCACGACAGACTCATCACTGATTGATCTAAATTTCTTTACAGTCTTTGATAAGGTTAAAAATGAAAATCTAAAACAAACCGGACCGGCCATCAAGGATGTTCGGTTGAACAAAAAATATCTAGCTCAAATTAATGATATCGGCGTAAAACTAACGCATCCCAATAAGGATGAGGTCTTCCTGGACGATGTATTTGTTTTTCCTGACCTCCAGCATGTTCGTGAAAAAGAGGCCGGAACAAAAATTAGCTCTAGCGTCTTAGAGGTGGTGCCAAATACAGCGAGTAAATATCTAATTCTTGGCGAATACGCATCCGGCAAAACATCTCTCGCGGTCAAGCTGCAGAAGAAGTTCAACTCTAGCGATTTCTTGCCAATCTATATTAATGCGGAAGAGATCAAAAGATCTGACCAGAAGTCTTTTGAGTCACTATTGGTGAAAAATTTTAAGAAGCAATATAGCTCAGACAGGGCTTTTGTTAGTGTATTTGAGAAAAAACTAAATGAGGATGAGGGTCTGATCCCTATTATCATCGACGATCTGCACCACTTGGGAATCAAACGGCATTCTGCAAAAACTGATTTTTTGCAAACCCTCACAGAGAGATTTAAAAATGTATTCATCTTTGCCAGCACCTCGATGGAAATCGAGGCGCTGGCCAACAACGAAACGAAAGAGACCTTCGTAGGGTTCAATGTGTTCAGAATCAAACAGCTCGGACACCTCTTGAGAGATGAGCTCATCGAAAGGTGGTTACTGGTTGACGATGTAGGCGCTATCTCTGAGAACGAGTTGCTGGATAGAAAGGATGAGATTACTGGAAAAATCAACGTGATTGTTGGTGCCAACTTTGTACCAACACACCCCTTGTACTTGCTGACAATGTTGCAAGTAATTGAGTCCGGCAGTAAAAGTCGGCTGCACGGCAGTTCTTGCGCTGAATTGTATAGATACCTGATTAACCACGCCCTTGGTTCGGTCAGTATAAAGCCGGACGATCTCGACTTTTATCACACCTACCTGGCCCATATTGGCCACAGATTCTTTGTTGAAAAAAGAAACAGTATTTCCGAAGCAGAGCTCGTCTCCGCCTACGATGGGTACATGCAAAAAATGGACATCGAGAAGGCCTTCAGTATTGTCCACGAAACCCTGCTCAAGGCAAAAATTTTGAAGTTTGATTCTGGGTTATACGCCTTTAACCATAACTACAGCTATTATTTTTTCGTTGCCAAGTACATCTCAGAAAACCTACAAAACCCTGAAGTTCAAAAGGAGCTCGAAGGGCTTATCGGGAAATTATACAGTAGCGAAAACGCCAACATTCTAGTTTTTCTCATTCATCATACGAAAGACGGGGCGTTGATTGATAAGGTGCTGAATGAATCTAGAAAAATCTTTTCGGACGGGGTTCAGGCCACCTTGTCCAGCCAAGAGCTGTTCCATATTAACCATTTGATCAAAGAAGAAATAAAGATTTTTGTAGAAGACAAGGATCCAAATACACACAGGAAAGAAACCCTGAGGCTTAAGGACTCGGAAGATTTTTCTGAGAAAGAGGTTGACGCGCAAGAGTCGGCTTCAAATCTTTTTGGTCGTATCAACCTTTCATTTAAGTTGATGGAAATTCTGGGACAAATCACCAGTAATCATTACGGCTCACTCGAAGGCCAAAGGAAGATCGATATCGTGGATGAGGTTCACGGCCTTGGATTGAGAGCACTTCATGCGTTGCTTGGTGATCTTGAAAAGATTACGCATATTGTAAGGAAAGACCTCGAAAAGGTAGTGGAGAAAGACGCGGCACTCGGTCAGGAAGATAAGGAGAAAATTATCAACCGCATTATCTTTACTCTTACAGGCGGGGTTTCACTGTACTTCGTTAAGAAAATTAGTGACAGTATTGCCTCTAAAAATCTTCTCATTACTAGCAGAAAACTTGCTGAAAAGAGGACAACGCCGGCTACGTCGCTTGCGGACATGGCCTTGAGGCTAAATTTCCCGGGCGGTCTCGATGTAAAAAGGATCTCCGTGTTATACGAAGAGCTGAACAATAATAATTTGGCAAGAAATATCCTTCGCTGGCTTGTTGTGGAGCACCTCTATAAATTCCAGGTGCCATTTTCAGAAAAGCAAAGTGTTTGCTCCAGAATTCAACTTGATCTCAATAAAAGTAAGGTGTTGCAAATCCAACATAATTATAGCGTGGCTTGAAATGCTGTATCGGTACCTGGCACCAAAGGGACGGGTTCAGCCCCGGCCACTTGCGTGAAAGACGGTACCTTTGCTAGGACCCATCGGCATGGGCGAGGTCCTTGGCAGGCGAGCGAGAATTGCCATTCTAGCTTTGCGGGTTCGATTCCCGCCTCGTCCATGTCCGCGTTGACAAGCATGCGGAAAACGGCTATTCTATAGCCATGGCAATTCTCGCTCAAGGCCTCCAAGGCCAAAGCTAGTCCAAATACTCCCCGAAAGGGGAGTTTTTGGTACACTGCTTTCATGCGCATCGGAACTCATCACATCGCGAAGACGATACTTCTGTCGGCCGTGGCCGCGTTGTTCGCGGTGGGCGCCCAAGCCGCCGATCCCAACGCCGGCATCGAAGCGTCGGTGCGGACCGCGTTCGCGGATGCGCCGGAGATGATCGCGGTGGCGAAGTGCGAGTCGCGGTATCGGCAGTTTTCCGCCGAGGGCGTGGTTTTGCGCGGGGGCACCAACAAGGGGTATATCGGCATCTTCCAGATCGGAGAGCGCCTGCACTTGGCTCCCGCCGCCAAGTTGGGCATGGACATCAATACCGTCGAAGGCAACATCGCGTACGCGCGGCACATGTATGACGCGCAGGGGAGCGTGCCGTGGCGCGAGTGCGTCCCGTCATCCGCCGCGGGCGCGGCGGAGGGCGCTCTCACGGCGAACCTCGTCCTCGGCATGACGGGGCCGCAGGTGCGG
>Ga0113563_10002176_pt1 | contig 11678 bp, 8 predicted proteins | sample Mud3Dept3metaG_FD_80117 | JGI IMG/M metagenome (GOLD analysis project Ga0113563, IMG submission 80117) | Freshwater wetland microbial communities from Ohio, USA, analyzing the effect of biotic and abiotic controls - Mud 3 Core 4 Depth 3... | ecosystem: Environmental > Aquatic > Freshwater >...
CAATTTCTCTTTCAATTCCTGAAGAATCAGGTCCAGCGTTTCGATTTCGCCGACCCTCTTCTGGAAGGAGTTTTCGGCGTTTTTCCCGGCCATTTCCACAAGGCTTTTTTTCTCCCCCCGCTGGGGCGCGTGAACTTGCACTACGGACCCCTTCTTCTCGGAAAGCCACTCGGCCAGCAGCCCTTCGTCTTCGATCGGCAGGGGAAGTAGGACTTCGTGGGGGATGGAAGGTTCTTCGGCATAGTACTGGCGCAGAAAAGAGGACAGAGCCTCCTCCTCGGGCAGATTGAGCCGGGGGAAGTGGAAGGCTTTGTTCCCCACCAGAATCCCCCGCCGGGAAAAAAGGACCTGGAACTCCCAGGAATTTCCCCGGCGGTGAAAGGCGAAGACGTCCTGGTCGTTGCGAGCCTGGGATACGGCTTTCTGTTTTTCCAGGGTCTGTTCGATGGCCCCGATCTGGTCCCGGATGCGGGCCGCTTCCTCGAAATGGAGATTCTCCGAGGCCTTTGTCATCCTTTCCTGCAGGAGCCTGATCAGCTGGGAGTTTCTTCCCTCGAGAAAGAGGATGACTTCCTGAACCAGCTCCGCGTATTTCTGGGGAGAAACAAGCCCGCAGCAGAGCCCCAGGCATTTTTTGATCTGGTAATTCAAGCAGGGCCGGGAACGGTTCCGGAAATTGGCGTCGTTGCAGCTGCGCAGGGGAAAGAGGTGGCGCAGGACCCGGAGGGTTTCTTTCACCGCCGCGCTGGAAGCATAAGGGCCGAAGTAGCGGGCCCCGTCCCGCTTCACTTTGCGAACCAGGATGAGTCTGGGAAATGTATCCTCAAGGTTGAACTTGAGGCTGAAGTAGGTCTTGTCGTCCTTGAAGTCGATATTGTGGCGGGGCTTGTGCTTTTTGATCAGGGTGTTTTCGAGGATGAGGGCTTCCTTTTCCGTGTCGGTGAGGAAAGTCTCGACCTGGCGGACTTTGGGCATGAGGAAGCGGAGGGAGAGGCGGGCATCCCCGGATTTTCCGAAGTAGGTCCGCACCCGGCTGCGCAGGTTCTTGGCCTTCCCGATGTACAGCACCGTTCCGGCCTGATCCTTCATCAGATAAACGCCGGGCCTTGTGGGGAGAGATTGGATTTGGTCTTCTAGATTCATGCTGGATGCTGGATTAAAAAAATATCCGGTATCCAGTATCCGGAATCCAGTATCTGTCCTTGGGTCATGCCTCTACCGCTTTTCCTTCTCTGGAGCCCAGCTCCATTTCCTGAAGATTCTTGATCCGGTCCCGCAACTCGGCGGCTCTTTCGAAATCGAGCCGGGAGGCCGCTTCCCGCATCTCCTTTTTCAGGCGGACGATCCGTTTCGGGACCTCGAAGAGAGAAACGTATTCCTCGGCCTTCTCCGCGGCCATGGGGATCGTGACGTAGTCGGCTTCATAAATGGACTGGAGAATATCGGGGATGGCTTTCCGCACCGATTCGGGGGTGATCCGGTTCTTGCGGTTGTAAGCCTCCTGGATCTTCCGGCGCCGGTCGGTTTCCCCGATGGCCTTCTTCATGGATTCCGTTTCCCGGTCGGCGTAGAGGATCACCCGCCCCTCCACGTTCCGGGCCGTACGCCCGAAGGTCTGAATCAGGGAGGTCTCGGACCGCAGGAACCCTTCCTTGTCCGCGTCGAGGATGGCCACCAGGGAGACCTCGGGCAGGTCCAGCCCCTCCCGCAGAAGGTTGATTCCGATGAGCACGTCGAACTTCCCCAGGCGCAGGTCGCGGAGGATCTCCGTCCGCTCAAGCGCCTGGATGTCCGAGTGCAGGTATTTGACCCGGATCCCCAGGTCGGCATAGTAGGAGGTCAAGTCCTCGGCCATGCGCTTGGTCAGCGTGGTGACCAGGACCCTTTCTTTTCGGGCGACCCGGGCCTGGATTTCGTTCAATAGGTCATCCACCTGGTAGCGGGCGGGTTTGACCGTGACCTGAGGGTCGATCAGGCCCGTTGGGCGGATAATTTGTTCCACCACCCGCCCCTGAGACTTCTTCATTTCATAGGCGGCGGGAGTGGCGGAAACGTATACCACCTGGGGTACCCGAGCTTCGAACTCCTCGAAGGAGAGAGGCCGGTTGTCCAGGGCCGAGGGCAGGCGGAAGCCGAACTCGGCCAGGGTTTCTTTCCGCGTCCGGTCGCCCCAGTACATTCCGTTGAGCTGGGGTACGGTGATGTGACTTTCATCGATAAAATACAGGAGGTCTTTGGGAAAATAATCCAGCAGGGTGTAGGGCGGCTCCCCCGCCTTCCGGCCGTCTAGGTGGCGCGAATAGTTTTCGATGCCGGTGCAGTATCCCATTTCCTGGAGCATCTCGATGTCGTAGTTGGTTCGCTGTTCCAGCCGCTGGGCTTCCAACAGCTTTTTCTGGGATTCGAAAAATGCAAGCCGCTCAGCCAGCTCTTCCCGGATGGATTGAATCGCCCGGCGCAGCCGGTCCTGGGGGGTCACGTAATGGCTGCCGGGGAAGATGGTGATCTGCTTCAGCTTGCGCAGGACCTTACCCCGGAGGGGGTCGATCTCGGAGATGGAGTCCACCAGGTCTCCGAAGAATTCGACCCGGATGGCCCGGTTCTCCTCGTAGGCGGGAAAGATCTCCAGGACGTCCCCCCGCACCCGGAAGGTGCCCCGGTGGAAGTCGTAGTCGTTGCGTTCATACTGGATCTCCACCAGGCGGGCGAGGACATCATCCCGGGAGGTCTCTTTCTGATCTTCCATGAGGACGATCATCCCCTGGTAGGTTTCCGGCGAACCCAGGCCGTAAATGCAGGACACCGATGCCACGACGATCACATCCCGCCGGGTGAGGACCGAATGGGTGGCCGAATGACGCATCTTGTCAATGAGGTCGTTGATGGAGGCGTCCTTTTCGATGTACGTGTCGGTGGTGGGGATGTAGGCCTCGGGCTGGTAGTAATCATAGTAGCTGATGAAATATTCCACGGCGTTGTCCGGGAAGAGGCCGCGGAACTCCTGGAAGAGCTGGGCCGCCAGGGTTTTGTTGGGGGCGATGACCAGGGTGGGCTTCTGCACCCGCTCGATCACCCGGGCCATGGTGAAGGTCTTTCCCGACCCTGTTACTCCGAGGAGCACCTGGTGGGGATGTCCTTTTTTTATCCCTTGAACCAGCTTTTCAATTGCCTTGGGCTGGTCCCCCTGGGGTTTAAACGGAGAAACGATTTTGAAGTCGGGCATAAGAACTGGTTGCTTGTTACTGGTTTCCGAATGCTGGGCTCCGGCCTTGAGGCGCTGGGCTTTCTCTCTTAGCCGGTATGGCGGTTCGCGAACCGCCCCTACCTTTCTATTTTAAACCATACGAGCCTGCCGGGGAAGTCATGATCGGTTATGTATGGGGATCGTGTAGGGGCCGACCCGGCAGGTCGCCCCTTCTCCTAGATGCAAATCACAGGGTTATAGGGGCGATTCATGAAGCGCCCCTACGCTTCTGGATGGAGAAACTTCCGGTACCTCTGCAGCCGGTAAATCACTTTGGCGGCGCGGTCGATGGTGGGGAAAACGGGAATCCCGTTCTGGCGGAGCTTCTGCACCAGGGCTTGGCGCTTGGTGATGAATTCCGGCTTGTCCTGCTCCAGGGGAGGGATTACGATCACCATGGGTTTCTCCACCTCCCCTCTGATCCTGGCCATTTCGGCGGATATATTGCCCGGCCAGTCCAGGTGGGGAGTGAATTGCTGGAAGAACTCGGTGATCTGGTAAAGAAGAAGAACGTCGACATTCGGGTCCGTGGCGGTGAGGAGGATCGATTGGCTGTAGACTTCGGGGAAGAAGCCCATGAATCCAAGGTCCACCGGGTTTTTGCAGCTCGTATTGGCCTCGGGGATATTTTGGGCGATTTTTTCCTGCGTCGCTTTCTCCAGCAGGGGGACTTCCAGAGAGTTCCGGGCGCAGACGTCGGTCATCTCCACGGAACTTCCCCCGCCCACGACCACAATCCCCACCCGGAGGCTCCGGGGCAATTCGAGGGCAAGGCAGGAAAACGCGGCGTCGGCCATCTCTTCCAGATCGTCCACGAGGATGACTCCCATCTGGTGGATGGCTTTCCCCCAAACCCGGGAATAAGAGGCCAGAGCCCCGGTGTGGCTGAACGCCGCCCGGGCTCCGATTTCGGTTGTCCCCCCCTTCATGATGATCAGGGGTTTCCTGCCGGCCACCTCCCGGAGGGTTTGAGAAAATTCTCTCCCGCCCTTGGCCTGCTCCACATAGGCGCAGATGACCCGGATCTGGGGGTCTTCCGCATAATAACGGAGGACCTCGTGAACGCTCAGGTCGCATTGGTTTCCGAGGGAGAGAATTTTGTTGAAATGGATCCCCCGGGAACCGGCCAGGGTTTTGTAGGTGATGCTGTGGCCGCCGGATTGGGAGACGAAGCCCACGTTGCCCGGCTCCCGCGGCTTTTCTTCCATGATGAAGGTGAGGCCGCTTTCCGGGCAATAGGGGCCGATGCAATTGGGACCGACAAGCCGGGTGGGCCCCCGCCGGATCAGAGATTTGATTTCTTCCTCCAACTCCGGGTGGCCGCCCTCGGTGAATCCCGAGGAGAAGATCACCGCGAACCGGACACCTTTCTGCACGCAATCGGCCACAATGGGGGGAACAAAAGGTGCGCGGAGGGTGATAATGACCAGGTCTATGGGTTCCGGGATTTCCTGGACCCGGGCAAAGGCCTTGTGTCCGGCAACCTCGGGGTAGTTCGGATTCACCGGGTAGAGTCTTCCGGAAAACCCGGATTGCAATAAAGCCTGGAAGAAAGGAAACCGGTCTCCCTTTACTTCCGGCGAGGCTCCCACCACCGCTACGCTGTCCGGGTAGAAGAGCCTGTGCAGGGAAGGATCCTTCCGCTCGAGAGTCTGATCGGGTTTTCGCATTTTTCTTATTTGGCGGACGAGGTCAGCTCCTGGGATCTCTTCCGGAATTTTTCCGCTTCTTGGGGCTTTCCCAGGGCTTCGTAGAGGGAAGCGATTTTATCGAGGTCGTATAGAATGCGCTCCTTCAGGCCTAAGGATTCGTTGACCCTCCAGGCGCGCAGGTAGTGATCCAGGGCTTTTTCCTTGTCCCCCATGGTGTCATACAGCCTTCCCAGGTTGGCCAGGCCGGTGGATATTCCCATGGAGTTTTCCCTTTTTTTGTCCGAATCCAGGGCCTCCTGATACGCCCCCAGGGCCCGGGGCCATTCTCCCTGGGACTCGTAAATCGCTCCCATGTTGTTCAGATTGTCGGCGATTCCCGCGAGATTTTCGCTCTTCTCATTCAGTGCTTTCGATCGGAGATAGCACTCCATGGCCCGCTCGTTTTGTCCCAGGGCGCGGTAGGCCAAGCCGATGTTGTTCCACCGGACGGCCTGCCCCTTTATATCTCCCCGCTTTTCCTCCATGGCCAAAGATTTTTGGAAGAAATCCAGGGCCGCCCGGGGCTTTCCCAGGGAAAGAGTGGCGCTTCCGATATTGTTCAAGTTCAGGGACATCCCCTCATCGTTGCCCAGGTCGGAATGGATGGCCAGCGAACGCTGGTAATACTCGAGGGCCGCAGGAGTCCGGCCCATGGCCTGAAATACCGAACCCAGACTGTTCAGGCTTCTGGCCGTTCCTTCCCGATGGTCGATGGATTCGTAAGCCTGCAGCGCCCGCTGGTAGTATCCCAGGGCCCTCATGTACTGGCCCTGTTGAAAAAAATCGCCCCCCTTGTTCTCCAGGTCCAGGGCCTGGGACTGCTTCCTTCGGACCTCCAACTGGGTCGCACATCCCGCCCAGGCCATCAGGAGCATGGATAAAAGTACCAAGAAAAAGAAATTCTTCGCGCGCATCTTTGCCGTGCCCTCTTTGAATATGCAGTTTATCAAGGCAGTGGAAAATTATCAAGAGACAGGAATCGTTAGAGGGCGGAATGGACAAAAGGCGAGGGGGGCCTCAATGGGCGGCCAAACTCAGGGTCAGAATCACGAGGACGAATAGAGTGATGGCAGAGAATTTAAAGTCCTTTTCCCGGATAAAATGCAAGACCGAGAGAAGGACGCGGGCATAGGGGGTGAGAATGAGCACGGCGATGCCCAGGGTCATGACCCAGAGCGAAAACCCATGTGAAGGCCCGTCCCGGAAGAGATCGTAGAGAAAATAGAAGAAGTTTTTCTCCTGGAGGAACATGACCTTTTTCTCGGAGATCGCCAAGTTCCCGAATTGGAAATAAAAAAGAAGAATTCCGGCAGCGACCAGGATAAGGCTGCTCACCACTCCGGCGGCGAGCAGATAGCTGATGGCCAGCTCGAATTTTATTCCGCCAGAAATTCGATTTGGAGAACTCAAAGAGAACTCACCCCCTTGTACACCATCTGAAGAATTAAAAAAGCGACGATGAAAATAAAGAGCATCCGAAGGGTCCGGTTTCTCATCTTGTTTAAAACGCGGCCGCCGAGAACGGCCCCGAGCGTGGTCCCCACGGCCATGGGGCCCATGAGGGTAAGGTTCAATAACCCGGAGTAGAGGTACACGCTGGTTCCGGCCAGGGCGGTCATGCCGATGATGAAATTGCTGGTGGTGCTCGAGACCTTGGGGGGCAATTTTAAAATATTCTCCTGTACCGTCACCTTGAAAGCCCCGGCTCCGATTCCCAGCATTCCTGCGGCCAATCCCGCCAAAAGCATCCCCCCGCCTCCCCAAAGGGGATGGGTTACCTTATAGTCGATTCTTCTCTGATAGACTTCATCAAAATAGCTTCCCTGGAGGTTCAGCCAGCGAGACATTCGGTCAGGCCATTCGGAGGAGGGGGGGGATTCGGAGACCGTCCTTTTGCTCTTTAGAAAAGATGTGGCCAGGAAGGCGGCGAAGAAAAAGTAGAGAAGAGTCGGCGATATGAGGGTGGTGATCGTAGCTCCGGCGATCGCCCCGATGGTGGTGAACATCTCCAGAAACATGGCCACCCGGACGTTGGCGATCTTCTCCCTCACGTATGAGGAAGCGGACCCGCTGGAGGTGGCAATGATACTGGCCATCCCGCAGGCGATCGCTTCTTTCACCGGGATACCCAAGAAAACCAGGATAGGAATCAGGATGCTCGCTCCCCCCAGCCCGGTGAGGGCCCCGAGGAAGCCCACGGGGATGGAAAGGAAAAGCAATGAAACCATACTGAGCATGGAGAAACCCTGGGGCTCAATAAGAAAGAATTTCGTTTTTTCTATTTTTGAGGAACCTGTATAGGATGCGCACGTGCCTGGCGAACATGCTGGCTAGGGTCCGTCTGTAGAAGCGGGTTTCAACCCTGCCCCTACCCGCATGCGCATTAATTGCTCCGCCTTGTATGGTTCAAGAAGTTACGACCATTGTATCTTAGCAAGGATAATCGCGGGATACAAGAAAGGCTGACGGATGCAGATGGGAATATAGATTCTCCTTAAGATGCAAAAAGGGGGACCGAATCGTTCTTCGGCCCCCCAAGGTTTTACTCCGTCACGCTCCGGCTATTTCGTCAAGGCCGCGAAAAAAGTCCCCTCCTCGCGCCTTAAGAGGAGCAAGAGGGGATCGGTATCCTTTGCCTTGGAAATCACCTCGACGGCCCCTTTCGCTGAATGTACCGGCTGGCGATTCACGGTCAAAAGAATGTCTCCTGGACGCACGCCCGCCTGGTCGGCCGGGCTCCCCGGTTGCACGTTGGCCACCATAGCGCCATCGATGCTCTTGGGGGTCAACAAGCCTTTCATTTGAGGATTCAGGTCTTCCAGCCCGAGGCCCCACTTTCCCTGATCGAAGGAGGGGGATGTTTCCGATTTCGCTTTTTCAGAAGCCAGTTTTTCAATCCGGAGGGTCAGCTGCTTTTCGTTTCCCTCGCGGAGGATGGTCACCTTGGCTTCCTGACCCACGGCAGTCTGGGCGACCCAGGAGGACAAGTCCCGGGGACCATCAATATTCTTCTGGTTAAAGGCGATGATGACATCGCCCTGCTTCAACCCTCCCTTATCCGCCGGGCTTCCGGGAACCACATCGCTCACCAGAGCCCCTTTCGCTTCTTTCAAGTTCATCGCTTTAGCCAACTCGGGAGTGATGGCTTGAATGCTCACTCCGATGTATCCGCGAGTCACTTCTCCCTTAGAGACCAACTGGGGAATGAGCGGCTTGGCCACGCTCACCGGGATTGCAAACCCGATTCCTTGCCCGTTGGGAACGATGGCCGTATTGATCCCTACAACCTCTCCTTTCATGTTAAAGAGGGGACCCCCGGAATTTCCCGGATTGATGGGGGCGTCCGTCTGAATAAAATCATCGTAAGGTCCGGCCCCGATGATCCGTCCTTTGGCGCTTACGATTCCCGCGGTTACCGTGTTGCTAAGGCCGAAGGGATTCCCGATAGCCAGGACCCAATCCCCGACTTTCAACTGTTCCGAATTCCCCAGGGTGGCTGCGTTCAGCGTCTCTTTAGGATCGATCTTCAAGATGGCCAGGTCAGTCTTCGGGTCTCTTCCTACGATCCGGGCTTTGTACTCCTGCCGGTCAGACAGAGTGACAGTAATGTCCTTGGCCCCTTCCACCACGTGATGATTGGTGACAATGTAACCGTCCCGGCTGATGATGACTCCCGAACCGGCCCCTTGCATGCGATAGGCCTCCGGGGGCTGAGGCATACCCCGGAAGAAATGCCTGAATAAGTCACCGTAAGGCCCCTCCGGAGAAGAAAATTCCTGAGTGAAACCGGTCTTCTCGATCTTCGTGACCTTGATGTTCACGACGGTGGATCCCTGTTTTTGGACCAGGTCCGCAAAGGAGCCCGGAAGACCTGCCATGGGCACCGTCTCCTGGCCCATCGGCCGTGAGTCTCCCGCCGTAGCGGGTTTGGTGAGCTGGAGCGGTGAAGCCAGAAGGATGCCGGCGAAAAGGAAAGAAATCGCCACGGCGGTCAACGCCGTCCACCGAAATTTCTTGTTTTCCCAATCCATTCTTACTTTCGAGAACATGTTTCGTACCTCCCTTACTTTTGAAATCGGGGGTGCCTTTCAAGCACGCCCCATCTACTGCTTTTCTTTAAAGATAAGGGAGCAAGATTAGAGGAAGATGAAACCAGGATTAGAATTTTTTAATGAAGGGCAAGGGATCGGAAGAAGAGCTGGATTTCCAATCTGCGAGTATGTAGTAAACGGCTTAAGAAAATAGTCATTGCGAGGAGCGCAGGGACGCGGCAAACTCCTGAGATTGCTTCGGTCGTTTCACTCCCTCGCAATGGCATTACCAAACTCTGTTAAGGGGGAGGGTTAAGTAGAAAGGGGAAGAAAGATGGTAAAATGACTGCCTTTCCCCACGGCACTTCGCACCTCAATCCGTCCCCCGTGGGCCTCTACAATGGATCGAGCGATGGCCAGGCCCAGTCCCACCCCGCTTTCACCCCGGGCCCGCGCTGCGGCAGTCCGGTAAAAGCGCCGGAAGACCGTTTCCTGATCTTCCTCAGGGATGCCGATCCCAGTATCCGAGACCTGCAGGATGGCGAATTTTTCATCTCGGCGGAGGAAGATTTCCACGCTTCCTCCAGGCTGGGTGTATTTGATCCCGTTGTCCACCAGGTTTAGGAGAAGTCTTCTGAGGTGGTCTGGGTCACCCTGGATTTGGGCGAGCTCGACAGATCTGGTCTGGAGTTTGACCGAGTGGGATTCAGCCAAGGGCTTGACTTGGTGAATGACCCCTTCGATCAGGTTCTTCAAGTCCACGGGACGCCGGTCCATGCGGAGAACCCCTGCATCGGACCGGGACAGAAGGAGCAGCCCCTCGACCAGCCGGGCGATCCGGTCGGTCTCCTCCAGGGCGCTTCGCAAGATGGCCTGATATTCCTCCGGCCTTCGGGGAGACCGCAGCCCGACCTCGATTTCCCCTTTCAAAACGGTTAGAGGAGTCTGAAGCTCATGGGAGGCATCGGCGCTGAACTGGCGGGCCTCTTGGAAGGCGACGTTCAATCGACCCAGCATCTCATTCAATGTCCGGGCAAGGCGGTCCAGTTCATCCCCCGCTCCCGATTCTCGAACCTGTCTGTCCAGATGCTCCGCGCTGATCCTCCGGGCGGTTTCGGTCATCCGGTCAACAGGTCTTAGAGCCTTGCGGGCTAAGACCCACCCACCTCCCCCGGCGAGGATCAGGGCGACCGGGAAAATACCGGCCATAATCCAGAGAAATCGGCGGAGAGTTTTGTCCAGATTTTCCCGGGACATCCCGACCTGAAGGACGCCCGAAACCCGACCGGCTTTGACCACCGGCCAGGTCAGCACCCGGGCCGGGTAGGGGCCGAGGCCCTCCAAAGTCTCGAATGTGGGAATGCCCCGGGAGGCATTCTTCAAGGCCTGCTCACTTAGGGGCAGTTTTCCCCCGCGGGAGGAGGAGGATTCAGGGAGGAAACGTTGGAAGTAATGCTCCAGAGGAGAGAAGCCGAAGAACCGCCGGAAGACCTCGTCGATTTCAGCGGGAATGAAAGTTTCGGCGCCCCCGCCAACTCGTTCGGCCAGGGTTTGGGCGACCCCGCGGAGCGCAGCATCCGACTCCTGGGACAAGGTGTAGGACAAAAGCCCGTATCCCGTTCCTCCCAGGACCAGGAAGCTCAGAGTAAGAAGGCTCGTGTACCAGAAGGTCAACCGAGCCCGGATCGTCGTAAAAGGCACGGGTCACTCCGCTTTCAGCACATATCCGCTTCCCCGGACCGTATGGATCAATTTTTTCTCCCGTCCGGAATCGATCTTGCGGCGAAGATAATTTACATACACATCGATGACATTGGTTTCGGTATCAAAGTCATAATCCCAGACGTGTTCGCTGATCATGGCCCGGGACAGCACCCGGCCGGCATTGCGCATGAGATATTCCAGGAGGGCAAATTCCTTGCTGGTCAAGTCAATTCGCTCTCCTCCTCGAGTGACGAGGTGGCGGGCCGGGTCCAGGACCAGGTCTTCAACCTGAAGAAGAGGAGGCCCGGCCTCGGCTTTCCGCCGGAGCAGCGCCCGGATTCTGGCTAAGAGCTCCTGAAAGGCAAAAGGTTTGGTAAGGTAATCATCCGCCCCGGAATCCAGGCCCAGGACCTTATCCTCAATAGTCGCTCTGACCGTGAGGAGCAGCACCGGAGTGGGTACTTTCCCGTCCCGCAGCTTTTTCAGCGCCTGCAGTCCATCCATTTTAGGAAGGGCAATGTCAAGGATGATGAGATCGTGAACCCGGTCGAGGGCCCTGGCGAGCCCTTCCTCTCCGTCGAAGGCCAGCTCCACAGCATAGCCCTCTTCCTCCAGGCCTTTCTTTATGAACCTGGCGACCTTCTTTTCATCCTCGACGACCAAAAGCCTCATGAAGGGAATTCCATTCAGAATTCTTACGATTTTGTTTCCAACCGGTAGATGGGAATCATTTTCGATAGCCTATAGGAAACGAAAATCTATCCTTCAATCATTATATCTCTTCTTAATACGAATACAAAATTCCCCCTTTCCAGGCTTATTTAATGAGGGACTTCTCTTTTTTTTGAAAGGCTCAGCTATCCGTCTCTTTAGTTCCGGTGGCAATGAATCGGTAGGTCTTTTCCCCTTTTCCCGAAAGCCGGAACCAGCCCTTCCCCGTTACGGTAGCAATGATCTCCTCTTCCTTCATATAGGGGTCTCGAAAAGAGAGTAGGCCATCGAGTTTTA
>Ga0113563_10002177_pt1 | contig 11676 bp, 12 predicted proteins | sample Mud3Dept3metaG_FD_80117 | JGI IMG/M metagenome (GOLD analysis project Ga0113563, IMG submission 80117) | Freshwater wetland microbial communities from Ohio, USA, analyzing the effect of biotic and abiotic controls - Mud 3 Core 4 Depth 3... | ecosystem: Environmental > Aquatic > Freshwater >...
GACACCTTCCCGTAAGCACTTCCGGCCGGCCCATGATCAAAACCTCGGTCAAAGCCCAGGCTCTCGAAATCGATTTGGCCGGGGAGGCTCCCGATCCCGGGGGGCCGCCGGGCACGAAGCCGCGCGGCGAACTCATTGCAGACCTCACCCGGCATGGACAGAGATTCGTTCTCTGCAAAGGAGGCAGAGGCGGTTTGGGCAATCGCAACTTCGCCACCTCCGTGCGCCAGGCGCCGCGCTTCGCCCAACCAGGCGAGGCTGGCGGCGAAGGCGAATTCCTCCTGGAACTCCGCATCATCGCCGAAGTTGGATTGGTCGGTTATCCAAACGCCGGGAAATCGACGTTGCTCACCGCAATTTCACGGGCCCGCCCCAAAATTGCCCCCTACCCCTTCACCACTCTCCACCCCCAGATCGGCATTTTGGAGTATTCCGATCTCTCACGGCTGACTGTTTGAGATGTTCCCGGTCTCATCCAGGGCGCCCACCACCACGTCGGCCGCGGTCACGCATTTCTGCGGCATATCGAACGCTGCAAAATCCTCGTGCTGCTCATCGACATGGCGGCCACGGACGGCCGCGCTCCCTGGGATGACCATAACAACCTTCTCCGCGAACTGGAACTCTACGACCCCGCGCTCCTGGATAGACCCCGACTCGTCGTCGCCAACAAAATGGACGAACCCGCCGCCGAGGAAAACCTGAAGAAATTCAAACGACGAATTCGCAAAACCGCGGTGCTTCCCATCTCCGCCGCCTTCGATGTTGGCATCGACAAATTCAAACAGACCATTCGCGAAACCGTCGCGGCAGCGGGATAAAATACTCTGGTTTTGGCCGGCGGTGAAATGACAGTGGTGCGAAAGAAACGCCCGCATCGCGAATGAGACGCAACGCGGGGCGGCACAAAAAAATCACGCGCGGGATGACAACCATGCCGCGCGTGAAAAAGAAATCAGCGCCGGACGGAAACTCAGGCTGCGGAAAACGCGCCACAAGTTTCCATCGCGGCGATGCTTAAGCGATTACTTTTTCGCTTTCTTCTTAGCTGCTTTTTTCTTAGCGGGAGCTTTCTTAGCCTTAGCCATGCATATCACCTCCTTCCCTTGAGGAGTCAACCTGACTGAGCGACTGAAAATGTTTGTGCATCAGTTGTGAGTTCGTTCGGTCAACTGTGGCTACGCGCGCAAGATTAATGCGGAGAAACAATTTCGCAAACAAAAAAATTCAAAAACACAAAATCATTCGCGGCGTAATGATCCGAAATTCGCCATCTCCTGCGCGGAGAAATGAAATTTCTTCCCGGTATTTACGCGCGAATTTTTCATTCGCGCGCGAGGTGTCCTTTGCTCGTTTCGTGCGCGGGAAGAGTGAATCCTCCGTGCATCAGCCGGCGCGCGCGCGCCACCAGATGATCCCACTGAAACGCCGGTCCCGGATCTACTTTGTTGGTCGTGATGTGAAAATGTCCCAGCAATCCGCCGTAATTCTGCAGTTGCTCGTCGGATAATTTCTGCGGCACCAGCCGCCCCGCGGCGTCGCGCGGATAATCGCATTCGATTCGGGGCAGCGTATTGCAGAGTGCCGCCGTCAGCCGCGCCAGCGCCTCATATTGCTGCGGTGTGTAATCATACTGCGTCAATTCGCGGCCCTGCACCACGCCCTTGACGGCGTCCGGCCGGGCCGGACGGCCGATGAAATTCTTCGTGCGAATGCCTCCGTCGCCAAATCGCTCGGGGATGGTGATGCGTGTCCGGCCGGAAGCATCCCGCGCGTACCACTGCTCAAACGGGCTTTTTTCCGCGTTTCCGTAGGCGCCCATGTTGGCGATCTCAATGCCGACAGACTTCGAATTGGCCGTGCCGGCATGCCACGCGCGTTCCTTCACATCCAGCGTCTGGTAGATCGTTCCGTCGAGGTCGAGCATGAAATGCACGCTCAGGCAGCGGAGATCGTGCAGCACCTTGAAACACTGCCGGCTCGTTCCACAAACATCGTAATGGATGACGAACTGGCTCACCACGCGCTGCAGCGTCGACAGGTCCCACCCGCCCCCGCGAACCTGTTCCAGTTCTTCATCCGTCAACCCTTCACGCCGCAGATTATACCGATTGGGGCTGTCGAGATCCTTGACCTCGGCTCTGCTGGCTTCAAAGCCCGCGTTAGTCAGGGCGCTAAACCGCCGTTCAACCCGGTAGGCGTCGTAGCCGCCGGGATCCATCCATAACACCACGCGCGCGCCCGTGTGAACAAATTTTCCAGCCACCACGATCTCATCGCCCCTGCGCTCCGTGATCGTTCCCGGCCGGGGCGTGGTGCGGCAGCCGCCTCCCGCAAGAATTGCCAGGATCAAACCCAGCGCGAAAAACTTGGTGCGAGTTTGCACTTCCGGCAACGGTTGATGGCGATTCACATCCTCTACATGGTCGCCACCGGAAGGAATGTCAAATGAATAGCGCCGGCCGCAGTCTGCTCTCACATTCCTGCCCGCGGCCCTGGCACGGCTCAGACGTTAAGATTCAGTGCGCGGATTTTCGCGTCCCAATCCCCCACGGAAAGCACACAGACCGATCCCGGAAAAACCTCCAGCCGCGATAACATGTCCAGGGGCATGCCCAGATACCAGGTCAGCGCCGCGCGAATGGGATCGCCATGCGAAAAAAGGGCCACCGGCGAATTCGGGTGAAGACGCCGGAGGCGCTCGACCTCGGACACGACTCGCGACTGCACCTGGATCATGGATTCGCCATTTGGGATCTGGCCCGCGCTGCGAAATCCATTCCATTGCCGCCACGCCTCCAGCCGTGACAACTCCTCCAGGCTCTTCCGCGTCCAGTCGCCGAAGTCCACCTCGTACAGCGCCTCGGAAATCGTTACCGGCACCTTGAGGCGATCCGCGAGAGGTTGCGCGGTTTCCTGGCAGCGCTCGAGAGGACTGGAATAAATATGCGTGATCGGCAGGGTGGAGAGAGCCTCGGCCACTCGCGTCGCCTGGGCGCGGCCGGCTTCGTTGAGATGCACTCCCGGAGCACGCCCGGCAATTTCGCGCCCGAGCGTGTCGTTGGCGGCATGGCGGATCAGGTAAAATTGGGTCATGTTCGTTTTGACAAGCGCGCAGGTTGCGGCGCGGGAAGAGTATGACCACGGGGCCCCGTGACAGCAAGAGCGAGCATGCGAGCACTCGCCGCCCGCTGAAGTGCCGTGCAGGTCGGCGCGCTGTCCTCAGCGAGCCGGAACGCCACCCGGCGCGGATTCACCCCCTCGCTCAGGCCTTCCGTTTGAACAGGTCGCTGGTGTTTGCGAGATTAAGTTCGGAAAGGTCGAGCCCCGCCCCCGGGTCGCGCTCCTGGGCGATCTTCAATTGCAGCGCAATGTGCTGGGCGGCGGGAATGGAGAAATACTTGATGGCCCCGACACTGAGGCTGGCTTTGAAAATAACCGTCAGCATGCAGTAATCATCGATGCAAAGCACGAACATGCTGAATTTCTCGCCCTGCTGGTAAACGCTATTGAAATTGGTTTCGTGAACCAGGTTGGCAATCGTCTGGTTAGCCATATAGGCCCCGGAAGCCAGCGCCGCGATCGTAGTGAGATCAAACTGGCGGGAGTCACCCTGGCTGGTGATCAGGAACCCGCCTTTGTCGATGATCAACGCCGTGGAAGCGTCGGTTTTCTCGAGCAACTCGCGAAGCTCGTAGTCCAACCGCTCGATGTCTTCCTCAATGAGTTGGGGAAGCGTGGACATGTCATGCGTACTGCGGCGTTCCCTGGCGGATGAACTTGTTCAGCAGCATCCGCGTGATCATGTTCAGAGTCTCGAAGACCCCCTCGCACCGGTGTGCCGTGGAGCAGAAAGAAGGCACCTGCACTTCCCGGTTGTGCAGTAGAAACTCCAAGTACTCCGTCGGCGCGACATTCGGCAGATCACGCTTGTTGTACTGCAGGACATACGGAATGTCCGCGAGGTTCAGCTTTAGCGTCTTGAGGTTCTCCTCCATGTTGGTGAAGCTCTCGACGTTTTCGGCCATCTTCTCGTATTGGGAGTCGGCGACGAACACGATGCCGTCGACGCCCCGCAGCACGAGCTGCCGGGTGGTGTTGTAAATCACCTGGCCGGGTACGGTGTACAGCTGGAACTTGGTCTTGAAGCCCTTGATCGACATCGCCTCAATGGGGAGAAAGTCAAAGAACAGGGTGCGGTCCGAGCTCGTGGCCAGCGAGACCAGCTTGCCTTTATTGCCGGCCGCGGTTTGCACGTGATCGTGAACCTGAACCAGGTTGGTAGTCTTCCCGCCCATGGCCGGGCCGTAATAGACTATTTTGACCTGCAGCTCTTTGGTTGCTTGGTTAATGATCGCCATATGAATTTACTTGGGTTTGTGGTCGAGATCGGCAGCCAGCGCCGCCAGTTGCGCCGTCGGCAAGGATTCTCCTGCACGTCCGAACGCGGCAAAGAAGATGGCGTTTACGCGGAAAATCTTCCACGGCACGTTGCCTACTGTAAAATGAAGGTTGTTCAGCTCGCCCATACGCAATTCCTTGGTGCAGGAGCTTACTTTTCCAAAAATCTGCGGCAGGAATGCCGCCAGGGTTTCGCCGTTTAGATCCGGCGGCAAGCTGTTGGCCACCATCAGGCCGTCGGGCAGCGCAATCAGCGCGCCGGCTACGCCCTCCAGGCCGGCCGCCCGCGACACAATTTCATTCGGCGTCGCATACTTGGCCATGAACTGGGTGCCGGGTGATTGCCGGCTTCGGGTATCGTAATCATCGTCCCCACGCAGCATTTCCGAGCCATCATCCCAGACGTAGAAATTGCTGTCATTGGAACGCGGGGGCGCGGTACTTTGTTCCGGCTGCGGGAATCCGAAGAACAAATTTGGAATTTCGTCATCCACCGCAACTTTTTGTTGATGGGTGCCGTTTTCACGCTGACGGACAAGGTAAAGTGGAGCGACGAGCTTCAACGGCAGGTCCAGCACGACACTGTCGTTCGGGGAGTCGCCCTGGCGCGGAGCGGGCTTGGTCCAGGAGCGCAATGTCTTCCAGGTGAAGGCGACGCGTCCTTGCTTCAGACCCTGCTCGACCGCATCGAAGGGCAGCGCTACACGGGCTTCCACCAATCCCCAATCAACGATCTCCTTGCGAACCACATCGGGCCATCCTTCCGCCAGCGATACCAGCGTCACCATGATGGGTTCCTGCGTGCTTCCACCGGCGGCCGGTGGGACTGGCGTGTCCGAACGCAGATCCGGAACAGGAACCTGGGCGTAGCCATTACCCTTGCCGTTGGAGCCATTGCCGCTGAAAGGCTCGGGCTGGCGATGAACCACAGGGGTCGGGGTCGGGGCCGGGGGCGATGTGGGCCTATTGAAAGGAATCGAGGTCGGTGCGGAAGGAGCGGCGGGAACGGAAGGCGGTGCCGCCGGAGTTATAAATGGCTTCTTGAACGCCGTGGGCGACGTGCCCGTGACCGAGGGCGACGGGGTGCTGACAGTCGGCGGCGGCGGAGTCGGTGCCGAAGTGAGGGAGATCCGGTTCGGGGCCTGGGGTGGAATTGGAGGTGGAGTGACCGCCGGCGCCGCGGGCGTGGTCTGCCGCGCCTGAAAAGTAGTGCCTCCGGGTTTCGGAGTCGGGGTCGGCGTCCGGGCCTTGAACGTGGCCTCCTGCGCCACTGCATCCGGTCCCATAGCCAGAACCAGGCCCATCCCGGTTTCGTCAAACGGACTGCGGATGTCCTCTGGAACTTCCACGGTCTTCTGAACTCGCCGGCGTTGGATCAGGGCAGGATTCAAGCGGGGAAGAATCTCTGACAGCGGCAACGATACCATCACGCGGTCGCGGTCATTGGCCGAGGTAAACACTTCCGGAGCGGCTGAGCGCAACTCGCCGAAGGCAATCTTCACCGAGCCCCGGGAAAGCTGGGCGAGGATCTTTTCGAGCGGGACAGTGATGGTGATGTCGCCCACATCGTTGACGCGGATGCGAGGCTGCAGCTCGAGCGGAAGGCAACTGAGAACCCTCTGAAGCGGTATCTCAACACCACTGCCGCTCTGCGGCATTTGATTGCGGCGGGCAGCCAACGGCCGGTGCACGGGACGCGCCACAGGCCTGGCCACCGGGACGGCCACCGGTAGTTCCGTTGGCTCGGGTTCGGCAGCGACTGGCGCGGCGGTTTCTTCAATGTCAATCATCCCCGGGTTTTCTGCCGGCCTGCGCAATAGGTTTTTGAAAAAGCCAAACATGTTTGGTCTCGTTTTGGTTAAACTACTTCTGCATCGAGGTGTCGCACGAAGCATGCCAAACCGAGTGATTTAGAGTCTCAAGATCCCTCGTGAGCAGAGCGACTTTCGATCTTTTCGGCACCCGGGGTGTCATTAAAAGCAATATCCGGTGCAGGTTTCGTATCCGCGCAATGTCGCCAGCCCGCCATTGTCTCAGGATTGGACTACTGGGGTTTCACCCTGCCCCCAATATTGGCATACAACACCCCGAAAACAGTTCCCTGGGGAGGTCGCGGGCGATTGTCAGAGAGAATGGAACCGGATTTGGTGGTCAAAAGCCGTTTCTATAGGTGGCGCCCGGGATTGGAGCCGGATTTGGGTTCGAAAAACTCTGGCGCCCGGGCGATTTTGTTGGGAAACTCAGTGATCGGAACGAGGTTTGCTGTAAATGGTCGAAGCCATACAGGTCTGGTAGGCCTGAAGTGACTGCACGTTACAGTTCGGGCTAGTTTTATTTAATGGAAACGCGGTTGAAAATCTTGCTGGTCGATGACGATCCGGCGGTGCTGGAGCTCTATCAGGAGTTGCTGAAGAAGCTGCCCAGCGAACCCGAAATCGTAACGGCCTCCTCCGGTGCGCGCGCCATGGCGCTGCTGGAGAGTGAGCCTTTTCGCTTGCTGATTTGCGATCTGAAGATGCCCAAAATGGATGGGCTCCAGGTGTTGTCCATTGTGCGCCGCAAATACCCTATGCTGCGAACAGTCGCCCTGACGGCCGTGCTCGATGAGCAGTTCCGCTCTCGCGCCTACGCGCTGGGAGTCGACCTCTTCTGGCATAAGCCAACCACCGAGCAGGAGGTGCAGATGTTCCTCGAATGTCTCGAGTCTCTGCTCGGCCAGGAAAACGAAAACGGTTTCCGGGGCGTACAGAGCAAGAGCCTGATGGACATCATCCAGCTTGAGTGCATTTCTCAAAGCTCTTCCCTGTTGCGCATCGCCAACGGATCTGTCATTGGCAGAATCTGGATTCAGGAGGGCGAGGTCATTGATGCGGAGACCACCGATTTCAAGGGCGAAGAAGCGTTCCACAGAATCCTGGCGTGGCGAACCGGAACCTTTGAGAGCATGGCTCCGGAGCCCCACCGGGAGCGCACCATATACAAATCCTACAATGCCTTGCTGCTCGAATCGGCCCAGGCTCTCGATGAAGCCCTCAGCGCGGGCACCGGCCAGGACACGACGTCAATTACCCTGTCACCTTTGACACGGGTGGTGCAGATGGAAGGAGTGGAGTTCGTTCTGGCCTGCAATCGATCCGCCGGCGGCAAAGCGGAAGCGCGGGGTCTGGAAAACCCCGATCGCCTGGCCGGCTGGACCCAGCAATGCCTGCAACGTTTCGCGGATTTGAGCGATTTGATTCATGCCGGTCCTTTGGAGCAAGTCGAAGGATCGGGACCACAAAGGCAGGTCTCCCTGGCGCGGCAGGGCGATTTTGACCTCTGCGTCGGCTGGAAGCACGACCTGTCATCCGCGCATATTCGCGATGCGATGAAGAATGTGACAGCGTTATGGGCCTCCTAGATTTCTTCGCCAAACCAGCCCCAAGCCTGTTGCGCCTGCCCAGCGGCAGCTTCACTGTGGACCGCAAGGGCGCCGTGCTCGTCAGCACGGTCGCGTCCAGTTTTCCCACCGAGTTGATCCACCAGATTTCAAGCCGGGTCTTGGCGGTTTTCCACGACGCCACAGAAGCTCAGCTGCCGCTTTCCCAGATCGTCATTAATTACAGCAGTCTCAAAATTACCGCCCGCGAGCTGCGGGGTGGAGCCATCGTTTTTCTCTCTCCTCGCACCCCGTTCTCCTCAACTAACAAGAGCTAAGCTTAAGCCTATGCAAAACGCCAAAGTCGACCAACTGATCCACCAGATGGAAAACTACCTGGAATGCTGGAAACAGTTCAACAATTTCATGAACCTCGCCCGGGCCAAAAAGTTCAGCCCTGAGGACGACTTGCAGTTTCTGGAGGTGAAAAGCGTTATCGTCCAGGAATTGGAACTGATTCTCGCCGCCCTGGAGGTCACTTCTCCCACGCGTGAGGAGGTCCACACCCTGATCGGCAGCGCCCCGTCGCTGCGCTACCTCGCCGAAATGAACGAGGCCAACCTTCGCACGATGGAAACGCAGTGGCACAAGATCTACATCGGCTGGCACGCCATTCTCGGCCAACTCAAAGTCCGCGAACGCCAGGACGAAAACCCCTCCGGCCTCTCGGCCATGTTTGCCAAGAAGAAGAAATAGCACCCCGCAAGTCAGTTCCGCCTTGTCTTCCCGCGGTTTTTTTCGTCTAAACGACGGATGCCAGAGTGGATTGCCATTGTCCTGCTTGGGATCATCGAAGGGATCACTGAGTTTCTTCCGGTTTCCTCCACCGGGCACCTGTTGATTGCGGAAACCTGGCTGCCCAGGCAATCGGACCTTTTCAACATCGTCATCCAATCGGGCGCCGTGCTGGCCGTGCTACCCCTCTTCCCGGACCGCCTCAAACAGTTCGTCTTCAAGTGGCGCGAGCCGGCGACGCAGGATTACCTCCTGAAAATTCTGGTCGCGTTTGTCATCACCGGCATTGGCGGGCTTGCCATGGACCGTGCCGGTCTCAAACTTGAAGAGGACACGCTCCCGGTTGCCATCGCCCTTTTCGCCGGGGGCGCGGCCTTCCTCGTGGTGGAGCGCTTTATCAGGAATCACACCTTCAGCGAGAATATCACCTGGTCAATCGCGATCGCCGTGGGCCTGGCCCAACTGGTCGCCGCTGCGTTCCCGGGAGCTTCCCGGTCGGGGGCCACCATCCTGATCGCACTCCTCCTCGGCCTCAGCCGGGTGGCAGCCACCGAGTTTACTTTCCTGGTTGGCATTCCCACCATGCTGGCGGCGGGCGGCCTGAAGATCGCCAAAGAACTGCTCAAACCAGTTGGCAGCGCGGGGGAAGACTGGGGACTTCTGCTGTTGGGTTTTGTGGTTTCCGCAGCGGTCTCTTTTGTCGCCGTCCGTTGGCTTCTCCGCTACGTGCAGACGCACACGTTCGTCGCCTTTGGCTGGTACCGGGTTGGCCTGGCAGCCATCCTGATCCTGCTGGCCGTACGATAGTGCCGCTCACTTTTCCGATTTGGGGATAAACACCGTCTGCCCCACCTTCATTCGCTCGGGCTTCAAACCGGGATTGGCTTTGAGGATTTGCTCCGTTGTGACTTTCACACCCTGCTCGCGGTAAGCCTGCACGATGGTGGAGAGGGTATCGCCGGACTTGACTTCGTATTCGTAGCCGCGTTCGGGCCGGGACGGCGCAGTGCCGCTGCCCGGGTCCGTGCTTGGACGGGACGGAGGTCGTTCGGGTTTGCGATTCGCCGCCGCCTCAACGCTTCGGGCGATGTTCGCCAACTGGTTTTGCACCGCCTTGGGGTCGTCGATGCGCTTGCGGTTGACTTCCTCGATGGCTTTGATCAACGGTTTCAGATCGTCGTGCGTGACGTTGTTTTCATTGGGGCGGTTGACCTGGGACCGTAAAGAATCCAGTTCGCGCGAAACCTCCGCGATCTGCTTTTGCAGCGCGCGCTGCACCTCGATCAGGTCGTTAATCTGTCCGGAAAGTTTATCCAGGCGTTCCTGCGTCGCAGCGTCCTGCCCCAACGCCGCCGGCGCGGCCAGGATCATCGCCGCCGCCACCAGAGAGTTCATCCATTTCATGAGCCGAACATAGGAGGCGCCTTAGTCGCGCGCAAGGGAAAGTGTTTGGTGCTTTCGCCGGGCTTTTCCCTTAGATTGGCCCCGTGACCGTCCTGGAAGTCATTCAACGAAGCGCCGGATTCCTGGGGCAGAAAGGCATTGAGGAATCGAGGCTGCATGCCGAGCTGCTCCTGGCCCATGTGCTCAAGTTGCCGCGGATGCAGCTCTATCTGAATTTCGAACGGCAGTTGAGCGCCGGAGAACTTGATTGCTATCGGGTTTTGGTGAAACGTCGCGCGCTTCGCGAACCACTCCAGCATATCGTAGGCTCCGCCTGGTTCTGCGGCCTGGAAATCGGGGTCAACCGCCATGTCCTCATCCCCCGCCCCGAAACGGAACTCCTGGCCGAGCAGGGCTGGCAATTCCTTTGCCGCCTGGCGCCCCAGGACGCGGCTCTGAACGACCAGGCCGCCGCCGCAACCAGCCCTTGCGCCCTTGACTTCGGCACCGGCAGCGGTTGTGTGGCCCTGGCGTTGGCAGTCAAATGTCCTTCCGCCACAATTTATGCCTTGGACATCTCGCGCGAAGCATTGCAGACCGCATCCGGAAACGCGGAAAAACTCGGGTTGAACGACCGGGTCCGGTTTTTCCAGGGCGAAAGTCTGGCGGCTCTGCCGGGTGACCTGCGTTTCGATCTCATTATCAGCAACCCACCCTACATCCCCGCGCCCGAGATCGCCTCCCTGCAGCCGGAAGTCAGGGACTTTGACCCTCGCGAGGCTCTCGATGGCGGTGTCGATGGCCTGGATTTTTACCGGCGCCTGGCTCACGAAGCCCCACCTTTCCTCAAGGACCACGGCCGCTTGATGGTGGAATTCGGTGATGGACAGAACGCTGCCATCAAAGACCTGCTGCATCGGCAAAAGTGGGTTGTAGAAAACATCCTGGAAGACTACACTCACAGATCTAGATTGATGATCGCTCGGAAGCAGTGAAAATATGGATAGTTTGTTGATTAAAGGCGGCGTTCCACTCCGCGGCGAAGTTGCCATCAGCGGTTCGAAAAACGCCGTGTTACCCATCATGGCCGCCGCCCTGCTGACGGGCGAACCGTGCGTGATCCGGCGGGTGCCCAACTTGAGTGACGTTCGGTTCATGGTCCAGATTCTGAACTGGCTCGGCGCCAGCGTGGAACTCAAGGACACTACCGTTCGCATTGAGGCCCGCAAGGTGAAGGGCGCGGGGGACTATGATTTGATCCGCAAGATGCGTGGGTCCGTGTGTGTCATGGGACCGCTGCTCGCGCGTCTCAAAAAGGCCACCGTCTCGCTTCCGGGCGGCTGCGTGATCGGCGCGCGCCCGATAAACCTGCATTTGAAGGGGCTGCAAGCCCTGGGCGCCAGGATCACTATCGAAAACGGTTATGTTGAGGCTGCCGCCAAACGACTCGTCGGCACCGAAGTCTTCCTGGGAGGCCGCGCCGGTTCGACGGTGCTTGGGACCGCCAATGTCATGATGGCCGCCACGCTCGCCGAGGGTGTGACAGTGATCGAGAGCGCTGCCTGCGAGCCCGAAGTCATCGACCTGGCCAATTTTCTCAACGCCATGGGGGCCAGAATCGTTGGCGCCGGCAGCCCCACCATCACCATTTCCGGCGTCAAGGAACTCCACGGCGCCCAGCACGAGGTCATTCCCGACCGCATTGAAGCAGCGACTTACGCCATCGCCGCTGCCGCCAC
>Ga0113563_10002178_pt1 | contig 11663 bp, 11 predicted proteins | sample Mud3Dept3metaG_FD_80117 | JGI IMG/M metagenome (GOLD analysis project Ga0113563, IMG submission 80117) | Freshwater wetland microbial communities from Ohio, USA, analyzing the effect of biotic and abiotic controls - Mud 3 Core 4 Depth 3... | ecosystem: Environmental > Aquatic > Freshwater >...
CCGCACGCAGGCGAACGAGATGACACGCGTGAAGCCGTCGATGTTCAACGTCACCGTGCCGCTGCCTGGCGGCGATGAAGTGTTCATCATGAACACCTTCACCGACGCGCAGGCCATCGTCTCGCGCGACGTGGTCGACCTGCTCGATCGAATCGACCGCACGCCAGACGCGTCGAGCCCGGCGCTGGCACACCCCGAGCGCGAGGCCGTCGCGGCCCTTGCCGCCGAGGGCTTCGTGGTCGAGAGCCGCGCCGCCGAGCGCGCGCGCCTCGACGACTGGTTCCGTGCGTTCCAGGACGACTGCGGCGAGATGCGGGTCACCGTGCTCACGACCCTGCAGTGCAACTTCGCGTGCGACTACTGCATCCAGGGGGATCACGGGGACTACAACACGCGCGCGGGCAGGATGTCGCTCGAGACGGCGGCCCGTGTCGTGGAGTGGATGGCGGAGCGCCTCGATGCCCTCGAGCCGTCGCGCCTGGTGGTGACCTTCTTCGGGGGAGAACCGCTGCTGAATCTCCCAGTGCTCTACCACCTCGCCGAGCAGGCCTCGGACCTGGCGAAGGCTCGCGGCGTGGAGCTGCTGATCAATGTGATCACCAACGGCCTGCTGCTCACGCCCGAGGTTGTGGATCGGCTGACGCCGTTCGGTCTCAACGGCGTGAAGGTCACGCTCGACGGCGATCGCGGGACCCACAACCGGCTGCGCCCGCTACGGGGGGGTCAGGGCACCTTCGATCGCATCATCGACAACCTCCGCCAGGTTGCCGGCAAGTGCAGGATCGCGATCGGTGGCAATTTCGACGAGACGTCGGTCCAGAGCTACCCGGCGCTGCTCGAGTTCCTCAAGTCGCAGGCGTTTGCCCCTGCGATCTCCAAGGTCACGTTCAAGCCGGTGATCGGACGTAACGGAAACGGCCGGGGCCGGACGTCCAAGTCGTCGATTCCGCTGACCGCCGTCGACGACCAGGGTCGCCCCCTGCAGGGCGCCTGCATGACATCGGTGGGGTCAGGCGGGTCGAGCCCTTGCGACACCTGCCACTTCGTCGACGAGCAGATGTCGCACCTGCGCGAGGAGACAAAGCGCGCGGGGTTCCCGACGCTCGACGGCGTGCACATGGGGCCTTGCGAGATCCACCGACGCGCATCCTTCACGGTTGGCCCTGACGGCGACCTCTACGCGTGCCCGGGTTTCGCCGGCGAGGCGCAGTGGTCCACGGGTCACATCGACGGGCGTGAGAGCCCGCAGGCGACTCGGGCGAACCAGGAGTTTGCCAACCTCGCTCCGTGGCGCCAGTGCGACGACTGCGCGTTCATTCCCGTGTGCGGCGGCGGATGCACCGTCGCCTCGCACAACGAGCTCGGTGACATGCATGCGCCGACGTGTCACAAGAGCAGTTTCCAATCGGCGCTCGTGTCGCTCGCGCACGAACGCGCGGGTGTCCAGACCGGAGGCCTCCCATGAAAGTGGAAGTGGTGCAGAAGGCAAGGGGTCCGGTGCGTCCGCTCGGATGCCCCTGGCTGATCGACGTGCCGCCCGAGGGCGAGCAGTAGTCGGTCGCCCTTTCCTGCAACTCGGTTGGGCCGGGGGGCGCTGGCGAGGTGCCGGCGCCTCCCGGGCATGACCTGGTGTGGCTCCGCGCTTGGCGCCTCCACACCCCGCCAAGATCTTCCTGCGACGTCGCGAACCGGGTAGAGTAGGCCCCGGTGCGTCGCGCGCTCCCCGTCAGCTTCGCCTGCCTGTTGCTCGCGTGCAGCGCCGCGTGCCGCGGCGCTCGCGATGCCGAACCCTCGTCGGCAGCCGTCACGCTCCGTGTCGGCGTCGCCGATCCCCGGCGCGGCACCGCGCCGCAGGCGGGCGTCGCCCAACTCAGTCGCCTCCTCCGCTTTGCTCCGGTCGTCACCCTCGGCCGCGACGGACGCCCTCGCCCGGCCCTCGCCGAGCGCTGGGAAGCCGCCGACGACGCCCGGGCGTGGCGCTTCCACCTGCGGCCGGGGCTCACGTTCCACGACGGCAGCCCGCTGACATCGGCCGAGGTGCGCGCATCGTGGGCGCCAGCCACCGATCCGTCGCTGCCCGGCATGCCGCCCGGACTGCGTGACATCGCCGCGATCGAGACCAGCGGACCCGAACAGGTGGTCGTTCGGCTTCACCGGCCGTCCGCGCTGCTGCTCGAGTCCCTTGCCCTGCTGCCAATCACGACCGACGAGGCCCGCGTCGGGGCGGGTCCCTTCAAACCCGTCGCCGACACGCGCACCGTGGCCGACGAAGCCACCACGCTCGAAGCGTTTCCCGGCCACTATCACGGGCGCCCGCGGATCGACCGGCTCGAGATCCGGTCGTTTCCAGCGCCGCGCAGCGCGTGGAGCGCGCTGATGCGGGGCGAAATCGACTTCCTGTACGAGGTCGCACCCGAGGCCGTGGAGTTCCTGCGCGCCAGTGCCGACGTGCAGGCGCTCTCCTTCCTTCGCCCCTACGTCTACGTGGTGGGTTTCAACATGGCGCACCCAGTGCTGAAGGACGTCTCGGTCCGGCGCGCACTGAACCAGGCGGTCGATCGCGCCTTCGTGATCGCGCGTGCGCTGGGCGGGCGTGGTGTCCCCGCCTACGATCACGTCTGGCCCGGGCACTGGACGTTCGACGCCGGACTCGGCGCAACGCCTTATGATCCCCGTGCCGCAGCCGCAGCCCTCGATCGGGCCGGGTGGACGGTGCGGCGCACGAGCGCGGGCGAGCGCTTCCCTCAGCGGTTCCGCCTGACGTGCCTGCTGCCAGCCAGCTATCCCCAGTTCGAGCGTGTCGGCCTGATCGTCCAGAAGCAGTTCGCCGACGTCGGTGTCGACCTGGCACTCGAGGTGGTGCCGCTCGCCGAACTGCAGCGCCGTCTCGCCGAGGGGCGGTACGACGCGTACCTTTTCGAGATGGCTGGTGGGCCGGGCCTGAGCTGGCCGTACCGCTTCTGGCACAGCCCGGAGACCGGCGAGGCCGCGTTCGTGAGGTCTGGGTACTCGGCTGCCAACGCACCACTGGATCGCGTGCGCAACGCGATGACCGACGACGAGCTGCGTGACGCGGTCCGGACTCTGCGCCGGGTGTTCGTCGAGGATCCTCCGGCACTCTTCCTCTGCTGGGGCGAGACGGCCCGCGCTGTCCGGCGCACGTTCCGCGTGCCAGCGGGCGATGAACGCGATGTCCTGAGCACGCTTCCTGAGTGGGAGCCGGTCGCGGGGGTTGGTCGTCGATGAGGGGCATCCGCCAGCGGCTCGCGATGCTCGTGGCCACGGCCGGCGTCCTGCCGCTTGTCATCTATGGCCTCGTCTCGGTGACGTCTCTGCGCGCCGGCACACGCCAGAGCGTCGTCGCGGGCAACCTGAGCCTCGCCGTGCGGGGCGCCGAGCAGGTCGAGCAATACGTCTCCTACAACGTGCGGATGCTGCGTGCTCTGGCCGCCGAGCTTGCCACGACGTTCGCCGACCGGTGGCAGCAGGAGCGCGCCTTGCGGAACTACGTGCTCGCCTTCCCCGAGTTCAGGGAGATCACGTTGTTCGACCAGGCCGGCCACGCGATCGTGTCCACACGGCTCGGCCCGCTCGACATGTCGCTCCCGCCGTTCGACACCGTCGACGCGGACGGGCTGGCCGTGTCGCCGGTCCAGATTGACGACGACCTGCTTCCCAAGGCGAGCGTAGCCATCCGTCTCGAGGATCCGACGGCAGAGGCCGCGTGGCTCGTGGGTGAGCTGCGCCTCGAGGAGCTCTGGCGCCTGGTCGATCGCCTGCGGGTCGGCGATCGCGGATTCGCCCTGCTCGCCGACCGGACAGGCCGCCTGATTGCGCACGGCGATCCCGACCAGAAGCCGCGCATCGCGCGCGGCGAAGACGTGCTGGGGCATCCGCTGGCCCAGTCGCTGAAGAATCGAGCCGAAGCGACGCCCCAGTCTCTCGAGTACACGAACCCCCAGGGACAGCGCCTCCTGGCCGTGGGTGCGCCGGTCGCGTCGCTGGGCGGACTGGTGATCGTCGAGCAACCGACCGAGGAAGCCTACGCGGTGGCGACCCGTCTCGAACGGCTGCTGCTCGTCGCGAGCGCGATCGCGCTCGCCGCCGCCATCGGCCTCGGCTACCTCTGGGGCCGGACGCTGCTGACGCCCATCGAGGCCCTCATGCGTGGCACCGGGGCGCTCGCCGAGGGCCGGCTCGACACCCGCGTCCAGATCGCACGCGGCGACGAGTTCAGGCGCCTCGGGGATGCGTTCAACAGCATGGCCGAGCGTCTGGAGGTGCTGCAGGCGGAGACGCGCAAGCAGGAACGCCAGGCCATGTTCGGACGCGTGGCGGCTGGGCTCGTGCACGACCTTGCCCACCCGATCCAGAACATCGGCAACAACTGTCGCCTGATCCTCAAGATGTACGACGACCCTGAGTACCGCGAGACATTCAGGCGCACGGTCGAGCGCGAGCTGCAGAGCATCAAGCGCGTCCTGGAGGACCTGCGCAACCTCGCGCGACCGATTCCCCTCGAGCGGTTCCCCGTCGATCTTGGCAAGGCCGTGGGCGATTCGGTCGACTCGATGCGCGCGTCGGCCAACGCGGCCGGAGTCGACCTCGCCTACGAGGCGCCGTCGGACAGGGTGGTGATCGAAGGCGACGTCTTCGCACTCGGGCGCGTCCACCGCAACCTGATCCTGAATGCGATCCAGGCCACCGCACCGGGCGGCCGCATCAGCGTCCACGTCGAGGCGGCCAACGCCCGCGCGCGCATCCGTGTGTCGGACACCGGGTGCGGCATTCCTCCCGAGCGGCTGCACGCGATCTTCGACGATTTCGTCACGACCAAGCGCCGGGGCCTCGGCCTCGGGCTTCCGGTTGCCCGGAAGATCATCGAACAGCTCGGTGGGACGATCGCGGTCTCGAGCGAACCCGGGCGAGGCACGACGTTCCTCGTCGAGCTGCCGGTGTTGCCGCCCACGTCCCCGGTTGAGGGCGCAGCGTCACGCGCTTAAACGCAAAACCCGCCGGCCCGTGCTGGTGCACGGCCGACGGGCTTGCGGGGCGCATCGTAGCGCCTAGCGGCGCGGCAGCACCGCGTCCTTCATCTGCTTCGCAATGCGAGCCTTGACAACCGTCTTGGCCGGGATCTTGATGGGCTCGCCCGTCGCCGGGTTGCGACCCATGCGGGCCTTCCGCTTCTGCACGACGAGCTTGACCATCCCGGGGATCGTGAACTCGCCCGAGCGCTTCAGCTCCTTCTCGGCGAGCGTGTTGAGCTCGTCGAAGAACTCGCGGGCCTGGGCCCGCTTCCACTCGAACTTGTCCGCGAAGTACGCGAACAGTTCGGACTTGCCCATGCGACGGGCTTCTGCCATCGGTCTCCCCCTTGGTACGCGCGCGTGAGAGCTGCCGCGCACTGCCACGCGCGCTGGCGGCAGCCGCAGACCTCTCGAAAATTCCGTCGTATGCTAGCGCGCGGCGGCGGGCGTGTCAATTGGTTTTGGGCCAAAAACCGGGGCTTTTCTGGCCCGGGTGCTAGAATCGTCCCGATGGGCGCACCCACCCTCGAGACCTTCCCCAACCCGCGGCCCGAGCGCGAGTACGTCGTCGAGACCCGGTTCCCGGAATTCACGTCGGTGTGTCCGGTGACGGGGCTGCCCGACTTCGGCGAAATCCGCGTCACCTACGTGCCGGCAGATTCCTGTATCGAGTTGAAATCACTGAAGTACTACCTCATCGAGTTCAGGAACCGTGGCATCTTCTACGAGCACGTGACCAACCAGATCCTCGACGATCTGGTTGCGGCCTGTCGTCCGAGACGGATGACCGTGATCGGCGATTTCTCGGTTCGGGGCGGTCTGAAGACGACCGTGACGGCGACGTACGACCGGGACCCGTCGCCCCAGGGACGCTAGTCGATCGCGGCGTTCGGTCTGGCCGGCGTGGAGGCCGGCCTCTGCAGCGTGCCATGACCGAAGACGGAGCCGTCGAGCTGCCGATCGAGCCCTCGCTCGACCTGCACGCGTTCGCACCCCGCGACATCCCCGGCGTCGTGAACGACTACCTCGAGGCGGCGCACGAGCAGGGCTTCGTGGAGGTCCGCCTCATCCACGGGCGTGGGAAGGGCGTGCAGCGCGCCGTCGTGCAGCGCGTACTTTCGGGCCATGGCCTGGTCGCGGACTACTGGGACGCGGCCGAGTCGCACCTGGGCGCCACGGTCGTTCGGCTGCGCGCGCCCGGCAACACCAGCCAGGGCTAGCAGCCTTCCTTTTTCTTCTTCTTTGCCGCGCCTGCCGGGGCTGCCACCCCAGCCGGCAACTCGAGCTTCGGCATCGCGGCGATCTGCGGTGCCGCCTCGGTGTCAGCGGCGCCGCTGCGGGGCTGGCCGCCGAAGTGCCTCGCGATCGCGGTCAGCTTCTCGTTGCGTTGCTGCTGATAGGGCGTCGGGTTCTTGGCGAGCGTGGGGAACAGCACCTCGTCCCGCCACGCGTCGAGCCCGCCGAGCAGCATGTAGACGCCCGTGTAGCCCTTGGCCTTCAGGAGGAACCACGCCTGGGCGGAGTGGATGCCGCCATCCGAGTAGAGGACGATCTTCTCGTTGCGCGGGAGACCGGCATCCGGAAGGTCCGTGATCAGCAGTCGCTGGGCCCCCGGGATGTGATACTCGCCAAACGCCTTCTCGTCGCGAAGGTCGACCAGACGGTAGTCGGCCCGACCGGCCATGATCCAGTCGGCCAGATCGAGCGGATCGACGTGATCAACCTCCGTCTCGACGATCCGTGCCAGATCGTTCGGGTCGATGGTGACGGCACCGCCACCCGTGGGCTTCGCGAACACGGCCACCACGCCGAGCACGAAGGCGAGGGCGGCCAGCTTCTGATTCAGCGTGAGCGACGACATCCAGTGGCGCACTCGGGTCACCTCGGCTGGAACTTCTTCTCAATCCACGACGCGCCGGCGAACCCCCCGAGCGCCATCAGCACGACCGCAAACACCACCAGTCCATAGGGCAGATCGAACACCCCGGGCAGCGTCTGCACGCCGACGCTGCCGTTCTCGTAGAAACCCCTGATCCAGGGAAAAGCCTCTGCAAACAGCAGCGTGCCGACCGGAAGGCCCAGGACGAAGGCGAGCCCATCGAGGCGGCCCGTGGCCACCGAGGCCACCGAGGTCCCGGGACAGTAGCCGCCAATCACGAAGCCGATACCGAGCACGAGCCCGCCGACCAACTGCGGCCAGAGGACGGTCGGCGTCAGATACACCAGCGAGAGATCGAGAACGCCCATCCACGCGAGGTAGGTGGCGCCCAGCATGGCCGTCACGATCGCCGTGAACATTACTTTGAACACGGCCAGATCGTTCAGGTAGAACTGCGACACGAGCTTGCGCGCGCTGCCGAACCCCGCACGCTCGAGAAAGAACCCAAAGCCGATGCCGATGACGAACGCGACCACCAGGCTCGTCTCGTCGCCAAACGCCCCGTACTTGTAGAACGGCGTGTTCATCGCTGCCTCTCTCGGCCGGCTTCCCTCAGAACCTTGGAACCGGCACCGACCCGGGTCATCGCCACTGCCACTTGACGAAGTACGCCAGGGCGTATGCGCCCCCGAAGATCGCCAGCATCGTCACCCAGCTGCCGGCGTTGAGCATCGAGCCGCCCGTGAGTGCCTGCCCACTGGTGCAGCCTCGCGCGAGCGCGGCCCCGAACGCCATCGTGGCGCCGCCAGTGAACGCGAGGGCGAGACGCAGGCCAGCCGAGACCCGTGGGCCCTTCTCCACGGAGACGCGCACGCGATGGGCCAGTAGCCCCGACAGGAGGGCGCCCGCAAAGACCCCCAGCACCTCGAAGACCAGCCAAGCCTTGAGCGGGTGCGTCGTGCCGTCACCGAGGTATTCGGCGAGGAACGCGTTCGACTGCGCGTGCGCGGGCGCCAGACTCCCGACCACCCACGCCACGAAGGCGTTGACCGCTCCCGAGGCACCGAGCCCCCGGCCCATGATGACGAACGCGGCGAGCAGCACGAGTCCAAGCCCGATGCCCGCCAGATAGGGATTCATGTACGGCGCCGGAGCAGCACCATCGACGGCGCGAGTCGCATCGCGCCCGTCGCCCCAGGGCTCGTTGAGGGTTTGAGCCGTCGGTGACATCAGCAGACACTCCTCAGAATTGCGCGACCTGGGGGGCCCAGTGGCTCACCTGGCCTGCGTAGACAATCACAAAGCGCAGCGCGAGACCTCCCGCGATGACCATGATCGGCCCAAGCGGCGTGTGCTGGATTCGGTGCCGCACTGCCAGCGACTGGACAACAAGTGGCACGGCAATCCCAAGCCCGACCACTCCCACCCAGAAGACGGCGGTATAGGGTCCGCCAAGGAGCAGCCCCGCGGCCTGCTTGTGCGCCTCGGTCGCCGTCGCGAGACCGATCAGGAACAGCACGATCGCCGCCAGCTCGAGCATGAGAAAGAGATTGTCGGCCCGGGCCAGGAACACGCGCTCGTCCCTGCGCCGCGCCACGAGGTGGACGAACGCGGCGGCCGACGAGAGACCCGACAGCAGGAAGAGTGGACCGAGGATGGCGCTGCTCCACAGGGGCCGTGCGCCGAGGGCGGACAGCAGGATGCCCGTGTAGATGCCGAGCGCGAGGCCCAACACGAGGCTGGCGAGTCCAACCGCGCGAACAAGCGCGGGGCGCGACTCGAGCCACGATGCCAGCGCCTCAGTCGCCGGCACCGCGCGTCTGAGCCACTGCGGTGGCTGGACCAGCGCGGCCGCCAGCAGCGCGGGATAGACCACCACCAGGATCCACGCGCCCCACGACATCGGCGAGGCGATCTCGAAGGTTGTGTACAGCCGCCAGAAGTAGCGCTTGTGTTCGAGGTCGAGGAAAAGAGCGAACATGCCGAGACTGAGCAGCACGACGCCAAGCCATGGCGTCAGGACGCAGGTGCACTGACGGTCGCGGTGCCGACCCTGCCACAGGAAGTAGCCGGCAAGCGACATCATGCCGGCCACCCACCCGCCCAGGAACAGGTAGACAGGAATCTGCCAGGCCCACACGTGGACGTAGGGATCGACAAGGTGATTGCTCCGAGTGATGAGAAGCTCGGTCATCTCAGTCCAGGTAGAAGATGCGCGGCGCGGTCCCGGCGGCCACCAGCAGCGCGTGGTGCCTGCGCGACGCCAGCAGTCGACTGACGACGCTGTTTGGATCGTCGAAGTCGCCGAAGTGCATGCAGTGCGTCGGACACACGGCCACGCACGCCGGGTCCAGCCCGTCCTTCACGCGGTGGATGCAGAACGTGCACTTGTCGGCGTAGCCTTCGGGGTGCACGAAACGCGCATCGTACGGGCACGACGCGAGGCACGCCTTGCACCCGATGCACTCCTGGTGCGTGACGAGCACGATCCTGCCGAAGTCCTCCACGTGACTCGCGCCGGTCGGGCAGCAGGTGACACACGGCGGCTCGTCGCAGTGGTTGCACCGCTCGGTGCGAATCTCCATCTGCAACGTCGGGTGCTTACCCCTGGTCTCGTAGGCGATCCAGTCGCGGTTGAGGCCCTCGGGCACCTCGTTCTCGGTCTTGCAGGCCACGACGCAGTCCATGCAGCCGACGCAGCGGACCGTGTCGATCACCATCCCGTACCGCGCCATGGCCTAGCTCTCCACCTCGAGGCTGACGAAGTTCACGTTCATGCCCGTGCCCCCCATCAGCGGGTCGGTCTCGTAGCGCGTGATGAGCTGCGCATCGCTCGCGCCCTTGCCATAGGCGCGCCGCAGTCGCGTGGCGGTATGGCCAAACCCGTGCACGAGGTAGACGCAGTCGGGCCGGATGCGCTCGGTGGCCAGCACTTTCACCGGGCGGCTGACCACGCCGTCCTGGTTCTTCAGCCGCACGACGTCGCCGGTCTTCAGGCCGTAGCGAACAGCCACGTCGGCGTTCACCCACACGGCGTTCTCGCTCATCATGTCGTGCAGGATCGGATTGGTCTGCGTGCGCGAGAACGAGTGCACGGGCGCGCGACCGTACAGCAGGCGGAACGTCCCTGGCGGCCCTTCGGGAGGTTTCTTGTACCGGGGGACAGGATCGAAGCCCTTCTCCTGGAGCTGCAGCGAGTAGAACTCGATCTTGCCCGACGGCGTCGGGAACTCCGGAGCAACCCCTTCATCGAAGAACACCGGCGGCGTGCCTCCGCCCACGATGCCCTTCGTCTTCAGCTCGGCCAAACTGAGCCCTGCGCCCTTCAGGCGCGTGTCGAGGTACTCCTCCACGTGTCTCCACGGGTAGTAGGTGCCCAGCCCGAGCTTCAAGGCCAGCTCGCGCGCGATCCACCAGCCGGGCTTCTGATCGTGCGGCGCCTCGACGACGGGCTGCCGCAAGGCGATGAACGGCTCGCGGAACCACTCCACGTTGAGATCGTCGTACCGCTCGAGGTACACCGACTCGGGCAGCACCACGTCGGCCCATCCCGCGATCTCGCTGGGGATGACGTCGACCACGACCATCAGGTCGAGGTTCTGGATCGCCCTGATCGTCTCGGCCTCGTTCGGCAGTGCGTGAATGAGGTTCGTTGCGTAGACGAACCACCCCTTGACCGGATATGGCTGGCCGGTGACGGTCGCTTCCCGAATGCCTGTCGTGATCGCTTCGAGAGCAAACGGGTACCGGCCGCCGGGGTTGTCCACCTGCGGCTTCTCGGAGGTCGGATAGGGGGGGTAGGGATACCCGGGCACGTCCATGCTCGCCGGCACGTAGAAGCCGCCCTTCCGTCCCCAGCTCCCCAGCAGCGCATTGAGCAGCGCAATCCCCCGGCTCCTCTGCGCATCGTCGCCATACCAGGTGGCGTGACGACCCGGGTGCACCAGCGTGGCGGGCCTGTAACGCGCCATCTCGCGCGCAGTCTCGCGGATCACTTCCGGCTGGATGCCGGTCTCGGGGTACGCCCACTCTGGCGTGTAGCCGACGAGTGACGCGGCAAACTGCTCGAAGCCGAACCCGTGCTGCGCCACGTAGTCCCGGTCGTAGAGCTTCTCGGAGACGATTACGTGCATCCATGCAAGCAACAGCGCCAGATCCGTGCCCGGCTTGATGGGCAGGTAGTGCTTCGCCTTGCCCGCCGCAATCGAGAAACGCGGGTCGACGACGATGACCGTGGCGCCGTTGCCAACGGCGTCGGCGAACTCCTGCACCTGGGTGTTGTGCATGTTCTCGCCAAGGTGCGACCCGATGAGCACCAGGCAGCGCGCGTTGCGGATGTCGGTGCGTTCAGGCGAGCTGACGCCGTCACCGAACGTGAGATGGAAGCCGACGTCGCGCGGACCACGGCACTGGGCAAACGATGGCGCGGCGAAGTTGATGGCGCCGTAGGCCCGGAGGGTGTGCTTGAGGAAGTTGCCGCCGATCCCGTGGGAGAAGAGGGCCACCGCCTCAGGGCCATGACGCGACTTGATCGCCTGCATCTTCTCGGCGACGTGACCCAGGGCCTCGTCCCACGTCACCGCCGCCCACTCCTCGTCGCCACGGTTCCTGCGGCGGATGAGCGGTGTGCGCAGGCGGTCGGCGTCGCGGTGGGCACCGATGCCGCCGGTGCCCCGCGGGCACAGTCGCCCCCGGCTCAACGGGTCGTCGGGGTTGCCCTCGATCTTCCAGAGCTCCCCGTCGCGCACGTACGC
>Ga0113563_10002180_pt1 | contig 11659 bp, 12 predicted proteins | sample Mud3Dept3metaG_FD_80117 | JGI IMG/M metagenome (GOLD analysis project Ga0113563, IMG submission 80117) | Freshwater wetland microbial communities from Ohio, USA, analyzing the effect of biotic and abiotic controls - Mud 3 Core 4 Depth 3... | ecosystem: Environmental > Aquatic > Freshwater >...
CCGGTCGCGACACCCATCTTGTCCGCCAAGGACCGGACCTACAAATCGTTCGCTGGGATGGAATCGGAGTTGCCACGGTATCGACCGATCGGATGATGAGTCGTAACCCGCATGATTCATGACAGTTCGTCGCGAAATCGTGCCGGCAGGCCAGGCCATGGGTGCGAGGCTAGAGGTAAGAGCCGTGCTTTCGACCGGGGAGTCTTGGCCGCTTGCCTCTGGCCTCCTGTCTCTCGCCCGCGCATTGGCCATTGCCGCAGAAGTGCTCATGAATAATGGGAGCTAAGAGCCTATTTATCCCACGAGGATGACTCTGTTATTCACCGAAGGCATAGTGGTAAGATTGCGCGGGCGGTGACAGTATGATCTCTAAGCATAAGGAGGAGGACACAATGGGAAAAAGTTTACAAGGGACCAAGAGCCACGACAATCTCAAGGGTGCATTTGCCGGAGAATCCCAGGCCAATCGGCGCTATCTGTATTTCGCGCGACGAGCGGACATCGAAGGCTATCCTGATATCGGAGGGTTGTTCCGCGATACGTCAGAGGCGGAAACAGGCCATGCGTTCGGGCACCTGGATTTCTTGAAGGAAGTCGGGGATCCGGCGACGGGGGTGCCGATCGGCAATACCGAAGCGAATCTCAAGTCGGCGGTCGAAGGCGAAACCTACGAGTACACACAGATGTATCCCGGAATGGCCAAAACAGCCAGGGATGAGGGATTTCCTGAACTTGCCGAATGGTTCGAGACACTTGCGAAGGCAGAGCGATCCCATGCGAATCGCTTCACGAAGGGGCTCGACAGCCTGAAGCAAGGCTGAGTAAACCTGACAGGAGTCAGCGTTCAGCGGTCAGTTTTCAGAAGGGCTGGATGAGGATCGGACTCCTCCCTGTCGCTGATAGCTGACCGCTGATTGCTTTCTGATTGGAGAAACGTGAATGGCCTGAGCCTGATCGATTCCATCGACCCCGCGCAGCTCCAGAAAAACACGCAGCGCATCTATGAAGTCTGCGATGGCTGCCGACGTTGCTTCAATCTGTGTCCGTCGTTCAACACGCTACTCGACGGTATCGACCAGTATGAGGGAGACGTTGCCAAGCTCACACCCACCGACCACCATCGGATCGTCGATGAGTGTTATTACTGTAAACTTTGCTACAACCACTGTCCCTATACGCCGCCGCATCAGTATGCGCTCGATTTTCCCCGCTTGATGATCGCGTGGAAGAAGCATCTGGCAGCGACGCGCGGAGTGGGTTGGCGCGATCGGTGGTTGATCAAGACGGATATGATCGGCGCCCTCGGGAGTTCTCTGGCGTCCTTGGCCAATTGGGTCCTGGGACTCCGGTTCATCCGCGGAATGATAGAATCGTGGGCTGGCGTACATCGGAATCGACAGATCTTGCGATTTTCTTCGGAGACGTTTATTCATTGGTGGGAACGCCGCGGGGCTGCACAGGTTCCGGCGTCCGCACCACGGAAGGTCGCGCTCTTTGGGAGCTGCCTGGTCAATTATCAAGCGACGGATATCGGCAAAGCGACGATCCAAGTTCTCGAAAAGAACGGTGTGTATGTCGTGGTTCCCGAACAGCGCTGTTGCGGCATGCCCTCGTTCGATATCGGCGATACGGCGGCAATTCAGCTGGCCGCCTCGGCGAATGTCGCCTCGTTTATACCCTGGGTGGACAAAGGCTACGACATTGTCGTGCCGGTGCCCAGTTGCAGTTTGATGTGGAAGCGGGAATATTTCGAGATCATCGGAGGCGATGCGGTGCGGCGCGTGGCAGAACGGACGTTCGATATCAGCGAATATCTCATGAAGTTGAAGCGGGAAGGCGCTCTCGCCACTGATTTTCAACGGAAACCTGGACGAGTCGCCTACCAGGTGCCGTGTCATTTGCGGGATCAGAACATTGGATTCAAGTCTAAGGAACTCATGGAGTGTGCCGGCGCGCAGGTCGAAGTCATCGAGAAATGCTCCGGTCACGATGGCTCATGGTCTGCCAAGGCGGAGTTCTTTCCTCTCTCAATGCTGATCGCGCAGAAGGCCGTTCGAGCGATTGAGCAGGCTCCGGCCGATCTTGTGGCCTCCGATTGCCCGCTGGCTGGATTGCAGCTGGATCAGGCCGGCGCTATGGCCCATGTGGGCGGCAGACCGACGCAGCATCCGATCCAAATTGTTCGCGATGCCTATGGGTTGCGGCTATGAATCCATTGATCCCCCAAGACCTCCTGCCCTCGGCAGAGTATGAACAGCAGCGGGAGCAGTTTCGCTCGCAGATCATTGCGCTCAAGCAGCGGCGACGAATTTCCGTCGGGCCGCTCATCACGCTCATCTTCGAAAATCGTGAGACGTTGCGGTTTCAGACCCAGGAAATGATTCGGGTCGAGCACATTCTCGATCCCCACAAAGTCCAGGATGAACTCGATGTCTATAATGCCCTCATGCCGGGGGCCGGTGAGTTGAGCGCCACGTTGCTGATTGAGATTACAGAGCAGGACCGGATGAAAGAATGGCTCGACGTGTTCATGGGACTCGATCATGGCGAAACCCTTGCGATTCGCGCCGGAAACGAGCAGGTGTTCGGGCAGTTCGAAGGCGGCCACAGTCATGAAACCAAAATCAGCGCGGTGCATTTCGTCCGGTTCAGTCCGACCGCGTCAATGACCGCTGCGTTTGCCGACTTGCGCCAGCCAGTTATGCTGACGGTGCACCACCACGAGTACCATGCCGAGGTCCCTGTTCCTGGGAGTATGCGGGAAGAGTGGCTCTCTGATTTACACCAATAGTGCTGAGTGCTGAGTTTTGAGTTGTCCGTTTGGACGAAGTTTCGAACCCAGGACTCAGAGCCCAGAACTGGAAACTATGTCTACCGTTTTACTGACAAAGCGCCTCGAGTTTGCCGCGGCGCATCGGTATATCAAGGCTGAATGGGATGAGGCCAAGAACCGAGCCGTGTTCGGCCTTTGCTACAACTCGCCGGCGCATGGACATAACTACATGATCGAGGTGACGGTTGTAGGCGAGGTGGATCCAAAGACCGGCATGGTCGTGAATCTCTTCGACTTGAAGTGCGCCTTGCTCAAGGTCCTAGAAGAATTCGACCATAAGAACTTAAACTTGGATATGCACTACTTCAAGGACCAGATTCCCACGTCGGAAAACCTGGCCCGTGTCCTCTGGAGCAAGCTGGATGGGCAGAAAGACATCGGGAAGCTCCACGCGATTCGGTTGTATGAGGATGAAGACCTGTATGCCGAGGTGACGGCGGTGGCTGGGCTCGACGTTGCCAGCGTGACGCGACGTTACTCATTCATGGCCTTGCAGGACGGCAATCAAGGCCGCGAATGGGACTGTTTCGTGACGGTCCAAGGCACGATCGATCCGGTGACAGGGATGGTGACGGATATCGGCGCGCTGGACCGCTTGGTGCAGGATAAGGTGGTGAAGGTGTTCGATCGCCAGGATCCGCGCCAGGTCTTCGACGCTGAATCTGTCACGGGCGGGCAACTTGCCGAACGGATTTGGACGTCGCTCGTGTCCGGCCTCTCATCGGGGCGGCTTGCCAACGTTCACATCGTCCAATCTCGCGATCTCTCATTCGATTATGCCGGTTGATCGGTTGATGTTTCCCCTATCGGATCGCCTCTTATGAAGAGCCGACTTGCCGGTGCGGTGATGATGGCCTGCCTCTCATGGATGGCCGTGGCCTGGTCTGCAGAGGAAGGCGAGGCGATCGAGAGGATCGTCAAGGAGGCCGCCATGGCATCCTCGACCTACTCCGAAACCAGAGACAAGCAAGCCGTGTTGAAATTGTACACCAAGGACTATGTCGGTATTCAGGATGGCGAGACGGAAACGCGGGAGTCAATCGAGAAGTGGTTGTCGGACTATGAATCTGAACTGAACAAGGGAAGCACCCTGCGCTTTATCAGCGTCGTATCGAACCTGCGTGTCCGGACGCCGGGCCCAACGGCGTGGGCGACCTATGACTATGTATTTCAGGCGGTCAGGAAAGGCGAACTCGAAGGGCAGGACTCCGGGCAATGCACCACCCTCCTGCGCAAGGAAGGTTCAACCTGGCTGATTCAGCATGAGCATTGTTCAAAGACGCGACCGGTGAAATAGCATCCTCTCCCTGAGACACTCTTCTGAGCCGGTGGCCTTAGCCCTTCACTCCCGTTCCTCCGGAGCGATCTTCACGGGCTCGGTCGGGCGGTAGCTTATGGCATTTCCTCGCAGACTCAGTCTGTTCCCGCTTTCCTTCCCAGCCAAGCCTCGGCGGATCTCCGCTCCTCCGGCAAAGTTCGCTCAAGGCCGTAGGCCAGCTGTCCCACCGTAATACTCGCTAGACTTTCCCGTTTCCTCTTCAGTATCGTGCTCATTATCTGGGGAACGAATCCAAATGGCGCGATCACATCTGCGACATATCACGCTTAGTAAATGGTTCCTGGTAACGATCCTATTGCTACTGTTGTAGCCAGACTTTGCATCTTGAGGGAAGATTACCTCCTCGAACTGCAAGGTCTGATAAAGACCGATTTTAATCCACTCGATGTTAATTCATCTGCTTCTAAGCCCGATTCGCTAGATGGAAACTCGCCGAGCTGGAGGAGAATTTATTTCTTCAGAAATTCGCTGAGGACATTGAACGAAATTCGAAATGTAGTCGATGGGTTATTTTCTGATAGTGCAAATAGAGCTGCTCTTGCAAATGAGACAGGGGAGTTGCGCCAGGCTCTTGAGGTGCTGCGAGATGAGATTAGGGATCAATCTACCGTGATCAAGGCTTTGCGTGATCGGATTGGTGGGCATGTCTTACCGGAGGGAGTGAGAGACGCGTTAAAGGGTATGGACCATGGACGCAACGCTCTCATTGAGATGGGAGAAACTGTGGCCGAGACTCATTACCGATTTGCAGGAGATATTGCCCTGGCGATCATGTTTCCAGGAAAGTCAGAGGAATCTTTACTCGTAGAAATTCAAGAGCTATTCGACAAGACCGCTAAGCTTGTTTTCATTGTCGGCTCGATAGACAGGATTTTTGAAGCTTATGTCGCGGGAAGAGGGCTAATAAATGGCACATGAAACTAATCCAGTCATTCCCTCCGTTATTCTCTAGCGGGTAGCCTGGTTGAGCCTCACAGTGCGCGCGTCGAACGAGCACCTTCTGAGCGTGCGCGTTCCGCGAGCACAGAGGACAACCATGCTGCTCGCTCTTTTTTCTATTTCAGTAAGTGATCTACGATTAGCGCGGCGAGTTCGTCCGGCTCCACCACCCCTTCACGGGTGAGGAGCAACTTGCCATTGGAGAAGAAGTGGGTTGTGGGGTAGGTCTCGAAGGTGTGGGCTTTCTTAATCTCTCGGCAGCGGCCTGGGACATGCATCTTGGCCTTGCCGACTTTTACATCGGGAAACTTGGCGGCGGTCTCTACCAGGATCGGATCGTAGGCAACGCAGGGTTCGCAGGTCGCTAGTCCGTAGGCGACGATCGACGCGGGCGCACCGGTGAACTCTTTGTAATTTTCGTCTCTAACGTCTTCGACGATTCCAGGCATGATTCACAGTGCTGAGTCCTGAGTTCTGAGTGCTGAGTCAGCCAAACGCTTGGCCCTCAGCACCCAGCACTCAGGACTGAAAATTAGCTCAGCTTTGCGAGGGCTGCGAGGATGTCCTTGTCTTCCCGCGCCACTTTGATGTCCTGGACTTTCGCGTAGGCGACCTTGCCGCTCTTGTCGACAATGACCGTCGCGCGCTTCGAGCAGTTTAACGGCTCAAAGTAGAGGCCGTAGCCCTTTGCCGTGGTTCGATGCACGTCCGACAGCAGCCGATGCTTGAGGTCCATGGAATCAGCCCAGGCCTTGTGCGAGAAGAAACTATCGCAGCTGATGCCGAACAGTTCCGCGTTGGCCGATTGGAACTTGGGGAAGTCGTCGGTCAAACACTTGTTCTCGCCTTGACAGACGGGACTCCAGTCCAGCGGATAGAAGCAGAGCACAACATTCTTCTTGCCGCGAAAGTCGCTTAACTTCACGTCCTTCTGGTCCTGGTCCTTTAAGTTAAAATCCGGTGCGGTATCGCCCACCTTGATTTCTGCTGCTACATCGCTCATCTCTGTACCTCCTTCACTGGGTTTAATCCGGCCTCTGACACTGTCACCTACAATTTTGTACCGTGTGGCTCTGAACCTTGTCAACAGGCCTGAAGGCCTAACTGAGGTCTAGATGACCCATAAGTGGCTGATAAAGAAGGCGGGCTATGATAGTAAACGAATTTCTCGAAAACTCAGCATGCGTCCGGCTGGTGCAGCGGTGCGGTGGTTGGCAATCTCAATGCTCTGACCCAAGAGTTCCACGCGGATGAGACTTCCGACTTTGGGCGACTGTCCGATCCTCGTCAATTCGTCTGCCGCTCCCCTGAGTAGCTCGCGTGCAGGCTGGTCTGGGAGACCAGGGGAGAGAAACATTTCAAGTTCATTTACCCCGAACTTGCTGAGGCCGAGCGTGTAGTACCAGCTCTGGTGGTTTTGCTCATCATCGCTCTGCATGATTGGGATATGATCACCGGCGACAAAATGGGTGAGGGGGCGATCTTGCCAATCCGACGGGTTTACGTATTGGTTGGTGATGATATCATGGGCTGTGCCTTGAGTGAGGAGAGTGAGGCCCCGGGCGAGTCGCGCGGCAAAGAGTATAATGTCCGGCATGTCGCGAGGGGAGACAAGGGAAGGCGCGACTGCGCCCATCACGTCGTGCTCCCACGCCAACTGCTTCATCACGTCGGCGACGTGGCTCATCGGCAGCGGCATCACGACATGGGCAGACCAGGGGCCGTGAGTCGCTTGCCAGGATTCGGTTGAGCCTGCTTCGTGGTGAATGGTCAGCGGCCCGCCATATTCCTTGTCGTACCAGGTCTTCAGTTCGTCTGTGGCTGGCGCGCTCCCCCGATAGCCGACAAAATAGAGCGGGGGGCGGCGGGCAGAAGGCTTGGGGGTTTTCTTTTTGATCCTCATCGTTGCACGAGAGACTACTTGCCGGATTTGCGGGCTTTGCGGCGGTCATCAGGGTTGAGGAGCCGTTTACGGATACGCAGACTCTTCGGGGTGACCTCAACCAGTTCATCCGGGCCGATATATTCGAGTGCGAACTCCAAGCCCATCTCCCGTGGAGGTGTGAGGACTAACGCTTCATCGGTTCCTGACGCCCGCATGTTGGACAGGTGCTTCTCTTTACAGACGTTGACGTCCATGTCTTCGTCCCGGCTGTTCTCGCCGACGACCATCCCGCGATAGACCTCGACGACAGGGCCGATAAACATGGTGCCCCGTTCTTGGGTCATGAAGATGGCATAGCCGGTACTGGTTCCGTCTTCGTGTGCGACGAGTGACCCGTGTGTCGCCACTACAAGGTCGCGCTCCTCCATCGGTTCGTACGCGACGAAGACATGGTGCATGATAATGGTGCCGCGAGTTTTGGCAACCAATAAATTTTTGAGCCCCATGATGCCGCGGGTGGGGATGTGGTACTCCAAATGCATCTCGCTCGGTCCGGCATCGGAATGGATGAGTCTCATGTGGCGTAACTCGCCGCGACGTTTGCCAAGCTCTTCAATGACGGCGCCCTGATAGGTTTCCGGCACCTGGATGGTCAGTTCCTCATATGGCTCGAGGACTTTGTCCCCCTCCCTGTGGACAATGACTTCCGGTTGCGAGACTTGCAGCTCGTATCCTTCCCGGCGCATTTGTTCGATCAAGACGCCGAGATGCAGCTCGCCGCGACCAGCCACGAGGAATTTATCGGCGCTATCCGTTTCTTGGGCGCGCAAGGACACGTTGGTTTCGAGTTCTTTGAAGAGTCGATCGCGCAAATGCCGCGAGGTCAGGTACTTGCCTTCCCGTCCGGCGAATGGGCTATTGTTGACGGAGAAGGTCATTTGGACGGTCGGCTCGTCGATTGTGACTCGGGTCAGGGCGACCGGATGCTCCGCGTCAGCGATCGTATCACCGATGCTCACCTCGTCCAGGCCGGCCACCGCAACGATTTCTCCTGCCTCGGCCCGTTCCATATCCGTCCGTTCGAGGCCGGAGTAGACTGCGAGGTCGGACACTTTTCCAGGGAATTGTGCGCCATCCTTCCCGAGCACGAGCACATTCTGTCTGCGGGCGATCGAACCAGACTGAATCTTTCCCACGCCCATCTTGCCTTTGTAGAGGTCTTGAATCAGGGAGAGGACTAGGATCTGGAGTGGCGCGTCGGCGTTGATGGCCGGTGCAGGAATTTTGTCCAGTACGGTGTCGAGGAGCGGCGTAATGTTCGTGCCGGGCTTATTCATGTCGAGCGTCGCGGTGCCTTTGATCGCCGCGGTGTAGACGATCGGGAAATCCAGCTGCTCATCCGTGGCGCCGAGATGGACAAACAAGTCGAAGGTCCGGTTCACCACATCATCGATTACCGCGTCAGGCCGGTCGATCTTGTTGATGACGACGATGGCCTTGTGGCCGAGCGCTAAGGCCTTCCGCAACACGAAGGTCGTTTGCGGCATGGGGCCCTCTTTCGCGTCGATCAAGATGAGGACGCCGTCCACCATGCGCAGGGTCCGTTCGACTTCACCGCCGAAGTCGGCGTGGCCCGGCGTATCGACGATATTGATCTTCACGCCCTTGTAGATCACGCTGGCGTTTTTGGCTCGGATTGTGATTCCGCGCTCACGTTCCTGGTCCATCGAGTCCATGATCCGTTCACCCATATCGTCGATTTTGCGATGGACATGGGTCTGTCGGAGCACGGCGTCGACCAGTGTCGTCTTGCCATGGTCGACGTGGGCGATGATCGCGATATTTCGGATATCGCTCCTGCGCTCTTTGGGCTCGAGTTGAGTGGTGACGGGAGATTCCGATGTGGCTGTCTGATCCATAGATATTGCTGCATGCTCCAAAAAAAAGACGCCCAGGAACCCAGGCGTCGTACAGCAGTATACCCGAAGCAAGATGTCCGGTACAAGCAATGCCGCGGAAAATGTGAGGCGGCGCGCCGACACCGGCTTGAATCTTGAGTTTTGAGGGCCTCCACGGTATGGTGACCGTGATATTCTTCTCAGGAAGCCAAGCCGCCCTCGAGGGTAACCCCGCGTAACCATGATCGATAGACCGGTACAGCTACAGGATCCGCTCCGTCAACCGCCGCCTCGTCGCCCATGGCGTTGGTGGCAGATCCTACTCCTGGGCCTTGGGGCGGCAATCGTGATAGGGGGCCTGACAGCGGGCGGATTGCTGTGGCACTTTTCGAAAGACCTTCCTGCGTTGGACCAGTTGGGAACCTATCAACCAAGCCTGGTGACGCAAGTCTATTCGGTTGATCAGAAGCTCATCGGTCAATTTTTCATCGAGCGTCGCATTCTGACCACCGTGGCAAACATCCCTGAACGGTTGCGGCGTGCGGTCATCGCGGTCGAGGATGTCCGATTCTTTGAGCATCCCGGCCTCGACTACATCGGCATGCTCCGTGCCGCTTGGACGAATGTGCGCCGAGGAAGCAAGGTCGAGGGGGCCAGCACCATTACCCAACAGTTGGCGCGCTCACTGTTCCTCTCGTCCGAACGCACCTTCGACCGCAAAGTCCGTGAATTAATTTTAGCCTACAAGATGGAATTGGTCTTGACGAAAGACCAAATTCTCGAATTGTATTTGAATCAGATTTACTTTGGACAGGGCGCCTATGGTGTCGCCTCGGCTGCGCAAACGTATTTTGGGAAAAACCTCTCCGCGCTTACGATTGGAGAATCAGCATTTCTGGCAGGCCTCCCGAAATCCCCGAACCACTATTCGCCGTTCAAGGCCTACGACCGCGCAAAAAAGCGACAGGAGCATGTGCTGGCCCGCATGGAAGAGGCGAAGTTCCTCACCTCGGCAGAACGCGAACAGGCTGCAGCGGAGATACTCAATTTCCGTCGTCCTGGCGGTGAACAGGCTGCGCCTTACTTTGTGGAGTATATCCGACAGTTGCTGGTCGCGAAGTATGGCGAAGATACGGTGTACAAGGGCGGGCTCAAAGTCTTTACGACATTGAACATGGAAACGCAAAGGGCTGCTGAAGTGGCATTTGCCGCCGGCTTGCGAGAATTGGATAAGCGCCAAGGGTGGCGTGGCCCACTCAGAGTGGTCGATGTGACTGTGCCACCCCAGCCTACTGTTGCAGCGGCGACTGATGAGGCGATGAAAGTGGGAGACTATCGCGAGGGGTTCGTCACCAAAGTGGCGAAGGACTATTATCTGGTGCAGATCGGCACAACGGTGGCCAGGCTTGCCTTTGACGATATGGCATGGGCGAAGCGACGTCTGACTGGGCCGGATTTGGCGAAAGATGTCGTCGTCAATCTGAATCTCAAGCACGTGCTCAAGCTCGGCGATGTCATCGAAGTGATGGTGAAGAAACTGGATCGTGACATGGTCCATGTGCAAATGGAACAGACTCCCCTCATTGAGGGAGGGTTGATTGCGCTGGAGCCAGGCAAGGGTGCCATTCGGGCCATGGTTGGAGGCTACGATTTCGGTCGCAGCGAGTACAATCGAGCCGTGCAAGCGCACCGCCAGCCAGGGTCAGCTTTCAAGCCGATCATCTATGCGACGGCCATGAATCAGGGGATGAGCCCTGCGTCGGTGATCCTCGATGCGCCTGTCGTCTACGTGCAGGACGAGGATGAGAAAACGTGGAAGCCGGAGAACTATGGAAGGAAAATCCATGGCATGGTGAGTTTACGAGATGCCCTGGCCCACTCGCACAACCTCGCGACGGTCCGGTTGCTGGACAAGGTCGGCGTCAAGAATGTCATCGAGTTTGCGAAAACAGTCGGGGTCACCAGTCCACTGGCAGCAGATCTGTCCTTGGGGCTTGGCTCATCCTCCGTCGGGCTGATGGAATTGACCTCCGTCTATGGTGTGTTTCTCAACCAGGGGAGCCGTGCAGAGCCCTATGCGATCCTGTCCGTGAAGGACAACGCGGGACAGGTGCTTGAGCAGGCGGAGCCGCAAGCGCTGCCGGTGATCTCCAAAGAAACGGCATACTTGATCACGAACATGATGGAAGACGTGATCCAAAAGGGGACCGGTCAGGCGGCCAAAGTGATCGGGCGACCGATTGCGGGGAAAACCGGAACCACGGACGAGTTCATCAATGCATGGTTTATCGGTGGTGCGCCGAATTTGGTCGCAGGCATTTATGTCGGATTTGACGATCGACGTTCACTCGGCGATACGGAGTCAGGGGCGCATGCGGCGCTGCCTATTTGGATCAATTTCATGCAGGCAGCGCTCAAGCCGCTACCGGTCGTGGCCTTTACCATTCCGGAAGGCGTCACGTTCGTCAAGGTCGATCCGTCGACGGGATTGCTTGAGGGTGAAGAGGGAGAGCCGAGCACCGTCGAACTCTTTACCAAGGGCAGCGAGCCGACTCAATCGACTCAGCGCCGAACGGACCCGATTGATTTCTATAAATTGGATGAAATTCCCGAGGGGGCGCTCTAGCAGGATGCTGAAAAAATGCGGGGAGGGTAGCCTGGCCGTCCTCCTGCTCGCGGAACGCGCACGATAAGAATGTGCTCGTTCGACGCGCGCAATCGAGGATCGACCAGGCTACCCTTGAAAATGAAATGGGGGATTAGGA
>Ga0113563_10002182_pt1 | contig 11657 bp, 9 predicted proteins | sample Mud3Dept3metaG_FD_80117 | JGI IMG/M metagenome (GOLD analysis project Ga0113563, IMG submission 80117) | Freshwater wetland microbial communities from Ohio, USA, analyzing the effect of biotic and abiotic controls - Mud 3 Core 4 Depth 3... | ecosystem: Environmental > Aquatic > Freshwater >...
GCCTACGTGTCGGCCCAGGCCGGCATCACGGTCGTGTTGCTGGACACCACGCTCGAGGCCTCGGAACGCGGCAAGGGCTACTCGCGCAGGCTCCTCGACAAGGCGATGCAGCGCGGCAAGGGCACGCAGGCCGCGGCGGACGAGCTGCTGGGCCGCATCCTGACGACCACGGACTATGCCGACCTCGCCGGCTGCGACCTGGTGGTGGAGGCCGTATTCGAGCAGCGTGACCTGAAGGCGGAGGTCACGGCCCGGGCCGAGGCCGTCGTTCCCGCATCGTGCGTCGTCGCCAGCAACACCTCCACGCTGCCGATCACGGGACTCGCGCAGGCCTCGAAGCGACCCGCGAACTTCATCGGCCTCCACTTCTTCTCGCCGGTGGACAGGATGCCGCTGGTCGAGGTGATCGTCGGCCGGCGGACCGCGCCCGGGACGCTGGCGCGCGCGCTCGACTACGTGGCCCAGCTGAAGAAGACGCCCATCGTCGTCAACGACAGCCGCGGTTTCTACACGAGCCGTGTCATCGGCACGTTCACGAGCGAAGGCCAGGCCATGCTGGCCGAGGGCATCGCGCCAGCGCTGATCGAGAACGCGGCGAAGCTGGCCGGCTTCCCGGTCGGCCCACTCGCCGTCTCGGACGAGGTGACGCTCGAGCTGCAGTGGAAGATCACCCGACAGGCGGAGCAGGACCTGGGGGCGCGGTTCAAGCGGCCCGTGGGCCATGACGTGCTCGAGACGATGATCGCCCTGGGCCGCCTGGGCAGGCGCCAGGGCGGCGGCTACTACGATTATCCCGAGGGCCAGCCCAAGCGGCTCTGGCCGGGGCTGGCCAGCCACTGGCCGGTGCGCGAGGAACAGCCGCCGGCCGAGGAACTGGTCAAGCGCTTCCTGTTCATCGAGGCCCTCGAGAGCGTGCGCTGCCTGGACGAAGGCGTGATCACCCACCCCGCCGATGCGGACCTCGGATCGATCCTCGGCATCGGTTATCCGGCCTGGACCGGCGGCGCGTTGTCCTGGATCGAAACCGTCGGCCTCGAGGCATTCGTGGCCGAGTGCGCGCGGCTGGCCCGGTCCCATGGCCCGCGATTCAGGGCGCCGCGGTCCCTGAAGGCGAGGGCCGCGGCCGGCACGCGCTTTCATCCCCTGCCTGGCGCTGGCCGGGCCGCCTGAGAGAGGCGAAAATGACGGGCATGAGAAGGACGATCTTCGACGAGGAACACGAGATGTTCCGTGACGGCGCCCGCCGGTGGTTCCAGACGGAAGTCTGGCCCCAGACCGCGCGCTGGCGCGAGCAGGGCTTCTGCGACCCCGAGTGGTTCCGCAAGGCAGGGGAGCAGGGCTACCTGCTGCTCTGGGCGGACGAGCGCTACGGCGGCGCCGGCATCACGGACTTCCGTTACGAGCAGGTTCTCATCGAGGAGTGCACGCGGCACGGCGACATCGGCTTCTTCATCTCGCTGCACTCGAGGCTCGTCGCCCCCTACATCGGCCACCTCGGTACCCCGGAACAGCAGGAACGGTTCCTGCCCGGCTGCGTGACCGGGGAGCGGATCCTCGGCATCGCGATGACCGAGCCCGGCACGGGCAGCGACCTCGCGGGGATCCGTACGCGCGCGGAGGACCGGGGCGATCACTGGCTGTTGAACGGCGCCAAGACCTACATCTCCAACGGCCAGATCGGCAACCTGTTCGTTGTCGCGGCCCGGACGGTCCCGGACAAGCGGACGGGCATCGGGCTGTTCCTGGTCGAGGCCGACATGGAAGGCTTCCGGCGCGGCCAGAACCTGGCCAAGATGGGCCTGAAGGCCCAGGACACCTCGGAGTTGTTCTTCGACAACGTCCGCGTGCCGAAGTCGCACGTCCTGGGCGACCCGACCCAGGGGTTCCGCTACCTGACGACCTTCCTGGCCGAGGAACGGCTGATCAACACCTGCTGGAACATCGCCCACGCGCAGACAGCCTTCGACATCACGCTCGACTACGTCAAGGAGCGCAAGGCCTTCGGCCGCCCGATCGGCGCGTTCCAGAACTCCCGGTTCAAGATGGCGGAGATGCGCGCGCAGCTCGACGCGATCCAGGTCTTCGTCGACCACTGCGTCATGGAGCACAATGCCGGCACGCTCACGCCGGAGGTCGCCGCCGAGGCGAAGCTGCTATCCAGCGAGCTCGAGAACCGCGTGATGGACGAGTGCGTCCAGCTGCATGGCGGCGCGGGTTACATGCAGGAGTACCGCATCTGCCGGATGTTCACCGACGCGCGGGTCTCGCGCATCTATGCCGGCACTTCCGAGATCATGAAAGAGATCATCGGCCGCTCGCTCGGCCTCGACGACCGGAAGCTGTAGGCCGCCGGCCACAAGGGGGAAGCCATGCAGGGCCTGATGATGAACGTGCCGCTCGTGATCACCGACATCATGCGGCACGCGGAGCGCTGCCACGCGGGAACCGAGGTCGTCTCGTTCACCGTGGACAACCCGCGGCACCGTACGACGCTGGGCGAAGTATTCCGCCGCTCGCGGAAACTGGCCAATGCCCTGACCCGCGCAGGCATGGGGCTCGGCGACCGGGTCGGCACGCTGGCCTGGAACGACTACCGCCACCTCGAGCTGTACTACGGCGTCTCCTGCATGGGCGCCGTGCTGCACACGGTCAACCCGCGGCTCTTTCCGGAGCAGGTGGCCTACATCATCAACCATGCCGGGGACCGCCTGCTCTTCGTCGACCCGCTGATCCTGCCGCTGGTCGAGAAGCTGAAGCCGGCGCTGTCGAGCGTGGAACAGGTGATCGTCCTGACGGACGACGCGCACCTGCCCGCCAGTGCCATCGACGGCCTGCGCTCCTATGAGTCCTTCATCGCCGGCGAACCGGAAGAATTCGACTGGCCGGACCTGGACGAGAACACCGCCAGCTCGCTGTGCTACACCTCCGGGACGACCGGCAACCCGAAAGGCGTGCTGTTCAGCCACCGTTCCACGGTGCTGCACAACTACGCGGCGCTCGTGGGCGACGCCTTCGGCTGCACCCGCCGCGACACGATCCTGGTCGTCGTCCCGATGTTCCATGCGAACGCCTGGGGACTGCCGTACGCCGGGCCGACTGTCGGCACCCGGATGGTCTTCCCGGGCCCGAAGATGGGCGACGGCGCGACCCTCGCCACCCTGATCGCCGAGGAAGGCATCACGCTCGCCTCCGGCGTGCCGACGGTGTGGCAGTTGCTGCTCAACCACGCACGCGAGGCCGGAGTCCGCCTGGAACCGTTGCGCAAGGTGTCGGTCGGCGGTTCTGCCTGCCCGCTGGCCGTCATGGAGGAATTCCGCGAACGCCACGGCGTCGAGGTGCTGCACGCCTGGGGCATGACGGAGATGAGCCCGGTCGGCACGCTCAACACCTTCCCCCGGGGCTTCGAGAACTGGCCGAAGGCGGAGCAGGACGCGCTGCGCGTCAAGCAGGGCCAGCCGGCTTTCGGCGTGCAGGTCAAGATCGTGGACGACGCCGGCCATGAGCTCCCGTGGGACGGCAGGACGGCAGGGATCGTCAAGGTCCGTGGCCCGTGGGTCTGCAGTGACTACTACAAGCTGGGCCATCCCAGCGAGTCGCACGCCGAGCCGGGCTGGTTCGCGACCGGCGACGTCGCGACCATGGACCCGGATGGGGTCATGCAGATCACCGACCGCGCCAAGGACGTCATCAAGTCCGGCGGCGAGTGGATCAGCTCCATCGACCTGGAGAACGTCGCCTGCGGGCATCCCAAGGTGCTGCAGGCCGCCGTGATCGGCATCCGGCACCCGAAGTGGGACGAGCGCCCGCTGCTCGTGGTGGTCCCGCGCGCCGGCGAGGCGCCGACCCGCGAGGAGGTCCTAGGCTGGCTGCAGGGCCGCATCGCGAACTGGTGGATGCCCGACGACGTCGTCTTCGTCGACAGCCTGCCGCTGACGGCGACGGGAAAGATCTCGAAACTCGAACTGCGCAAGCGGTTCACCGGCTATGTCCTGCCAACGGCCTGACCGTTCACAGGGGAGACTCGCCATGCGCCGATGGGTGCCTGTCGCGGCTGCGTTCCTGATCGCCCTGGCACTGCCGGCGGCGCCTGCTGTCGCCGATGATCCGCGGGGCTGGGTCGCCGAGAGCGACACCCACGCCGCCGTGCTGCTGCAACTGACCGCGAAGTACAACCCTGAGAGCGCGACGAGCCTCGGCCTCGAGGGCTACGAAGGCCAGGTCCTCGACCTGTCGCGCGACCGCTTCGAAGAGTACCGCGCCGACGTGACGTCGGCCATCGAGACCCTGCGAGCTCGCGCGGCGACCACGACCGATGTGCGGGTCCGTCAGGACCTCGAGATCCTGATCGACGCGGCCGAGCGCCAGCTCGCCAGCCAGGCGCTCAATCGGCGGTACTTCTTTCCCTACACCGACGTCGCCTCGCTGCTCTTCGGCGTGACGCGCGGCATGCTGGATCCGCGCACGCCGGCGGCGATCCGCCCGTTCCTGGTGACGCGGCTCAGGAAGTACGCGGGCCTCGAGAAAGGCTACCGGCCGCTCACCGAGCTCGCGCGCGAGCGCACGCTGGAGCGACTGGCTGCCGATCCGGGACTGATGGGCCCCTACCGGGACGACCTGCAGCAGGACCTGTCGAACCTGCCGATCCTGATGGCCGGCATCCGCCAGCAGCTCGAGGCCAGCGACCTGCAGGGCTGGCAGAAGCCCTACCGGGCGCTCGAGCGCCAGTTGAAAGCCTACGAGGCCTGGCTGCGAGCCGATGTCCTGCCACGGGCACGGACCGATCACCGCCTGCCGGAGGAGGTCTACGCGAACAACCTGCGCAACTTCGGCGTGGACATCCCGGTGGACGAACTGGTTGCGAAGTCGCTGACCTCCTTTGCCGAGATCCGCAACGAGATGCAGGCGCTCGCGACGCTGATTGCGGCGGAACGGAAGTTGCCGGACAGCGACTATCGGGCGGTGATCCGCAGCCTGAAGCAGCGCCAGATACCCAACGACGAACTGCTGCCGCTCTACAAGGAACGCCTGGCGGCGATCGAGGGCATCATCGAGGCGCAGCACATCGTCACGCTGCCCGAGAGGCCCGCCAGCATTCGCCTGGCCTCGCCGGCCGAGTCGGCCCAACAGCCGGCGCCGCACATGCAGCCGCCCCGGCTGATCAACAACACCGGACAGTACGGCGAGTTCGTCCTGCCGCTCGCGCTGCCGCCCGCGCCGGACGGCCGCCGCCTGCAATACGACGACTTCTCGCACGACGCGGGGACCTGGACGCTGGTCGCCCACGAGGCGCGTCCCGGCCACGAGCTGCAGTACGCGCGCCTGGTAGAGGACGGCGTCTCCCAGGCCCGCGCGATCTATGCGGCCAATTCCGTCAACGTCGAGGGCTGGGCGCTCTATGCCGAGGCCGAGCTCAAGCCCTACCTGCCACTCGAAGGCCAGCTGTTCACGCTGCAGCACCGCATGCTGCGCGCAGCACGGGCCTTCCTCGACCCGATGCTCAACCGCGGCGAGATCTCGATGGACGCCGCAAGGGACTTCCTCGAGGACGAGGCGGTGTTCTCGGAGGCCATGGCGACCCAGGAGGTGGAGCGCTACGCGTTCCGTGCGCCCGGCCAGGCCACATCCTATTTCTATGGCTACCAGCGGCTGATGGAGACCCGGCAGGCGGCGCAGGTGGCGCTGCGCGGGCGTTTCGACCGGATGGCCTTCAACGACTTCATCCTGGGCCAGGGGTTGCTGCCGCCGGCAATGTTGCGCAAGGCCGTGTTCGAGGAGTTCGTCCCGGCCGCTGCCCCGAGATGACTGACCCGTCCTGCGGCCGGCCGCCCGGCGTGTTCACCAACTACGACTAGACCGGTCCCGGACCCGGAGCTAGCTTGGGTCCAGTGCCGGAGAAGGAGTAGCCACATGAACATCAGGATGAAGACACACGCGCTGGCCGGACTGATCGCGGCGTCGGTCGCGACGGTCGGCGCGATGGGCATGGCAACCGCACAGGAGACCACCACGCTCGAGGGCATCACGGTCACCGCCGAGCGCATGATGACCGTGGAGAAGCCGTCTGGCGTCGTGGAGAAGGAACTGCGCATCAAGACGCTGGTGAATTACTCGGACCTCGACGTCACCACCGAGTCCGGTCGCAAGAAACTGGAGGCGCGGATCACCGAGGCGGCCTCGGACGCCTGCACCGAGCTCGACAAGCTGATGCCGACCCGGACGCTCGAGCACGGCAACTGCGTGCGCGAGGCGACCGGGCGCGCGATGGCCGGCGTGAAGTAGCGGGGACTGGACCGAGGCTGGGCTCGCGCCCGGGACCGCCCGCGCTGGCGGCAAGCCGCAGCGCGGGACGAACGCGGCGGCGCGCGGAATCGGGAAGTGGTGCCGGTGGAGGGAATCGAACCCCCGACCTCTCGCTTACGAAGCGACTGCTCTACCAGCTGAGCTACACCGGCACAGGGGCGCGCAGTATAGGGAACGCCACCCGGTGCGGCAACGCCGCGGCCTTACTCCACGCGGCGCAGCCGGATGACCACCTCGACGCCAAGGGACTCGGTGCCCGGCGGCAGCGCCGGCAGGCGCGCAAACTCGATGTCGCCGGGCGAGACGTCGATCAGTTCGCCGGTGTTTTCAACGTGGAAATGGAAGTGCGGCGAGGTGTTCGAGTCGAACGAGCTGCGCGTCGCATCGAAGTTCAGTTCGCGCAGCAAGCCTTTTGCCGCGAACAGGTTGAGCGTGTTGTAAACCGTCGCCTTCGACACGCGCGCGCCCTCGGCACGCAGTTGCCTGAGCAAGTCGTCGGCCGAGAGGTGCTGGTCGCAGGCGAACAGGATCTGGCCCACACGCACACGCTGCGCGGTCGGGGTGATGCCGTGGTCGCGCAGGCGGGCGGCCATCGAGCCTTTGTCTGATTCCAGTTTGGCGGCCATGTGACTGTCCGGGCAGGTTTTTTTGGAATATACCAGCCCGTCCGGACCCGCGCCAACGGGTCTTGTCCCGCATTTCTACATATCCCCGGCAGGAATCGGCCGACCGCGGCGCCACGTCCCGAATCATGCTCGCGGCCAGGTTCACGCCGGAGCGGCTCACGGTGGAAAAAGGTTTCACGTTCATCGAAATGTTGGTGGCGATGGCGGTCATGGCGACGCTCGGATTGCTCGCGACCCCGTCCCTGCGCGACTACCTGCGCGATTGCCGGCGTGCCGCGACGGTCAACGCCGTTGCCCATGCGGTTTACACCGCCCGCGCGCTGGCGGGCGCCCTCGGGCAGTCGGTCGAACTCTGCGCCTCCACGGACGGCCGGAACTGTGGCGGCGGGACCGACTGGACCGGCAGCCTGCTGCTGCGCGCGCCAGCCAGCGGGTCCGCACCACTACGCGTCGTCCCCCTGTCCCTCGACCGGTCGCGCCAGAGCCTTCGCTCCAACCGCGAGGTCCTGCGCTTCGCACCGCTCGCGCCATCGGCGACCACCGCAACACTGATCGTCTGCGACGATCGGGGTTCGCCCGCCGCCGCCGCGGTCATCGTGAGCCGTACTGGCCGGCCGAGGATTGCGGATCGTGACGCCAGCGGCCGGAGGCTCACGTGCCCGTGAACGCTGCGAGCCGCCACTGCGGGATGGCCCTGGTCGAGTCGCTCGTCGCGATCACGCTGCTCGGCGTCGGGCTCGGCGGAAGCGCCGCGCTCCTCGTCCAGGCGATCGGCAACGAACGCGAGGCGACCCTGCGCACGATTGCCCTGCGGCATTCGAACTCCCTGGCTGACGAACTTCGGGCGCTGCTGCGCGACGGCGGCCTGCCGATCGCGGTCACGTTCGCGCAGGGAGCGGTACCCGACTGCACGGGACCCGACGGCACCTGCACGCTGGAACAGTGGATTGCCTGGAGGGTCGCGGACTGGCAGCGGACTGCGCTGGCCGACCTGCCGGAGGGCACCGTGGCCGGTGTCGACCTGCTCGACACCCCGCGCCCTTCCTATCGCGTGACGCTCACCTGGCCCGGTCGGGACGCCGCCTCCCCGACCCGGGTCGAACTGGTGGTCGAGCCATGAGGCGGCCGCGGGGGTTCACGCTGGTCGAGGTGATGATCGCGGCGGCGCTGCTGGTGCTGGCCGTTGCGAGCGCACTGACGCTGGTTGCACACGGGCGCCGGGCGCACCGCAGCGCCGAGGCCGAGGCCCGCATGGCCGAGAACGCCCGGACAGCGCTCGACCTGCTCGCCTACGAGGTCCGCATGGCGGGCTACCTCGGACGGGTGCCTCCCGGGTCGAACGTCGATGGAGCGAGCGCGGTCGGCACGGCGGCACCGGCCTCGCTCGCGGCCGGCGGTGGTTGCGTCGAGTCGCTCGCGCTCGATCTGCACGCGCCGATCGCCGGCGCGGACGGGGCTTACGCGGCCACCGCCGGCGTTGCGGTTGGCTGTCCGCCTTCACCGGCAGGCCGCAGAGTCCCGGACTCCGACACGCTGGTGGTGCGGCGTGCCTCCACATCGCCGACCGCTGCCGCGCCCGGGCGATTGCAGCTGGAATCCACCCGGCGCGCAGCGCGGCTGTTCGCCGACGGAGTCACCACGCTCGGCGAGCGCGGGCAGGTCAACGATCTCGAGGCCAGCGCCTTTTACGTCAGCGCCGACTCGACAGGGCAGCCGGGTTATCCGTCGCTGCGGCGCAAGCGCCTGGTCGGGGGCACCACGCCTGCCTTCCAGGACGAGGAACTGGTCGCCGGCGTCGAGGACCTCCAGGTCGAAGCCTCCGTAGTCGGGGGCGAAACGGTCGCGGACGGGTTCTCGCCGTTCCTGCCGCTCGGCAGCCTGCCGCCCGGCGCCCGCATTCACGCCGTCCGCCTGTGGGTGCTCATCCGCAGCGAACTGCCGGAACCGCTGGTCGAGCCGCTGCCGTCGCTCGCCTACTCGAACAGGACGTGGCCGGCGCAGATCGCCCGCCAGCGCAGGCAACTCGCGAGCCGGGTCGTCGAACCCCGCAACGCCGGGGGACCTTCATGAGGCGACATCACGCCGGCGCCGCCCTCGGCATCGTCATGGTCCTGCTGCTGGGCCTGTCCCTGCTCGCTACCGCCGGTCTCGCTGGCGCACTGGCCAGCCTCGTGCTGAGCGACTACGACCAGCAGCGTGCACTCGCCTTTGAGGCAGCGGAGGCTGCCGTGTCGCGCAGCCTCGCGACCGGGCGGGCCATCGACCCGCCCTTGCCGCTCTGGCCCGCGGTGTCTGCGGAGGTCGTTGCGCGCAGCGAGCTGCTCGATGACCCGCCAGGGCGCGACGATTCCGGGCCGGACGGCTTCAGCGCCGGCCACGGCGGGATCGCTTTCGTCCGGCGCCACCGCGTTGTCCGCGCCGAGGCGCAGGCGAGGCGTGGCGCGCACGTACGCATCGAGCAGGAATTCATCATCGTGGCGCCACGGCGCGGCGGCATGCCATGAAGTGCGTCCCATGTGCCAGTGCCCTCCTCGCCGGGCTGCTCGTCCCCGCCCTGGCCGGGGCCAGCAGCGACGAAGCCTGGCTGCACCGGGCAGAGCTGCCACCCGGATCGAGGCCGCTGCTCGTACTGCTGGTGGACACCTCGGACGCGATGGCCGGTCTCGTGGATGCACCCCTGGCCTACGATCCCGCGCGCGACTACGCAGCGGCGCATCCGGGCACGGCGTGCCCGGCCGATCGCGTGTACTGGCGCCTGGGTCCGGGGCCGGCGCCTGCCTGCGATTCGCCACGCTGGATCAGCGGAGCGACCGACGATCCCGCGAGGGGCTGGAAGTGCCAGGCAGGCGAGGTGGCGCTCGCCAGCACCGGGGTGTTCGTCGCACGGCGTGCGGCGCAGTGGGCGCCGCGTGGCACGGGAGGATTCTGGGGGCCGCTGAGCCCCGGCGAGGATGACCCGGTCGAGTGCCGCGAAGATCGCGGTCGGCATGGCGAGACGGCCGGCGCCTGGTTCGCGGCCGACGGCGCGCGGGGCCCATGGCATTCAAGCGACACGGACGAGCCACGCTGGGATGCGCCGCCCTTGTCCGATGCCTACGTGTTCTTCACCGCCAACTACCTGAACTACCTGGCCAGCGACGAGCGAATGCGCATCACGCGCTTCGAATGGCTGGCGCGCCGGATCGTGGACGCCGCTCGTTCGGTGCAGGGACTCGATCTCGCGCTCGCCCGCCTGAGCCACGATGGCCTCGGCGGCGATGACGACGGTCGCGGCGGCATGGTGGCCCTGGCACCCGCGGGACTGCCGGAGTCCGTGCCAGAACTCGGGTCGCTACTGGATGAGTGGCTGCCGGGAGGGCCGGCGCCGCTGGCGGAGACGCTCGCGGAAGTGCTGCGATGGCTCGCCGGCGAACCGCTCTACTTCGGTCTCGACTCCCACGCGGCGCCGGGAGATCCCTTGCCGAGCGCCGCCGACGTCCGGGACGCGGTGGATTCCACCCGCTACCTCACGCCGTTCACGCCGGCCTGCCGTCCCGTCATGCTCGGCATTGCCACCGCCGGCCTGGCCTCGGCCGACGACGGTGCTGCCGCGGCACTCGGCGACCAGTCGGCAGGTGGCGGGGTCGCCGACTGCGCGGGTGACTGCCTCGCCCTCGCGACCGGACTGCTCACCCACGCGGACCTGCGCCGTGCGACACCCGGCGTGCAGAGCGTCGACCTCCGCTTCCTGGCCCCGGTGGAGTCCAGGTCCGGCCTGGCAACGGCCATCGCCGCCGGCGGCCGCCGGCCGCTCGATCTCGACGACCGTCACGCCATCATCGCCCTCTTCGCTCACGCCATGCAGAACGACGCCGCGGTCGGCGCAGACCAGCGGCTTTCGGCCGCCGGTCTCGAGTACGCGCCGTTCGTCTCGCCGGATACGGCGGTCTATTACGCTCTGTCCGCGGCAGTGCCCTATCCGCCGTGGCCCGGCAACCTGCGCCGCTATCGCCTGGCCGACTCCGATGCAGCAGCTGCCGGGCCGGCCGTGACCGATCGCAACGACGGACCCGTCTTCGACGCCAACTCGGGCCGGCTCGTGCCGGGCTCGCGCAGTGAATGGTCGGACCTGCCCGATGGCAGCGACATCGCCCGGGGAGGCGCCGCTGCGCGACTGCCTGACCCCGACGTCCGCCGGGTCTTCACTGACCTGACGACCGAACCGCTCACCGCGGCAGCCAACCGCTTCTCGGCCGACAATCCGGCCCTGACCCGCGCCCGGCTGGCGCTCGAGGCAAGCGACCCCCGCTCCACTGCCGACGTCGTCGCCTGGACCCTCGGACGCGACGCGTTCGACGAGGACGCGGACGGGATTCGCGACGAAGCGCGCGGCGGCCTCGGCGACCCGGGCCTGCAGCCGCCGCGCGTGCTGCGCTACACCGCCGGCGGGCCGGCACTCGCGTTCGTGGCCACCCAGGACGGGTTGCTGCATGCGTTCGACGCCGAGACCGGCGAGGAACGCTGGGCCTTCCTGCCTGCAGCCCTGCTGGCGCGGCTCGCCGGGCTCGCGCCCGGCCACCGCAGCCTGTCGCGCCGGTTCGGGCTCGACGGCCCGCTCACGCTCGCCTGGCACGACCGCGACCACGACGGCCGACTCGTCGGCGCGGATGGGGACCGCGCCTGGCTGCTCGGCAGCCTGGGCCGTGGCGGCACCGGCTACTTCGCGCTGGATGTCATCGACCCCGACGCGCC
>Ga0113563_10002183_pt1 | contig 11656 bp, 9 predicted proteins | sample Mud3Dept3metaG_FD_80117 | JGI IMG/M metagenome (GOLD analysis project Ga0113563, IMG submission 80117) | Freshwater wetland microbial communities from Ohio, USA, analyzing the effect of biotic and abiotic controls - Mud 3 Core 4 Depth 3... | ecosystem: Environmental > Aquatic > Freshwater >...
ATCCCGGGCATCAGCCCGAGTTTGAAAGCGAGCGCGATGACTTCCGGATTGGCGTGGAGCGAATAGCGGCCGCACATGGCGGCTATTGTAGCGGGGAAAACCTGAGGGGATACGCAGCCCGGCAAGCCAATAACCATGCGCCTTCCCGGCCAATCAATGGAAGTGGGGCGCGCGCAGTCATGTAGCGCAGGCGCCCCGCCTGCAATCGTTTAGGAGATTAGGTGGCGCAGACGCCGCGCTGCACGACAGCGCCGGCGACGAATGCCGCCGCTTGACTGCGACGCAGGGTAGGTGGAAGCTTTCGCGGATTGCGGAAAGGAACCAAAATGGCCCTCTGTTCCCGTGCGTTGATGGCAGCACTTGCACCTTGCGTTTTCTGCGCTGCGCTGCCCGCGACCGGCAGCGCGTTTGCGCAGGCGGTGAAGCCGGCGACGGATTATCCGGCACGGGTCGTGCGCTGGGTCGTGCCGTTTACGCCGGGCGCATCGAATGACGTGATCGCGCGGCTGCTGGCGCAGAAACTCACCGAGACCTGGGGGCAGCAGGTCGTAATCGACAATCGCGGCGGCGCCGGCGGCCTGGTCGGAGCCGAGATCGTTGCCAGGTCGACCCCCGATGGCTATACCCTGCTGCTCGCAAATCCGGGCGCGAACGCAATCAACTTTTCGTTGCGCGCGAAAACCCCTTACCGGGCGGAGGATTTTGCGCCGGTGATCCTGCTGGGCTGGTCGCCCATCATGCTGGTGACCAGCACGACTTTTCCCGCGGCGGGTGTCAAAGACGTGATCGCGCTGGCGCGAGCCAAGCCTGGCCAGCTTTCAGGCGGATCCTCGGGCACGGGCGGCAGCAGCCACCTTGCGCTCGAACTCTTCAAGTTGCAGGCCGGCGTCGATATCCTGCATGTGCCATACAAGGGCGCAGCTCCCGCGATTACGGACATGATAGGCGGGCAGCTCTCTTTGATATTTACCACGTCAGTCACGGCACAGCCCCTGATCAGCGCCGGCAAACTGAAAGTGCTCGCCGTGTCCGGCAACAAGCGGCTCGCGATCTATCCGGCGGTGCCCACTACCGAAGAGCAGGGGCTGGCGGGTTTCGATGTCTTGATCTGGTTCGGAGTATCGGTGCCTGCCGGTACACCGCGGCCGGTCGTGCTCAAGCTGAATCTCGATCTGGAAAAGACGCTGCAATTGCGTGAAGTCCGCGAGCGCTTCGCCGCGCTCGGCCTCGATCCCCAAGGCGGCAGCCCCGAGCGTTTCGCCGCGCTGCTCAGAGAAGATACCGAGCGCTGGAGCAAGGTGGTCAAGGCGGCCAACGTGCGCACCGATTGACCTTTCCGCGTTCTCACTGAGGCCGAAAATTCGTGAAGAGCAACCTGAACTACAAGGCGCAATTCCTGGCGGTAGTGTTGACCGGTGTGTCGGCTGTCGCGGCACACGCGCAGCGAACCGATACCCGTGATCCGGCGGCCGGCTTTCCTGGGCGCCCGGTGCGGCTGGTGGTGAATGCACCGCCGGGCGGCGGCACCGACATCCTCGCGCGGCTGGTCGCCCTGAAGCTCGGCGATGCCTGGGGTCAGCCGGTCGTCGTGGACAACCGCTCGGGCGGCGGCGGCATTATCGGTACGGAGACAGTGGCTCGGGCGCAGCCCGACGGCTACACGCTGCTGATGTCGTTCACGAGCCACGTGATCAATGCGAGCCTGCATTCCAAGCTGCCCTACGACACGCTGCGCGATTTCGCCGCTATCGCCTTCGTGGCCACGGTGCCGAATATCCTGGTCGTGCATCCTTCGGTGCCGGTGCACAGCGTCGGCGAGTTGGTCAACTACGTGCGCGCGCGCCCGGGGCAGGTCGGCTATGCGTCGGCGGGCTCCGGCAGCGCGAACCATCTCGCTGCCGTGCTTTTCGAGAGCATGGCCGGGGTCAAGCTCCTGCACGTACCGTACAAGGGCGGTGCGCCGGCGCAGGCCGACGTGATTGCCGGCCACGTGCCGATGGCGTTCGCGAATGCTGTATCGGCACTGCCGCATGTGCGCAGCGGCCGGCTGCGCGGACTTGCCACCACCGGGCTGAAACGGTCCCGTGCGGTGCCCGAACTGCCGACCCTCGACGAAGCCGGTATCAAGGGTTACGAGGCGAACGCGTGGTTCGGGCTCTACGCGCCGGCGCGCGTTTCTGCCGGTATCCTGGCAAAGGTGAACGCCGATGTGCAGCGCACGGTTGCCCTGCCCGAAATACAGGAGCGGTTCGCCGGGCAGGGTGCGGAGCCGAATCCGATGTCGGTGGCGCAGTTCTCGGCCTTCGTGCGCAGCGAGGTTGCCCGCTGGGCGAAAGTGGTGGCGGCGGCCGGGGCTCGGGTCGACTGATCTGCATTTACCGCGGCACGCTTGTGCACCACTGCGTCGATATTTGAGAGCCGCTATTCGAGCTATTGTGTGGTTAAAATCCCCGCTGGCATGCGTATCGCAGCCATCGAACGAGGAGCGCAACAACATGGTAACAAGCCTAGAAATCCAGACGCGCGCCGTCGTACTTGACGGACAGCCGTTCGGCGCAACCGGCGCCTACGAAAAAATCGCCGGCACGATACGCTTTGCCGTTGATCCCGTGCATCCCCTGCATCAGCGTGTCACCGACATCGGGCTCGCGCCGCGCAACGCGCACGGGCGTGTCGAGTTCTCCGGTGACTTCTATCTGCTGCAACCCGTCGACACGCACAAGGGCAATGGCCGGCTGCTGCTCGATCTCGCCAATCGCGGGCGCAAAGTTGCGCTCGGCATGTTCAACAGCACGCCGCGCGTGCCGGATCCCACCACGGCGGAAGATTTTGGCAACGGTTTTCTGATGCGCCGGGGTTACACCGTGGCATGGGTGGGCTGGCAAGCGGACGTGCCGCGCCGTGATGGCTTGATGGCGCTCGATGTGCCGCGCGCGCCAGGCGTCAGCGGATTCGTGCGTTGCCGGTTGCGGCCCAACGTGCGCGCGGCGGCGTTGGCGCTTGCTGACCGCTACCACATACCCAATCCAACCATCGATCTCGACGACCCTGAGGCCTGGATCACCGTGCGTGAGCATGGGGGTGCAGCCGCGGTCAAGGTGCCGCGCCCGGCGTGGCGTTTCTCCGATGCCGGCCACATCGAGATCGAAGGCGGTTTTGCGCCGGGAGCGATTTACGATGTCGTCTATCGATCCGCCAATCCGCCGCTCGTGGGCTTGAGCTTCCTCGCCGTGCGCGACACCGCTGCTTTCCTGCGCTGGGCCTCTGCGACGGATGGCAATCCGTGCGCCGGCGTTATCGAACGAGCTTACTTATTTGGCCTTTCGCAGAGCGGACGCTTTTTGCGCCACCTGCTGCATCTGGGCCTCGACGAGGACGAACAGGGACGCATGGTGTTCGACGCGGTGATGCCGCACGTCGCCGGTGGACGGCGCGGTGAATTCAATCTGCGCTTCGGCCAACCGTCGCTGAACTCACAGGAGGCGGTCGGCTGTCTGCCGCCCTTCAACGACGCGGGATTGTACGCCCGGCTGCGCGAGCGCGGGCGCGTGCCGCGCATCTTCGCCACCAATACGTCAGCGGAGTATTGGCGTGGTGACGCTTCTCTCATCCATACGGATGCCACCGGAACCCGCGACGCCGAACCGGCGGAATTCGCGCGCACTTATTTGTTCGCGGGCACGCAGCATACGCCGGGCGCGATACCGCCGCCCGCGGCCGATGCGAACACCGGCGGCCGCGGCCGGCATCGCTTCAACATCGTGGATTACGCGCCGCTCCTGCGTGCCGCGCTCGTCAATCTTGATCGCTGGGTCAGCGCAGGCGTCGAGCCGCCCGCGAGCGCATTTCCGCGCCTTGACAAAGGTACCGCGGTGGACGCCGGGTCGCTGGGGCCGTTTTTCCGCTCATTGCCCGGCGTGAGTTTTCCCAGCCGCCTGGTGCGGCACACGCCGCTGGATTTCGGCCCCGACATCGAACGCGGCATTGCCGCTTACCCGCCCAAGGCAGGCGCGCCTTACAACACGTACGTGTCCGCCGTCGACGCGGATGGCAACGAGACCGCGGGCATCCGCCCGCCGGAACTCGCCGTGCCGCTTGCCACTTTCACGGGTTGGAACCCGCGTCACCCCGAGCAGGGCGCGCCCGGGGACCTCATGCAGATGATGGGTTCAACGTTTGCTTTCGCGCGCACGCGCGCCGAGCGCGAGGGCAGCGGCGATCCGCGATTGTCGATCGCCGAGCGTTACCGTTCACGCGCGGCGTATCTGGATCAGGTGCGCGAGGCCGCGCAAAAGCTCGCCGCTGCCCGTCACGTGCTGGCTGAAGATATCGACGCGATAATCGAACGCGCGGGGCGGCAGTGGGATTTTCTGCACGCATGATTGCGCGGCCACGCATCGGATCATCCGCTGCTGGCGGTGCTAATTCGCGCGGATTCCGGCTTCGTGCACGAGTTTTCCCCACTTGACCGTTTCGGTCTTCAGATAGGCGGTGAACTCGTCGGGAGGCGCGCCGACCGGATCGAGCCCCATCGCCAGTAAGCGTTCCCTGGTTGGTGCATGGGCGACGGTCTTGGCGATCTCGCCGTAGAGCTTGGCGACGATTTCTTTCGGCGTTCCGGCCGGCGCAAACAGGCCGTACCACTGGTCCACGGCAAATCCGGGAATTCCAGCCTCGGCAACAGTGGGCAGCTCGGGCACCGAAGGTGATCGCTTCGCGCTCGACACTGCCAGCGCCCGCAGCCGGCCGGCGCGGACATGCGGCATGGTTGATATCGCACTGGCTGAAGTGATTGAGACCCGTCCGGCCACCAGATCGAGGATGCTGGGCGCCGTGCCCTTATAAGGGATATGCACGAGTTGCAGCCCTGCCATCCGGTTGAGCAACTCCATAGCCAGATGCTGTCCGCTGCCGCTGCCGGACGAGGAAAACAGAATCTCGCCCGGACGCGGTTTGGCAAACGCGATCAGTTCTTTCACGCTCTTCACCGGCAGCGAGGGATGCACCGCCATGACGCTGGGAGACTGCACGAACAGCGAAATCGGAGCGAAGTCCCTGATCGCGTCATAGCTCAGCTTGTAGAGTGCCGGCGTGATGGCGTGGCCCATGGAACTCATCAGCAGCGTATATCCGTCGGGTGTCGCGCGCGCCACTATCTCCGTGGCGATCGTGCCACCCGCGCCGGGACGATTGTCGGCCACGACCTGCTGGCCCCACGCATCGGTGAACTTCTGCCCGAGTATCCGCCCGGAGGTATCCACACCGCCCCCCGCGGCGAGCGCAACGATCATGCGGATTGGCTTGGTGGGGTACACGGCGGTCACACCGCCCGTGGTCCCCTGCGCCCAGCAAGCGCCCGCCGACGCAACCAGCAACATGCAGACACCCAATCGACCCATGCTCTTGCTCATGTCATCTCCTCCCTGTTATTCCGCCTTCGCGCTTCAGCGGTTACGTGCGTGGACGCTGTGGGATCAGTTCAGCTTGATTGCCGCGCCTTTGATGATCTGCCCCATGCGCGCCATGTCGGTCTTGATGAAGCGTGTGAATTCCTCCGGCGTGCTCGTGCGAACCTCGAAACCGACCGCGGTAAAGCGCTCTCTGAGATCCGCAGTGGCGAGCGCGGCGACGATCTCCTTGTTGAGCTTCTGCACGATCGCGCGCGGCGTGCCGGCGCGCGTCACCACGCCGAACCACGTGCCGCCTTCGTAGCCTTTGAGCCCGGGAGTTTCTCCGACCGCGGGAATCTCGGGCCAGTTTGCAAGACGTTTTTCGGCGCACACCGCGATGAATTTTGCCCGGCCGCTTTTCACCTGCGGCAGTACCGTCGCGATGCCCGTGATAATGAGATCGACTTCGCCGGAGAGCATGCCGGTAAACGCGGGTCCCGATCCCTTGTAAGGCACATGCACGAGCCGGGTGCCGGTCATGGATTCGAATTGCGCACCGGCGAGATGGTTGGTCGAAGCGGTCCCCGGCGTCGAATATTTGATCGTTCCCGGTTTCGCTTTGGCGAGTTCGATCAGCTCCTTGACGGAATTCGCCCGCACTGAAGGATGGGCGGCGATCACATACGGGAAATAGACGGCGGGAGTGATCGCGGCGAAGTCGCGGGCGGCGTCATAAGGCAGTTTCGGGAAGACGTTGGGATTGATCGACAAAGTCGTTTGCGTCACGAGCAACAGGGTATAACCGTCGGGAGCCGCATTCGCACCCACTTCGGCGCCGATGATCGTGCTTGCGCCGCCGCGGTTGTCGACGACCACCTGCTGGCCGAGCCGCGGCCCGAGCGCGAGCCCGATCCCGCGCGCCACCAGGTCGGTGGTGCCGCCGGGAGGATAGGGCACGACGAAGCGTATGGGTTTGGTCGGATACGGTGGCGTCGATTGCCCGTGCGCGGGCAGCCATGGCGCGCACGCCAATGCGCCAAGCGCAAATGAAATCAATGCGGGTTTGAGCGGCATGTCGCATCCTCCTCTGTGTTATCAATGCGTCCGTCTTCGGCGTCCTGCGGCAATGCAACCCGACGGCAAATCACGCGATCTTCGGGCGCCAGGTTCACTATTGCGTAACGTGAATGTCGGCTTCTTTGATGACGCGTCCCCACTTTTCATATTCTGCGCGCACGAACTTTCCGAACTCGGCCGGCGTGTTGGTGGTCACGTCTTGTCCTATTTGGGCGAGCCTATTCTTTGTCTCGGGTGTGTTCATGGCCTTGATGGCTTCGGCGTGCAGGCGCTCGATGATTGCGGGCTTCACGCCCGCCGGCGCGAGCAGTCCATACCAGGTGCTTACGACCACATCCGGCATGCCGGCTTCCGCCGACGTCGGTACCTGCGGCAGCGTCGCCGCGCGCTCCGGCGCCAGCACGGCCAGCGCACGAACCCTGCCGGAATTGACCAGTGGAATGGTCGCGGGAACGGTCGAGGTCACCATGTCAACTTCACCGCCCAACATGGCTGACAACGCGATGGTTGCGCCCTTGTAGGGCACGTGCACGATATCGATCTTGTTCAGCGTCCTGAAAAGTTCGCTTCCCAGTTGGCTGCTCGTGCCGACGCCGCCTGAACCGAAGTTCAGCTTGCCGGGGTGAGCTTTCGCCAGCTTCACCAGTTCGGCGAGGCTTTTCGCCGGCACCGAAGGATGAACGACCAGCACGTTGGGCATCGTCGTAAGCAGCGTGATCGGCGCGAAGTCCCGGAACGTGTCAAAGCCCAGCTTCGGGAAGAGGCTGGGACTGATCGCGATTGTCACGCTCGTCAGCAACAGCGTATAGCCGTCAGCGGGTGCTTTGGCGACCAGCTCGGAGGCGATGTTTCCGCCGGCTCCCGCCCTGAAATCAGGCACGACCGACTGTCCGAGCGGCTCGCGCAGTTTTTCCGCAAGCAGGAGTGCCAGGGTGTAGGAAGGGCCGGTTGCGTACGCGACCACCAGCCGGATGTTCTTATCGGGGTAATTCTGAGCCAGCGCCGGCAGCGGGCACGCCAGCAGAGCGAGCAGGGCAAGCCAAAACGGTGCTTTTGACATTCGCATGTGTTTTCCTCCAGGCGATTGCGGCGCGTGTTACAGGTCCGGCGCATACGCGGTCATGCAAGCGGCGCCAGGTTTTACAGTGTAGCCCGTACAAATTACATCGTCCATCTATCGGCCGCCTGTCGGGTTCCCCTTGGTGCGGTTGGTCTCGGGGCCTGCGCCGCCTGACCCGTTACAATGGAATATGATATTGCACGCAGCGTGCTTAATCTGAGGGGAGGATCGCATGAATATGTTTATACGCGTTGTCACGCCGGGCTGCATCGCCTTGGCAGCGGCGGGTCAGGGGTTGGCTGCTGACGCCTACCCCAGCAAACCCATCCGCATCGTCGTTGCTTATACGCCGGCCGGCACCACCGACATCCTGGCGCGCATCATCGGCCAGAAAATGAACGAGAGCTGGGGGCAGCCCGTGATCGTCGAGAACCGCCCGGGGGCCGCGGGCAACATCGGCACCGAGCTGGCGGCGAGGTCGACTCCCGACGGCTACACGCTGCTCATGGGCACCACGGGCACGCACGCCATCAACGTGAACCTCTACCGAAAACTCAGCTGGCATTCGCTGCGAAGTTTCGCGCCGGTCAGCCTGGTGGCCATGGTGCCGAATATCATGGTGGTCAACAACGCCGTGCCGGTGAAAAACGTCAAGGAGTTCATCGCCTACGCCAAGGCCAACCCGGGAAAAATCAACTACGGCTCACCGGGCAACGGCAGCACCGCGCACCTGTCGATGGAGCTGTTCAAGGGCATGACGGGGACCAAGCTCGTGCATATCCCGTACAAGGGCAGCGCCGGCGTGCTTGCCGACGTGATGGGCGGGCAGATTTCGGTCACCATCGACAACATGCCCGTGTACCTGCCGCAGGTGCAGGCCGGCAAGATCCGCGCACTTGCGGTGAGCCCCGCGAAACGCTCGCCGGCCGCGCCCGATCTTCCCACCATTGCCGAGTCCGGCGTGCCGGGCTATGACTCGGGCGCATGGTTCGGGCTGCTCGCGCCCGCCGGCACGCCGAAGGCCATCGTCGACAAGCTCTCCGCCGAGACCGTGCGCATCCTCAAGCTTGCGGACGTGAGCAGGCGCATTTCGGAGCTGGGCGCGGAACCGGCCGGCGGCACGCCCGAGCAGTTCTCCGCGCTCATCAAGTCGGAGATCGCGAAGTGGGCGAAAGTCATCAAGGAAGCCAATGTGGAGCTGCAATGATTTGTTGGTACCAGTCCGGGATCAGATGGCTATCGATAAATGACTCCGACCCCATTTCCTGCTGCAATCGGGAAGCGGCGACTTAATTCGGTTTCATCCCCGCCTTTTTGACCACCTTTGCGTACTGCGCGAGCTCGGACTTCACGAACGCGGCAAACGCTTCAGGCGTAGTGGATGCCGCATCTGCGCCCTGGTTCAACATCCAGGATTTGAACTCCTTCGCGTCCAACACCTTTGCAAACTCCGCGTTCAGGCGCGCTATGATCGACGGCGGGGTTCCGGCCGGCACAAACAATCCCTGCCAGGTACTCACTTCAAAACCCGGATAACCGGATTCGGATATGGTAGGCATTTCTGGAATCGCCGGCGATCGTTGCATGGTCGTCACAGCAAGGGGGCGCAACCGCCCACTTCTGACGAATGGAAGAGTCGCGGCCAAGCTGCCGAACATCAGGTGCGTTTCTCCGGTCACCAAGGCATTGAGCGCAGGAACGCTCCCCTTGTATGGAACGTGGACCATGTCGATGCCGGCCGCATCACTGAACATGACGCCGGCAAGATGGGGCGGCGTTCCGTTTCCTGGCGACCCGTAGTTCAGCTGCCCCGGGCGCGCTTTTGCGAGCGCGACGAGATCCTTTACGGAACGCGCCGGCAACGACGGGTGCACCACCAGGATATTGGGAAAGGACGCAAGTCTGGTGACCGGTGCGAAATCCTTTACAGGATCATAGGGCAGCTTCGGTTGCACGTTGGGGTTGATCGCATGCGAAGTGTTATTTCCCTGGAATATGGTGTACCCGTCGGGTGCGGCACGCGCGGCGAGCTCGGCGCCCACGATCGTTCCTCCCCCCGGCCGATTATCAACCACGAACCGAATGCCCGTGGTTTCTGTAATCTTCTGAGTGATCGAGCGGGCTACCAAGTCTGCGCCGCCGCCGGGTGGGAAGGGGACAATATAGCGAATTGGGTTGGCCGGGTAAGATTGAGCATGGATCATCGTGCCTGTCTGCGACAGCATCACGAATGCCAGGGCTACAGCCGCACCGCTTCGAGCGAACATGTTTCCCATCCATTGTTCCGTGAGATTCGGCCCGCCGCGCGGAAGACGCGTTGTCCCTGCAGGCGAAAGAATCGTATACGCTCTTTATACACCGGTTGCAATTGATGTGCGTGCTCGGCACGTTATGCATCGCGCCTGCCTGCGCGCAATCCTATCCATGCTTGCTTTACCCGGGCTGCTTTATAGCCCGCTTAAGCAGCTCGAAGTTCGAGCTTTCCATCTTGAGCAGGCCCTTGTTGATCTGCCGATCGATCTCGAGCACAGCGTCGTTGCACGGGGTGGGGATTCCGAGTTCCTTGCCCTTACGAGCCACCACGCCGGGGATGAACTCCATCTCGCTCGTGCGGCCCTTGATGTGATCGTGAATGGGGGCGGTGCGGCCACGGCCTACATGGCCCACCAGCGTCTTCATCGCGATCACCAGATTCTCGTCGATAGAACCAGCGAACTCGTCGGCGCGCAGCCCGAATATCGGCTCCATGCGATAGCCGAGCGCTTCGCCCACCGTGGCAGATTCCTTGCCGAGCCGCACGGAGATGTCGAACATGCCGGGCAGGTTGGCCGCCTCCGAGGTCACGAGGCCCAACAATCCGAACGGCCCCATTACCATCGTATTGGCGATGAGCTTCGTCCACCTGGTACTGTAGATGTTGCCGGTGGCTTCGACCCGGCCCACGTTACCCAGGATGGCTTCGATCTCCTGCAGGCGCGGGGTGTAAAAACCGTCGAGTTCGCCCACCCCGAACCACGTGGTCTTGTGGGTGGTGTTGCGCTTCACCAGCCCGGGCATGAATATTTCCGCCGACAGTTCAAGGGAACACCCCACCACGCGCTGGCGGCCGACGATGGAGGCGATCGAGTCGTCGTTAAAGCCATTCTGGACGGGGACCAGCACGCCGTCGCTCTTGAGATACGGCTTGATGAGTTCCGCCATCCAGCGATCGTCGTTCGATTTGACCGCGAGAAACACGATATCGAATTCCATGTTGGCCGAGGAGAGGTCGCACAAATGGAGCGCCCGGATTGGAACCTGCAGCTCCCCGTCCGGCATCTGGATGCGCAGGCCGCCTGATTTCATCGCTTCCACTTGCGCGGGCCACTGGTCGATGACCGTGACGTCCAGACCGGCCTTCGTGAGATCGGCGCTGACGCTGCTGCCGATCGCACCTGCACCCAGTACGGCAATCTTCCTGCTCATGTTTTACACCCCGGTGGTTGGTTGTCGATCAGCCGCTACGGAAGTGGCGATGGATAGGTAACTATTATATGTTGCTTGACGGCGGCGCGGGCGAGGCGGAAGCTTTTGCAACTCTGATCCCGTTTAGTGTTCATCGCAGCCTGGAGAAGGTTACATGAAACGTCTATTGAATCTGCTGCTTCTTGCCATTGCATGTGCCGCCTTGCCGGGTTTTGCGCAGCAGTTTTCCTCACGGCCGGTGCGTCTGGTGGTGCCGTACCCGCCGGGAGGTGCCAACGACATCGTGGCGCGGCTGCTCGCGCCGAGCATGGGCGCGCAGCTTGGCCAGAATGTCGTGGTCGACAATCGCGGCGGCGCGAATACCATCATCGGTTCGGAACTGGTGGCAACTGCGGCGCCCAATGGCCACACGATACTGATCATTGCGGCCGGTCACGCCATCAATCCCAGCCTCTATCACAATCTGCCATACAACACGGCGCGCGATTTCGCGCCGATTGCGCTTGTCGGCGATGGCGCCTACGTTTTGGTGGCGCATCCCTCGCTCGCGCTTGCGTCGAGTGCTGATCTCATCGCGCTCGCCAAAAGCAAACCGGGACAAATTGCTTACGCCTCCTCGAGCATCGGCAACCTCACGCACCTGGCTGCGGAACTCTTCAATTTG
>Ga0113563_10002186_pt1 | contig 11653 bp, 10 predicted proteins | sample Mud3Dept3metaG_FD_80117 | JGI IMG/M metagenome (GOLD analysis project Ga0113563, IMG submission 80117) | Freshwater wetland microbial communities from Ohio, USA, analyzing the effect of biotic and abiotic controls - Mud 3 Core 4 Depth 3... | ecosystem: Environmental > Aquatic > Freshwater >...
AATTATCGGCGCACGTATCTTTGGGCGAGCCAGCCCGACCGAGGTGAAATTGCCCCTCGACCCGGACTTGCCGATAGGACCGGCCGGGCAGAGGATTCGATAGGAATTGGCAAGTGGTAAATAGGAAGTGGTAAGTGGGGAAAAGGGGATAAGGGATGATAGTGGCGGCGTAAGGGAAAATAGTGGGAGAGATGAAGATTCGGGTTCGACTTATATCTACGGTCTTTGCCCTGAGCATATGGAGTGTCGGTGGTATTTCGGGAGCTGCTACGCAAGCTCCTACGCCGGTCCCGCCCTCTTCACAGCAAGTTCCGGATCATGGGGAAAGCCACCCTCCGCCTGAGTTTATCGGTCAGCAGGCCGTGAGTATTCAGGCACTCACGGCTGTCGGGAACGACCTCGTCTATGCCGGCTCGTTCGGCCTCGGCCTATTTCGCAGTGAGGATCGTGGCGCCACCTGGACGAAATCGGGAGAGGGTGTGGGGGATCCGTTTATTCTTGCCCTTGCGACAGGGAAAGATGGCGCGATTTTCGCCGGGACTTTCCGCGGGGGGGTATTTCGTTCGCGAGATCGAGGGAAAAGTTGGCAAGCGGTCAATAGCGGACTCAAGCGTTTGGAAATCAAGGCTCTTCTTGCTGCTGGCGATGGGATATACGCCGGTACCAGTGATGGGGTCTATCGACTTGCTGCCACCGACCGTTGGTCTGTTGTGACCACAGGTTTGGACGATATCCTCGTGCATACATTGGCTCTCTCATCAGACGGGACTCTGTTTGCCGGGACGTCTGGGAAAGGGATTGTACGATTTAAGGCGCAATCGACTGGCTGGGTTCGACAGCAGAATGCGCTCAAAGATCATGAAGGGATGACGGAAAACTTTATTCGAGTCTTGACGATCGATCCCGCGGGCGGTATCTATGCGGGCACGTTCGGTGGCGGCGTGTTTCTGAGTGTCGATGGGGGTGTCACCTGGCAGCCCATTAGCCGGGCACTCCCGAACGACTCAATTCGCGGGATTTTGTTTAACAGCAGAGGGCTGTTCGTTGCGACCGGGCACGGGATTTTCAAAACAACCGACCGGGGACGCCAGTGGGTTCCGCTCAATAAAGGGTTGACCAGTATGGCTGTTCAAGTCTTGATAGAGTCAGGCGCGGGAGTGCTCTATGCCGGTACGAGCGACGGGGCATTCCGAAGCGACGACGACGGACGGACCTGGAACCCCATCAATCAAGGCCTTGAAAGTATGAATACGCCATCTCCCTTCCGTTTTCGCTAACCAAGAAAGGATAGAACGATGTCAGAGCCGACAGAGAACACCAGAGCAACTATTTCCGTCAGCAGCAAGGGGGCGCAGCTGGGCGATATTGTATTGCGACTGTTTCACGATGTGGCACCAGGGCATGTGAAGAATTTTACAAAGCTGGCCCAAGAGGGCTTCTATAACGGCACGACTTTTCATCGGGTTATTCCCGGTTTCATGATTCAGGGTGGCGATCCCAACAGCAAAAATTCTGACCGGGCGTCGCACGGTATGGGGGGGCCCGGCTACAAAATCAAGGCTGAGTTCAACAGTAAGCCTCACAAACGCGGTGTTCTGTCCATGGCGCGTTCTAACGACCCGGACAGTGCCGGCTCGCAGTTTTTTATCTGCGTCGCAGATGCGAATTTTCTCGATTGGCAGTACACGGCATTCGGTGAAGTGGTCAGTGGAATGGACGTAGCGGACAAGGTTGTCAATATGAAGAGGGATGGCCGGGATAACCCCCTCGAACGAGTCGAGATGACAGTCACAGTTACAGAATAGCGTGAGGGGGTAGGGGTAAGGCGTGAGGGGATTAGACCGAAGCGACAATGGACTGCCGGCTCACGTGGGGATTGCGTTCAGGGCCATCGCCTCACGCCTCACGCCTTACGCCTTACTGGTTTTCATGTTCACAGGATGCGCCATTCCCGTGGTGCCATACCGGGCGGTCTATGAAGATCCCGTAAATTATGTTCGGCTGGAGTTGGATGATTCAGTGCTGCCGGAATGGCCCCCTAGCGCACATGCCCATCCACGAGCGATAGGGGTCGAAGACATGGCTCGAATCCTTCGCAGCATCTCGGTCAAAGAACATCGGGTCTGGTTACAGATATGGCTGCAAGGCGAGGCGCCGATGGTGCCGGTATTTCTTCCAGAAGAACTGGCCCTCCTATCAAAGCAGATCTCAGAAGCGTTCGCCCTGGCTCGACCGAACGAACGTGTGACATTCTACCTGAGTCAGCCGCGAACGTCCGTCAAGCGCCTCATCACGACGGGAGGGGTCTATATCCATGGTACCGACATGCATTTCATTCTGGGGAATTGGCAGGTTGTCTATGGTATCCCGACGTATGGGATGATTTACGATCGGCGCTATCCCATGCGACCGACGGCCGCCAAGGGCTTCTACCTGTACTTTGATCCTGCCGATGCAACCATCGCGCAACAAAACAGCCTCTGGGACACCATGTTGGCCAACAAGAATGACGAACTCATCATTGATCTGACAAAAACTCTGTCCGTCCCTATTTCGTATCACAGCAATCAATAACACCATTATCTCCCTCGCCTCTTGTCGAAGCCGTAACCTCTACCATAAGGGGTCAGTCTTTCATCGCATGCAAGGCCGCAGGGCGTGAATGAGGGTGCTGCTGAAGTCTCATGCGGATAAACAGGGGATAGGAGATGGGCAGAATTCCCTGTCAAGACACAGACTTAGTAGCTTTCACGCCGTTGATTCGGTAAGATCACCGATCAAGTACAGACTAGGATGCACTTTACCCACCCAGCATGATCGATCCAGGGAGTAGGAGTGGTTCGAACGCGTGTTGTCGTCGCCTTGATTGCCATCTTACTGGTCGGCGGCGGCGCGTTGCTGGTGTTCTTGCCTGGCGACGAGTATCTGAAGAATTTTTTCCTCCAGCAGCTGGAACAGAGTATCGGGCGTAAGATTGATGTCCATCGAATCAAGCTTGCCCTGTTCCCCCGCATCCGATTGGAACTGACGCAAGTCGCGATTCACGATCGAAATTCCGATGACGTCCTGTTATCGGTCCAAAAGCTCGATGTGGTCTTGCGGTTGCTCCCGCTACTGCGCAAACAGGTGGTGGGGAAGCGGCTGTTTATCGAAGAACCGACTTTGACGCTTCGGCGAGACCGTGGGGGGCATTGGAATCTTCTCGATCAAGTCGCTCATGGAGGTTCGGCCGATCAGGATGCGGTGGAAGCCATCAGCCGTATTTTTCGCATTCGCGAAGCGACATTGGTAAATGGGAAATTGATAATCATCGACGATGCACGTCCGGACAGAACAAGGTCGATGACACTGGAGTCGGTGGATGTATCGCTGCTGATCAGAGCCGAACGGGGACAGGCCGACCTGAAAATCTCTGCCGGTCAGGCGGGCGACAAGGGTTTGTCTACTATCTCTCTGGCTGGAACGATCAGCGCTGCCCAGCGGCAGACGTTGTCAAGCAACGACTCTTCCGCCTCTGAGACCACCCTACAATTCGAGGGCCTGCTAGACGTAGCAAATCTGAATCTTCGAGAATTGGCGGAATTCTTCGGATCCCACCCGACTCCTCAGCCATTGCAGGGTGCTGTGCATATGCGTAGTCACGTTCGAGCTGTTCCCGGTGTCGCGGGCTACGATGTGGTCCTGTCCGAATTATCCGCGAATCTTGAGGAGATGGAGCTTGCGGGTCAAGCGAGCCTCGCCGGGCTATTGACGCCTCAGCCGACTTTTGCCGTTACTCTCTCGGCATCCCCGGTTTTATTAAGCCGATTGTTCACAGTACTACCGGCTGAATGGGTGCATCCGCAGCTCGCTGCCGTGATCAAGGATCGTGAGATTGACGGGATGGTGGAGATGATCTCGGCGACTGTCATGGGGTCTGTGGTGGCAGGGCCGCAATTGTCGATGACGGGGGAGTTCCGTGTGAAGGAAGGGCAAGCCTTGATCGGAGAGAGTCGTGTCCCTGCTACGGGTCTGGCCGCGCTGGTGTCGGTCGAAGCAGGACGCCTCAAGGTGTCGAATCTGAGCGGACTCTATGGCACCATCCAGATGAAAGAGAGTAAGGCACTCGTTTCATTTTTAGAGGCGGGTCCCTGGCTTGAGATGGATATTACTGGGACAATGACCGCAGCAGACCTATTCCAGTTTCTTTCGAAGACTATCACGTCGGAACAGCTGTCGCGTCTGTTGGCCGACTCGCGTGAGGTCGAAGGCAATGCCACTCTCACGTTTCGTATGGTCGGCCCGCTTAATCAGCCTGGGGGCGTCACTTTTGCTGGCGGAGAGATCACAGTGCAGCAGCTGAGTCTAACCAATCCGTTGTTGCCCAAGCGGTTGACAGCGCTGCAGGGCCGGTTCGTGCTGTCGGATGGCGGGACTCAGTTTGATCAGGTGACGGGACAGCTGGGCGATCTAGCCTTGCAGATCAGTGGTGGCATCACGGGGGGCAAGAACAGCGCCTTTCAGGACTTCCTGGTTCGGGTCAATGGCGATGCGGACGATATGGTTAAGATGCTGCCCTCGCAAGGCGTTTCAACAGGGGTCGTCGAGGGTTTGGTCAACGGCGCTGTCGTGTTGACCGGGCCGACCCTGTCCCCGCATATGCGGGGCGAGGTCGTCCTGACCGAATCAAAAGTGACGCTTCCCGGTCTGGTCGAAAAACCGATCGGTGCGCAGGCGACGTTGGAATTCGATGGGATATTTCCTCCCCAGGGCCCCGGGGTCTTGTTCGATCGACTTGAACTGATCGTGCCACCAATCCGACTGCCAGTCAAAGGCAAAATACAGCTGGGCGAACGATTCTCCATCGATGCGGCGCTTTCGACCGGCACGCTGTCGTTGTCCCGCGTGCCGGAATGGATTGCAAAGGGAGGGTTTGAAGCTGGGAATATCGAATTGTCGCTCGACATGAAGGGAAAGGGTTTTGATTGGAAAACCTGGCGGACTACCGGGTGGCTTGCATTAACCAATGGCCTGATGAACGTCAGTGGGGTCGAGGGACCTATCCAGGATCTCTATCTGAGGGCCCACTTAGTGAAGAACGTAGCTGAGATCAAACGATTGTCGTTTCGCCTCCGCGACAGCGATGTCACCCTGGAAGGCACAATTCGCAACTGGGCAGTGAAACCCGTGATTACAACAAAGATAGAGTCCAATCAAATGGATCTCGACCTCCTAATCCCAAAAGGCGAACGGTCGCCCATTCGCGAGTTTCTGGAAACCCTTGCAGCCACGAGCAAGGTCCAGGCAACTGTGTCGATGGCGCGGGGTCATTACAAGCATATTAAATTCGGGAGCCTGTCCGCCCGCGTCATGATTCAAGACGGTGTGCTCGATCTGGATCGTGTATCCGGCCGATCCCCCAATGGAGAAGTGGCCGGTCGTGTCGTGGTGCAGCTGCCGCGCAAGCAACCGGCCGACGCTGAAATCTCGCTTCGGGCGACAGGTTTGCCGGTCGAAGATGTGCTGAAATTCTTCGGCCCGAAAGGGGGAATCGCGACAGGGGAAGCCCGGATAACAGGGACGATCCGGGGCCATGGGAGGAATCCCCACGGGCTATATCCTACGTTGAACGGCAAGGTTGATCTCCTCATTGAAGACGGGCGCATATTGAAATCGCAAGAACGGGCGATCTGGAAAATCATCAGCATTCTGAATTTGCCGGCTGTGTTACAGGGGAAGGTGGATCTGGAAAAAGAGGGACTGCCCTATGACAAGATTACCGCGACGATTCTTGTGCAAAACGGGCTCTTCGAGACTGAAAACCTGATCATCGATAGCCCGATCGTCAAGATTACGGCTGCCGGCAGTTACGATTTGCCGACGGATCAAGTCGACATGGTCTGGGCCGTGAGCCCGTTTGGATCCTATTCTCAATTCCTGAAGACGATTCCGCTCTTTGGACGGCTCTTTGCCGGTGATCGCAAAGGCATTGCCACGGCGCTGTTTGCTGTGAAGGGCTCGATAGAGGATCCGGACGTGACGTATCTGCCGATGAAGTCATTTGCCACCGGTGTGACGGGCCTGGCACAACTTGCATTCGACATCTTGAAGAACACGCTGATGTTACCGATCGACCTGATGACACCAGACGAAGTCAAGGATGAGAGGAAGGAATTGACTCCCGCGCCCGAACCGGTTCCCTCCACGCCTTGACCGACCCTCCACCCCATGCTAGATTCCCAACGGGTTCCCTATGGCGTCATCTACCGCTCGATCTCAATATGCCACGGTCTTCATCGCAGCCAGCGAGACCGACGCGAATCTATATTATGCGACGCGGTTTATTGCGCCTGACCCCTTTATCTATTTGGAGATTAAAGGGGAGCGGATTCTGGTGATGAGCGACCTCGAGATGGACCGGGCAAAGAGCCAATCGTCCGTCGATCGGGTACTCTCGTATTCGGAGGTCGAAGGGAGGGCCAAGACGCAGGGCATTGCCGAGCCAGGCACGGTCGAGGTCGTCCACATTTTGTTGCGGGAAGCCGGCATCACACAGATCCGAGTCCCTGCCAATTTTCCTTTCGGCCATGCCATCAAGTTCCAGTCCCTGGGATATCAGTTGCACCCGAAGAAGGAGCCCTTCTACGAACAACGTGTAGTCAAGACCGCCGAAGAAGTCTGCTGCATCGAGGCAGCTCAGCGTGCGACCGAACAGGCCGTCACAGCCGCCCATGACATGCTTCGTCGGGCCTCGATCAACGAGGGACAACTATGGTTCGAGGGCATACCGCTGACGTCGGAGCGAGTCAAGAAGCTAATCAATGTCAACTTAATGGAGTGCGACTGTGTCGCGCAACATACCATCGTCGCGGGAGGGGAGCAGGCCTGTGATCCACATAACGAAGGTAGTGGGCCGTTACCGGCTCATCGCAGCATTATCTTCGACGTGTTTCCCCGGTCCGCTACCAACCGGTATTTTGCCGACATGTCCAGGACCGTCGTCCGCGGGACCCCGAGTCCGGAATTGAAGCGGCTGTATAAGACCGTCCTGGATGCACAGGAAGAGGCCATCACAAAAATCAAAGATGGGGCAGATGGAAAAAGAATTCATCAGGGCATCTGCAGCCGGTTTGAAAAGGCGGGATATAAGACAGGGCTTGTCAATGGGCGCATGCAGGGCTACTTTCACGGGACCGGCCACGGGGTCGGACTCGACATCCATGAAATGCCGCGCATTAGCCGCACCGGATCGCTGCTCCAAGAAGGCCACGTTGTGACCGTCGAGCCGGGCCTGTATTATCCCGGACTCGGCGCAGTCCGTATCGAAGACATGGTGCTCGTCACCAAAGACGGATGCCGCAATCTGACGAACTCTCCGAAGACGTTCGAGCTGGGCTGATCAAGACGTAAGGCGTTAGGCGTAAGGGGTAAAAAGCTTTCACACGTTTTACGCCTGACGTTTCACGTTTTACGCCTCACGTCCTCTATGCGCCTGACCTTCACCATCCAACGGTTCAATCCCGAAGTCGATTCGACCGGCCACCCTGAGGAGTTCCGACTCGATGTCGGGCGCGGGATGACCGTCCTGGATGCCCTCATTCGGATCAAGAACGAATGCGACGGGGGCTTGGCCCTCCGCTACTCCTGCCGCTCCGCGATTTGCGGGTCTTGTGCGATGACAATCAACGGGAGCGAGAAATTGGCTTGCCGGACTTCCCTCCGCAATGAAGTGGAGCGGCATGGGCACATTAGAGTCGAGCCGCTCCGCAACTTGCCGGTGATCAAGGACCTGGTCGTGAATATGGCCTCGTTCTGGGAAAAGATTCACGGTGTCCATCCTTGGCTGGTATCGGCAGCTCGACCTTCGCGTGAAGGCATGGCGGCCCGGAGGCAGGGACGGGCCGATCTGGGCAACCCGCAGTTTCACAATGTGGATGCCTGTATCATGTGTGGCGCATGCGTGGCCGCCTGTACCGTGCATGAAGTGTCAAGGGGGTTTGCAGGCCCCGCAGCTTTGGCGAAGGCAGATCGATTTCTCTCCGACCCGCGTGAGGCTCCATCGGCAACCCGCGCCAGGCTGTCGGCGCTTCAAGGCGAGCATGGAATCTGGGATTGCACGCGCTGCAACTTCTGCGTGGAGGTCTGCCCGAAAGACGTCAAACCGATGGAGGCGATTATCCGGCTGCGGCGGGCCTCGCTCCAACGAGGCTTGTCGATGACGGGCGGCGCGCGTCATGTCCTTGGCTTTACCGATCTGATCGAACAGCAAGGGCGTTTGAATGAAGCGATCATGCCACTGAAAGTGGTCGGGTTCTCACCCCGTGCCCTCTTGCACCTACTGCCGTTGGGCATCAAGATGTTGTTCAAAGGCAAAATCCCTTATCCCTTCGGTCACGCAGTTCCCGGGTTGAGTCATGTTCAGTCCCTGATCCGCCGAGCGCGACGCGGGATACCGCGAGTCTGACTCCGATGGCCTGGACCGTTCGATTTCTCGAGGGGGATGGAGTTAGTGTATGACGTGGCTCATAACATCGCCAAGGTGGAACGGTATGCAGAAGGCCTTGTGGTGGTGCACCGGAAATGGGCGACCAGGGCATTTGGGCCCGGGAGTCCGGAGCTGCCGGAAGTGTTTCGACAGACAGGGCAGCCGATCATCTGTGGTGGCTCGATGGAGACTGGCTCATATCTGCTGGTCGGGACAGATCGCGCGGTGCGCGACACCTTCGGCTCGACGATGCACGGCCCCGGGAGAACGATGTCCCGGGCGCAAGCCAAGCGAACCATCCGTGGAGGGGAGTTGCAGCAACAGATGCAACAGCGTGGCATCCTGGTCAAGGCCGTTTCGATGTCGGGTCTCGCCGAGGAGGCGGGACTGGCCTACAAGAACATCTCTGACGTCGTCGAATCGGTAGAGCGCGCCGGGATCACAAAAAAAGTATTGGAATTACGCCCAATAGGGAATATAAAGGGATAAATAGATCCTCCCTCCTTCGAGGTGCGGTGATGGACCTTCGGAAGAACCTCCGGTTTCATGTCCACTTTCGGAGTTCGTTTTCTTCCGTCAGCATGGTTGGTGGGGAAGGCGATATCGTTGATCTCTCCATCGGCGGTTGCCGCATTGAAAGCGCCGTTGACGTTCAGCCAGGGGTCTCCCTGGAGGTTCGAATCGTGACGACAGGTCAGGAATCCCCCATTCAGATTCAGCAAGCCATCGTCCGGTGGAAACGAGGACGGGAATTCGGCCTGGAGTTCGTGACGATGGGTCCGGGCGAGTGGACTCGTCTGCAGCGCACAGTGGAACAGATCGAGATGGAGCCCTATGAACGGGACAATCAAGCAGCTAAATAGGTAAAGACGAAAACAGTGGTTGCGATGGAGGATCTTCGAGACTCTCTCACCAGGACACTGTCCCGTTTCCCCCCACGGTAGACCCATGAAATTTGCTCTCTATCCCGGCTGTGCGGCGCAAGGGGCGACGCCTGAGCTCTATCAATCGACGAGGGCGATTATTGGCCGACTGGGAATCGAAGTCGTCGAGCTTGCCTCCGCAGCCTGCTGCGGCGCCGGTGTCGTGACCGAAGCCAACCCAGATACGGCTCTGGCGCTCAACACCAGAACGTTCGCGCAAGCAGAGGCGCTCGGGCTGGATATTATGACGATCTGTGGCACCTGCCAGGGGGTGATGAGCGCAGCCAATCGTCGATTGAAGACTGAAGCAGAGACCCGAGACCGTATGAATGCCCTTCTTGCGCCGGAAGGGCTGACCTATCACGGTCACGTCCAAGTGAAACATCTCTTGTGGATAGTCGTTCGTGACATCGGGCTGGCTCGCCTGGGCGCCCTGGCTTCTGAGCCGATGAGCGACTTTCGGATCGCCCCCTTTTATGGTTGCTATATCCTGCGCCCTTCGTGGGAGCTAGGCTTTGACGATCCTGAAAACCCTCAATCTCTCGATCGAGTCATCAAGGCCGTCGGCGGCGAACCGGTGGCCTATGCCGGGCGAACCAAATGCTGCGGGTTCCCCATCATCCTTGAAAAGGAAGCCATCGCTGTCGCGATGGCAGGGGCACATATGAAGGAAGCGAAGGAGCAGGGGGCCGATTTTATGGTCACGCCCTGTCCTCTCTGTCACATGAGCCTGGATATTTATCAGGAACGGGCAGGTCGCGCGGTCAGCAGGGAACTCGACTTACCAATCCTGCATCTGCCGCAGTTACTTGGTCTGGCGATGGGGCTTCCGGCCAAGGATTTGGGGTTGTCGCATCATGTCATCTCAGTCGATTCCATTCTGGCGGCCCATAAGCGTCGTCAAACGCCTTCGCAATCACTCTAATGGAGTTGAGGATGAACGTCGTAAATCTATCTGATTATCAGCAGTTTAGCTCTGAGAAGATGAAGAAGAACAACATCTTTCAGACGCCACGATTCTTTTGTGACGTCTATTGCTTCGAGCCGGGGCAGGAACAGAAAGGCCATACCCACGGCGAGCAGGATAAGGTCTATCTCGTGCTTGAGGGGCGGGGTACGTTTCAGGTCGGTTCAGAGAAACAGGTTCTTGGTCCAGGGCAAGGGACCATGGCGCCAGCCGGAGAAGAACATGGTGTGAAGAACCACACAGACCAGCGCCTGAAAGTCCTCGTGTTCGTCGCGCCGAATCCATCTTAAAGATGAGAATGGGATGGAAGGACACTCACGTTGGTCCTGTGCTCCCGGAACAGAGGAGGGGATGGAGGCTGATGATCTTCTGTGCTCGCGCAACGCGCGGTCGAAGACTCCCCTCGTTGGACGCGCGCAGTGGAAGATCAATCAGCCCCCATCCCTGAACAGATAACGAGCGAGCTTGGAAGGGCCATAAATACGCGCAGTCGAGGGCAGCCTCGGCCACTCCTTCCTAACAGCGATTTAGAGAAGTGAAATCTATTTGTTGAATACGCGGCCTCAGAATGAATAGCCCTGCCACACACCGCGAAATGGTTCATGGTGCCCTTCTGCCTTCCAAGCTGCGGTCTCAGTAGCATCTCACTGAGAATTCAGAATGACCCCCTGTTCTCTCCCAATTCATAAGTTAGATCCTTTTGGGTTAGGCCTTCCACGCTCAACTCTCGTAGTGCGGTAGGCTGGGGCAGGAAGCCTCGTTTGCATTCTCCAGACCTTTAGGTCTCACCTTCCGAGTCAGTCTTGGGAGTGTCGAGCAATGGGAGGCCCAGGCCCTCAATTTCCTGAATCGTTTTTCCCGCAATGCCTTGTAGATCTCCATACATTCCAGCCGTTGCCTGCATGACCCGCTCGATCTGTTCCTCTCGCTTTGCCCATTGCTTCGTGATGGCCTTTTTCTCCCTGTCGAGATCTTCCTGCATGGAAGAGAACGCCTCGACGATGGCTTCGACCCGATGGCGGAACCGTGGGCCGGTGAGGTACTGATAGACCATTTCCGTCTTGGTCTGTTGTCCTTCCAATGCTTGCCGAGCTGAGGCAATTTCGATTAAGGAGTGGCGCAATGCGACTGCGACGGAGAGCATGGATCGTGAATGTGTGACCCAGACTCCTTCGACCAGATCAAAGGACTCGATGCCCTTCGGAAGGGTCTGGCTGACGATTACAGAGATGTCTGCCTTGGCGGTCCGCTGGTCGTCGCGAAGTTTGGCCAGCCAGCCGTCGCTCCAATTTTTGGTGC
>Ga0113563_10002187_pt1 | contig 11653 bp, 5 predicted proteins | sample Mud3Dept3metaG_FD_80117 | JGI IMG/M metagenome (GOLD analysis project Ga0113563, IMG submission 80117) | Freshwater wetland microbial communities from Ohio, USA, analyzing the effect of biotic and abiotic controls - Mud 3 Core 4 Depth 3... | ecosystem: Environmental > Aquatic > Freshwater >...
CTCGGCGGGGCCGTGGTAGGCGAGCGTCAGCGACTTGCCGTCGCGCGTGACCTTGCTGACCTTGATCCGACCGCCGTGGACGAGGAACAGCGAGCGGCCCGGATCGCCGGGGAGGTAGATGACGTCACGGCGGCGCGCCTCGCGCAGCTCGACCCGCTCGGCCATCCGCGCGATCGCGTCGGGACCCAGATCCGCGAGCAGCGGTACCTTGCGGAGGTACCAGAGGACGCGCTTCGGGTCGGGCACGGCCCAACTGTAGCACCGCTTGCATCTGGGGTGCCCGGTGTCTCGGGCATTACGAAAGGTGAGATCACGGCTAGACCACGATCTCCGCGTCGCCGGGATCGATCCGGGCCGCGATCCGCACCGTGGCGTCGCGCCAGGTCGGGGTTCGCGCCATCCGCTCGGCGAGCGGCGCGACGACGAGATCCTCGATCGTGCGGCGCAGCGGGCGAGCGCCGAGCTTGGGATCGTGGCCGAGCTCGGCGAGGCGGGCGCGGGCGGCGGGCGTCATCTCGAGGCGGAGGTTGCGCGCGATCAGGCCGGGCCGCTTGCGCAGCTTGTCGAGCTCGAGCTCGACGATCTTCTCGAGCGACGCGGTGCCGAGCGGACGGAACGACAGGATCGAGTCGATGCGGCCGATCAGCTCGGGCCGGAAGAAGCTGCGGATCACGCCGAGGTGATCGGTCCCCGCATCGGACGACGAGAACCCCTTGGGCTTGGGATCCGCGGCGCCGAGGTTGGTCGTCATGACGATGACCGCCATGCGGAAGTCGACGAGCCGGCCGAGCGAATCCGTGAGGCGACCTTCGCCGACGACGCCGAGCAGGAGATCGAAGGCCGCGGCGTCGGCCTTCTCGATCTCGTCGAACAGCACGACCGACAGCGGCTGGCGGCGGATCCGATCCGCGAGGCTGGTGCCCGCGGGCGACGGCGTGATCAGGCGTGCGATCGCGGCGCCGGTGACGAGCTCGCTCATGTCGACACGCACGAGGCGCTCGGCGTCGCCGAACAGGTAGCGCGCGAGCTGCTTCGCGAGCTCGGTCTTGCCGACACCGGTCGGGCCCGCGAACAGGAGCGTCCCGACGGGGCGCTGCGGATCGTCGAGACCGGCCTTGAGGCGCGCGATCACGCGGGCCGCGACCGAGCACGCCTCGTCCTGGCCGATCACGCCCTTCGCCAGCGCGGCGGCGATCGCCGCGGTATCGAGCGCGCGCTCGGGGGCGAGCAGATCGACCGGGAGCCCGGACCACGCGCCGAACGCCTCGGTCAGCTCGCCGACGGTGAGCTCGGGCACCGCGGTGCGGAGCGGGGAGGGCGTCGCGTGCGTGGGGTTGGTGCGCGTGGGGGTGGTGCGCGTCGAAAGATAATCGACGAACGCGAGGGCCTTGCCGGGGAACGCGGTGTCGCGGCGGAACGCGGCGAGCAGCTCGACGAGGCGGCGCGCGGCATCGTGCGACAGCGCGACCGGCGGCTGGGTGCGCTGGCCGTACGGCTCGAGCAGCGCGATCGTCTGCGCGCCCGTCGCGTCGGGGATCCGCACGACGCGCAGCGAGTCGAGGAGGGCGGGGAACTTCTGGCGCGCACGCACGAGCTCCGCCTCGTCGCACTCGGCGATCAGCGACAGCTCGCCGGCGATCACCGCCGGGGCGAGCAGGTCGGCGATCGAGGCACCGTCGCTCGACGGCGCGAGGACATCGGCGAGGCGATCGACGTAGAGGATGTCGTCGCTCTCGTCGAGCTCGTGGACGAGCTGCAGGCAGCGCTGCTGCCACATGCCGAGGTAGACCATGCCGGCGACGATCCGATCGGCGCTCGTCGCCCACAGGCGGCGGTGGCGGCCGCTCTTGCCGCGCGCGCGATCGAGGAGGCCGCGCGCGATCCGGCGGACGAGCGAGGACTTGCCGGCGCCGCGCGGCCCGACGAGGAGCAGGCTCGGGAGTCGTTCTTCGTCGAGCAGCGGCACGAGCTGATCGAACACCGGATCGACGCCGACCGTGGCGCGGAGCCGGCCCGCGCTCGCGAGCTGGACCCAGTCCTCCGCGACCGCCTCGAGCGTCGGCGCGGGATCGACGGCCGCGGTCTTCCGCTTGCTCGCCTTCGCTGCCGCCTCGACCGGGCTCCACGGCAGGATCTCTTCGTCGACCTCGCGCCGCACGTCGTACAGCGACGCGCCGTCCTCGCCGATCAGCGCGGCGAACACGAGCGATCGGATCGTGTCGGGGACCGCGCCGAGATCCTCGCTGACGAACGTCCAGTCGAACCGCGGGACGATCACCCGATACAGCGGCGCGCCGTCGATCCTGGCCGCCGCATAGCCGAGGCGGATCGGGACCTTCGCGCTCGCGATCACGTAGCCGCGCGGATCGGGACGGCCCGGGTGGATCTCGACCTCGACGCGGCGGAGCTCGAGTTCCTCGCTCCACAGGTAGCGCTCCGCCTCGTTGTCCTCGACGAGCAACGCGGCCTGCGGTGCGAGGCGCGCGAGCGCGGTCTCGAGATCCTCGGCCATCGCAGCGGGCGGTGGCTTGTCGAACAGGATCCGGAACCGGCGCAGGAGGACGGTCGAGACCAGGCCGCCGTGGTGGCGGGTCACGAACACGCGGAACGACGGGCGCTTCATCGGCTGGCTCCCGTCTGGCTCCACGCGAGGTACCACGCGCGGCGGATCGCGAGCTCGAGGTCGCGCGCGGTGCCGCGATCGACCCAGCCCGTCGCGAAGTCCTCGATCTCGACCCCGAACGAGTCGCCGGGACGCAGCGGCGGGCGATAGGTCAGCGTGCGGGTCACCGGCAGCAGCACGTCGGGGTTCGGCGGCAGCGCACCGCCGTCTTCGAGGACGCGCTCGAGCTCGGCCCGGCCGGCGAGGTGGGTGCGCAGCACGTCGGTGGCCTTCGCGGGCGCGCCCGACCGCACCTCGACGCGGATCACGTCGGGCTCGGCGGCGGCGGCGCGGATCATCCAGGTGCCGTGCTCGCCGTCGAGCGCGGCGCGGATGAACAGGCCGCGCAGCACGAGGACCGCGTCGCGCGCGCGCGCGAGCTGCTTGAGGCTCTCGCTCCTGGCCGCGTTGCCGGCCAGGCGCCACGTCGCGAGCTCCGAGCCGACCAGCGGCCACCGCGTGCCGGCCGGATCGGCGCACGCACCATCGTCGAACCACGCGGACTGGGCGAGCACGGTGGTCACGATCGCGAGGCCACCGGCATCGGCGGTCGCGCCGACGCGGCCGATCGTCACGGTGACGGCATGCGCGTCGGGATCGAGGAGCTCGGGGAGCGCGCGCTCGATCAGCAGCGCCTCGGCGATCCCGGCGAGCAGGGCGTCGCGGCTCGCGGGCGGCCGTGCCGGGCGGTTGCCCCCCGCGGCGCGCGTCCGCGAACGCACGCGCGCGGTCCGGCCCACGCCGCCGGGGCGCTCCTCGTACAGCGGCTCGTCATCCTCGTCGTCGTGCGCGTCCTCGGGATCGTCGGCGCGCAGCGCCGGGGCGTCGCCGAACAGCTCGCCGAGCGCGGTGATCCGCTGCTGGAGCTCGTCGACGTAGTAGCGCAGCTCGCCGGCCGCGGTGTCCCGCGCGCGCCCGAGCAGCGACGAGCGCCGGACGCGGACGAGCGCGGCCGACGCGGCGGCGATCGCGGGGTCGAGCCCGGCGGTGGCGAGATCGAGCGCGCCCTCGAGGACGTAGGGGCCGGGCGCCGGCGTGCGCTCCGCCATCGGCTCGAGCGACGCCTGGATCGCGCCCTGGTGCTCGGCGAGCCGGACGATCCGCAGGCGCGCGGGCTTCGCGCTCGCCAGCAGGTCGGTCAGCGCGCCGCCGATCTTGTCCTCGAGCCAGCGCTTGACGGTGCGCGCGCCGTAGCGCGGATCGAACGCGTCGGCGACGGCGCGGCGGCGGACCGCGGCGCCCGCGTAGACGAACGTGTTGCGCTCGCGCAGGCCGCGGCGGGCGAGCAGCTTCGCGAGCTCCTTGTCGACGACCTTCGCCGCGACCTCGGGCGTCAGCGGCTCGAACGGCACGACCTGATCGATCCGGTTGAACAGCTCGACGGGGAAGAACTCGCGCACGGCCTTCGCGACCTCGCCGAGGATCCGATCGCGCATCTCGCCGAAGCCGATCGGCGCGGCGTTCCGGCTGCCGAGGTTCGACGTCATGATCACGACCGCGCTCGCGAAGCTCGCGACCTCGCCGTTCGCATCGGTCAGCCGGCCCTCGTCGAACAGCTGGAGGAGGAGGTGCAGCGCCTGCGGGTGCGCCTTCTCGATCTCGTCGAGCAGCACGACGCAGAACGGCTGCGCGCGGACGCGCGAGGTCAACAGGCCATCGGGATTCCAGCGGTCGCCGATCAGGCGCGCGACCGCGTCGGGGCCGCTGAGCTCTCCCATGTCGACGCGCAGCAGGCGCTCGCCCGCACCGTACAGGTACTCGGCGATCGCGGTCGCGAGCTCGGTCTTGCCGGTGCCGGTCGGGCCGGTGAACAGCATCACGTTGACCGGGCGGCCCGGATCGGCGAGCCCGGCGCGGACGCGGAGGATCACGTCGGCGGCGGCGCGGGTCGCGGCGGGCTGACCGATCACGCGCGCGGCGAACGCGGCCTCGACCTCCGTGGCGTCGAGTGGCTCGTCGAGCGAGATCAGCTTCGCGGACAGGCCGGTCGTGCGCGCCAGGTAGTCGAGCACGTCGTTCGGCGTCAGCTCGCGGCGATCTCCACGCGTGTTCGCGTCCTCGGCGACGCGGCGGACGATCTCGATCGCGACGCCGGGGCGCGCGCGCCACGGGAACAGCGCGCTACCAAGCTCGAGCGCGGTGCGCGGCACGAACGGGTGGAGGGCGACCTCCATCCGGGTCTCGAGCGCGCGGATCTCGTGGAGCAGCAGCTGCGCGGTCTCGCCCGCCGACGCCGCGGGGACCGCGACCATGGCGAGCGCCTCGGCGAGGCCCGGCGCGTCGCGCTCGAGGCGCGCGTGCTGCTCCGCCGTGAGCTCGGCGATCAGCGCGAGATCGCCGCGCCGCACGGGGCCGCGGAAGAAGTCGGCGAAGCTGCGCTCGCTCTGGCGCGACTGCCCGAGGCGCCCGAACAGGTGGAGGTCCTCGATCCACAGGATGCCGCGGTTCTTGCGCGCATCCTCGAGCACGGCGAGGCAGCGCTCCTCCCACTGGCCGAGGTAGGACATGCCGGCGATCAACCGCTTGCCGGTGAGACGCCACACGTGGTGCACGCGATCGAGGTTCTTGTGGATCGGGTAGCCGTCCTCGACGAGCCGGTCCGCGATCCACTGGCGGATCAGCGTGGTCTTGCCCGAGCCGGGCGGGCCGATCACCGCGACCGAGCGAGGTCGGGCACCGCCGAGCAGGTAGCTCAGCCGCTCGCGATATGGCGCGCGCGGCACCCCGAGGCGGACGGTGCCGCCGCTCGCGTGGCGCGTCTCGTCGACCCCCAGCTCCTGCAGCACGTTGTCGGGGCGCCGGGCCGCCGCGGCGGCGCGCGGGTCCTTCTTGCGCGACGGCAGCAGGTCGAGCAGCGAGCGGGGCTCGGTCGAAAACGCGATCGGGATCAGCCGATCCTTGCCGTCGGAGACCATCTCGTCGAGGTCGTCCTCGTCGGCGTCGGCGAAGTGATGGCGGAAGAACGTCGCCGCCGTCGCGATGATCTCGTCGCGGTCCTCGGCGATCAGCCAGTGCTCGCGAAACAGCGGGTGATAGGCGACGAGGTGCTGCTTGTCCTCGCTGGTCCACCGCGGCTCGACGATCAGCGGCACGGCCCCGTGCAGCTGACCGTTGTCGAGCTTGACGTCGACCGCCACGCGCATCAGCTCCGTGCCGAGCGGCAGCTGGAATAGCTCCTGCTCGGCAGGCAGCGCCTGGCGCAGCACCTCGCGCAGGCGCTCGATCATCCGCTCGCGCAGCCGGACCTCGCCCTGACCCGAGACGAACGCGGGGTGGAGGGTCGGCGTCAGTGCGGTCCACTCCTGTTCGCCGTCGCGGCGCTTCTGGTAGACGCCGACCGTGAAGTCGATCCTCACGGCTTGCTCGCCTTCTGTGCGGCGAGCACCTTCTCGATCGCCTGGAGCGGGCGCTCCCACAGCCACAGCGCGTCGACCCCGTCGGGCCTTCCGTACGCACCGAGCAGCCGCGCGACCGCGGCCTCGGCGAGCCGCGCCGGGAGGTCCGCCCACGGCACGCCGATGTCGTCTCCGTCGACGAGGGTGCGATCGCCGCCGACGTGGGCCTCGCGCATCGGGGTGCCGCGGGGCACCCGCGGCGGCGACGGGGGGCCGGGCAGGGCGTTCCACTCGGGATCCTCGAGCTCGGCGCGCGGCTCGAGCAGATCGACCCAGACGTGACACGCATCGCCGGCGACGCCGTGGAGGCGATGGAGGCCGGCTTCGAGCCCGAACAGCAGATCCGCGCCGGCGCCCGCGATCCGGACCAGCGCCGTCTGCTGCGGGCGCTTGGGGAGCTCGTCCTCGGCCCACGCGCGATCGTGCGGCGGCCCCCAGCTCCACTTCCAGCCCGGCGTCTGCTCGCCCCACAGGTGGACCATGCCGCGCCAGCCATGTGCACTGGCGGCGGCGAGCGCGAGCTTGACCCACGCGGTGACCGCCAGTCGGGCATCGGGCGAGTGCACGAGCAACGTCGCGCCCGGGCGCACGGGCCGCAGCGCGGTGAGCAGCCAGAACAGATCGCGGCGGAACCGCTCGCGCGCCGCGATCGCACCGTCGATCAGATCGATGGCGTCGACGTCGCGCGCCAGCGCGTCGAGGCACAGCTCCTCGGCGGTCCGCAGCTCCACCTGACCGCCGTGACACGCGGTCCACCGCTCGCGCAGGCGTGCGTGCTCGCGCGACAGCCGCGCGATCTCGTGACCCGGCAGCGCGGTCTGCTTGCCCTGCTCGGTCGTCTGCTTGCGCGCCGCGGTCGCGAGCGTCGCCTCGAGCTCGCCGAGCTTGTCGCGCACGGAGGTCGCCGCGTGATGCGCGAGCTCGCGATCGGTGTCGCGCCGCAGGCCGCCGAGCGCGAGGGCCGAGCGGACCATCCGGCGCCCCGTCGTCGACGCGCGCCGCCACAGTGCGACGTCGACGGTGCCGGTGATCTCGGAGATCCGCGACCCTGCGGCGCGGGTGACGGCCTCGTCCGGCGCGCGCACGGTCAGGGTCCCGCCGTGGCCCTCGGCGCCGGCGCGCGCGAGCAGGCGTGCCGCGGGTGCGAGGACCGCGGTGTCGACGTGACGGCGCAGCGCGCGCGCGCCGAGCTCGGCGGAGAAGCCACCCTCGGCGATCAGCTCGAGCGCGCGTGGCGAGACATCGAGCATCACGCCGCCCTGGGTGAAGCCACGCCGCTCGGCGAGGCGCGAGATCGCGATCTGCGCGACCGTCGCGATCTCGGCGGGCGTCAGCGGGTGGAACACGACGATCTGATCGAGGCGATTGATCAACTCGGGCCGGAACGCACCGAGCACCGCTTCGCGATAGCGCCGGTCGTCACGCCGGACCTCGTCCTCCGACGGCGCGAGCCCGAGCTTGCCGCGCGCACCGCGGGTCCCGAGGTTCGAGGTCAGGACGATGATCGAGTTGTGGAAGAACGTGGTGCGGCCGCGGGTGTCGGTGAGCCGCGCCTCGCCGAGCACCTGGAGGAGCAGATCGAACACCGACGGGTGCGCCTTCTCGATCTCGTCGAGCAGGACGACGCCGAACGGCTGGCTCCGCACCGCCGCGGTCAGCCGGCCATCGCCGCCGGTACCGTCGCCGCCGAACAGGCGCTCGGCGGCCCACGGATCGGTGTACTCGCTCATGTCGAGCCGGACCATCCGGTCGGGCGCGCCGAACAAGTACGCCGCGACCGAGCGCGCGAGCTCGGTCTTGCCCGTGCCGGTCGGCCCGACGAACAGCAGCGACGCCAGTGGCTTGTCGGCCGGCTGCAGCCGCGCCTTCGCGACCGAGATCGCCTCGGCGACCCGCCGCACCGCCGCGTCCTGCCCGACCATCCGCCGGCGCAGCGCCGCGATCACGTCGCTCTGCGCCAGCGCCTTGTCGTCGGCGAGCAGCGCGACCGGGATCCCGGTCGACCACGAGAACGCGGCGAACAGCTCGCTCGGCCCGAGGACGATGCCCTCGCCCTGCGCATCGCGCCCGGCATCGTGCGCGACCCGCAGTTCCTCGAGCAGGCGGACGGCCTTGCCGGGGAACGCGCGATACGGGAGGTAGCGGCGCGCGAGCTCGACGGCGATCGGCATGGTCTCGCTCGAGATCTGCGGGCGGTGCGGCTGCGTCTTGGCCCAGTACGCCGCCCACGCGAGGCACGCGGCCTCGGTCGTCGTCGGATCCGTCGGCGGCACCGTCACGCGCAGCATCGCGCCGATCAGCGAGACGTCGCGCCGCTCCGCGCGATCGAGGGCGGGCGCCGTCAGCTCGCCGACGATCCGCACGCGGCCGTCGACGAGGTGCCGCCGCATCGCCGCGCCGAGCTCGATGCCGCCCTCCGCGGGGCGATCTGCGAACAGCGCGCCGAAGTCATCGAAGTAGAGGATCGCGTCGAGCGCCTCCGCGGCCGCGAGCACCGCCGCGACCCGCGCTTGCCACTCGCCGAGCCCGCTCGCGCCGGCGACCAGTTCGCTCGCCGACGTCGCCCACATCATCCGCGACGGGTGCGCGGCGGCCCACGCGGTGACGAGCGCGCTCTTGCCCGCCGCCTCCTCGCCGACGAGCAGCACGCTGCGCCGGACGCGGCCGTCGAGCAGCCGCGTGATCTCCGCGAGCAGCTCGTCGCGCCCGACGACCGGCGGTGGCGGGCTCGGGACGACGACCCGCCGGCCCGCGCCGTCGAGTGTCGCGATCGCCTGGCGCTTGCGCTCCGCCTCGGCCAGCGCCTTGCGACCCTGGGCCTCGGCGAGCGGCGTCGTCGCGAGCTCGACCGTGATCGGCTCGAGCGTCGTCTTTGCCCACGTGATCATCCGCTTCCATCCGTCGAGGTCGAGCGCGAGCGCCGCGGGCAGCACGGCGAGCTCCGCCGCCAGCCGCGTCGCCAGATCCTCGGTCCGCGCGACGAAGCACGCATGCTGGAGCACCGGCACGAACACCCAGTGCCCGGCGGGGCCCCCCTCGGGGCGGGGCTCGGGGACGAGCGCGACGGTGATCGTCACGGGGTGCTTCTTGCCGAGCCGACCGGGCAGCTCTGGCCGTCCGAGCTCGACCTCGATCTCCTCGAGCCGCACGCCGTCGGGGAGCAGGAACCGCGCGACCGTCGTCGGTCGGGTCTCGTCGGGGAGCTCGGACATCGCGAGCTGGAGCTCGATCACCGTCCGATCTTCGGGGCCGTACGACGTGATCGCCGGCGCGACGACCGGCGCGAGCTCGTGGTGCTCCGACGGCATCGCGCGGCGGAGCGCGAGCGTCATGAACTGGAGCTTGTCGTCGCTCACCGTCGGCCGCCGATCAGGACCGCGATCCCACACGCGGTCAGCACGCCCGCGATCCCGAGCGCCGGCGCGCCGTGCGCACCGATCCACGCCGCCGTGCCGGTGATCACGTCGCGCGACACCAAGATCGCGACCGCGTTGTTGATCAGGTGGGCGATCATCGCCGGGACCACCGAGTTTGCACGCAGCGTGAGCGCGCCCGCCAGCAGGCCGAGTGTGAACGTCGGGATCAGCTGGATCAGCGACAGGTGGTAGGCCGAGAACACCAGCGCCGCGATCACCACCGCGGCGGTGGGCACGAACCGCGTCGCGAGCGCGCGCACCAGGATGCCCCGGAACACCAGCTCCTCGCCGATCGCCGGGAGCACCGCGAGCGCGAACAGCACGAGCACGAGCGGCGGGCCGTCGACGATGTCCTGCAGCGTCTGCACGCCGCCCTCGGGGATCGGCAGCAGCTCGATCAGCCGGAGGTTGAGGTACCAGGCCGACGCTCCGATCAGCACGGCCGCGCCGACGAACCGCGGGGCGGGGCGCTCGAGCCCGAGGGCGGCAACGGGCAGCCGATGCATCCACAGCCCGACCACCGCGACGACGATGAACGCCAGCTCGGCGACGATCACGGCGAGCACGGGCGGGCCGCCCGCGCCGACGACCACGCCCGACGCGAGCAGGAACGACCCGAGGCCGGCCGCGACGAGGCCGACCGCCGCGAGGACCGAGAAGGCCGGGCCGCTCCGCGCGTGATACAAGCGAGGAGTGCGTGGTTCGCTCGGGATCGTCATCGGTCTGATCGTCGGGGCCGGTGGAATGTATCTCGTGCTGCGTCCGCCATGGGGCGGCGGGGCGGTCGCGACGCCCGTCGATGCCGGGGTCGTGTCGATGGCCCCCGCGGACGCCGGCCCGGGCACCAAGCCGAAGAAGAAGAAGCGGCGCCGCCCGCCGGGCACGGTCGCGACCCCGGGCGTGCCGGACGAGGAGGAGTACTACGAGGAGACCGAGCCACTCCCCGTGCTCACCGACGCGGATCGGCGGCTCGAGTGGCGCGGCGACAACGTGACCCTGCCGCCGACCAAGCTCGACATGGGCGGCGGCAGCGAGCCCCGCAAGCTCGACGACAGCGAGATCAACAGCACGATCGGGAGCCAGGCCGGCGGCGTCCGCGACTGCGTGGTCCAGGGCGCGACCAACACGGACCTGCGCGCGACGATCACGGTTCAGCTCGTCGTCGACGGCACGGGCCGGGTCAGCAAGAGCAAGCTGCAGGCGCCGCACTACCTGTTCGAGAAGGGCCTGCAGGGTTGCGTGCAGAAGGCGCTCGGGCGGATGAAGTTCCCGGCGACCGGCGCCCCGACGCTGGTCACGCTACCGGTCAACCTCGGCTGATCAGTCGCCGCCAGGGCGGTTGCTTCGCCGCAGGTCCGGTTTCACGCTTGCTTCGCGCTCAGCGAACTCGATCGGTGCGATCTCAGTCGCTGAGCGCGGCGTTGTAGTACGCGTCCTCGGGGCTCGCGAGATAGATCTCGTAGGTCGCGAGGTTGAGCACGCCGGGCACCGTGAAGTCCTGGCTGAACCGGCCGCTCGCATCGCTGACCGCGCGGCCGAGCGGGATCGGGCTCGCACCTCCGCGGCCCGCGGGCGCGAGGAACACGTCGATCGGGTGATCCGCGATCATCTTGGCCCCGACCGCGACGCGGCCCTCGACGTGGACGACGTCGCCGCGATACGCGCTGGTGTCGGCGGTGGTCACGACGAGCTTGGGGGTCTGCTTCTTCGGATCCTGGGTCACGGCCGGCAGCGTCGGATCCGGCGTGATCCGATCGGGGCCCTTGCCGCCGGGGCCCGTGCCGGCGCCGAGGCTGCCATCGTACGAGCCGCTCGGCGGCGAGCTATCGAGGGAGGCCTTGCGATCCGACTTCTGCTGGTCGGTGAGCCCGGTGATGTCGCCCTCGAGCTGCGTGTAGTTCTCCGCGTACTCCTTGGGCTTGGTGAACGGATCCTCGGCGCGCGGGCGGTGCAGCGTCTTGTTGTCGGCGCCGGAGACGTCCAACCGCAGCGCGGCGCCGCCGAGATCGATCCGCTGCCAGCGACGCTCGGGGAACCAGACCTCGACGAACGCGTGCGCCTCGTTCTGGACGTAGCGCGTCGGGATCCCGAGGACGTTCGCCGTGATCATGAAGCTGAACGCGCGGTGGCGGCAGACGCCGGCCTGGCTGTCGCAGAGGTCGCGATAGAGGTCGCCGGTC
>Ga0113563_10002188_pt1 | contig 11650 bp, 10 predicted proteins | sample Mud3Dept3metaG_FD_80117 | JGI IMG/M metagenome (GOLD analysis project Ga0113563, IMG submission 80117) | Freshwater wetland microbial communities from Ohio, USA, analyzing the effect of biotic and abiotic controls - Mud 3 Core 4 Depth 3... | ecosystem: Environmental > Aquatic > Freshwater >...
ACGAGTGGCCATACGAGAACGGAGAGGCAAGGAGATCTGAAGGGCGCAAGCGGAAGCCCGCGCCCCTTGGAATTCGACAGTGAGCACGGGCTTCAGCCCGTGCGCTTTAACACGAGTGAACTTACGAGAAGGGAGAAGCAAAGAGATCTGGAGTGCGCGGGTCAGAGCCCGCGCCCCTTAGAATTCGACAGTGAGCACGGGCTTCAGCCCGTGCGCTTTAAAACGAGTGAACTTACGAGAAGGGAGAAGCAAAGAGATCTGGAGTGCGCGGGTCAGAGCCCGCGCTCCCCGTCGGCCTCCACCTTCCGGGAAAAAGCGCTTGACAAATCATACGTATGAATGAATCATACGTTTGATATGAGTGAAGAAACGAAGAGCCGCATTCTCGATGCTGCCGAGCGCCTGCTGGCGGAGCGCGGATTCTCCGCCGCTTCCCTGCGCGCCATCACCGCTGCCGCCGGAGTCAACCTGGGGGCTGTCAACTATCACTTCCGCTCCAAGCAGGAGCTCATCCGGGCGGTTTTCATTCGGCGGCTCGAACCGATAAACCGCGAGCGCCTGAAAGCTCTCGACGCCTGCGAGGCTGCCGCCCGGGACAAGCCTGTGCCCCTGGAAGATCTCCTGCATGCGTTTCTGATTCCGATGATGAGCCTGGGGAAGGAAGCGGGGATTTTTCTCCGGCTCATGGGCCGGATGTACACCGATCCCTCCCTGGATATCCAGCACATCTTCAAGAGCGAAATCGAGGTCGTGGTGCAGCGGTTCCTCCGGGCGTTTCGCCGGACTCTGCCATACCTGCCGCCGGAGGATCTTTACTGGAGACTGATTTTTACAGTGGGAGCCATGTCCTTGATCCTGTCGAGCGGACCGCTCCTGAGCCTGATCTCCGGGGGCCTCTGCAATCCGGGAGACCCGGAGGAAGCGGGACGGATGCTGAAAGCCTATGCCGGCCCGGCACTGCGCGCCCCGGCGGCCGAGCGCAGGCAACGGAAAAGGGCGACCATGCCGGCGTCATGAAGCCGGAGGGCTTGCGGCCTGCCGCAGCAGGCCTTTGCATGATGGTGCTGACTATGAAAGATCGTACGTGGCGGTGTTTGGTGCTGTTGCTGGCGCTTGTGGAGGCTGCCTCCCAGGCGTGGGCCCAGGTTGCTCCCCCGGGAGAAACGGCGGCGGAAATCGTGGTCATGCGACTGACGCTCCCTGACGCGGTGGCGGTCGCCCTGGCGCCTGAAGGCAGTGCCCGGATCCGACTCGCCGAGGAGTTAGTCCGCCAGGCGCAGGCGCGCGCGGACGAATCGCGTTCCGCACTGCTGCCCAACATCTCGGCTTCCGTCTCCGACCAGAGCGTCACGCGCAACCTGGAGTCTTACGGCCTTGGTCTCAATCTTCCCGGCCTAGTGTTTCCCAAACTGGTTGGCCCTTTCACGGTGTTTGACGCGCGTGCGACTGCAAGCCAGTCCATCCTGAACCTGGGTGCGATCCGCCGGTTCCAGGCTTCGCAGACCGGCGTCCGGGCCGCCGAGACCGAGAGGGACAGCGCTCAGGATCTGGTCCGGGCGGAGGTTGCGCGCGCATACCTGGAGGCGCTGCGCGCCGAGGCGGTGGTGGAAGCGGCCCAGTCGGATGTGGATCTCGCGGAGGCCATGCTCAAGCTGGCTTCCGACCAGAAGGCGGCCGGGACCGGCACCGGGATTGAGGTGACGCGGGCCAGCGTGCAGTTGGCCGCCGAAAAGCAGCGCCTTTTGGTCTCCCGGAATGAGCGTGCGTCCGCTCACTTGCAGCTGCTTCGCACGATGCACCTCAGCCTTGCCACCCGGCTCGAGCTCGCGGAAAAGCTCTCATTCGTTCCGGCCGAGCCGCTGACTGTCGCGCAGGCGCTGCAGGTGGCTCTCGTGGAACGCGCCGACTGGCAGGCCCAGCAGAAGCGGGCCGAGGCCGCGCGGCTGCAGCTGAGTGCCGCGCGCTACGATCGTGTGCCGGCCGTCAGTCTTTTCGCAGATTACGGTTCGATCGGATCCTTCGACGGGAAGCTGCTCCCGACACGGGCTTACGGCATTGCCGTTCAGGTGCCGGTCTTCGACGGCGGCCGCGTGGATGCGCGGCGCGCGCAGAGCGCGTCCCAGCAACGCCAGGAGGCGATCCGCACCGAGGACCTGCGCGCTCAGATCGAGCTCGAGATCCGGCTCGCGCTCGATGCTCTGGAATCGGCCGCCGCACAACTCAAAACCGCCGAAGAAGGCCTGGTGCTTGCCCGGAACGAAGTCGCGCAGGCGGAGAGGCGGTACCGGGCAGGCGCCAGCGCGGGCCTGGAGGTAACCGATGCGCAGACCCGGCTGGAACGCGCGCGGGAAAACAGGATCTCGGCGCTGTTCGGCTGCAACATCGCGCGCATCAACCTCGCGGCGGCCACGGGAACAATTCGCAATGTGATCCAGTGAAGGAGACCAGGAGATGAGACGGACGTGCACGAAGACACTCATGGCAATCCTCTTCAGCACCTTGGTATTCCCGGCATGCAGCTGGTGGCAGGACGGATCCGCGGACAGCCTGAAACTCTACGGGAACATCGAGCTGACGCAGGTGGACATGGCGTTCAAGATTGCGGGAAAGCTCAGCTCGCTCGCGGTCGGGGAAGGGGATGCGGTAACCCAGGGAATGGTTGTAGCCCGCCTCGATACCCTTCAGCTCGAAAGCCAGCGCAGCCGGGACCAGGCGGCACTGGCGGTCGCCGAATCGCTCATCCCACAGTTGCAGACCAGCATCGAACGCCAGAAAACCATACTGGCGGCCGAAACCGATCTGCGGCGCGCGCAAATCGCCCAGGCTGAGGCCCGCCTGCAGGAACTGCTTGCCGGCTCCCGGTCGCAGGAGATCCAGCAGGCCAAGGCGCTCGTGGATGAGGCCCGTTCCCAACATCAGCAGGCGCAGCAGGATTGGGAACGCGCCCAAACCCTTCACCGGAACGACGACATTTCCACGGCCCAGTATGACCTGGCGAGAACCAGATTCGCCTCCACCGCGGCTGCGCTCCAGAAAGCGGAGGAGCAACTGGCTCTCGTTCAGGAAGGACCGCGCAAAGAGCAGATCGAGGCGGCGCGGGCCCAGGTCGCACAGGCGCAGGCCAACCTGCAGCTTACCGAAGCTTCGCGGCTGGAATTGAAGCGGCTGGAGCAGGAACTGGTCACCCGGCGGGCTCAGTCGGAACAGGCCCGCGCTCAGGTATCCGTTGTCGAGGCGCAGCTGGCGGACGCCGTGTCGATATCCCCCATCAACGGCGTTGTCCTGGTCAAGTCCGCCGAAGCAGGGGAAGTTCTCGCCGCGGGAACCACTTATCTGACTGTCGGTGAAACGGACCGGCCCTGGCTGCGCGCCTATATCAACGAACAGGATCTGGGCCGGGTCAAACTCGGCGCCCCGGCTCGAGTGACCACCGATTCCTTTCCCGGCAAGATCTACCCGGGCCGGATCGTTTTCATCTCTTCAGAAGCAGAGTTCACCCCCAAGCAGATCCAGACTCCCGAGGAGCGCGTCAAACTGGTCTACCGGATCAAGATCGAAGTCGAGAATCCCGGGTACGAGCTGAAGCTCAATATGCCGGCGGAAGCCGAAATCCCGCTGTCGGGGAAATAGTCGGGTGTTGGGTGTTGGGTGTTGGGTGTTGGGTGTTGGGTGTTGGGTGTTGGGTGTTGGGTGTTGGGTGTCATAAGGACTGTGGTAAATAGATTAGAATGAGGACAGGTCAAAGTAATTCGCCTGTAACGCAAACCGGTTTTCTACTGACTGCTGACTTCCGACTCCTGAATCCCTCGAAAGAACTGGATTTTCAGCCGGAACCCATCAGATCTGAAGTCGTTCACGCGCAGGAATAAACGAATGGCCATGGTGGAAACCGAAAACCTGACGCGCCGGTTCGGCCCGGTCACCGCGGTCGACAGGCTTTCGATCCGGGTCGAACAGGGCGAGATTTTCGGCCTGGTCGGGCCGGACGGTGCAGGCAAGACGACAACCCTCCGGCTCCTCTGCGGCCTCCTGGATCCGTCCGAGGGCAATGCCAGGATTGCGGGTCTCGATGTCCGGCGGGAGCTGGCGGCCATCAAGGACAGCATCGGCTATATGGCCCAGCGCTTTGGGCTGTATGCGGACCTCACCGTCGAGGAAAACATGAGCTTTTATGCCGATCTTTTCGGCATTTCCACGAGTGAGCGCGCCACCCTCTCGGGCCGGCTCCTGAGAATGACACGCATGGAACCATTCCGCAGCCGGCTTGCGGGCAACCTCTCCGGCGGCATGAAGCAGAAACTGGCGCTGATGTGCACGCTGCTGCATCACCCCCGCGTTCTGTTTCTGGACGAGCCGACCAACGGAGTGGATCCGGTCTCGCGGCGCGATTTCTGGGCCATCCTGTACCAGTTGGTCAGGGATGGGCTGACAGTTGTCATCACGACTGCGTATCTGGACGAAGCGGAACGATGCAATCGCGTCGGGCTGATGCATCAGGGAAAACTGATCCGCTGTGAGGCTCCGGATGCGCTCAGGCGCAACCTCGAAGAGTTGTGTTACGAGGCCCGGACGCCCGATGTGCGCCGCGCGAGAGACATCCTGGGGCGTCTTCCCGGCGTTGTGAGCGTCGAACCGGCAGGGTCGGTGCTGCATCTCTTCCTGGCGCCTGCGCAATTGGCGCCGGAAAGGCTGCCGGAGGCGGCGGCAGCGGCGGGTCTGGAGGAGGTCGAATTCAAGCAGATCATTCCGTCCCTGGAGGATGCGTTTATCGCATTGATCCGCAGGGCGGCGCTGCATGGGGACGAATCCGGCGGTGCGGCAACGGATCGACAACGATGAGAACCACGAAATACACGAAATGCACGAAAGGGATTTTGCATCGGAACGGATCTAACCGCAGCGATATCAATAGGGATCTAAAACGCATGCAGACGGCGTTGACGCGGCATTCAGGATCGAATGCACTCTCTGTGGTTCGATTTTGCTGCTGCGATTGCGGTTCGGTCCCGGCAAGTGTCGCTTCCATTTGCGTGTTTCGTGGTTCGAATGAACGGTGACTTCATGCCAGCGGATTGGACAGTCGAGGTTGCGGAGCTGACGAAATGCTTCGGGAGTTTCTGCGCGGTGGACCATGTGTCGTTCTCTGTGCGGCGCGGCGAGATTTTTGGATTTCTCGGCCCGAACGGCGCCGGCAAGTCGACGACCATCCGGATCCTGTGCGGGCTGCTCAAGCCCTCCGGCGGGCGCGCCTCGGTGGTCGGCCTGGACGTCGCGGCTGCGCCTGAGGAAGTACGCAAGAACATCGGGTACATGTCGCAGAGATTCTCCTTGTATGATGATCTCACCGTCGAGGAGAACCTTGATTTTTTCGGCGGCGTGTATCGTGTGCCCAAGGGGCTGCGCGCAGAGCGCAAGGACCATGCCCTGCGCATGGCGGGGCTCGTGGAACGCAGGGGCGCACTAACCCGGACGCTTTCCGGCGGCTGGAAGCAGCGCCTTGCCCTCGGCTGCGCGATTCTTCATCGCCCGCCGGTGCTTTTCTTGGACGAACCCACGTCCGGCGTCGATCCGATCGCGCGCCGGGACTTCTGGGCCCTCATTTACCAGCTCTCCGATGCCGGGCACACTATTTTCGTCAGCACCCACTACATGGACGAGGCGGAGTACTGCCATCGGCTTGCCCTCATGTACCGGGGAAGGATCATCGCGCTGGATTCTCCCGAGGTGCTCAAAAGCACGCTGCACACGAACAGCCTGATGCATCTCGAGTCGTCCGATCCGCTGGGCAGCATGCAAGCCCTCGAAAGCGAATCCGCAGTGTTGGATGTTGCGGTCTTCGGCAGCGGTCTTCACCTCAGGGTGGTGGATCCGGTGCAGGCGGAGCCCGGGATTCGCCGCAGCTTGGCGGCAAAGAACATTCGTGTCCTTCACCTGGGTGTCATCCGCCCCTCGATGGAGGACGTCTTCGTTTCCTGCATCGAGGATGAGGAGAAAAAAGCATCGTGAATGCGCGCCGGACCTGGGCCGTAGCCCGAAAGGAGTTTCTGCACATACTGCGTGACCCGCGCAGCCTGGTGATGGCGCTGGCTCTGCCGCTGCTCATGCTCGTGCTCTTCGGCTTTGCTCTGACGCTGGACATCGACCGCATTCCCACGATTATCTGCGACGGGGACCGGACTCCCGAGAGCCGGGACCTGATCTCGCGCTTCCAGGGCTCCCGATACTTCCAAATCGTGAGTTTTGTGGACGATTCCCGCGCCATCGAAGACGCCATCAACCGTAATCAATGCCTTTTGGGAATCGTCATTCTGGATGATTTCGCCGGGCATCTGCTTTCCGGGCACGAGGCGCAGGTGCAGCTTCTGCTCGACGGCAGCGATTCGAACACCGCCTCCATCGCCCTGGGTTATGCCCGAAGCCTGCTCCAGGAACACGATGTTGCGCTCCGCAACGAAACGCAGAACCGGCGCGGCGCCGGATCTGTCTCCGCCGCCGTCCGGCCAAGCCTGCGCATCTGGTACAATTCCGACCTCAAATCCAAAAACTACATCGTCCCCGGGCTGATCGCCGTAATCCTGATGATTATTGCCGCACTCCTCACCTCACTGACGATTGCGCGCGAGTGGGAGATGGGCACCATGGAGCAGCTGATCTCCACTCCGGTGCGCCCGGCCGAGATCGTCCTCGGGAAGATGGCTGCTTTCTTTGCCCTCGGCGCCGTCGACATGATTGTCGCGATTGTGGTCGGAGTAGGCATTTTCCGGGTTCCATTGCGCGGCAGCATCCTGTTTCTGGGGATCACCAGCGGACTGTTCCTCACCGGCGCTTTGTTCTGGGGGATCCTGATCTCGACGGTGGCGCGGACGCAGGTGTTGGCCTATCAGCTGGGCGCCGTCACCTCGTTTCTGCCGGCTTTTCTCCTGTCCGGTTTTGTTTTTTCGATCGCGAACATGCCGCCGGTGATCCAGGCCGTCACCCATATATTCCCCGCCAGGTATTACGTCACGATCCTGACGGGCGTGTTCCTGCGCGGCGTTGGTGCGCAGGTGCTCTGGAGCGAAGCGGCGTTTCTCCTCATATATGCCGTTTTCGTCTTCCTTGCCGCAACGCGGAAGCTCAAGCAAAAGGTCGCCTGACAACCATGTGGGAACGAATCAGAGAAATCATTCGCAAGGAGTTCTATCAGACGCTGCGCGACCCGCGCAGCCGTGCTTTGCTGTTCGGCCCTCCCCTGATCCAGCTCATCATCTTCGGATACGCCGTCAATCTGGATGTGGAGTTGACCCGGATCGCCTGGATGGACATGGACCGCTCGGCGGAGAGCCGGGAGCTCCTTTCGGCCCTGCAGGGATCACAGTACTTCGAGGTCGGCGAGGTGCTCACCCGCGAAGACCAGATCAGCGAGGCGCTCGATCACGGGCGGGTGCAGGCCATCGTACGGATCTTCCCGGGCTACGGGGCGGATCTTGCGCGGAACCGTCCCGGCCAGGTGCAGATCCTGATAGACGGCACCAACTCCAATACTGCCGGCATCATCATGAACTATCTTGCGCAGGCGGTTGCCGCATATTCCGGCAGGGCGCAGCAACTGCAGCTGAACTCCCGGGTAATGGCGCGCACCCAGGGCGCCGCCGTCGCGGCGCCGGGTTCCGCCGGCCTGTCGGTGAAGAGCCGGGTCTGGTTCAATCCGAATCTGAAAAGCCGCGTTTATTTCGTGCCCGGTGTCATCGTCAACATCATCGCCCTGGTGACAGTCATGCTTACGGCGATGAGCATCGTGCGGGAAAAGGAGATCGGAACGATGGAGCAGCTGATGGTCACCCCGATTCGTCCCATCGAGCTGATGCTCGGCAAATTGCTCCCCTTTGCCATCGTCGGGATCCTGCAGGTCGGGATCGTAACCGGCGCGGCGCTCCTGATCTTCGACGTCCCCTTCCGGGGGAGCGTGACGATGCTGTTCGCAGCCTCAATCCTCTATCTCCTGACGACGCTCGGTGCGGGGCTTTACATCTCCACGATTTCCCGCACTCAGCAGCAGGCGATGATGTCGACTTTTTTCTTCTTCGTACCTGCGATGCTGCTCAGCGGCTTCGCTTTCCCGATCCGCAACATGCCATTGCCGGTGCAGTATCTGACTTATCTCAACCCTCTGCGCTATTTCATGGAGATCGCTCGCGGCCTGTTTCTCAAGGGAGTTGGGATTTCGGTCCTGTGGCCGCAGCTCGCGGCGTTGGCCCTCTTCGGCACCGTAATCCTGGGGCTGAGCGCCCTGCGATTCCATAAGCGGTTGGATTAGATGCTTGTCCGGATGCCTATTTCACGGCCGTGAACATGATCTCGACAAGACCGTCGGGGCTCACCAGACCGGTCTCGACGGTGGCGCGCGCCGGGAAATCGCCCGTAAGGACCTCCCGATAGGCCTCGTTCATCAGGGCGAAGTTCCTGATGTCGGTGATGTAGACGGTGCCGTCGACTACATCTTTCCAATCGAAGCCGGCTGCCTTCAGCGTCCGGGCGACACGTGCCAGTGTCGCGCGGGTCTGGCCCTTCGCATCCCCTTTGTTGCCGGCTTCATTGCCCAGCATGCCGGAAAGGAACAGCCGGTTGCCGGTCCGGATTGCCGCGCTCAGGTTCGGGTTCGTCTGCGCCGGGCTGCCGTCCGCGTTCGGCGGCAGGATCGCATTTCGGGTTGCGCCCTGGACCGCCAGCAGCGTGATTTCAAGGAGCGCCTCCGGGTTCATGAGCCCTGCCCGCACGGTCGCGCGGGCGGGCGGATCTTTCGGAAAATATGCCCGGTAAGCCGCGTTCATGTCCTGGAACATGGATGTGTCGGTGAGGTACACCCTGGAACTGGCCACGTCTGCTAAGCCCATGCCCCCCGCTTTCAGGATTTCGCCGGCATTGTCCATCACGGTCCTGGTCTGGGAAGTGATGTCCCCGGGGACCACGGAATTGTCCTTGCCTCTGCGGGAGATCAATCCCGCGAGGAACAGAGTATCCGCCGAGCGGATCCCGTAGCTGTAAGGGCTCGCCGGCCGGATCCACCCCTCCGGGTGCACGATGCGCCGCTCCCCGCCGTCGGGCACGGCAATCATCGAGATCTCAATCAGCGCTTCCTGCAGGACGAGATTCGCAGCCACCGTAGTCCGGACCGGCGGGTCCTTCGGCCAGTATCCGCGGTAGATCTCGTTCATTGCCTGGAAATCAGCCGCATTGCGCAGATATACAGTGACCGACAGGACATTCTCCATCCTCGATCCTGCGGCCTTGAGGATCACGGCGAGGTTTTCGAGGACGCGGCGGGTCTGTGCCTTGATGTCGCCCGTGATCTTGCCGGCACTGTCGGTTGCGAGAGTGCCGGAAAGGTAGATAAAGTTCCCGGCCCTGACCGCCGGGCTGAAGGGGGCGTTTACGCTCGCGCCGACGCGCACGATCTGCCTGGCGGTTTGCGTCGCCCCCGGCGCGGTCAAAAGAGACAGCACAGCAATCGAAGACAGGAGTATTCGCATGATCGGTCTCCTCAGCGCACGAACCGGTTCTTCTGGTAGCGATTGTACTCTTCTGCGAGGACTGCCTTCATATCCACCTTCTTCGTGATCCGATAAATTGGGACCATCATCTGCCGGGCGGGACGGGCGGGCGCCGCCTCCTCTTCGCTCGTGCGCACGCGCGCCTGTCCCGTGACCTGCACATAGTTGTCAAGATAGTTCCAGGTCAATAGGTTGTCGTCCGTTTCGGGTTCGAGCATGTAAGAGATCAGATTCGCCTTGGGCTGGCCGGCCGGCACGAAGAATGAGCCCGCCGGGAGTCTCACCTTTTCGACCTTCTTTGCCACCTTGGCTGCCTTCAGATAATGCCCCTGGAAGTACTCCCTGTTGAGCACTTCGTTTGCGTAATAGACCTCGACCTCCGTCTCCAGCGGCTCGGTGAGTCGCATGACGGCGATCTGGTGGTCGAAGAGGAGGGGCACGACAGTCGCCAGGCTGGGAGGAAGCACGTAGCCCCAGGGCCGGCTCGTGGTCCTCGTGGCGGTGAACTTCGTGAACACCGGCCTCACGACCTTTTCATATTCACGGGGCTGCGCTGCACCCCGCGCCTGAGCCGGTGCAGCGCCCCTTGCCTGCCCCTGCGCGGCGCCCCTTGCCTGTGCGGGCGCATCGGACGGCGCGGCGGCTTTCGGCCTCCAGAACTCTTCATCCCCTCTCGACCCCTGCTTGTATTCGAGCACGATCTGATCGTTGTCGGCATCGTCACTGCCGAGCCGGATCGCCGTTTCCCTGGCCTGCATAACCACCTTTCGCAGTTGCTGGCCCTGCTCGGCGGCGAAGCGTATCACCTCGCGCTGGCCGATGTACTGGCCTCGGATCTGGTGCCGGAACCTCTCTTCCTGGGGCACCGGGACCACTTCGCTGCCGTTCTTGATCAGCCGGTGGCTGAGTCCGGGGGTTTCGAAGAGGAAGCCGACGCTGTTGCTGAGCCCGGCGTATGTGTGATGCTTCCGCGGTTCGCACGATGTCGGTGTCCAGCCTTCCTGCCCCTCGAGGCGGCCGGGACCCGAGTACCAGAATCCGTCGTAATCCTCCTTGCGCAAGGCGCTCTTGATTCTCGGAATGATCTGGTCGTTCCCCAAGGCGACGAGGTTCTGATCGCAGGCAGGATTCAGGCAGGTCTGAAATGTCAGGGTGTACGGGGCGGCGCCGCCATGGTGGGTGTCCACGTGAATGTCGGGCTGCCACACATTCATCACACGCGTCACCAGGCCGTTGATCTCCTGGGATTCCAGCTTGATGTAGTCCCGGTTCAGATCGAATTGCTGCTCGTTGGTGCGGCGGTAGACCTCCGCGCCGTCCGGATTGATCGTGGGCACGATCAGCACGACAGTCCTGCTGAGGAGGGGCCGAAGCTCGCCCTGGGTCAGGTCCCTCATCAGCATCAGGGAGGCTTCCTTACCCGAGTATTCGCCTCCGTGGACATTGTTGACGATGAGGACGACCGGCTTGCCGGTGTTGAGGATGTCCGACGGCTGGTGCACCGGCGGATCCGACAGGATGCAGAGCACTACATCGCGGCCCAGAAGAGTCTCGGTGATTTTCTGAACCTTCATCAGGTCGGTGCGCGCCGCCAGGCCGTATATGTACTCCATCATCGGCTGGTACAGGATTCCACGCTGCTGGAAATTCGCGATTTCAGCGGGAGTCCTGAGACCCTGCGCTCCAAGAGATCCGGCAAATACAAGCATGCCAAGCATCAGGCTGAATGCGAGAATTTTTCGTAACATAACCGTGATCACTCCTTGCATGTGATGTCAGAGGTTTCCTTCCATGCGCAGTCGCCCAAGCATAGATTCTCGCGCCGAGATTGTCGATCTGTTTTCGCATCTGTTTGGATTTGGATCCTGGGCCTCGGGCTTGGGTTGAACAACCAAGACGAGATTCGAGATTCGAGATTCGAGATGCGAGAGACTTGGTTTCCCGCCCGGTTAATGATAAAAGGAGATCCTCCCGGGAACGAAGGAAATCCTGTTGGCGCAGGGATCGAGGGACACCGGTTCGTCTCTCCGAAGGAGGGCTGTCTTGACGGGCTTGAAGGACGATATCTGCGACATCGCAGTCATCGGCGGGGGGATTGTCGGGCTGGGGACGGCACTGGC
>Ga0113563_10002189_pt1 | contig 11649 bp, 13 predicted proteins | sample Mud3Dept3metaG_FD_80117 | JGI IMG/M metagenome (GOLD analysis project Ga0113563, IMG submission 80117) | Freshwater wetland microbial communities from Ohio, USA, analyzing the effect of biotic and abiotic controls - Mud 3 Core 4 Depth 3... | ecosystem: Environmental > Aquatic > Freshwater >...
GAAGCGGTGTTTTCTTCGAGTCTCGGAACATCCCGGCCGATGCTTCCGGCGCGTACCGCCCGAACCCCCAGGCCCCAACAAAACTTGTTCCGGGCCACCCGTGCCTGAAGGGTTACGGGAGATTCAAGAAAAAGCCTTGAGGCGCCGAGGAAAATATGTTAGATTACAGCAAATTACAGAAGGCCGGAGACGGGCCCGAGGCCTCTTTCCACAGGGAGGTCCAATCATGGAAAAAAGACCTTCGGTAAAAGGGTTTACCCTTATCGAAATATTGATTGTGGTGGCCATCATCGGACTGATCGCCACCCTGATTGCCCCGAACCTGATTGGAAGGTTCGAGCAATCAAAGGAAGAAATCGCCAAGGCGCAAATTGAGATGCTGTCCTCGGCGGTGACCTCTTTCATGATCGATTTGTCCAGATACCCTGCGGCCTTGGAGGAGTTGGTCAACGGAACCGACCCGAAGTGGCGGGGCCCTTATCTTTCCAAGCGGGTGGTGCCGAAAGACCCGTGGGGGCGCGATTATCAATACAAGGCCCCGGGCGACAACGGCCCCTTTGATCTCTATTCCTTCGGCCCCAACGGAAAGTTGGATGATCGGTCCATCAAAAACTGGTAGCCATGCTGATTGGTCAGATTTTAAAGGAATCCCTTGGTCTTAAAGACGAAGAGCTGAACCGGGCGCTCGAGCTGCAAAGGGAACTCGGCGGGCGAATCGGCCAGGTTCTCATCCAGATGGGCGCCATTACGGAGACCCAGCTCATCGAGGCCCTGTCCCAGCAGCTGAACGTTCCGCTTTACGACGGAGACCGGAGCGGGGATGAGATGCCGACCGCTCTCCTGTCGGAAAACCTGGACCTTGATTTCCTGATCCGCAATTCTTTTCTCCCCTTCCGGGCGGACCCGGAACGAAAAATATTGTCCGTGGTCACCAACGATCCCCTCAACACCTCCCTTGCGGATTATGTAACCAAGAACCTGAAATACCGGATCGACTACGCCCTCGCCACCGAGCAGACCATAAAAGGACTCTCGCGTCATCTTGCCTCTAAACCCGAAAGGGATTTCGTTTCCCTGGCCGTCGAGGACGATGCGGAAAAATTGAAGGAGATGGCTTTCGAAGCCCCCGTCATCAAGTACCTCAACGGGCTTTTGAGCAAGGCCGTGGAACTCAAGGCCTCGGATATCCACATCGAGTCCTCGGAGAAAAGGTACCGGGTGCGGTTCCGCATCGACGGGATTCTCCATGACATGGATACCCTGGAAGAGACTTTTTATTTGGCCACGGTCTCCCGGATCAAGCTCCTCTCGGGGCTCGACATTGCGGAAAAGAGACTCCCCCAGGACGGGAAGTTCAGCACCAAAATCGCTTCGGCGGTCTTGGATATCCGCATCTCCACCATGCCGATGATCCGCGGGGAGGGAGTCGTCTTGCGGCTCCTGTACCGGGAACGGTTGACTTTTGACGTCAAGACTCTCGGGTTGGAGAAGGACTACGAAGAAATCGTGATCCGGCTGATTTCAAACCCCTATGGGATCTTCCTCGTCACCGGCCCGACCGGCTCCGGAAAAACCACCACCCTTTACTCCGTTCTCACCCGTCTGAACAGCCAGGACCGGAAGATCATCACGATCGAGGACCCGGTGGAGTATCAGCTGGAAGGGATCAATCAGCTGCAGGTCAAGAGCGAGATCGGATTGACGTTTGCCAATGCGCTTCGTTCCATTCTGCGGCACGATCCGGATGTGATCATGGTGGGGGAAATCCGGGACCGGGAGACGGCTGAAATTTCCATCCAGTCGGCCTTAACCGGCCACCTGGTTTTTTCCACCCTCCACACCAATGACTCCCCCAGCAGCCTTTTCCGCCTGGTGGAGATGGGGATCGAGGATTATCTCATCAATGCGGCGATCATGGGGGTCGTGGCCCAGAGGATCATTCGCCGAAACTGCCCCTTCTGCAGCCGGGGCCATAAGCTGCCGGAAGATATCATCCGCGAGTATCGCCTGGATGAAATCCGGGAGAAATACGCCGCCCTGCTCCCGGAGGGGTCGGATTTCAAGCGGGGGCAGGGATGCCCCAAGTGCGTGGGGACCGGGTACCGGGGAAGAACCGCCATTTTCGAGCTGTTTGAATACAGCGATGGACTCAAGGAGATCTTTCTGAAGGAGCATTCCCTGGAAAATCTGAAAGCCCGTTTGCGAAAGGTGAGCGGCTTTCGGACCCTGCGCGAGGACGGATTGCTGAAGGTGGCCCAGGGCTATACCACGGTGGAAGAGGTCCTGAGGGTATGTTGAGCGAGTTCAGCTACAGCGGGATCGATTCTGCCGGGAAAGAAATCAAAGGGGTGATCGCCACCTCTGACCGGATGGACGCTCTTTTCAAATTGCAGGACCGGGGGTTGACGGTCGTTGAACTGGTTGAAAGGAAGGCCAAGGAGAAGAAATCCTTCTCCTGGAAGAAGGGCTTCAACGACCGGGATGTGCACAACCTCGCCCTGGAAATGAGCATTCTCCTCCGCTCCGGAATCCGCATGGACAAGGCCTTCGAACTCCTGATAAACCCGTCCTTGAAGCCGGAACTCCGCGGGATGCTTTCGCGGGTCTTGGCCGACATCAAGGCGGGCAAGGAGGTCGCCCGGGCCTTTGAGCGCACCGGCCTTTTCAGCTCTCTTTTCATAACGATGATTCGAGTCGGAGAGACGGTGGGCAACTTATCCGCGGCCTTTGCAAACATCGCCCAATATTACCGCTTCCAGATTCAGTACAAGGGCGAGATCCGGAATGCCCTCACCTATCCGATATTTCTCATCGTTGCCAGTATCATGACCCTGCTTTTTGTCTTCACCTTCATCATCCCCCGGTTTTTCAGCATCTTTGGAGAGGACCTGACCAACCTCCCCGTTCCGGCAAAAATCCTGCACACCCTGAGCGGATGGGTCAATGTTACGAATCTTATCGTTGCCGTCCTTTTGGTGCTGGCCTTCCTTCTTTTCAAGAAATATCATCCGGCGGGAATCCGGCTGCCCCGCGTCACTCCCTATTTCGTCCAATTTCCCCTCCTCGGGAAGCTGATCATCAACCTGGAGCTTTCCCGGTTTTCCTATTCGATGTACTCCATGCTCCAGAGCGGAATCGAATTCATCCGGGCCCTGAAACTCTCGGCGGGGCTCATTCAAAACCCCTACCTCCGGGGTCCGATCGAGTCTTTCGTGGAGCAGATCAAGGGCGGGAAAAAAATCGCGGATGTCTTTTCCCAGGCTCAGTTTCTGCCGGAGATCGTCCCCAACATGCTGCGGGTGGGGGAGGGAAGCGGAAACCTCAAAGATATTTTCTACGAGCTGTATCAGCTGTTTGACGAGCGGTTCAAAAACAGCACCAAGCGGGCCTTGGTTTTGGTGGAGCCGATCATTATCGTGATGATGGGGCTCGTCGTCGGGTTTATCGTCGTATCGCTGATTCTTACAGTCATGAGCGTAGGAAAGATCAAGCTGTGAAATCCCGGATGGCCGAGACCCGATCCTCAGGCTTTACCTTGATCGAGATTCTGCTCGTAATGGCGATCTTGGGCCTCATTCTTTCGGTGACCCTGCCGATTTCCTACGATCTGTATAAGAGCTATAAGGCATCCCTGCGCGCGGAAGAGGTAATGATCTTTGTTTCCAGCCTCAAGCGGGAATCTTTCCTCTACAACGAAAGGAAGACCCTGACCTCGGAAAACGGGATGATGCGGGTCAATGGAGAAGATAAACGGATTCCCGAAACCCGGATCCGGATTGATTCGCCGATCGAATTTTATAAAAACGGGACCACTTCGGGAGGCCTCGTGACCCTCGTGACCGGGAACGAGGTCTATGAGGTCCGGGTCCAGGCTCCCTTGGGGAACCTTTCCCTGGAGCGGAAAGGGGAACGGAGGTCCTGACTTATGGGCATCCCCCGGAAAAAGGGCTTTATCGTTATCGAAATCCTCATCGCCGGCCTCATCCTTACGTCCAGCATCGCGGCCACGATGTACCTTTTTCGCATGGGATTCGAATACCTGGAAAGAGCGAATCAATCGAATATTTTGGCATCCAAGCTTACCCAGGCCACAGGCTTGCTCGATACTTTAGACCTGCAGAAGAAATCCGGGGAGGAGGATATCGGGGAAGGGATCAAGCTGAAGTGGGATGCCCGGTTGCTGAGATCTTCCAGACCGATCCGCGAGGGAGGAGAATTGCCCACCCCCTCTTTATATGAATTTCAGCTCTACCGGGTGGACTTCAGCCTCCGCGGCAAAGAAATCCTCAGGGAATATCAGATCCATGTTTTTCGGTATAAGCCGTTATTTTCACCCGGAGAGGCCTCCCTCTAAGGGGTATACCCTGATCGAGGTCCTGGTGGCCATGGCCATTTTCGGGTCGATGTTGACGCTCGGGGGCCTGGCTCTGAATCAGGGACTCAAACAATACCAGGGACTGGCCGAAAAGGGGATCAACTTCTGGACCTATGCCAAGGAGATCGGGGTCGGCAAAAGTTTCCATTCCATGATCGATTATTACGTTTATACCCCGAGCGACGGCTGGGTTCCTTACTTTCAGGGAGGCCGGGAGGGAATTTCCTATGTTTCTCTTTCCCCTCTTGCCGGCACGGTTCCGGTAATCGTTTGGATAAGGGATGAGAAAGAAGATGCCGGAAGGCGCTCATTAGTGTATTATGAACTCCCGGTTTATACCAAAACATACGAAGAGATTGAAAGGGATTCGCTTTTCGGCGCCTTTAAGAAGAGCAAATCGGTCAATCTTCTGGAAGGCGTGGAAGATATCGAGTTCGCCTTTTATGGTTACGATCTTGTCCGGGGGAAACATACCTGGTCCGGCGAGTTTGACGGCAGGAAAAGAAGAGTCCTGCCGTCGGCGGTCGTCGTTTCTTATCGAAACCAGGGCAAGCAGGATAAGCTGGTCTTCGGGAGCCATGTGAATTCCTTTTCGAAGACGGTGTATAATGACCTTTATCAAAAACAATAAGGGCTCGGCCACGCTCTTGACGATGTTCATGGCCGCCGTGATCATCACGGTGGGCATAGGCTTTAACTGGCTGGTGAAAGAACATATGAAGGCCTCCGAGGCCTTGAAGATCAAGGCTGAATCCATCCTGAAGGCCCGGTCGGCTTATTACAACCTCATTTATCTCCTGCTCAGCGGCACCCGGACCCCCAAGGGGATTTTGATTCAGGCGCCGGTTGAGATTTCGGAGCTTAGGGAGATCCCCCTGAATGGAAAGAAGATATCCTTCGCCAAGGACATTTCGGTACAGGTGCAGGACAGCAACGGGAAGCTGTCCCTTCTCAGTTTCAATCAGCCTGCCATTGAAAGACTGATCAAACGAGTGGGGGGAGTGGAAAACCCGGCGGAGATTATCGATAGCTATTTAGACTGGATCGACGCGGATCCGTTCTCCAGGGTAAATGGGGCCGAGGAATTCTATTACCGCGGTCAAGGAGTACCCTACGTTCCCCGAAATTACTTCATCCAGTTCAAGGATGAATTCCAATGGATTAGGGGGATGGATCGAGGGCTTTATGACAAGTTGGAGCCTCACCTGACGATTCTCCCGGCCACAGCCTTCAACCCGAATACCGCTGCCGATGAGGTCCTGATGGCCTACCTGAATATCGAAAAAGAATCCCTGAAGCCTTTCAGAGATTATCTGGTTCAAAATAATGTGAATTCGGATAGCGAGCTGTTCGCCCTGACCGGAAGACGGATCGTATCCCAGGACGAAGGAGTTTACTTCTTCCCCTCCCCTTTTTTGGAGATCACGGTCAGCGTGGGGAACCCGAAGAATATTTACACCATTAAAGCGGGCTTGGATACAAGGGAGAAAACGCGCTTTCCCTATGAAGTCATGTATTGGATAGAGGAATAATAAGCCCATTATGTCCCTGGTCGCAGCCTATTGGCATAAGGAAGGACTGGAAATCTACCGGTATGTGCACCAGAAGCCGGTCAGAGAAGCTTCCGGACCTCTCCCGCAAATGAAGCCCAACCCGAGGCTCTTCGGAAAGAGGGTGCTGGTCATTGGAAGCGATCTCCTTTTCCATATCCGCAAGCGATATCCTCCGGCTGCGAAAGAGAAACTGGTCAAGGCGTTAGCCCTGGAGATCGGGGACTTGTTTCCCCTTTCAAAACCGGCCTTTCACTGCGAGGAGTATGAATCTTCCCCCACGCACACCACCCTGGATATATGGGCGTGGGAGAGCAGCTTATATTCCCAGGTGCGGGAGGTTTTTTCATTCGATTACGTCATCCCGGAAGACCTCTGCTATTTCGCAGATATTCCGGAGATCAAGGTCTTTCAGCATCGGGGAATTACCCGTATCCTGGCCCATTCCGGGCATAAGTATTTGGATGGCACCTCCTACCCCGAGGGGAATCCCGGGGAGAGACCGGTCGAGAGGTTTCTGCAAGGTCTGGGAAGGCATCGCGACGAGATCAAAAGGATAAAGATTTACGGAACCGGGCCGGTTCCCATCCCGAGTCCTGAAAATCTGGAAATTTCTGAGGAGGCGGCACGAGATTACCCCCCAGGCCTGGATTTTCTTGCCGGACTCGATCTAAAAAAGTTTAAAGAAAAAAAAGAATTTCGGATATTATTTAGAGCCGATCTTTTCTGCCGGATCGTTATCTATCTGATATTAGGGTATGGATTGGTTCTCTATTTGACGGCCCAAAAATATGATCGGGCGAGTGAAGATCTAAGACGGAAAATCAAGGGTATTGACGCAAAAGTTTCTTTGCAGGATCCGCGGGGAAAAGGAGAGGATTATTCCGGGGTGGTCCAGGAAATTAACGATAGGTTGCGGTCCAGGCCTTCGCCCCTAAAAATTATGGACGCGATTGCCCGGAAACTCCCGGCAGGAAGTTCGGTTAACCGGATGGTGTTGAACGAGATCAACCTGGAGTTGTCGGTTTCCTCGCGGGAGCCTCTCTCGGTCGTCAGAGCCATCGGAGCCGGGCAGGGGTTCAAAACCGTTCGGCTGAAAGGGACCCCGGTAAAGGACAGCGCTACGGGGGGATATAATTTTATCCTGATGATCGAACTTTCTCGGTCATGAAACCGGATAGAGGTCCTGGAACAAGAGCATGCAATTCAAAATCATAGGCCTTTACGCCGTCATCATCTTAGTTCTGCTGAGGTTTTTAATATATCCTCTAAATTCCGCCATTCAAGAGAAGAAGGTTCTTCTCGGCGAACAATTTGAAAGCTTCCGGATCAAGGGTCAGATTCTGGATCGACAGAGCAAAAACCGGGAGGAAAAGGTCGTTGTCGGAAAGAAGGATTTTCTGCCTCACCTATATGAAAAGACCGTTCCAAATTTCCACATCCAGTCTGAGATATTGGAGCAGGTGATTAAAATTGCCGAAAAAAAAGGGCTCTCGGTTTTAAATTTCGAAATGATGGATCCTCTTTCCGGAAAGAATATTAGCGAAGTCTCTGTTTCTGTCCGCTTAAAAGGGAAAACCGGCGCCTTTATTGAAATCCTGGAGGATCTGGAAAAGAGTGAAAAGATGCTCGGGATCCGTTCCCTGGAGATCACCAAGAGTGGACCGGACCACTCTTTTTATCTGATCTTATCGGGATTCAAGATGGAGATATGATTAAAAAATACTCGATCGATATCCTCTTCGCCCTGGTCATTTTCACGGCCGCCTTTTTGATCTCCGGGAAAATGACCCTGGATCCCCTGGGGAGTCGTCCTGTTTCCCCAATAGAAAAACGGCCCGCCATGAGCAAAGAAGAAAAGACAAAGAAAGGGCCGGAAGAGATCATCCGGGAAGCGGGGGCTTACAAAGCTCTAAAGGAGAGAAACATATTTACGCTTGAAGGAGGAGGGGCCGTTCCTGCGGGATCGGGAGGTCCGGCAAGCCCCTCCAGCCCCGCCTACACCTTAATCGGCATCCTCCAGGGCGAGGAAAAACGGGCCGTTTTTCTGGAGACGGGGGGGAAGGTAGTTACGGTTGCGTTGGGAAAAAATTTGGCGGATGGATCGGTCGTAACCCGGATCGACGATCTTTCCGTGCAGCTCGAGAAGGGGAAGGAAAAAAGAGAGTTGAAGGTGTTCGCTCTTCCCAAATTGGACCGCAAAATTCAATCAGGGCCGGATAAAGCCAAGTGAATAATTTTCCGGAACACGGGGGGAGAAGGGTAAAAATGGTTTTCTTGCTCTTGGTTTTCTTGACATTTTTTTTCCTCGCGCCCAATTTCTCCCAGGCCGACCTCTATCGTTTTACCGATCAGGAAGGCAATACTTTTTTTACGAATACTCCCGGGGAGGGGCGAGAAAAGATCTCCTGGCCCCCGGGGCCGGGCAAATCAAGATCATTATCGCCGGCCTCATTGAGGCAGCCGCGGGAAACGATTGAGCCCATCATCGCTTCAGCCGGAAAGAATTTTTCGGTTGATCCGGACCTGATCCGCGCCGTGATTCAGGCCGAATCGAACTTCAATCCCCAAGCGGTTTCCCCCAAGGGGGCCATGGGGCTCATGCAACTGATGCCGGCTACGGCCCGGGAAATGGCCATTTCGGACCCTTTTGACCCCGAGGAGAACATCCAAGGCGGAGTCCGGTATCTCAGCGAACTTCTCCGCCTTCTAAACCAAAGGCTTCCCTTGGCGCTGGCTGCTTACAACGCCGGGCCGGATAAGGTTCTGGGGCGGAATGAAATTCCGCCCATCGAAGAGACGCGGGATTATGTCCAGAGGGTGCTGCGGAATTATAAGAATTTCAAATATCAAAAAAGGTGACCCGGCAATAAGTCGTCTCTCCGGAGACCCGGATACTTAAGTCTGGAATAACGCAGAGGACGACCCTCCCTGTTTTTCTTAAAATATTGCTCGGTGTTCTCTGTGCCCTCCGGGGTGAATATTTTTGATCGGGAGCAAAAATGCATAATTTTTATTATCTGCTTTTGATCTTATTTGTCTTCTGTTCTTCCTGCGCCACCACTCAAACGGCAGCAGAGCGCTCCCCGTCCGGCAGGATGGAACAGAAGCCGGTGCCCCCAAGCGAGGCGAAAACCCTGGAATTAGAAAAGGAAAAGCCCTCGGAAAAAGGGGCTCCGTTCGGGATCCCGCGCCTTCCCGGGTATGAAATTTCGGCTGCCTCAAAAGCCGCTCCGGTGAAGGAACCCCTCGATCCGAAACTGCTGGTGACGACCCGGGAACCGGTCATGATCAACGTGGAGAGGATGCCTCTTCCCAATTTCATCATCCACGCTCTCGGTGAAACCCTCAAAGTATCCTTCGTCATGGATCAGAAGGTGATGGACCGAAAGGATCTTGTGACCATTCGAATGACCGAACCCGTTCCCCCAGCCGAGGCTCTGGAAAGGGTTCTCGCGTTGTTCGAGAAATATGATTTGTATGTAGAATCGAAGGCCGCCTCCCTTTATATCCTCAGCAAGGCGCCCGAGGCCAAACAACCGGTAGACATCCGCGTAGGAGGAGGGCTTCCGGAAGGGACGGAGATGATCCTCCAGGTAGTTCCTCTCCGGTTCATCCGGCCTGCTGAAATCGAAGGCCTTCTTCGGGAGATTTATAAAACCGGGGTCCAGGTGCGGTCGTATCCGAAAGAAAATGTCCTCCTCCTGGTCGGGCAGGCTGCCCAGGTCAAGCAGGTGATGGAATTTCTCCGGGCCTTCGACGTTCCCTATTTGCAGGAAAAAAAGACCGCCCTTCTTAAGCTGACCTACTGGCAGATCGATGATTTCGTAAAACAGATCTCGCAAATCCTGGAAGGGATGGGATTCAATATCGCCAAGACTTCCCGGGAGCCGGGAATCCTTTTCATTCCCGTCAAGCCTCTCAGCAGCATTTTGGCCGTTGCTCCCGATGAGAAAACGCTTGATTACCTTCTGCAATGGAAAGAGAAACTCGATTCCCCGGAGGCCGCCGGGGCGGAAGAAAAACCCTTTATTTACAGCCCGAAATACACAGCGGCTTCGGATCTGGTGAAATCCGTAAAAAACCTTTATGGGATGTTCCCCTCTGCGACTGCCCCAAGGGAAGCGGAAACCCAGCTCGGCCCCATCACGCAGCTCGGTCCTCCCACCCAACCCGCCCCGGCTGCCCAAACCAGGATGGGAACCCAAACCCGAACGCCCGCTGCTCAAACCGGAGCACCTTCTCCCGCGAACAGGCCGGGAGGGCTGAAGATATCGTCGGATGACCAAAGGAACCTCATCATGGTCCTGGCCACTCCGGCGGAATACAGGAACATCCTGATGCTCCTGCAGGAGCTGGATATCCCTCCCCGGCAGGTGCTGATCGAAGCAACGGTTGCCGAGCTTACGCTCACGGATGAGCTTAAGTTCGGCCTGGAATGGTTTTACCGGAATTCGATGCTGGAGGGCGTTCAAAGCGCAAAAACGGTCTTCAGCGTTCCCACCGGCGGCCCGGGTTTTGTTTATCAATTTTTGGCGAACTCGCTGAATTTTAATGTGGTCATTAATGCCTATGCCCTTAATGACAAGGTGAATATCCTTGCCACCCCCAGCCTCATGGTCCTCGACAACCAGGAGGCGACCATCCAGGTGGGAACCGATGTGCCCATCATTACCGGGGAAACCTCCGCCGCGGATATCACCGGGACGGTGCCCTCCGTTTACCGGAACATTCAGTATCGGAATACCGGGGTGATTCTCCGGGTGAAGCCTACGATCAACACCGAAGGCCTTCTCACGTTGAACATTGCCCAGGAGGTTTCCGAGGTGGGGACCAACCCTCCGGGGATCGACTCTCCGCAGATTTTAACGAGAAGGATCAACACCAACGTCGTCGCCGCCCAGGGGGAGACCATCGTCCTGGGGGGCCTCATTTTTGAAAACAAGAGCAAGACGATCACCAAGGTTCCTTTCTTAGGGGATATCCCCCTTTTAGGCTACCTCTTCAAAACGACCTCGGACTCGATTCGGAAAACGGAGCTCGTCGTTTTCCTCAAGCCCGCGATCATTACCAAGATGGATCAGGCGGCCAAAATCACCGAGGATCTCCTCCGCGAGATGAAATGGCTGAGGCAGGATGGCAAATGATGCCGCCCGAAAAATCTTCCTGCCGGATCATTTTTCTCTTGACATGATTTTTTTTTTAAGTTAATTATTGTCCAAAAGTGGACAAGAGGCAAAACCTTTTCCTGCCGGATTCTCTCTTTTTGTATTAAAGAAAGAGAGTTTCATGCTCCAGGAGGAAAGGGAGGGGTTTGCTCTTCGAAAGCGAATCGGAACCTTAACCCCAAATTGCCTTACCCATTCTCAGGTCTTTATGGTCATCAGTTTTTCGGCAGGGGGGATTCCCGCAAGAAGAAGTTTTCCTGAGGATTTTTTAATTAGTTCCCGATAGATATCTTACTTAGTCCGCGGGGCGGTTTCCCCTTTTTTAGCATTTGCCTTATTAAAGATAAGGTTGCAAAAAAACAATACTTTAGCGGAAATTTGTGTTAGATTTGCTACATTATTCCGTGGGTCGAGTTCGAAGGAAATCTGGGAAATGACCCTGGAAAAAGGGATAAGGATAAAAAACCCTTCTTATTTAGGATATTCATGAATCGCCTGAAATAAATCTTCGAGTTTTTCTTTGTGGCACTAAAATTGCTATCTTAAAAAAAGAATC
>Ga0113563_10002190_pt1 | contig 11648 bp, 8 predicted proteins | sample Mud3Dept3metaG_FD_80117 | JGI IMG/M metagenome (GOLD analysis project Ga0113563, IMG submission 80117) | Freshwater wetland microbial communities from Ohio, USA, analyzing the effect of biotic and abiotic controls - Mud 3 Core 4 Depth 3... | ecosystem: Environmental > Aquatic > Freshwater >...
CTCAGTCTCCGGCAGTGCGGCAGCTCCAAGATCGCAATTGTTTAGCCAGCCCGAAGAAAACTGGCACGAATTCCACGAATTATCACGAAATCCGCGTGTTATGGCCCGCATCAAGGGAGATAATTCTTCGTGGGAATTCGTGAAATTCGTGGCTTTATTGGCAGACGCCTAACTGTTCCGAGCCGGCTGAACGGGAACCCAGGATCTGCATCGGAATCAAGTTCGATGACGATACCAAGAGAGGCCCGGTTGTACTGATCACATCTCACCACTGCCAAGAAGCACCGTAACACCGGAGCCATTCCGGGCGGAGCCTCCTCGCAACAGGAAAGCGCTTGACCCGGCCGCATGATACGGCTATCTATGGATCATGAGAAGACTGGTCCTGAACATACCTGATGGATTGTACCGCCGTCTGAAGGTTGTCTGCACCCTGCAGGGAAGGACGATGACTGAGGCCTCCCTTCAGCTTCTCGCAGAATACGTGAAGAAAGAGGAAAAGCGGAAGTTCATCCTATTCCCGCAGAAGTAGACTGCAGTGCGAATTGCGCCGTGGAGCGCGGATCGCCTCCTGGCTTACGGGTTCCTGCCAACTGCAGAGACCGGCAGGATTGGGCAGATCCTTGGGTCAATCTATCCGCGTTTGCCTGCCAGTTCCCCACGCATCGCCCGAAGGTGATCCGGTGTGCTTCCGCAGCATCCCCCGACAATACGCGCTCCGGCGGCTGCTGCAGCGACTGCACTTTGTGCCATGGACGCGGGAGTACCGTCGTAGGTTGCCTTTCCGTCCACCAGAACCGGCAGACCCGCATTGGGCTTATAGATCAGCGGCAAGGAAGGCGCGAGCTCATGCAGAGTGCGGATGACCTTCAGGAGTTCGATGGGGCCTGTGCCGCAATTTCCGCCGAAAGCGCTGACACTCCATGACAAGACTGCCTTGCAGGCCTGCTCCGGAGCGACACCCATCATCGTGCGGCCATGCTTTTCAAAGGTCATGCTGGCAAAAACCGGCACGTCCGCTGATACCCGGCGTACACCCTCAACGGCGGCCTGGACCTCCTGAAGGTCCGACATGGTCTCGATCCAGATCAGATCCACTCCGCCATCCAGGAGCCCACCTGCCTGCTCGGCAAAAGCATCCACTGCCTCGGCGAACAGCAGGTTCCCAAGGGGCTTGAATAATTCGCCGCTGGGGCCGATATCTCCTGCAGCGAAGGCGGCGCCGCCGGCCTCGTCCACCGCCGTTTTCAGGATGGATGCGCCCGCGCGATTCAGCTCGAAAACCCTGGCCTGGAGTCCGTGCCGCGCCAATCGAAAGCGATTCCCGCCAAACGTGTTGGTTAGGATCACCTGAGATCCGGCATCGAGGTAAGCGCGGTGAATTGCGCGTACGCGCTCGGGGTGCGTGACATTCCATATCTGAGGGGCCTCCCCTGCAGGCAAACCGGCATCGAATAACATGGTTCCCATGGCGCCGTCCGCCAGAATCACCGGGGACGTTACAAGCATGGACTGCAGGCGATGCATCGCGATCCTCCGTACGCGGATGTCGCAGGTATCCGTAACAACGACCACAGGCGTAATGGTGGGCGGTAAAGGATTTGAACCTTTGGCCCCCGGTGTGTAAGACCGATGCTCTGCCGCTGAGCTAACCGCCCATAGAGGCTTGATGTTATTCGATTTGTCTGAGAATTCCAATCCCTAATTTCGACATGTTCCGCACGGGCATCTGACACCCGACCAACAACGTACTGGAAAATCCGTCGTATCGCCGGAGGAATCCATATCCGCACTGATCATGCTGGAATTGCCCCCGTCAATTTCAAATTGCCAATATGCCGCGGATATCCGAATGCTTCCGGATCATTCCCGGAACTGCATTCCACCGCGGCAACGCTCCAGACGAACGCCCTGCCCGACAGTCCGTGAGCCGGGGAGAAAGCCAGGTGCAGAGATTCATAAATACGCAAAGGCATTTCTGGGGACGCGCCAGAACACTGGCAGACGCGCCCGGGGTGTGTGGCCTTCTTCAGCCCGCCCCTCGCACGTCTGCACGCCGTTTGCCGGGAAACCTCAGCGGCGCCCAAAGGCGGCGTATTCCCGCGTCCTTTCCCCAGCACCTTGCGAGGGGGGATGCGCTGTGCTAAGTTTTGTTTTTATAAATATCTATGTCTAAGAGGGAGTGGAAGGAGTGGAAGGCTCACAAGCGCAATTCGCCAGGTCGACAGTGAGGGAATACTTCGAATCCATCGTTATCACCGCCATCATTGCCCTGTTTGCTACTACATTTGTGGTGCAGGCGTTTAAGATCCCCACGGGATCGATGGAAAACAACCTCCTGATCGGGGATCACCTGCTGGTCAACAAGTTCGTATACGGACTGCACAGCGGATCCTTGTCGAAAGTGCTCCCCTACAAGGACCTCAGGCGCGGCGATGTGATTGTCTTCAAATACCCGCAGAACCCCGATGTCGCATATGTCAAGAGGCTGATTGGCCTGCCAGGGGAACGCGTCGAGATGAACGGGCACACCGTCACTATCAACGGCACACCCCTGGAAGAAAGCTACGTGCAGTATATCGATTCTGGAAGTATATACCAGAGATACGGTCCCTTCGACGTGCCGGAAGGACAGTATTTCGCCATGGGCGACAACCGCGACAACAGTCAGGACAGCAGATTTTGGGGCTTCGTTCCCCGTGATCACATCATTGGCAAAGCTCTGGTGATTTATTGGTCCTACGAAACCCCGAGAGATGAATATCTGCAGACCAGCTTGAAGGACAAGTTGAGCCAATTCACGGATGTCTTCCTGAATTTCTTCGTTAAGACTCGATGGAGCAGGTCTTTTAAGGTTATTCAATGATCGGAAGGTCCGGATCTGGTCGCATGCGGAAGATGTGCCCTTACGTTGCAGGATTTCTTCCACTTCTCTGCTCCGTCCTCCTGGATGCGCCTCTGTACTCACTCCCACGCCAGGAACAGGCAGCGGGTGCCAGGCTCTCCAAGGCAGATGCCTTGAGCTGTGAGGCCAAAGTCCAGCGGCTTCAGGCCTTCGAAACCGATCCCCGGCCCGGGCAACATCAAACGACCCGCATCTCACAGAACGAACTGAATTCCTATCTCGCCCTGATCCTGAGCCCGCAATACCACCCGTGTCTAAAGAGTATCGTGTTGAATTTCGAGAAGGGGAGTTTGCAGGCCAACGCGGTCATCAACTTTGACATGCTGGAGTTCAACTCCACTCAGGCGGTCAACAGTCTGCTTCGGAGCATGCTTTCCGGAATCCACTCTCTGGCGATTGCAGGGGAGTTGATTTCCGGTGACAGCAAGGCCAGCTTCAAGCTGCGGGAAGCCCGTTTCGACAGCCTGGTTCTCCCCAACTTCCTCGTTTCGGAGATCATCAGCGCCGTCGGCCGCAGGCAGAATCCGCCGTTCGATCCCGTGCAGCCATCGACGCTGCCCTATCGGATAGAGAAAGCAGAAGTGCAGGCGGGTTTCCTACTGCTGTTTCAATAGCGGCTTCTGGCACGGCACAAGCACGGCTCTTGGACCGTACATCGCGGAATATGCTAGTATAAAGCCTCACCCACCATTAGACGGGGATGCGCAATACCATGGAACTCAGAGAATTCAACGCCATGCTGAAGAGTGCAAAGTCGAAGCAGGAACGGCTCGAGTTATTCGATTCGTACGCGGAAACCCTGTTTGGAAAAGGGCGCTATGGGGATGCCGCAAAGGTGTATGCGCGAGGATACGCGGCGGCGAGGGAGACCAATGTGCGCGCCTATTTCGCCGGACAGGTCGGGATTTGTCATTACAACGCCGGTCACGACAGGCAGGCCCTCCACCACCTGATGAATGCTTCCCGTCTGTTCGCCCCGGACATGCCCGAGTTTATGCCGGATATGTATGGCTTCGTTCATTTCCACTTGGGCTCCCTCTACGAGTATCACGGCAGGATCGGCAAGGCGCTCGAAGCGCGCCGCGCCTGCGAGGAATATGCAAACGCCCAGGAAAAGGACACCCAGTGGATGCTGTACGCAGGAATCAGCCGCAACTTCGAGGCGCTCGGCCGGCATGATGAAGCGATTCGTTACTCCCAAAAGGCGATCCAGGTTCTGAGCGACAACGATCCGGGGCTGACATACCTGTATGAGAGCATGGGCAACAACTACATGGGTCTCAAGCAGTATAACGAAGCCATCAAGCATTTCTCCAAGGTGCTGGAGCTGGATCCGGAATTCGAGCGACGTGACGATGTCCATCTGAAGGTAGCCACCTGCTACCAGCAACTGACCAACGATCAGATGGCTCTCGCATCCTATGAGAAGATCCTCGAAATCAAGCACCTCACCGGGAAACGGGAGAACCTGATCTGGCTGTATCTCAAGATCGCCCATTGCCAGTTCCGGCTGGAGAATTATGAGAAATCGCTCCTGGTGACCCTGGAGGCCTTGCGCCGCGATCCGCGCAACAAGCTGGAAAAAGTAGAGGTCCGCAGCTTTCTGACCAACAACTATTATGAGCTGGGACGGTACAAGGAGGCGATCACGGAAGGCGAAAAGACCCTCAGGATTGCCCGTCGTTTTCCAAACGAAAACCTCTTCTTTTTCCGAATGGCGCTCAGCTACTTCAAGCTGGGTGACAAGAAGAACTTTGTCCGGTACCGGAACCTCTGCCGTAAGAGATTTGCCGAAGACCGTTGGATCGCGTATTTGGACAAGCTGATGTAGCGCCCGGGCACTCCCGCCCGGGCAGGGCCGGGCGGAATAGCCCCGGTTCCACAGCAGCGTGGGCTTCCCCGCGACAGCTATGCTGAAAGCCGCCCGCAGAATTGTCGAGAAGCTGCGCCTGCACGGGCACGAGGCTTTTTTCGCAGGCGGGTATGTCCGGGACATCCTGTTGCGTCGTAAGCCGGGCGATATCGACATCGCCACCAGCGCGCCGCCTGAGGAAGTGCTCCGTATTTTCCCACGTTCCATCCGGATCGGGGCAAGATTCGGCGTAGTGCAGGTGCGCGCTTACAGGTGTGCATTCGACGTCGCCACGTTCCGCAGCGAAGGCCCGTATCAGGACGGGCGGCATCCCTCGCACGTGGTCTTCACGGGTTCAAAGCAGGATGCCCTGCGAAGGGATTTCACGATCAACGGACTTTTCTTTGATCCGATCGCCGGCCGTCTGATTGACCACGTAGGCGGGGCTGCCGACCTCCGCCGGGGAATCTTGCGCACGATCGGCACACCGATGGAGCGTTTTCGCGAAGATAAGCTCCGTATGTTGCGGGCGGTGCGTTTCGCCTGCGCGCTGCATTTCAAGATCGCCGAAAAAACGCGTGAGGCAATCTGCCGACTGGCTCCCGCCATCCTGGAAGTCAGTTGGGAGCGCATCCGGGACGAACTGCTGCGCATCCTGACCGGTCCCACGCCTGGCCGCGGTTTGGATCTTCTACGCGACATGGGCCTGCTGTCGTATATCCTGCCGGAGGTGGAAGCGATGGGCGGTGTATCCCAACCGGAGGCGTTCCATCCCGAAGGAGACGTCTACGTCCACACGCGCCGGACTTTGGAGTTGCTGAAGAAGCCCTCGCCGGTCCTGGCCCTGGCTGCCATGCTCCACGATGTCGGGAAACCCCTGACTGCGAGCTTTCGGGGGGATCGCATCCGGTTCAACAGGCACGCCGAGGTCGGCGCGCACCTTGCTGACACGATCTGCCGACGCCTGCGCATGTCCAATGACGAAACCGCGCGCGTGGTCGATCTGGTCCGCCGGCATCTTGACTTCCTGAACACCCGCGTCATGCGCCGCAGCACCCTGCAGAGGTTTCTCAGCATGCCTTATTTCGAGGACCATCTCGCATTGCACCGGGCGGACTGTCTGAGCAGCCACGGAGATCTCGACACCTACCGGTTCGCTTTGCAGAGATATCAGGAATGGAAAAGCGCACCGCCGCTTCCGACGCGACTGATTACCGGCCGCGACCTGATCGGCATGGGATACCCTCCAGGACCCGAATTCGGCAAGATCCTGCTGGCAATCGAGAACCTTCAGATGGATGATCCTGCACTCACGCGCGACACGGCTCTGGAGTATATACGCCGGCGTTACCCGGCAAACAAGATTCCTGGTGGATCTCATGGCTGAGCCGGATCCTTTTGACATCCGTGAAGACGCTGAGGTCACCCCTGCGGGAGCGCAGAGGCTTCGCAATGGCCACCTCTGGATCTATGCCGGCGACATCGTCCGGCCGCCCTCATTGCCGGCTCCCATCGTAAAGGTATGCGACGGCGCCCGCAACACTCTCGGCTATGCGTTTTACAGCTCCGATTCCCGGATCCGTCTTCGGATGTTGTCCAAGGATGCGCATCCGCCGGATGCCGCATTCCTGAAGCACCGGCTCAAGCTCTCGATCTCGCGGCGCGGCATGCATTTCCCCGAGGAGGGCGCCCGGCGACTGGTTTTCGGAGAGGCCGACCTGTTGCCTTCGGTGGTGGTGGATCGTTATGCCGACTACGTTGTGCTGCAGACCCTCTCACGGGGTGCAGACTCGCTCAAAGGCATGCTGGTCGATGTGCTGCGGGATCTGATCAACCCGAAAGGCATCCTGGAGCGAAACGATGTGAAGGCGCGCCTTCTGGAGGGACTGCCGGAACACAGCGGCATCCTATGGGGGAGTGTGCCGCAGCAGGTTCGCATCTTGGAAGACGGGATCCAGTTCTGGGTCGACTTGCATCGCGGCCAGAAAACGGGCTTCTTCCTGGATCAAAGCGAAAACCGGATCGCGGCAGCACGTCATTCATTCGGTCACTGCCTGGACTGCTTCACGAATACCGGTGCATTTGCGCTTCACTTCGCGCGCGCTTGTGATTCCGTGGTGGGAGTGGACGTTTCGGACGATTCTCTTGCCCTGGCAAGAAGAAACGCCGACCTGAACGGAATCCGGAATGCCGACTTCCGGAAAGGGAATGTCTTCGATATCCTGCGGGATCAGGAAAGGGCCGGAAAGAGGTTTGACACAATTTGCCTCGATCCGCCTGCGTTCGCCAAAAACCGCAGTGCCCTTCCCGCCGCCCGTGGTGGCTACAAAGAGATCAATCTTCGAGCCATGAAGCTCCTGCAACCCGAGGGAATTCTGGTTACATCCAGCTGCTCGTATCACCTGCCGGAGGGGGATTTCTTCGTGCTTCTGGGCCAGGCATCACGGGATGCACACCGCCCCATCCAAGTCCTGGAGCGGCGCACCCAGAGCTCCGATCACCCCATCCTCGCCGGAATGCCGGAAACGCACTATTTGAAATGCTTCATCCTTCGTGTGCTCTGACGCCGGCGATGCAACCGCCCTATTTCTGTGCTCCCGCGCCGGCAGCCTCTTCCGGTGTGGCATCCTTGGCGCAACGGCAACCGAAATCCGCCAGCATGTTCGGCACCCACGCTGCCCGGAAGTAAAGGCCCAGCACCTTGCCGCCCCGGTATCGGGAAGAGAGACCTCGAACCACCTTGTATCCCATGCCGAACTGCGAATCACCGGCTTTTGGGTTTTTGGGATAGGCTTTGTAAGGGCTCGAGGTCCATTCCTGTACGTTTCCATACATATCATGTACGCCGAAAGGGCTCACATCGTCGAACTTGGCGATGTCCACGGGCACGCCGTAACCGGCCTCATACGTATTCGCTTTGTTGTCTATCCATTCGTTTCCCCATGGAAAACGAAAGCCCTCCGGTCCCCGGGCCGCCGCTTCCCACTCAAATTCGGTGGGGAGCCTCTTGCCTTGCGCCTTGCAGTACTCCTCCGCATCCTTCCAGGTGAGATAGGTCACCGGCACATTGGGCTTTTCGGTCGAGAAGAATGTCCTCCAGGTCTTGCCTTCCGCGGCGCCTTCCGGCTGATAGGAAGTTTTGACGGAGAAGTCCAGATACTGCATCCCAGTCACTTCGTACTTGTCGATCCAAAACGCCGCTACCTTCACCTTATGCTCGGGGTAGGCATTCGTGATCTGCTTCGGGTCCTGCGGGTCCTTGTCGAGCGTTCCGATCGTGTATTCGCCGGCCGGAACCAGGACCATTTCTCCGGGAACAATGGCCGGAGTCTCAACCGCCGCAGCCGGCTCATCCTTTGGGACTACCGCTTCTTCCTTCGTTCCGCACGCTCCCAATGCGAGTCCGATGAAAAGGAGTGTGAGGGCGTAATGAGTTTTCTTAATCATGACAGCTCCTTGAAATTTCCATGGTTGTGCGTTTTAAGGACAGGCGATTATATACGCGTGCCCGCGAGCCAGTCAATTCGAGAAAAACATCCGCGCGCTCCGTCGGCGGCAATTCTCCGCAAGGGCTTCTTGGTCTGCAAATCGCAATACTGTTGCATTTGCAGACTCCCGCCGATATCATGCCATTCCGAAACCTGCTAAACTGGTGTGCCATCTTGCCTGGAGCGGTGAGGTTTGAATTGGCAGAAGCCGTTGCGAAGTTGCGGTCCGACCTCGAGATCCGCGCCGAAACCGCGGGCCCGCAATCGCCCGTCATCGTGAAGGACCCGCTCACACGCGGATACTACCGTTTCACCTGGGTACAGGCAGCCGTCCTTTCGAGTCTGGACGGCACGCGCGATGCGGCGTCTGCAGCCAAGGCGGTGTCAGAGCAATGCCGCACGGAAGTTGCGGCGAGTCAGGTCGAGGAGTTCACAGAGAAACTGCAGCGCCTGCTCTTGCTCGACAGTGCCTTATCCTGGGCCCGTCTCGAGAACGTCGCGCGGAAAAAACACAGGCTCCTCGATAGTCTTCTGTCCGTTAAGATTCATGCTTTTAATCCGGACCAGCTGCTGGCCCGGTTGGAAGGGACAACGGGAGGTTTTTTCTTTCAGCCGGCTTTTCATCTCCTGGCTTGGGTATCCATCGCGGCAGGAGTGGTGCTCTCGGTTGCCAACTGGGATCAGCTTCTGTTCTCGTTGCCGCAGATCCTCACCCTGTATTCCATCCCGCTGATTCTGATGGTGGCATTTGTGGTGATGACCCTGCATGAGTTTGCACACGGGTTGACTCTCAAACATTTCGGTGGCAAGGTCGAGGAGATGGGGCTGCTGTTTTTGTATTTCATACCCGCCCTTTACTGCAACGTCAGTGATGCGTGGCTTCTAAAAAAGCGGGAGAGAATGTGGGTCTCCTTTGCGGGTGGATTTCTCCAGCTCGTGCTTTGGGCGTGGGCCGTCATTATTTGGAGACTCCTGTCTCCTGAGACGCTGGGGAGCCGCATCTGCCTGATCGCGATCGCGTTTGCCGGCATCCAGACGCTCTTCAATTTCAATCCCCTGATCCGGCTGGACGGCTATTATCTGCTGAGCGACTACCTGGAAATCCCGAATCTTCGTCAAAAGGCATTCGGCCGCCTGAAAAACAGGCTGGGCGGGTGGCTGACCGGCGTGCCGACCAGATCTCGTCTGCCGGCGCGGGAACGGCGCACCCTGGTGTTCTACGGGCTGGCCTCATTCGCCTTCACTGCCGGCCTGCTTCTGATGGTGATGGTGCGCCTGGGCGCATGGATGATCCAGGAATACCGTACATGGGGCATCGTCATGTTTTCGGCGGTTTGCCTCATGGTGCTTCCCGCGGGCAGTCGGGAGGCCTCGACGCAGAACCGCAAACTGGCAGCCGGAGTTGCGGCCCACATCAAGAAATCCCCCTATCTCCTGGTCCTGGTTTTTGGCGCTGTTGTGGCCGGTTTCCTTCCGTGGGAGTTGAAAGTAACGGGAGATTTTTCGATCCTGCCGAATGCCAGCGTGCAAATCAATACGCAGGTTGCCGGAACCCTGAAGACAATCCATGTGGAGGAGGGGGACCTGGTGCGCAAAGGGACCGTCCTTGCGGAGATCCAGAACCTGGAATTGAGCGAAGCGTATGAAGAAACGCGCGGAGAGCTGGCGTCAAGCCGGGCTACTTTGAGCCTGCTCCGGGCCGGCAATCGGCCGGAGGAAATCGAACGGGCCAGAAGGATGGTGGCAACGCGGAAGGCGGATCTGGAGGTTGCAGGGCAAGTGGAGCAGGAGCGCCGGATGCTGCAGGATTCCATCGCCAAGCGGGAAGCGGAACTGGAGAATGCACAGAAGATATTCGAGCGCAGCAGCAAGCTGTTCCGGGAAGGACTGATTGCGAAAAACGAGGCGGAGCGCGATCAGACGGCCTATGAAGTCAAGCAAAGGGAGCTGGCCGAAGCCCGCGGGCTGCTCAAAGTCCTCGAGGAGCGCACGGAAGGGGCAAGGCAGCTCAAAACCAAGGAACTGGATCAGGCGCAGAGCGAGCTGAACATCCTGCTTGCGGGCTCGCGCAAGGAATCCATCGAGGCGGTGCGAGCGCAAGTTTCCAAGCTCGAGGAGAAACTCAGCATCCTGGAGCAGCAGCTGGAACAGCTCAAGATCCGCAGTCCCATCGACGGTGTTGTAGCCACGCCCTACCTCCGCAATCGGATCGGTGAGTTTATTGACGAGGGAAACCTGTTCTGCCAGGTCGTCGATGACCGCGGCGTCATCGTGGACATGCCGGTTCCTGAGAAAGAGATCGGGGATGTAGCGCCCGGATACCCTATTGTGTTGAAGGTACGCACCTATCCCGAGCGACAGTTTCTAGCCCTCGTCAAAACCATCTCTCCAATTGCAGTCGAGGCGGGAATGGAACGGAAGGTTGTGATCCGGGGGGCGCTGGATAATGCCGACGGTTCGCTCAAGTCCGGCATGACCGGCGTGGGCAAGATCTATTGCGGCAGGCGCATGATCGGAGAATTGGTGACCCGCCGTGCCATTCGTTGGCTTCGCACGGAGTTCTGGGAGTATCTTCCCTGAGCCGGAACGAACCCCTTGTTTAAAATTCCCCGGTGCATGGAGTTTGCCAATCGCACCACGGCTTCAAAGATTTCTGTTGACACGATTGTTCATTTTCCGTATAAACGATCCACAATTTATTATGTTTCAGGTTTTGGGGCCAGAGGTGGTGTGTTGACGCTTCTGGAGAAGTTGCAGGATCATGTTTTAAGTCGTTATTTTTGAATGGTTTATGCGGTAGAGTCCTTACTGAACGAGGGGTTCTGAGTGCAGGGTTGTAAGGTCGCTTCCCATGGCCTGGGGCAGGTGACCAAAATGCTGGGGCATGTAAGAACCCGTGAGTTCACGAATCTGCGCTATAGCTAAAGACAGAAAGGAGTTGCGATGAAGAGTCCAGGTGCCATCCTCTGGTTGTGAATGTGGCGAATCTGAGTTGCACATCCGTCACTATTCAATAATCGAACGAACTACTTTTGGAGAATCGAACATGCAGACTGAAATCGAAATTCTGGAAACACGTGAAATGCCATGCATCCTGTGGGCCTAGCTCGATCGTGAAGCCCATGCCGAGCGTCGTGACTATCTTATCAAAAGAGGCAGGTTGCCCTTCTGTGAACCGAATAAGCCACGCGCTGTCAACGGCTTAGAAATCTGGAAGTGTTTTATTCTATTTGGAGGCATAACATGCAATCGGATATCGAAATCCTCGAAATCCGGGAAACCCCATGCATCCTGTGGGCATGACAGAATTATCCCGGCTGCGAATTGAAACGGCTAGATTTTCATTAATGGAATCAGCAACGAGGATTCTCGCCAAGACCAAGAAGTGAGACTTTCAGATTCC
>Ga0113563_10002191_pt1 | contig 11646 bp, 6 predicted proteins | sample Mud3Dept3metaG_FD_80117 | JGI IMG/M metagenome (GOLD analysis project Ga0113563, IMG submission 80117) | Freshwater wetland microbial communities from Ohio, USA, analyzing the effect of biotic and abiotic controls - Mud 3 Core 4 Depth 3... | ecosystem: Environmental > Aquatic > Freshwater >...
CTGGCCGAGATGATCGAAGTAGCGCACAAACCACTCGCCATCCCAGGCGGCATCATTTACTCGCGACCACATCATTTCGTAATCCTGCGCATAGGCAAGTGCTACACATTCGTCTCCGAGGAATCTGCACAGCGTTATCATTTCTTGCAGCGCCTTGCCGTATAAGTGGGCGGTGAACAGGCTTTCGGCGCCTTTGGGCAGGTTGACTGTGTCATTCCAATCGGCAAAGCCCAATAATGGTAAGCCGTGTGCGCCGGTATCACCCTTCGTGAAAGCCAGGGCACGTTGCAAATGGTCGCAAACCGTCCCGTTTTCCAGAGGCTGCCCATTTTTATCCTTCTCATAATAAGGGATTATTTGCTGAAGAAAGGCGAAGTCGCCGGTCTCCTTCAAATAGGCGCAGACCGCCAGCACAGCCCACAGGTGGTCATCGCTGTAATAGTGTGGGCGATCTTCTTGTTCGAGCGAGTCGCCTTCGCTGGCGAGCAGGTTGAGCGGGTTGAATTGGTGATAAGCTGAGCCGTTTCCCCGTTGCGCGCTGAGCAGCTTTAGGATCAGCTCCTTTGCCTCTTCGGGCATGGTCGTCATTACCGCCATCACGTCCTGCGAGCTATCGCGGAAACCGATGCCGCGCGACCCGCCCAGGCCAAGCTGGTAGAGCGATAGATAGCGCGACCAGTTTTTGGTAATGAAGCACTGGCGTGGGTTATGAATGTTGATCATGCTGTCCATGGCCGGGTCGGGAGTGTGCACCTGTAGTTTGACCAGGTACTCTTCCCAGAAAGCCGCCATCTGCGCCAGCGCCTGGTCGACCGATTCTGGCGAGCAATATCTTTCGATTTCTGACCAGGCGGCTTCCAGGTTGGGTTCCTGGCCTAACTGTGTGACCAGGCGGCGGGTTTCGCCTGGCTGCAACGGGCCCAGCGGCAGCAGCAGTGCGGCGATATTATCGCCGCGGTTGGCTTGAGAGTTGTTCAATTCAGGCTCTTGCAGGGCGAGCGGGTTTGCCCATGTGCCGTATTCATGATCTCCGATAAACTGGGCCCGGTCCGTCTCGAAAGAACTGGCGGGAAGATTGGCGGTGAAGTAGTTGATTTTGATGTCGCGAAACATGAACGGGTACTGCACCAGCACAACCCGTCCCTCAGCCTGGGACCTGGCCCGGCTTTGCATCGTCTGCGGCACCCAATCGGCGTTGGTAAACTGCTTGAGCGCATCGGGATGGGTGTATTCGACTGCCGGGATGGCATCCAGAGGAAGCGGCGTCTGGGTAAGATTTGTGATTCGGATATCGCGCAGCTCGCAGGATGCGCCTTGGGGAACGAAGACCGTAACCTCGCACCGTAAGCCATAAGCTTCCATCGTGAATCGTGAATAACCTAATCCGATGGCGCACTCGTAACGATCGTATGCATGCAGAGTCGGGACGAAGAACGGAGAGAAAACCTGGTAGCCTCCCGGCTGGTGCAGGCGCAGGTACAGCGTTGTCCCCTTGAACTCGCCGGCCGGGAGTTGCGGTATATACTTGGTTATCCGGTTGAGCGCCGGGTCGCCTTTACAGATCAGCGCCCCGCCGGTGTGATCGACGAATCCACCGAAGGCCAGCGTACCGATATAGTTGATCCACTTCACCGGCGTCTTTGGATTGGTGATGATGTATTCCCGCTGGGCGTCGTCAAAATAACCATAGTTCATAAAATTGTCCTTTTTCAACACTAAGTTCACAAAGATTTCTCAAAGGTTCACAAAGAGATTTATATAAAAAAACTTGATGCACCTTTGTGCCTCTTAGTGTTTTAATGTTTCATTCTATTGTCGCCTCCACACGATGCACGCTGCCTGAAGGGAATTGCGGGATGAGATTTCCATCAATCTCCTGCCCATCGATCTGTAAGCGAATGTGGCCTTTGCTGATGTGTTTGGGATTGTGTACCTGGATTGCAAATGTAGCGCCGCGAAAAATTCGCTGCGTCTGAAAGCCATCCCAGGCGGCCGGGATGCATGGGTCCAGCAGTAAACCATCCAACGCTGGGCGTACTCCCAGTATCCACTGCGTAATCGCGACATAATTCCAGGCCGCCGTGCCGGTCAGCCATGAATTCTTGGCCTCGCCGTGTGACGGCGCATCCCGCCCGGCGATCATCTGGGCGTAAACATACGGCTCGCAGCGATGCACTTCGGTGATCGCTTCGCGTGCAGACGGGTTGATGCGCTGGTAATAGTCGAAAGCCTGGTCTCCGTGGCCTAAGATCGTCTCCGCGATCATAATCCAGGGGTTGGAGTGGCAGAAAATGCCGGCGTTCTCTTTATAGCCGGGTGGATACGTAGAGATTTCTCCCAGGTGCAGGTAGTACTGCGAGTAGGCTGGCTGTTGTAAGAGGATACCATGCGGCGTAGCCAATCTTTGGTTGACCGCTTGCAGCGCCTGTTCCGCTTGCCCGCTGTCGACTCCGATCCCGGCCATCACGCACATTCCTTGCGGCTCGATAAAGATTTGACCCTCATCATTAAGCTTCGAACCGACCGGCCGTCCGAAATCATCGTACGCTCTCCGGAACCACGCGCCATCCCAACCATGCGCCAGGGTGGTAGTTGCCATCCTCTTGGCCAGTTCACTGTAATAAGTGTGAGGCTGTAAGCTCACGGTTCCAGGTTGTAAGTTGAACGTTAGCGGATGGTTTATATCAGCCAAACGTTCAATTTGCAATGTAATATCTGCCATCTCTTTGGCCGCCAATACAAACAACCCCGCGATGAATACCGACTCGGCCACCTTGCCTTCCTTGTTCGTCGTGGTTTGGAAAGATTGACCGGGTGTATCCGAGAAGCAATTCAGGTTTAGGCAGTCGTTCCAATCTGCGCGCCCGATAAGTGGCAGACCGAGCGGTCCGAGGCGGTCTAAAGTGTACTGTAAGCTGCGCTGCAGGTGTTCATACAGCGGTGTCTCGCTGCCTGGCTGGTTATCGTACGACGTCCGTTCGGATAAGATACTCCAATCGCCGGTCTCTTTGATATATGCAGAGACCCCTAACACCAGCCACAGCGGGTCATCGTTGAAGTTGCCGCCGACATCGTTGTTGCCGCGTTTGGTCAGCGGTTGGTATTGGTGGTAGGCGCCGCCCGTCGGAAGCTGGGTTGCAGCCAGGTCCAGGATGCGTTCGCGGGCGCGCTCCGGCGCCATATGGACAAAGCCTAGCAAGTCTTGATTTGAGTCACGAAAGCCCATCCCGCGCCCGATGCCCGATTCATAAAACGACGCTGAGCGTGACATATTGAACGTAATCATGCACTGGTAAGCGTTCCAGGTGTTCACCATCCGGTTTGTGTGACTGTCGGGGGTATGCACCTGCAAGTTCGCCAACAGCCCGTCCCAGCCGCGCTTTAAATCAGCAAAAGCAGCCTGGACATTCGCCGCTTGCCGATAGTGCTCGATCACTGGCCGGATAGCGCGCTTGTTGATCGTCTGTGAGCCAGGCGGGTCGAACTTGTCGTCGACGGGATTTTCATGGTATCCCAACAGGAAGATAATCGTATGGCTTTCGCCCGGCGCCAGATTGACCTTAACATGGTGAGAACCTACCGGCGACCAGCCATGCGCGATTGAGTTGCTGGAGGCGCCCGCCTCAACTACTTGCGGTCGGTCCCAGCCATGATACGCGCCCAGGAAAGCCTCGCGCTGGGTATCAAACCCTGCCAGCGGTTCGGAGCAGGCGAAGTAGGCAAAATGGTCACGCCGCTCGCGATATTCCGTCTTGTGGTAGATCACGCCATCTTCAACTTCTACCTGGCCGGTCGAATAGTTTCGCTGGAAATTGGTCGCATCATCCCATGCCTCCCACAAGCACCATTCGATGGCTGAGAAGACCGAGATCTCCGCAGGTGCAGCGCGTCGGTTGGTCAGTGTGAGCTGCCAGATTTCCAGGTTTTCACCGGGCGGTACAAAATAGAGTGTCTCGGCGACGATCTTAGTAAAGGTCGAATGGATAATCGTGTAACCCTGGCCTATCCGGCAGGTGTAATTTTGCAGCTCGGTTTGGGTCGGCCGCCAGGAAGGCGACCAGAACTGGCCGCTGGCATTGTCGCGTAAATATGTATGGCGTCCACCCGTATCAGATGGTACGTTGTTATACCGATAACGGGTCAGGCGGCGTAGGCGAGCGTCTTTATAAAATGAATAACCTCCGGCGGTGTTAGAAATAATGCCAAAAAAAGCTTCACTGCCCAGGTAGTTGATCCAGGGCAAGGGTGTGTCGGGACGAGTGATTACATATTCGCGTTGAGCGTCGTCAAAATAGCCGAATTGCATAAGAAACTCCTGTTTGGACAGAACTGGAACAAAATTTAGCAGAATATAGTAAATAACTCTGCTTTAATATCCGCGGATTTTAAATCTGCTGAAGATCGATTAGTCGATTATTTAACTGTCGGTTACAAAATTCGTCGTTCTAAGGTCTGGCTGATCAGTGCGGTCGAGTTCATTCGGCGTGCGTATGGCTGTGCCGCACGATCCGCGGATGACCAGTTCGGTGGGCAAGATCACCCGGCGCGGACCAGTTTTTGGAAACTCAATCAGATCGATTAGCACTTCCGCAGCGATCGCGCCGGTTTTTTGAATCGGTTGGCGTACAGTTGTCAAAGGCGGGTCGATGCGGGCGGCCATCGGGACGTCGTCAAAACCGATAATGGCAATATCATGGGGAACACGTAGACCATTTTCGCGCATGGCACGCAGCGCGCCGATCGCCATATAGTCGCTGGCGGCGAAGACCGCATCCGGCCGGCGAGGAATCAAGCGCTGCATGGTGGTATAGCCGCTATCTTCGGAGAAGTCGCCTTCTACGATTAAATCCGGATCGATGGGCAGGTCCCATTGACGGAAAGCTTGCTTATAACCTTCCAGGCGGTCCAACCCGGCAATCATATTTTGGGGGCCGGTGATGGTCGCAATCCGGCGATATCCCAGGCGCAGCAGGTGCGCAATCGCCAGGCGTGTGCTACCTTGATTGTCCACATCAACGTAACTGATATTCTCATGGGTCGGGTTACGCCCGATCAGGATAAAGGGCGAGCCATCCTCGAGCAAGGCTTCGACGAGCGGATCATCATTGAGCATTGAGGCAATGATGGTTCCATCGCTGAGCTTATCCTGGACAATACGGCTGATGGTACGCCGCTCGTAATCCGGATCGGCCAGCCAGAGCATCACTGAGTAATCGTGCGCGTTGCAGGCCATCGAGACGCCTTGGATCAGGATTGGGAAATAAGGGTCAGAAAAAAGCCTTGTCACTCCTTCGGGAATGACAAGGCTTAAAACACGTGTTCGACCACCGGCCAGGCTGCGGGCTAATGCATTCGGCTGGTAGTTCACTTGCTGGATGATCTGAAGAACCCGCTGCCGCGTTTCCTGGCGAACCTTAGGATCATCATTAATAACCCGAGAAACGGTGGACCGGGAGACTCCGCTGAGCTTGGCGATTTCTTCAAGAGTCATGCTGTGATTCATGGCAACGCTCTCGATTCTATCGGCTGAAATCTGGTGATTAAGGGTCTATATCGATAATTTATCACAGAAATGGGACAATTTCTGTCATCTATGGGAGCGCTCTCATTAATAATATATGAAAATAGACCGGATGTCAAGCCCTTTTCGTGACCAATCATATCTAAACCTTGATCACACCCGCGTGGGAAAATATCGATTTCCGGTTAACGAACTAACCTGGAAATTGCTTTTAGTTTCTAAACCTGGAAGATACCGGAATTTCTATCCTTTCACTGCCCCAGTCAAACCCCGCACAAATTGTTTCTGGAGTAAAACGAATATAATCAGAATTGGGATAATGGCCATGACTACACCTGCGGCGACGCCGCGAGAATCGGATGTGAACATGCCTTGCAGGTTCGCCAGCCCAACTTGTAGTGTCATGTTTGTACGTGTATGCAACATAAGCGAAGGCCAGAAAAAATCGTTCCATTGAGCAACAAAGGTGATAATTGCGACTGTTGCCAACGCAGGCCGAACAACCGGCAGTAAAATGCTCCACCAAATGCGGAATTCACTGGCGCCATCTATACGCCCGGCATCGATTAAATCATCCGGCACGGTCCTGAATGCCTGCCTCAATAGAAAGATGTTGAAAACAGTAGCCAGGCTAGGGAAGATCAACGCGAAAATCGTATCGTAATAATGAAACACGTTAACCGCCAGTACAAAGCTGGGGATATAAGTGAGCTGAGGCGGAACGATGAAAGTCGCAAGGAGCAAATAAAATATCACATCTCGCCCAGGGAATTTCATCTTGGCGAAAGGATATGCGGCGAGGGCCGTAAATAACACATTGAAGACCACCGTGCTTACCGTCACAAGAATGCTGTTTAGGAAAAAGTTCCCCATCGGCAGTTGATTCCATACCCGTATATAATTAGCAAAAGTCGGATTTTGCGGAATGAGCTGCGGCGGCACGGAATAGATCACATCAGTTGGTCCTTTGAAGGAAGTTGATATGACCCAGACAAAGGGAAAGACGGTCACGAGGGCGATGAGGCAGAGCACAACGTACCATAAAATTGTCTCAAGAGTATGTCTTAAAGCTGTAGTGTTATGTACATTGGCGTTTTGAATCTGGTTCATCAGGCTGCCTCTGAACCGCGTTCAAGATAGCGGATATTTCCAATTGAAAAGGCCAACGTAATTACTAATAGCACAATGGCGACCGCCGAGGCATACCCGGCATGCTGCAGCCTGAATGCCTGCCTCCATAGGTAAAAAACCATTGTTACCCCACTGTTCAAGACGCCGCCAAGAGGACCGTACAGAATATAAATTTCGTTAAACACTTCGATTGCCGCCAGGCTCGAGATCACAACAATGAACGTGATCTGGGGACGCAAGCCGGGTACACTAATATGCCAATGTTTTTGCCAATTGTTACAGCCATCAATCAACGCGGCATCGTATAACTCTTCCGGAATATTCTGTAACCCGGCGAGAAAGACCATCATGTAATAGCCAAGCCCCATCCAGATGGTCAATAGCATTGCGATTGGCAGGGTGTAAGCAGGCTCAGCCAGCCATTGGATTGGCTCGACGATAATTCCCAACGACAGAAGGATACTGTTTAGCAAGCCATTGGTATCAAACATTAGACGCCAGCAAATTCCGACTGCAATACTACCGCTTATAACTGGAATGTAATATATCGCTCGAAAGATATGGATGCCAGGTAATTTACGATTAACAATAATAGCCAGGATAATGCAAAGGATGATCAGCACCGGCGTCACAAGCAGATAAATGAAAGAATGAAGAAGAGCTTGCCAAAAAACTGGGTCATTCACGAGCTGTTGAAAGTTTCTTAAGCCAACCCACTCCGGCGGGGTAACAATACTGAAATCGGTAAAGCTGTAGTAGATAACCGCTACAATGGGGTATATTATGAAGATCGCGATGATAATCAGGGCGGGGGTCAAGAAAAGATAAGGCGTTAAAAAACGCTTTTTGAACATAAGGCTCCTCTACATAAGCCAGCCCTCTCCCGTTTTGGGAGAGGGCTGAAACTGGGTCGAGTTTGCTTATTGATTAATCAACGCATTCGCCTTGGCAACGGCGTCAGTGAGAGCTTTTTGGGCTGGAACATTACTGAATAGAGCTTGTTGGACAGCGTCCAAGACGATTTGGTTGACATCGGCCTTCTTGGGTATAGTGGGTACGATGTCCGCGTACTTGGAGATAATGTCCTTTGCGATGGGTTTGGCGCTATCCTCGATGGCTACCGGCGCGGCTGAGAAGAACGGGTCATCATAGGAAGCTGGAGTCGAGGGGTAGACCGCCACAAGCTTGGAGAAATCGAGCATATTCTTTGGATTGGTGAAGAATTGTGCCAAGGCAATCGACGCGTTAGGGCATTTGGTATCATTCTTAACCGATAGAGACATGAGACCTTTTCCGAGAACGCCAGATTTGCCTACTGGAGCGGGAACGGCTGCGAGATATCCATATAGACCGGGATTATTGGCGCGCACCTCGCGGATAAGGTTGGGTCCCGTTTGGTAGAAAGCTGCCTTGCCCGAAGTAAATAGATCTAGCCCAACCCGGTCCTGGTCGGTCACCAGTACGGTCTTGTCCAAGGTTCCGTCTTTCACCATATCTACATACATCTGCAGCCATGCGACGGCTTCCGGTGAATCGAAAGTGAAGGTCTTTCCATCGTCACTGATAACCTTGGCGCCGCCTTCGTAGATCATCTGAGCCAGCAGATCGTTAACGGTTAAGCGGACGTCGCACAACGTACCCGTCTTTTGTTTAATCGTCTTGCAAAGCCCAGGGAGACCATCCACGGTCTTCGGAAAATCCTCGATCTTCAAGCCCGTTTTATCATAAAGCTGTTTATTTACGAGCTCAACATTGATGCCCTGATACCAGGGGAACTGATAGTTTACGCCATTTACCAGCTGTTCCTTCCACAGACCGGGGAAGTATAGATCCTTTACATTCTGAGGTACTTTATCGTCTAATGGCAGCAACAAACCTTTGGTGGCGTAGTCACTGACCCATCCTTCACTAACCGATAGGTTAATGACATCGGGGGCATTACCGGCAGCGAAGGCGTTGCGGAGGTCATCCTGGAAAGTGGCTTGATGATCTTCCCACTTTACTGTAACCCCTGGGTAAGTCTCTTCGAAGCGTGCGATCGTGCTTTTGATGTAATCGTCGAAGGTCGGGGAGAGCCAGAATGTCCACATGTTAAGCTCGCAGCCTTGCTCAACACCCTGAATCACGGCTTCTGGATTGGGACCGGGTGTGGGCGTTACTTGGACAACTTTCTCGACGATCTGGGTCTCGATAACTTTTTTCTCTACCTGGACCGTTTGCTGAACTGGAACGGTTTTTTCAACCACCACAGTCTGGACAACTGGGGTAGGTGTGGCGCAAGCTGCCAGGATCATAGCGATCGCAACCAGCGGCATGAGTAGTTTTAATGCAATGCTTGTTTTCATCTTCTGATCTCCTTGCTCTAGAAATTAAAAGGTTGGGTTCTGATTGAATGGTTATCGATCTTTCGATGGCTCGGATTAATGATATGTTTTTCTGCGCCTCCTTTTCTTGTATCTTTTATACCTGTCCAATTTATCGGGCAAGGTCTAAACCGAGTTCACGGGTTAACAACAAGGCCGAAGTTCCTAAGACAACCACATCTTGCGGCAAGCTTGAGATCTCGACCTGGGTGTCATTCGCCAGAGCCGCCAGCGATCTTTGCCGCATTTCGAGGCGGATCTGTTCCAGCCAGGGTCGTCCATAACGGGTAATCCTGCCGGTCAGCCAGATATGCTGTAAATTTAACACCCCAACGAGGTTCGCCAGGGCAATCCCAAGGTAATGCGCCGCCTCTTGTATGATCGCAAGGACCAGTTCATCTCCGGACAGGTAAGCCTGGAAAACCGTTTCGGCGGTAATTGCATCTGGACTAGCCGCAAGTTGGAACAGGGAAGATTTGTGGTCTTCGGCAGCGGATTCCCGCACTCTCTGGACGATTGCGCGCTCGGTCGCGACCGTTTCGAGGCAGCCGCGGTTTCCGCACCGGCAAAGGCGACCGTTCTCGACGACCGTAGTATGGCCGATTTCGCCGGCCCCGTATCCGTCGCCCTGGTAAAGTTTTCCACCTAGCACAATTCCTGAGCCGATACCCTGACCGAGCTTGACGGTTACCAGATTGGGAGATTTCGGTCCTTCGCCGTAGAGATACTGCGCCAGTGCTGCCACCTGGCTGTCGTTGGCGACGTATGCCGGTAAATTAAACCGCTCGGACAGCAATTGTCCGAGCGGTAGATTGACCCAATCTAGATTGATCGAGCGCATCACGATGCCGTTATCGGTATCGACCAGGCCGGGCGCGCCGATCCCGATTCCAAGGATCGGTTTGTCGGTCTCGGCCAATAGCTCTTCAACGAGTTCAAAAACTATTTTCAAGGCCAAGCCGCCATCGTGACTTTTCAATGGTCGCGAGACATGGTAACAAATCCCGCCGCATAGATTTACCAGGGCGCCAATAAATGCCTCGTCCGCCTGGCCGATCACAATGAGATGGCGAGAATCGGTTGCAATACTCAATAATGTTGGTGTCTTTCCGCCGGTAGACTGACCAGGGCCGATTTCTAACACGAGCCCCTGGTTAATCAGCTCTGCCACCAACTCGGAGACTGTCGTACGGGTTAAGTGGGTCAAGCGAGCAATATCTGCCCGGCTGATGGTTTCGTGATCGTAGATCGCCTTTAAGACCAGTTGCGTGTTAAAGGTCTTCGTTTGTTGGTGGGTAGCTTTCTCTGGGAAAGTTTGCATTACTGGGGTAAGCAAATATTGTTAGTTCACTAAACTAACAATAGTATAGAAAAAAATTTATACTTTGTCAATAGGCAATTTCAAAAATGCCAACGTGTCGAGTCATAACCGTTGGCTTTTCGCGCTCGAGAGAAGGGAGATTCTCAGGCCCTCTAGAGCCCAGCAGTTTCGAAGGCAGCCTGGACAATTTCTTTTGCTTCGGACTGGATGGCGTTCAGGTGCGCCGAGCCATTAAAACTTTCGGCATAGATTTTATAAATATCTTCCGTGCCGGATGGGCGCGCTGCAAACCAGCCATTTTCTGTAACTACTTTTAAACCACCGATCGGCGCGCCGCTGCAGGGTGCGTTAGATAATTTCAAACGGATAGGCTCGCCGGCCAGGGTGTTGGCTGAGATCATTTCAGGTTTCAAGTTCCCCAAAGCTTTGCGTTGGGCTGCATTGGCTGGGACATCGATGCGGGCGTAAACCGGGCTGCCAAAGTTCTCTTCGAGGTCTTTATAATGCTCGCCGGGGTCGCGTCCGGTGCGGGCGGTGATTTCGGCGGCCAATAAATCCAGGATGATGCCATCTTTATCCGTGGTCCAGGCCTCGCCATTCAAGCGCAGGAAGGATGCCCCGGCGCTCTCTTCACCGCCAAAGCCAAACGATCCATCTAACAGCCCATCTACAAAATATTTGAAGCCGACCGGAACTTCGCACAATTGACGGTCGAGCGAAGCTGCCACGCGGTCGATCATCGAGCTGGATACCAGGGTTTTCCCGACTGCTGCTGTTGGCCGCCAACCCGGCCGGTTTTGGAATAAATAGTTGATAGCCACGGACAGATAATGGTTTGGATTCAACAATCCGGAGCTGGGCGTGACGATGCCGTGCCGGTCACAGTCCGGATCATTGCCAAAAGCGATGTCGAATTGGTCTTTCAGGCGGATCAAGCTGGCCATCGCAAATGGCGATGAACAGTCCATCCGGATCTTGCCATCATAGTCCACGGTCATAAAAGAGAAGGTCGGATCGACGTAGGGGTTGACGACGTGCAGATTCAGCTTATAACGCTCGGCGATTGGCGTCCAAAAATCGACTGAGCTGCCGCCTAATGGATCGACGCCAATTTTGAGACCGGCGCGGGCGATCGCTGTCAGGTCGACCACGTTTTCGAGGTCGCTGATATACGGGGTCAGGTAGTCGTATTGCTGGACATTTGGCGCTTGCATTGCCCGGGCGAGCGATATACGCTGGATGCCTTTCATACCATCACGGATGCACGCGTTGGCGCAGTCCTGGATTTGATTGGTGGTGCCGGTATCGGC
>Ga0113563_10002192_pt1 | contig 11640 bp, 9 predicted proteins | sample Mud3Dept3metaG_FD_80117 | JGI IMG/M metagenome (GOLD analysis project Ga0113563, IMG submission 80117) | Freshwater wetland microbial communities from Ohio, USA, analyzing the effect of biotic and abiotic controls - Mud 3 Core 4 Depth 3... | ecosystem: Environmental > Aquatic > Freshwater >...
CGATCATCCGCCAGTCCATGATAAAGTCCATTCCACCGTGACCTCCGACTTTTTTTGCCAGCTCCCCTACCCGCCTGACTATTTCAGGTGTGAACTTTTCAGTTACTGCTTTCAATTCTTCTTCATTTAACCAGCTGTGACCCAAGGCTATTCTCTCAGGTTCCGGATATTTCATGGCTGCACCTGAAGTGCCGCTTACAACATGCAGTCTTGAATATGGCCGAACTGATGAGACATCATGCTGGATCATTATTGTTCTGCCAAGATTTGTCCTGACCAGTGAAGTATTCATATTTCCACGATAGTTCTTGTCAGCAAAAGGGGCAAAGAACTGATCTCCTGCAGCCAGCTCATTTGCATGCTTACCCATGGTAAAGTCATTTGTTGCCATCGAGGTCAGATATTCCATCTTATCTCCTCTGTTTATATTCATTATCTGGCATACTGGTCCCAGACCATGTGTCGGATAGAGGTTTCCGTTACGTTCAGCATTTTCCTTCAGACGCCACATTCCGGTGTATGCCCCGTCGCTCTGCCTGTCATCATTTGGTTTTTTGAAGTTATATCCCATCAGATTATGAATATATGCACCTTCACCATGGACTATGTCACCAAACATGCCCTGACGTGCCATATTCAGAGTAAGCAGTTCAAAGAAATCATAACAGCAGTTCTCCAGCATCATGCAGTGTTTTTTTGTTCTCTCTGAGGTCTCAACAAGTTGCCACGCTTCATCAATGGTCCGCGCTATAGGGACTTCGCAGACAACATGTTTTCCATTTTCCATGGCATAAACTGCCATTGGTGTATGCCACACCCATGGAGTACATATATAAATCAGATCCAGGTCGGGCAATTCGACAATCTTTTTCCATATGTTGTCATCGCCGTAAAACTCCTGAGCAACAGGTCTTCCTATCCGTGCAAGATATTTCTGTGATCCTTCAACAGCAGCAATCCTTAGATCTCCCAGGGCTTTTATTTCGACTCCTTCGATGTATGACAATCTCTGGACAGCTCCGCTGCCTCTGTCGCCTAATCCTATAAAGCCAACGCGTACGACAGGAAGCGCCGGAGCTGCAAATCCCGACATATTAAACTTCTGGACATGTGTTTTTTTTACTGCTCCAAGGATAGTGGCAAGATTTGATTCTGGTTGTTTGGGAGCACAGCCCGACAGAAGTCCGCCGGCAAATGCACCGGCTCCGGCTACTGTTGCATGTTTCAGGAAATCACGGCGATTGCTTTTCATAGTAAGATAGTTTTCAGGTTAGTAAAAATAATAAAAACATTAAGGGCTAAAGCCCATTTCAATGGAGGTCAATAAACCACGGCCTTAAGGCCGCGGTTATTTATCTAATCCCTGGACGTCAACCATGTTCTATACGAGAGTCAATAAACCACGGCCTTAAGGCCGCGGTTATTTATCTAATCCCTGGACGTCAACCATGTTCAATACGAGAAATTAGCCAAAGTCAATAACCACGGCCTTAAGGCCGTGGTTATTGATAATAATATGTTTTTGGACTTTAGTCCTTAATGTTTTTGACATCTTGTTTGTAAAAATATTAAAATTCATTGCAAATTAATACTTATATTTCCTTTTGAAAAGCCAGACGCCAATGAAGAAATAAACAAGAGATATTCCCAGTATCCATAAGATCTCAAAAGAAACGTCTGAAAAGCCTGAATCATAATTCAGAATTTTGTTGAAAGCCCTGGTTGCTGTTGCTGTTGGCAAAATATCGTTCAGATAAACCTGGTTCCCGGCGAGGCTGAACAGATTGATTTTTGGCAAAGGCAGAAAGCAATCAGAAAAAAACATCAGAATAAAGAAAGGGAAACAGCCAAGAGTAAGCAATCCAAACATTGTTTTAATAAAGCATGAAGTTATAATGCTTATACTTATTACAGAAAAACATGCAAGGGCACCTGCCAGAAAAAGAAGTGGCAGTGAACCGGATGTGGTATATCCTACTGAAAATGCCGCAAGCAATGTAAGGAAAAGACATATCAATCCGATTATTATCTGATTAAGACTTAAGGCGGTCATAAATTCAGCAGATTTAAGTTTCGACAATGCAAGCCGTGTTATAGTGTCTTTTTCGACCTCCCTCACAATAGAGGCACCGGCAGTGAAAAGCATCATAATGATTGAAAGCACCAATAACGCCGGGACATAAAGATCAAATTCACTCAGGCTTTTACCTCTGCCCGCATATTCATATTCCACATTAAAGGGTATCTCTATCCCGGTTTTTTGGCTTATATAGCTGAATGCTGTGTAATCAATGAACGAGGCTGCGACCATGTATTTAAGATTTGCCTGGTCTCCATAGCTTTTAACAGGCAACAATAATCCTTTTCCACTGGTAATGAACATATTGAATGAATCGGAAAAGCCTTTCGGGATTGTCACGAACAGATCAGCATCCTTATTCCTGATCATATCCTTTGCTGTTGCCGGGTCAGAAATTAAAGTGATTTTCAGAACAGGCTTGCCGTCTTCCGTCTTAATCTTCTCCAATTCTCCTATCAATTCATTCGAAAAGGTACCCTTCTTATCATTATTGATAATTACCACATTATACGTAACTGATCCTGAATCGCCCATATACATGTACATCAGGTAGATAAAGAACGGGGCAAAGACAATGGCCAGGATGAGGATCTTCCAGTCCCTGATATTCTCCTTAAAAGTCTTAATAAAACAGGCCAGTGTCTTCATTCCCTTATGCTCCTTCCTGTCAGGTTAATGAATATGTCTTCCAGGCTTTTCTTTCGAAGTTGTAAACCGGTTACTTTAAGGTTTCTTCCATTAACAACCTTCAGGACACTATCAAGGGCAGATAATGGATCTTTACTATTAAACGATACTCTGTTACCCGATATTGACAGGGCTGATCTTAATTCAGGGGTCACGAAGGGCAGAAAATCTTTGCTCAGATCACAATCCACCTCAATTTCCACAAGATCTTCATTACCATTATTCCTTATTATTTCATCTGATGTGCCTGTTACCAGGAGTTTACCTTTATCGATGATACATATCCTGTCGGAGAGTTTTTCAGCTTCTTCCATATCATGGGTGGTAAGCACGATTGTTGTAGTTTTCTTTATTGATCTTATATAATCGCGCACAAGGACCCTGCTCTGCGGATCAAGACCTGCCTGAGGCTCATCGAGGAATACTATTTCAGGAGAATGTATGAGAGCAAGCGCTATATTCAATCTCCTCTGCATGCCTCCTGATAGTTTTTTGGCCAGGCGGTCTTTTATTCTGTACAACCCGAGTGACTCAAGAAGTATTTTACTCCTGGTTCTTACATCATCAGATGACATATTGTACATTTTACCCATATAAAGCACTTGCTCCAAACAGGTCAGGTTGTCCCAAACCACAATATGCTGTGGACAGATACCTATTAAGTTACGGCTATCCCTGCTGGCAATGGTCACACTCCCGCTGTCAGGCTTCAAAAGACCACTCATCATTTTTATGGTAGTTGTCTTTCCTGCTCCGTTTGGGCCTAAAAAACCAAATATCTCTCCGCGGCAGACCTCGAATGAGATATTATCAACGGCTAAAATATTGCCATATCTTTTAACGAGAGACTCGGCCTTTAATATTGGTTCCATTTATCCTTTGGCAATGTACCTTATGAGAGTACCAAATTTAGGTCTTTTTCCCTGTAATATTATGGTAGCCCGAAAAAGTCGTGCTCCGGCCCAGACACAAAGAATTGTAAACAGTACCACTCCGAAAAGGCCGACAACTGGCTGCCATAACGGAATCGTAACAGAGGTTGACTGCCTGAGAAGCATAAGCATGGGTGTCCAGAGTGGAAATAATGAGAACCCTATGGCTATTTTCCCCATCGGATTCATGATTACAGGCATCATAAGGAACAGGGGAATAAGGATAGGAAGCATAGCGGGAAATTGCATTGCCTGCGCATCCTTTGAATCGTTGCATGTTGCTCCCAGCGCTGCCATGATTGAACCTACCATAATGATATTCAAGAACATATAAACAAAAAACCAGGGAATAACATGATATGGGACAATTCCTGACAGATCCATCCGGTTAAGGGTTACCAGAGCACCGATAATATAAATTGCAGAAGTTGTAAGCGAAACACCAAGACTGCCTATTATCTTTCCCGCCATAAACTGCCATGGGGTAACAGAACCAAGAAGGACTTCCGCAATACGTTCACTCTTTTCTTCCATGACAGTTGTAAGAAGAGGAACAGCAGACATCATTAACATCATAAACATCAAAAGGAGAAGGATGTATGGAACAAATATAGTCTGCATTTCATTGCTTTTCCGGGCATCAATCACTGAACCTGTTCTAGTATCGACAGTTAAAAGACCCATTCCTTCAACATTGATCCAGTAAAACAGGTCTTTGACTTTCTCCTGATCCACTCCCAGCTCAAGAATTCTGATTTCCCTTATTTTGTTATTAATTACATTATTAAACCAGCCTCTGATATTATCAATTGCTGCATTCTCGGCGTAATAAACAATTCCCGAATTCGTATCATCTCCGGGGTGAATAACATTTGATCCTATTTCAATAAAAGCATGAAGTTCTTTTTTCCTTATCCGGTCGCTTAGAACCAACTTCTGCCGTTTGATTTCAGAGCTGTCCTGACTGATAAATTCGAAAAATATTGCCGGCAGGTACTTTTCACCTTTTTCATTGATCAATTCGTTCTTGTTCCTGTATTCCGCTGTACTTTTGAGGTATTCTTCAAAAAGACCAGACCTGTCCAGAACAGCAATCTTTTTATCATTTATATCCACTTTATCCTTCAGCAGGCTGAACACCAGTAATCCTCCTCCCATCATAAGTGGAAGCATCAGCAAAGCTACCAGAAATCCTTTTGTTCTGACTGCAGCACGATATTCCCGTTTTGCTATTACAAGTGCTTTATTCATGGCTTTCATTTTTTCCAGGTCGGGCAATACGGATAAAAATATCATTTAGGGAAGGGGAAGTAATTTCAAACCGGCTGACTCTTGTTCTTTTTAGCAGAGTTGCTAAAATAATCTGATTATCAGCACCATTGCTTACTTTTATCTCCTGTATCTTACCAAAATCATTTATTTTATCGATTCCGGGAATTCCCTCCAGTACACTTGCACCACCATCAGTCTGTAATCGAATTGTATCCTGTCCATAGTTCTTCTGGATAGATTCAAGAGTTCCGTCAAGGACTTTCCTCCCCTTATAGATCATGAAAATAAAATCGCACATTTTCTCAGCAACAGCCATATCATGAGTGCTGAAAAGAATAGTTGCGCCTTCACTTCTGAGATCAAGTATCACATCTTTGATTATTTCGGCATTCACAGGATCAAGACCGCTGAAAGGCTCATCGAGAATAATTATTGCGGGTCTGTTTATAATTGTTATGATGAATTGCACTTTCTGGGTCATGCCTTTGCTGAGAGTTTCCACCTTTTTCCCGGCCCATTTTGCAAGGTCAAATTTATCGAGCCAGTAATCGGCTTCCCTGGCCGGTTTTAAAACCTGCTTCAGTTCCCCGTAGAAGCTCACCAGCTCTTTTGTCTTCATTTTCCTGTATAATCCTCTCTCTTCCGGAAGATAACCTATCTCATCAAGATGACTCCCTATATGTTCTTTCCCAAAGATTCTGATTACACCATTATCCGGATATAGAATATTCATAATCATCCTTATAGTGGTAGTCTTTCCCGATCCGTTAGGTCCTATAAATCCATATATACTGCCTTTTGGGACCTGTAGGGAAAGATCATCAACAGCTACGTGATTTCCATAGCTTTTTGTGATGCGATCCAACTCTATTACGTTCATAAAAAAGATATTTTATGTCTGAACCCGTATTTCCCTTTATAAAAAAAGAGCTATTACAATATCAATAATTTCAGTTTTATTTACAAATCTAATTTTATATTTGCATTAATTACTATCAGCAAAACTACTCCATTACACACCGGAGATGATCTACGAGAACATTTCCCTTAAAAGATTCAATACTTTCGGTCTGAATATCAGGGCCGATCGTTTTGTCTCGTTCAAACACGAGGAAAATGCGGTTCATTTCTTTGAGAGAGAAAAGGGATCTCATCCGAACTGGCTGATAATGGGAGGTGGAAGTAATCTGCTCTTTATCGGAGATTATCACGGAACAATAATTCACCCTGAAATGGAAGGTATTTCGCTTGAAGGAAAGAAGGGGAATGATATTATTGTGTCAGCCGGGGCAGGTGTCATCTGGGACAAGCTGGTAGAATCGACAGTAAATAAGGGACTTGGAGGATTGGAGAACCTCTCACTCATTCCAGGACAAGTGGGTGCAGCTCCTGTTCAGAATATCGGCGCTTACGGAGCCGAAGTAAAAAATGTTATTGAAAAGGTCAGGGCTATATCCCTCGAAGACGGTTCTGTGACGGAGTTCATGAACGAGGAATGCAGGTTCGGATACAGAGATAGTATTTTTAAAGGTGAGTTCAAGGGCAAATATCTGATTACAAAGGTTTATTTTAAATTGTCAACAAAGCCTAAACTCTGCCTCGGATATGGATCTTTAAAAGAGGAGGTCAACAAGCTTGGTCCGATGTCCCTGGGGAATGTCAGGAAGATTGTCATAAACACAAGGCAAAACAAGCTTCCCGATCCTGGACAAATCTGCAATGCGGGCAGCTTCTTTAAGAATCCTGTTGTGAGGGATTCAGTTGCTGACGATCTCAGGGTAAAGTATCCCAAAATACCTGTTTTTAAAGACGTTTCAGGAGGTGTTAAACTCGCTGCGGGCTGGCTCATAGAACAATGCGGTTGGAAAGGAAAAAGAAACGGAGATGCCGGTGTTCACGATAAACAGGCCCTTGTCATTGTTAACCATGGCAATGCAACAGGAAGGGAGCTGTTTGAACTATCGGAACAGGTTAGAAAAACGGTGGCTGATAAATTTGGAATTTTCCTCGAACGGGAGGTTGAAATTATCGGTATTACCTGAATATCCTTCTCTTGTTCAATTCTCTTTGATACTGGTTTGCATATCTGTTGTGTTCTGAAAGTGTTCTGGAAAAGTTATGATATCCTGAGAAGTCAGGTTTTGCCGCAAAAAACAGGTAGTCATGCTTTTCAGCGTTCAAGACCGCATCAATAGCTTCAATTGAAGGGCATCTTATCGGACCGGGAGGCAGTCCGGCATGCTTATAAGTATTATAAGGAGAGTTGATCTCAAGGTGCTTATATAAGATCCTGTTGATTGTAAAATCATTAATAGCGAATTTAATTGTCGGATCAGCCTGAAGCGGAATTCCCCTCTTAAGCCTGTTTAAGTAGACTCCGGCAATAGTGGGCATTTCATCCCTTTTTATAGCTTCCTCATCGACAATTGATGCAAGAGTTGAAACCTCTGTCGGTATAAGATTAATCGCATCACTTTTCTGAATTCTCTCTCTATTCCAGAATTTATGATATTCCCTCAGCATCCTGTTATACAGCCTTTCTGCCCCTGTGTTCCAATAAAATTCATAAGTATCAGGGATGAAGAGAGATATGATGTCCTCAGGTTTAAACCCATCTCTGTTGTAGTTTTGGGGATCTGAAAAGTACATCATGATCTGCACTGAATCAGCTTCAATCTGACCTCCAAACCTTCCCGCCACATCATTCATTGTTCTGATATTACTGAATGTAATCTTAACCGGTGTTTGTCTGCCACCTCGCAGAATATTAATCAGCTCATTATAGCTCAGTGATTTATCAATAACATATTTACCAGGCTTCACCAGACGGGGATATTTTTTCTTTTGAGCTATCCAATCCAGTACCTTCTGGTTTTTTATTACCAGATTAACTTTAACTGAATCCATAACCTGCTTATATGATGCCTTCTCAGGAATATAAATAACAGATTTATCCCCCACAGGACTGACGGATATTCCAAAAAACAATCTGTACAGAACCAATGCAGCTATAAGCATTAATGCACCAAGAATTGTAAATGTTGATATGACTATCCTTTTCATGTTAAAGCTGATCCTGCAAATTTAAAATTACTGGAATAATTGCCAAAATCTTACTTTTTTATGATAATATTAAAGGTTGAACTTATTAGTTACGCAGAGTCAGACTAATTTCTTAAATATGATTAATTTATAATTTTACATATCGGAGATCAAATCGGAATATTAACTTAACCAATATGAAAATGTCAACTTCTGTTTTACTGATGCTTATAGCAATTGGCATTGTTACCGGGATAATGGCTGGTATGCTTGGAATCGGAGGTGCAATAATTATGATACCTGCACTTGTTTATATCATAGGTCTGGAACAACATATGGCTCAGGGAACCAGTCTTGCAGTTATGCTCCCTCCGGTTGGTATAATTGCAGCATATAATTATTATAAGGCCGGAGCTGTTAACATAAAATTTGCATTGATCCTGGCAGCTGCTTTTATTATAGGTTCATATTTTGGCTCAAAATTAGCGCTGAATATTCCACAGCCTGTCCTGAAGAAGATATTCGGGTTATTGTTGCTTCTGGTTGCTGCTAAAATGCTCATGTCAAAATAAAAAAGAGGTCATTTTTACGACCTCTTTTATTTATGAACTTTGTCCTTAAAACATTATTCCCACACTCAACAGAAATGCATTAGGTCTGTCATCGAGGGTGAATTTGTCACCTGTAACATTCTCAACCTGTGTCTGGTATTTCTGAAGACTTCCTTCATATCTCAGGTCAAGAGTGATCCTCTTGATTATATCCACACCCAGCCCTGCCTGGTAACCAAAAGTCAGGTTGTTATACATAACCTTAAAGTCAGGGTCGTCAATCAGATCCTTTGGAGAATTGATAAGCAGCCGGGCCGAGGGACCTGCATTTAAACGCACCGGTCCTAACCTGACGCCAAGCATGATCGGAAGATCGAGCTGGTTGAATTGCTGCTTTTTAATAATTTCCGAAGCAGGATCATCAGCATCTGCCACAGTATACTCATCTGTCCGGGATGCGAAAAGGAGCTCAGGCTGAATATAAAATCCCATCAGGCCTAACCTGACGAAAGCACCGCCATGAAACCCGTAATTGGCACCTTTGAGAGCATCTACGACATATTGTGTCTGACCTGATGTCAGGGTTTTAAGATCCTCCATCTTCAGGTTTGTCGTACTTAAACCCGCTTTAAGTCCGAATTTAATTTGCGAGAAAGCTGGAAGTACTATAAATACAGTTAATACGATCAAAAATAGTTTTTTCATCATTTTTTGGTTTTAGTTGTACATGTCAAATAGATCACAAGAACTTCACACAGACATTAATCTGATGTATAACGGACGAAACCATAAAAAAGTTTCAGCAATTTCTCTATTTTATTCGAGGCAAGAGGCAAATAACCTGAGATAATGCCTTCTATTTTGCGGCTAATTCCGAGAAAATCACCTTCTTCATCTGGTTAAACTCGTCGCTGTTGAACAATCTTGTAAGGAAAATAATTTTACCTGACCGGCCGATAATTACATTTCGTGTTACACCGGCTTCTTTAAGGGCAAAAAGACCAAAAATATCTGCTCCGGGATCCAGGGCCAGAGGGTACGTAACGCCAATGTCCTGTTTGAATTTCAGTACTTTTTCAACAGGTTCATCCCTGTCAATGCCAATTACAGCAAGACCCGATTCCTTTCCAGGTTTCCATACTTCCTTTTCAATAAATGGCATTTCCTGCCGGCAGACCGAACACCAGCTTGCCGTAAACTGAAGCATTACGACCCTGCCACGAAGTTCAGAGAGCTTATAAGATTTCCCACCTGCTTCGTTGATAACAAAGTCCGGCGCCATATCTCCGGTTTTAACAATGTAGTCATCCTTATAAATCTTCTTCTCCTGTGCATTTATACAAATTCCGGCCAGGCAGAGAGATAATAGTACGATTATGATACTCTTCATAATTTTTTTTGCAAATATAACAGAGATAATATATTCAGGAAATTGATTGTGATAATAATGATCCGGGGGTTTTATAGCCTTTATGTTCAAGGAGCCGGAGATAAAAATGTTAAATTAGGTTAAGCAAATGGCATTCCGGTAATTCTGAGGCAAATAATTAATTAATATTGAAAAATTTAAAACATATAAAAACGAAAAGTAAAAATTCATGAAGAAGTTATTATTTTCAGCCATTTTTCTCAGCGCAGTATGCCTCTTAAATTCAAACGCCCAGGAAACCCCGAAAGAAAAGGGGCTCCAGGCAATAACAATCGATGCCATCAAGGGGCAGCTTGAGTTTCTGTCATCAGACTGGATGGAAGGAAGGGCAACCGGTGAAAAAGGTGCCTACCTGGCTGCCGACTATATTGCCAGCATGTTCAGAGTCTTTGGTGCAGCCCCGGCCGGCGATGCTGCCAGCTTCGGAGGAAGAATGCCCAGAATGGCTCTGAGGGCAGGTCCGATTGGTCAGGGAGGTCCCTCCTTCACTCCTTCAAAGACATATTTTCAGAATTTCACTTTGATTGAGAGTCAGCCTGCTGCAGGATCGAACCTTTCGATAAAAAAAGCAGGTCAGGAATATACTTTTGATGAAGGAATCGATTTTTCAGTTTCAAGGGCAACGATGGACATTAAGTTCGATGCTCCCATGGTTTTTGTCGGATATGGACTTGTAGACAAAGCCAACGGAATTGATGACTTTGCAGGTGTTGATGTCAAAGGCAAAGTAATTGTAAGGCTGACCGGGTTTCCGGGATATGCCGACACGACCTCACCAATGTACAAAAAGCTCATTGGCGATAACATCAGGGCACAATTTGAAATGTCGAGAAAGAAATCCGAATCAGTAAATGATAAGGGGATACTTGGTATTATCGATCTGACAATAAACAATGATATTGGCAAGAGATGGGGTGTTTACAAGTTCGGCAACAATATGGCTCCGGCCGAGAGCGGTCCCAGAACAAACTGGTCCTCAATGAGGTTCGACGGAAAAGAGATCTCTTCCAATCCTGTTACCGTTACAATAACTGAAAGGGTCTCCAATCTGATAATTAAGGAGGGTGGCCTTGATATTGCCAGGTATGAAAAGGAAGCAGCAGCCGGAACTTTTAAATTCAAGCCGGTTACAATTCAGGGAATGAATGCAACATTTGCAGTAAATGTGAATTCCAGGAGAGTAAACGTCAGAAATGTTATTGCGGTCATCGAAGGAGAAAATCCAAATGAGTATGTTGCTGCTGGTGCCCATATGGATCATATGGGAATGGATAACGGCAAGATCTGGAACGGAGCAGATGATAATGCCTCGGGGACAGTGGCTGTAATGACCATAGCTAAAGCTTTTGCAGCAAGTGGTGTGAAACCCAAAAGAAGCATTATATTCTGTACATGGACAGGGGAGGAAAAAGGCCTTTATGGATCTGAATATTTTACTGTGTATCCTTCCGTTGGAAAAATATCAGACTATAAATTCTATCTGAATTTCGATATGATCGCCAGGGATGCAATGAATGATACTGCAAAGAATATGGCAGGCATAACATACACAAAAGCTTATCCCAGGCTTGAAGAGATAACCAAATCAAATGTAGAACAATATAAAATGAACCTCAAGCTTAATGTAAGAAGCCAGGAGGCCCCAAC
>Ga0113563_10002194_pt1 | contig 11637 bp, 8 predicted proteins | sample Mud3Dept3metaG_FD_80117 | JGI IMG/M metagenome (GOLD analysis project Ga0113563, IMG submission 80117) | Freshwater wetland microbial communities from Ohio, USA, analyzing the effect of biotic and abiotic controls - Mud 3 Core 4 Depth 3... | ecosystem: Environmental > Aquatic > Freshwater >...
GATGCGATTCAACTCAATAGCATTGTCGGCCATGGTTTTATTGAGTTCGGTGAGGTCCGCCATCATCTCGAAAACATGCTGTTTGGAGTCCATCACAAAAGTCATGTCGCTGGCCGCCAGTTTATTAATTGCGTGCTCCGCCGAAACCAGCGATTCGCTGACATTGCCCACCAGTTTGCGGATCTGTTTGCTGAACTTGTTGGTGTTTTCGGACAGATTGCGCACTTCGTCGGCAACTACGGCAAATCCGCGCCCGGCCTCGCCGGCGCGCGCCGCTTCGATCGCCGCATTCAAAGCGAGCAGATTGGTTTGCTTGGCGATACCCTCCACCTCGTTCAGGATGACCAGTATGCTGGAAACCTGCGTATTGATGGCATCCATTTTTTCCACCAGCTCCATCGCATGCTTGCTGTTCTCAACGGTGCTCTCGACAAATTCGTTCATCGCTTTCTCGGTATCATGAACGAAGTGCTCGAATTTTTGCTTCGCGCTAACACCTTGGCTATCCCCCTCACCCTCGGTGATAAACAGCGTCAGCGCTTGCTGCGCACGCACCTCTTCGGCCATCGCGGTAAAGGTTTCGACCAGCGTGGCAATGGCCTCGCTGAGAATGGTCTGGGTATTGCCCAATTCGGTATATGCGGAATTGATCTGGTTGGATACTTCCTTGCCAAATTGCACGTGGAAGGTGTTGCTTTCATGAATGAGCGGCGCATCACCCTGAGCCTGCAACTCGTCAAGCTGCTCCGGCGCAATGCCGTCGTTGGCGCGGCTGAGCAGGTAGCCCCAAGCTGGTACGGCAATCAGGAACAGCAACGCATCGGCCAGCGCAACACTCGCACTGGAAAAATACAGTGCGTGTCCACCCAGCAATGCGCCGCTAATCAATGCACCAATGATGGTAAAGCGAGAAGAATTTTTCATGGTTGGTAATCACCAATTTTTATTGTAGCCGTAGGATATGGTGAGGCACGAACCGCGTCAATCCTGAATGATGGGTTCTTCGCCACCGTATCCCGCCAATTTTTCTTCGTGCTCTTTGTACTCAATTGTGGTACGCGTTTTTGATATCTAACCGCGCAGCAGGTCGCGCTACGCTTTGGCCGCCGACAGGCTCATTCTACCTTGCGGTTACTACAAAACTATTTCGGCGAGTAGCACAATAAGCTGCTGTCGTTTTCTCCCGCCACCGCGATTCTTTCCAGCGCGGCAAGCACTTCCATGCTGTCTGCTTCCAGCTTGCCAACCAGCTCGATACCACGCAGGGGATCCCTGTTGCGGAATGCCGAAACTGCCTCCCTGCCATTTTGGTGAAATGCCTGATGCGGGTTTGCTACAGCGGTATAACCATCCAGCTTGGAAAAACAATCCTTGCCTTCGCCCTCAAAGTACCACTTGCCCAACCGGCACGCGGCATGCGACGCAAAACTGTCCGCAGTGCGCTCGGATATGCCCATGAACACTTTGTAAATCTCAAATTTATATAAAATATGGTCTATTTTTGCGACTTCGATAAAGCTGCGCAGCGCGGCTGCAGAAATCGTCCCCTCCATCTGATGCGACAATTCCAGCACTTGCTTCATATTGTCCATCACGCCGCCAACCTCGCGACCGAACACCTGCGACTTCGCTGCCCATTCTTCCATCTGCACTTTGGTAAGGTCGGTTTCGCCTTGGATAGCAACCACAATCGTCGAGATTTCGCTGGTCGCCTTCGCGGTGCGCTCGGCCAGTTTGCGCACCTCGTCCGCCACGACCGCAAAACCGCGCCCTTGCTCGCCGGCACGCGCTGCCTCAATCGCCGCGTTAAGCGCCAGCAGGTTGGTCTGGTCGGCAATTTCCTTAATCAGTTGCACAATGCTGCCGATCTGCGCCGCGCGCTCGGTCAGATTCTGCACGTTTTGCGAAGTTTGCAGCGTATCCCCGGACAGCGCATCCAGGCTTTGCGCGATCTTCAACACCGCTTCACGGTTGCTTTCCGAAATGCTGGCGGCTTCAATGGCATTTTGTTTCTCTTCGCGCAACGCCTGCGCCGCAGCAACCTGGGATTGTTGCAGCACGGTAAAAGAATCACCGAATCCCTGCATGTTGGCGAACAGCCGCGACGAAGTTTCATGTTCCGCCCGAAGCACATCAAGCTCGGCACGCACCGCATCCCGCTCTCTTTCCAAGGCGGCCAATTCGCCGCGCAATGCGGCAATCTCTTGTTCGGTTTGGATTAATCTGGCTTGCGCTGAATGGTGTTCACGCCGCAATTTTCCGCAAAACATATTTTTCTCCTGGGTAGTGGGAAGTGGGAAGTAGTGAGTGGGAAGTGGCTGGGGGAGGATTTTCCCACTTTCCACTTCCCACTACCTACTCACCATTTTTCACTCCCTATTTTTCTAATGTCCCCGCACGTCGCTGAGCAGTTCCTTGATATCGAGAATCAGCACGATGTCACCTTCGCTGGACATGGTCACACCGGCCACCCCTTTGGGGCGGAAGGTATCCAACGATTTGATCACCACATCGTCGTGACCGGCAAAGCCGTCCGCCGAGAGGATAAAGCTGTTGTTGCCAAATTGCATCAGCACGCCCACTTCCGGGACGACACCCTGTTCCCAGCCGATCAATTGCGCCAGTGGCAACACCGGCAGCACTTCGCCGCGCACCACCATGGTGGCCCTGCCTGATACTTGCTGCAACTGATCGGGCGTGATGGACAGAATTTCGCGCACCATCGACAGCGGCACGGCGAAAGATTGATCGCCGAGGCGCAGAATCAGCACCGGCAGAATCGCCAGCGTAAGCGGCAAGGAAATGGTAATTACCGTGCCTCTGTCCGGCTCGGACTGAATATTGATGACACCGTTAAGTTTCTGGATATTGGTTTTCACCACATCCATACCCACGCCGCGCCCCGACACGCTGGAAATTTCTTCCTTGGTCGAAAAACCCGGCAAAAGTATCAGTTCCAGGCATTGATTCTCATCCAGCGTGTTCGCCACCTCGTTGGTGATCAGCCCTTTTTCTACTGCCTTGTTGCGGATCACATCGGGGCGCATGCCGCGCCCGTCGTCCTTGATAGTAATCAGGATGTGATCGCCTTCCTGGCGCGCGCTCAACTCCACAATACTTTTTTCCGGCTTGCCTGCGGCGATACGTTTCTCGATTGTTTCCACGCCATGATCCACCGCATTGCGCACCAGATGCACCAGCGGATCGTTCAAATCCTCGATCATGGTTTTGTCCATCTCGGTTTCTTCGCCGACCAGCACCAGTTCCACATCCTTACCCAAGGATCGCGCCAGATCACGCGCCAGGCGCGGATATTTTTTAAATAAACGCCCGATCGGCTGCATCCGGGTTTTCATCACTGCATTCTGCAAATTTACCACCAGCATATCCAGTTGCGTGACGGACTGATCGAGTTCACTCAGGGTATTCTGGTCGTTGTGCCCCTGCAGGATGTCGGAGCGCAAATGGGTGAGCCGGTTCTTGGTCAAGCCGATTTCGCCGGAAAGGTTCAGCACCTGATCGAGGCGGTCGGTATCCACCCGAATAGTGGACTCTTTGGCTTCCTGCGGCGGCACATCACCGCCTCGGCGTCCGACAGTAGCACCAGGCACATCGGCGCTGCGGCGACCGAAAACCTCCTTGGTGGACTTTTCTTCCGAAATTGCCTCGGCAATTTTCTCCGGATCGCGTGTTGCACCCACCTTGGCGACGATATCCGTGCCGGTCAGCGCGGTATATAACGCATTCCAGTCCACATTATCAGGAGGCTTGGGCGAGTTGGACAAGGTTGTGGATGAGGGAGGGCTCACGCTTGGTATTTCCGGTTTCACCTCGGCAGTTGCTTTTATTTTCTGACCGCTCAGCGCACTCTTCAAATTTTCCAGAATTTCGGCGGGAGCTGCATCCGGTTGCTGGCTTTGCTGCAAAGCACTGAACATCCTGCGCACTTCGGCGGTGGCCGCAAAAATCACGTCCATCAGTTCCGCGCTCAGCGTCAACTCGCGGTTGCGCAGCTTATCGAATAAATTTTCGGTAAGATGGCACAGCGTGACCAACTCGGTCGCGTTGAGAAAACCAGCCCCGCCTTTGATAGTATGAAAACCGCGAAATATTTCGTTGAGCAGTTTGCTGTCATCCGGATATTTTTCCAGCTCCATCAGCTTGCTGTCCACGTCGGACAACATCTCCCCGGCTTCCGTCAAAAAGTCGCTCAACAACTCTTCCATGCCAGCAAAATCGTTCATTTTCTACTCCAGTCGTTTGAGCTTGCAGCCTGTAGCTCGTAGCTTGTAGCAAAACCGGGTTAGCTACAGGCTACAAGCTACGAGCTACAGGCTGTCCTAAAACCCTAAACTTTCCAGCAAGTCATCCACCTGATCCTGGTTAGCCACTATATCGGTGCGTCCCGCTGCATTGATGACCGGGCCATTTAACAGCCCTGTTTCATAATCTTTCTTGATATCGGCAGGCGCGTTCTCCAGCAACAGCGACACCAGTTGCTGCTCCATGGTTTTGGTGACTTCGATGATTTTTTTGATGACCTGTCCGGTCAGATCCTGAAAATCCTGAGCCATCATGATTTCCATCAGGTAGCCATTGGTTGCTTTGGTCTGTTTGGGCACCTCATACAGAAAGGCATGTGTTTGCATAACCAGATTCTTGAATTGTTCCACATCCAGTTTTTTATCAAACAGCATCTGCCATTGCCCGGCCAAACGGTGCGATTCGACTTCCACTTTTTCCAGGATTGGCTGCGCCGCATCGGTTGCGTTCAGCACTTTCTCTGCGGCTTGCTGCGTCAGGGTCGCCACATAAGTCAAACGGTCGCGCGCGTCGGGAATGGACGAAGCGGCCTTTTCGATTTCCTTGTTCAGACCCAGTTCACGCAACGTGTTGTGCAACGTTCGCGCCATATGGCCGATATGATTGATCACCTTGCCCGTTTCCGATACATCTTCAACATGAGCGACTTCGTCGGTATTCGCCGCAACGATGCTGTCGAACAACGATTCGAGATCGTCGGAATCCCCGCTTGCAGTATTGTCACTCATGGTCTTTGGCCCTCTGATCTCATAACATCACTCACTTGTTTAGATTTGGAAAGTTTGCGAAAATTTTCTTCAACTTCTCATCCAGGGTGGCGGCAGTAAACGGTTTCACCACGTAGCCGCTCGCCCCGGCTTTCGCAGCCTCAATGATGTTTTCCTTTTTCGCTTCCGCCGTCACCATCAGCACCGGCAGATGTTTGAGCTTGTCATCCGCGCGAATCGCCCGCAGCAGTTCAATCCCGGTCATGTTGGGCATATTCCAGTCGGAAACCACAAAATCAAACGTATCCGCGCGCAACTTGGCCAACGCATCCACCCCGTCTTCCGCTTCCTGCACGTTGGTAAATCCCAGCTCCTTAAGCAGATTGCGCACGATGCGCCGCATCGTCGAGAAATCATCCACCACCAAAAATCTTGTATTTTCTATACCCATTACTTTCTCCTAAATCTGAAGAGTGGGAAGTTGGTTTCCCACTTCCTACTGAGGCACGAAGTACCGCACCACTCACCACTCCCCAGTTACCACTCCCTGCACACCATCAAGTCAACAGCGGTCTCAATGTTGTCGATAAAATCATCGAATCAAACTTCGGCACATAATAATCCACCCCGACTCGCCGCCCCATCGCGCGGTTGGCATCGGAGGACAGCGACGAGTGCATCACCACCGGTATACCGTCGAAACGGCGATCCGTCTTGATATTTTGCGTCAACACGTAGCCATCCATCTCCGGCATTTCCGCATCGGTCAAAATCACCTGTATCTGGTCACGCAAGTTCGCGCCGGAATTTTGTGCCGTATCTGCCATGGCCTTAAGCCTGTCCCATGCCTCTTGCCCATTATTCGACTGAATGTGTTTGACACCCATCTTGTCCAGCACCTCGGCAATTTTTCTGCGCGCCACCATCGAATCGTCGACAAAAAATATGCACAGATTTTCTGCCGAGTCCACACGCTCCACATCACCAACCACTGCATCGCCGAAGGCATTGGCCAGAATCTGTTCAACATCCAGAATTGACACCAGCGAGCCATCCTGCAGTTCGGTGATCGCGGTGATCAGCGACCCCTGATCGGAGAGCATCCCCTCGGTGGCGCGCACCTTGTCCCAATCCACACGGATGATGCGATCCACTCCTTTCACCAGAAAACCGAGGATGTGGGTGTTGTATTCCGCCACCATCATGGTCTGGTGTCTCTCGGTTGTGTTGATCCCCATAAAATTTGCCAGATTCAGCACCGGCATCACATGTCCGCGCAACGACACAATGCCATCAACTCCGTGCGGCATATTGGGCGTGCGAGTGATTTTTTTTGCCTGGCTGATTTCCTTGACCTTGAACACATTGATGCCAAATTTTTCATCGCTGCCCAAATTGAACAGCAGAATCTCCATTTTATTGGTGCCGGCCAAATTGGTGCGCGCATCGACATGATCCAGCATGCTGTTCTGGTCACTGCTCGACATATCTTCCGTGTAAGTCATTTCTTTCTCCTATGCTTGTAGCTGGTGGCTGGTAGCTGGTAGCAAACCGTTTCTGCTACAGGCTACCAGCCACCAGCTACGAGCTATTTTTCAAGCCAACAACCGCGCCAATGTTTGTGCCAATTTTTGCGCCTCAAATTTCGGCACGTACTCATCCACCCCGACGGCCTTGCCCATCTGTTCATTGGAGGTGCTGCTCAATGACGAATGCATCAACACCGGTATTCCCGCAAACCGTTTGTCCGATTTGATCTTGCGCGTCAGCATATAGCCGTCCATTTCCGGCATTTCCACGTCGGTCAGGATCACATTTACCAGACTCTTGAGCGGCGTATTCGACGTATCGGCATAATCCGCCAACCTCGACAATTCAAGCCATGCCTGGCGACCGTTGATTGCTGAAATATGCTTTATTTGCATGGCTTCCAGCGTCTTGGTTATCTGGTTGCGCGCAACCGAAGAGTCGTCGGCGAAGAACACGGTACGATCCTTGCCCAGAGGCTGCACGCTCTTGAATATTGACTCATCACTATCAAAATGGCCGGTTTCGGAAAGGACTTTTTCCACATCCAGCATCATCACCAGACGGCCATCCTTCAGCTCGGTAATGGCCGTAACCAGCCCGCCCATTTCCGCCACTAGCATCTGCGGAGGCACACGCATCGCCGACCAGTCCAGGCGCAGGATGTTATCCACCGCCTTGACCAGAAAGCCCTGCGTATGCCCGTTGTACTCGGTGACGATCATGATTTCCGGCTTAAGGTCGGTTTCGATGCCAATGTATTTGGCCAAGTCGATCACCGGAACCAGCACCCCGCGCAAACTCACCATACCCTCGACCGCCTTGGGCATTTCCGGAGCGCGTGTAATAGCGGGAATACGCATCACCTCGCGCACTTTGAACACGTTAATACCGAAGGTTTCCTCGCGTCCGGTGCGATTATCCTTACCCAAGGAAAACATCAGAATTTCCAGCTTGTTGGTTCCGGCCAGCTTGGTTCTGGCATCGATGCTTTTTAACAATTCCGACATTTTTTTCTCCTAAATCTGTGAGCGCGGATAGTGGGGGAGTGGATAAACCCACCTCCTACTTTCCACCAGCTACTTTCCGCCTTACCTCATCGCACATTTGGTCAACGGATATCCGGCTTTCCTCAATTCGTCGGCCGATTTGGCCAATTCATCCGATGCCGCCTTGGCATCTTTAGCGGATTGCGTGTTGTTGTCAACCAATACGGTGATGCGCTCCAAGCTACTCGCCACACTCTCGCCCGCTACAGATTGCTCGCTCGATGCGTTAGCTATATGACCAACGTGCTCGGCTACATTGGTCGTTGCCTTCATGATTTCTTTCAGACCTTCGCCGTTCTTGCGGATCAAGTCAATCCCGTTTTCAACCTCGGTAACCGCCCAATGCATCGACTTTACGGCGGCATCCGAGATTGAGTTAATCTCGCTGATAGTGCTGGCAATATCCTTGGTGCTGGCCGCGGTGCGCTCCGCCAGCTTGCGCACTTCATCCGCTACCACAGCAAAACCTCGCCCCTGCTCACCGGCCCGCGCCGCTTCAATCGCCGCATTCAACGCCAGCAGGTTGGTTTGCTCGGCGATCTCCTTGATGGTATTCGCGATTGTACCGATTTTATGGATGGAAACACCCAGGTCGGAAATTGTTTGACTGGAATCCTGCACGGTTTGCGCCACCTTGCCGGTCGCAACAATACTGAGTTCCATGTTGAGGTTGTTTGCATCGACGGTTTTCTGCATCGCCCGCGCATCGTTGAGAGAATTCGATGCCATGTGCGCCACCTCCACCACCGATTGGCTGAATTCTTCCATCGTACTGGCGATCTGCTGGATGTGCCCCTGCTCATTGACCGCATTGTCCGCTATGCCCGATACCCGCGCATCCATGTCCTTGATGCGCTTCTGCATCTGCCCGACCGGCGTAACAATCTCGTCCACCATGGTGCGCAAATAGCATTGCATGGTTTGTATCTCGCACAGCAGTTTTCCCATCTCGTCCTGAATGGAAATATCCAACTCGGTATCGAGGTTACCCTCCATGATGTTGCGGAATTCCTTGTTTACAGCATTCATTGGGCGACGGATAAATTTATCCACGCAGTAGCCGATGAAAAACAGCAGGAATATTTGCAACGCGATCTGCCCGATCAGCATCCGCATTTCCATTTTGTTGATTCTCGTAAAATCCGCCTTGAGATCGACCACCACATCCGACGCACCGAGCACCGTATCAGCCGGAACCGTATGGCAAGTGGTGCAATCGGTGCCATGAAAATCCTTGCTGGCCAGATAAGGCGTGGTGACGCGCATGATCGGATCGCCATGCTCATCCTTGGCAAAGGTGATGCGCTGTTTCCCGCTTGCAATTACCTGGCGTTGCACCTCGTCTTTTATCTGTTCGTCCGGCAGCCCGGCACCATATTGCTCCACCACCTGCTGCACGCGCACCATCTGCGCCGACTTGACGCTACCTGATGCCATCGCCTTCTTGAGCAACAAGGTGCGGTTATTCGCTTCGCCGATCTGCCCGGTCACCATCAGTATGTTGGAGCTATCGATAATTTGATTGGCAACGAGGCTACCATTTTCACCGGCCATTTCCAGCGCATCGTCCTTGAGCGAGCTGGTCATGTAGAGTTGCGCAATAGTGAGAATAACCAGCAACGGAATTTGTATCGCCGCTTGCAGCTTGCCCTTCATCGACCAGTTTTTGATTTTGAGCCGTTCGTATTTCGATACGATTTGATCGCCGGACTGGTTCAACTCCCGATACAACGCTTCCGCTCCGGCAATTTGCTCGCGAGTCGGCGGTTTGCGCACCGACACATAGCCGATGATCTGACCGCCTTCGATGATCGGCGCGACAGTGGCTCTCACCCAATAGTGATCGCCATTTTTGCAGCGGTTCTTGACCACGCCGCGCCACGGGCGCTCTGCTTTCAGCGTATCCCATAGCCATTTGAATGCCTGCGGCGGCATATCGGGATGACGCACAATGTTGTGGTTTACGCCAATCAGCTCTGCGCGCGTATATCCGGAAATCGCCACAAACGCGTCGTTCGCGTAGGTGGTGATACCCTTGGTGTCGGTTTTTGAAACCAGCACCGTACCAGCCGGAAATGGCACTTCCTTTTGCGATACGTAAGCATTTTTGTTTTGCATGATTGTCCTTTACTAATCCAACAGTTGCATGGCACGCCAATCTTGCAGGCGCACAGCACGCCGCGCACCCGCACTTTGAACGGCCCCCGACATCAAACCTTGAATCTGCTCACCATATGCTGCAACTCTTTGGCAACATGCTCAAGGCATACAATATTCTGGTTATTCAGTTCAAGCGCAGCATGGCTTTCTTCCGACATCTGCGCGATCCGCTCCACATTACGCGCAATATCCGCGCTGGCAACGCTCTGCTCGACCACCGAGGCGGCGATGTCGCTCACGCCCTGACTGGATTGAGATACCGCCTCACCCGCTTCGGTCAATACTTTCGAAACACGCTCGACCTGATCCTGCGTCGACTGCAGGGAGCGCAAGCCCTCCTGTACCGTTTCCTCGACATGAGTGGATCGCTGGTTCAGCGAATTGGTCACGCGGTCGATCTCGTTAGCCGACTGCGCGGATTTTTCCGCCAGCTTGCGCACTTCATCCGCCACTACCGCAAAACCTCGCCCCTGTTCGCCTGCACGCGCCGCCTCAATCGCCGCATTCAGTGCGAGCAAGTTGGTCTGGTCGGCAATCTCCTTCACTTGCTGGGTCATACCGGCAATAGCGCGAGTGCTGTCAACAAACTCTTTAACCGACCCGGCTATCTGATTGACCGTCTCTTGCACGCGACCGATCTCAACGACCATTTCCGTCATGCTCACATTACCTTGCCGGGTTTGTTGCAGACCAGCCTCGGACAGTTTGCGCACATTTTCGGTATTATCGGCCACCGACTTGATACTCACGGTAATCTGCTCCACTGCCGCAGCCGTGGAAGCGGCTGCCTCGCTTTGCATCCGCGAGCCTTGCGCTATTTGCAACGAAGTTGAAGACAGGTGCGCAGCCGTGCCGGATAACGAATCGGTATCGGCAAGCACCATTTTGATGATATTGGCAAAACCATCGATCAGACCGTTAAAAACCGTGGCAGCCTGACCGATCTCATCCTGCCCGTACACCTTGGCGCGCGAACTCAAATCGCCATCCGCCGACATCTTCACCATCACGTTGCGCAACTCGCTCACCGAACGGTTGATACCACTAACAATGGAAAAGCCCAACGCTCCGCCCAATACCGCACCGAACAGAATCAGCGCGATAGCCACCATGCGCATGTTACCGAACAACACCCCGGAATCCTCATAGGCTTTTTGGGCATCACCCTTTTGCATATCGATCAGCGCCTTCAGCGATTCGTCCAGCGGGGCAATCAAGGGAGCAATACGCTCCGCCTGTATCCGTTTGACCTCTGCGACATCACCGGCTTGCATCGCGACCAAAATCGGCTTGATACCCTCCTCAACGTAGCGCCCCCGCACCTCGACAAATCTCGAAGTCAGTTTTTTGTCTTCCTCATCAACCACATGCTCGCCCAGAATGGCCGCCGTGAACTCACCCCACTGCTTGTCGATGACCGACCTGTTTGCCGCAATTTCCTGAGCGTATTTTGCCATGTCGTCGGGGTGGTTAATCGCATTGGAGATGGCAAGCCGACTACCCATATTGGCGATATAAATAGCATTCAGTTGCGTGAGAGGCAGCACTCGATCTTCGTAGACCGACTTGATCGAGCCGTTCAGCTTTCCGGAGGCATACAACCCCACCCCGCCAACCGTTACCAACCCCGCCAGCAGCAAAGCCAGCATAATCCATAACCTGACGCTGATTTTCGTATCGTTTAACATTCCCACCTTATGTATAAAATGTATTTTGCTCCAGGTATCCATTAGCTATCCCGGATATCCAATTGCTCCGCCCAGCCGCACCTACTCACCTTAACTCGCACTTTAACGACAACAGGCCAATTTTCTTTAGCTGAACAACCAAAGAAACCCCTGCCAATTCGCGGGATTGAGTGTCTTTTCTGC
>Ga0113563_10002195_pt1 | contig 11636 bp, 8 predicted proteins | sample Mud3Dept3metaG_FD_80117 | JGI IMG/M metagenome (GOLD analysis project Ga0113563, IMG submission 80117) | Freshwater wetland microbial communities from Ohio, USA, analyzing the effect of biotic and abiotic controls - Mud 3 Core 4 Depth 3... | ecosystem: Environmental > Aquatic > Freshwater >...
CGTCTGGACCTACGATATCTATCGCCCGCTGCTGAAGCGCAGGCAGCCGCGCGATGAGCACCTGGTAAAGGTCGGCCGGTGGTGCACCATCCTTGGCGTGCTCGTCAGCATCGGCACGGCCTACCTGGTGATGCAGTTCAAGAGCATTATGGATTACGTGCAGGCGTTGTTCAGTTTCTTCATCGCCCCTCTCTTCGGTACCGTCCTCCTCGGTATGTTGTTCAGGAGAATCACACCGGCGGGCGGGTTCTGGGGGCTGCTCGCCGGTACCGTCTCTTCGATCGGCATGTGGGCCTGGGTCAAGGTGGACAAGGGAGCGCTCGCCTACATCGCACTTTCGAGCAACGCCAAGGACATGGCCGAAAACATGTATCGAGGCCTCTGGTCCTGGGTTGTCTGCGTCGTCGTCACGGTTGTCGTCAGTCTGCTCACCCGGCCAAAGCCGGACAAGGAGCTCGCGGGCCTGGTTTACGGACTCACTGAGGTCCCGTCGGAAGGCCACCTGCCGCTTTGGAAGAGGCCTATATTCTGGGCCGCGGTTGTCGCTACGGTCTTCTTCATCCTCAATATCATTTTCTGGTGAAATCGATGTCTGACAGAACCCATTTCATCTCGATCTGGTTCTTCATTGGAGCGATGCTGCTGACGTACGGGGTCCTCATCTTCGGCGCCGGGATCTACGAACTGTACTCGCCGCCTGCACAACCCGTGGTGCTGGCAAAGCTGCACGCCGGGATCTGGTGGGGTGCATTACTGTCTCTTCTCGGCGCTCTCTACATCCATCGCTTCCGCCCGAAGCACGGTCCGTCGATCAAGCCGGATCGCCGCTGACCAAGCACTTCGGTTTCGAAGGCTCCGGTCTGACAGGCCGGGCCTCTCATTCAGGAGGATCCACATGACTCCCAGGCACCTGCCGCTGATCGGACTGATGCTCTTCCCCGCGCTTGCCCTGGCCCAACCGCCGAAAATGGACACCATTCTTTACGGGGCCTCCTACTACCACGAATACATGCCCTACGAGCGGCTCGAGCAGGATGTCCAGCTCATGCAGAAGGCCGGACTCTCGGTCGTGCGCCTGGGGGAATCGACGTGGAGCAGCTGGGAGCCGCGCGACGGCGAATTCTCTTTCGACTGGATGCAGCGCATCCTGGACCGCCTCCACCAGGGCGGGATCAAGGTGATCCTCGGGACGCCGACCTATTCCATTCCACCCTGGCTCTACAAGAAGCACCCTGAGATCCTCGTAACGCGCCTGGGCGGGGTCAAGAGTTACTACGGCATCAGGCAGAACATGGATATCACAAACCCGGCCTACCTGTTTTATGCCGAACGGATCATTCGGAAGGTTGTCTCCCACTTCAAGGACCACCCCGCCGTGATCGGCTTCCAGGTCGACAACGAAACCAGTTCCTACGAAACCGCCGGGGAGAGCGTTCAGACCGCGTTCGTCGAGTACCTCAAGAACAAGTTCCAGACACCCCAGGCTCTGAACAGGATCTGGGGATTCGTGTATTGGGGTCAGCTCATCAACGACTGGTACGACCTGCCGCCACGCGACGGCATTCTTAATCCCGGTTACAAGATCGAATGGGAACGGTTCCAACGAAAGATCACCACGGATTTCCTCGCGTGGCAGGCGCGCATCGTCGGGGAATACAAGAGACCCGATCAGTTCATCACCCACAACTTCGTGGGCGGCGTCCGCACCAACATCGACGAGTATGAAATCGCGAAGCGCCTCGATATCGCAGCTGTGAATCCGTACTTCGACACGCAGGAAGACCTGAACGGAGAGGCGAACGCGCTTTCGGGCGACATGTGCCGCTCGCTCAAGCAGGCCAACTACCTCGTGACAGAGACCAATGCCCAGACCATCGGCTGGGACTCCAAGACACAGCGGCCGCCGTTCGACGGTCAGCTCCGCCTGAGCGCGTACGCCAACCTCGCGCGCGGCGCCAACATGGTGGCTTACTGGCACTGGCACTCTCTCCATTACGGACAGGAGACCTACTGGAAGGGAGTCCTTTCGCACGACCTCGAGCCTAACCGTGCTTACGGCGAGGTCACCAGGATCGCCCAGGAGTTCAAGCGAATCGGCCCGCAGCTGGTGAACCTCAAGAAGAATAACAAGGTGGCGATTCTGTTCAGTGCCGAATCGTACGACGGCATCCGCTTCATGCCCTTCGACGACAAAGTGGATTACATGACAGTCCTGCATCAGCTGTATCGAACGCTCTATCGCCTCAATGCAGGCGTCGATTTCGTGTTCCCGGCCAGCCCGGATTTCGACGGCTACGACGTCCTGATCGTACCTGCGCTCTACGTCGCAAGCGACGCCCTGCTCGAGCGGATCGCGGCTTTCGCGGAGCGGGGCGGCCACGTGCTTCTTACCTTCAAGAGCGGCTTCTGCAACGAGTACTCGACCGTCCGCTGGGAGCGGGCGCCGGGGCCGCTGCGCAAGGCATGCGGCTTCTCTTACCAGGAATTCTCGAACCTGAAGCATCCGCTGCCGCTTAAGAGCGACCCCTATCAAGTCGGGGAGGCAAACACGGCTTCGGTCTGGGCTGAGTTCCTGGTACCCGATACGGCAGAAGGGCTGGCCTGGTACGACCACGCCTTTTTCGGCAAGTACCCCGCGATAACGCGGAACAAGTTCGGAAAGGGCACGGTCACGTACGAAGGGACCATGCTTTCGGATCAGATCCAGGAAAAGATCGTGCGGGAGATTCTCCGCGCCGCGGGCCTTGAGGGGCCTGATCAGCAACTGCCGTCGCCGATCCGTACGCAGCAGGGGGTCAATGCCCAGGGCAAGACGCTGCGCTACTGGATGAACTTTTCCGGAAGCCCGCAGACCTTCAACTACCCGTATGCAGGCGGGACCGACATTCTCTCGGGTAAACCGGTGGCGAAGGCCCAGTCGCTCACGCTTCCACCCTGGGACCTGATTATCGTAAAAGAGGACTGACGCTCCTTCTCCCCGCGATGTAAACTTCCACGGGCGCTGCTCTGCGGGCTGCCGCCTGCATATTCGCGCCGGCAGATGGTGCACATGCGAAACCTGTCGTTTGATTTCACGCCCGGCCAGAACCGGTTTATGGTGCTGGACGTCGAGACCCAGTACCTGAGCGAGGAAGTGCCCGGGGGGTGGAATGCCGTAGACAAGCTCAAGGTAGCTCTCGTCGTCACCTGGGATGAGGCTGCCGGCATGCGCGTCTGGTACGAGGCCGACGTGCCCGGGCTCCTTGACGAGACTCGTAACTTCAGCCCGATTGTGACGTTCAACGGGGAACGCTTTGATTTCCAGGTCCTGAGCGCGTATGGAGATGTCTCGCATCTCCGCGGCGAAAGAAGCAGGGATCTCATGGTGCATCTCAGGGACAAGCTCGGCTTCCGGGTTAAGCTGGACTCGCTCGCCGCCTCAACCCTTGGCAGGGGCAAGAGCGGCTCAGGCATCCAGAGCGTGGAGTGGTGGCGCTCGGGAGATCCTGCTCTGCGGCAGAAGGTCGCGGACTACTGCAGGATGGACGTCGAGCTCACGCGGGATATCTACCTGTTCGGCAAAGAAAAAGGCTATGTGCTCCTCGACGATATAAAGACCGGGGCGACGCGCCGTATCAACGTGTCCTGGTGATCCGGAAGCCTGCATGCCTCCTGTTCGTTTCATTCACACTTCCGACGTCCACCTGGACACCAGCCTCGCCGGCGCCGGCTTCCCCTCCCGTCTCGGCGACCGCAAACGCGAAGCCATTCGCGCGACTCTCCGCCGGATCCTCGATGACGCCCGCGGCAAGGCGGTCGACTTCGTCCTGATCGCGGGGGACCTCTTCGAGCACGATCGCGTCACGCCGGATTCGGTCGAATTTCTCAAGCAGCAATTCGCCGACTGCTCGCCGGCAATGATCTTCATCGCCCCGGGAAATCACGATCCCTGCCTGCGCGGCTCTCCGTACTGCGAGGAGAGCTGGCCGGCCAACGTCCACATATTCCGCGACGAGCAGTTCAGGTCGGTCGACCTGCCCCAACTGGGCGCCAGAATCACAGGGTTTGGCTACAATCGTGCGCGGCTGCAGGCCCCCCGGTTCCGTGACCTGCCCGTCCTTGCCAACGATCTGATCAACGTCGTTGTCGCACACGGGTCGGACACGAACCGCATCCCCGGCGGCAAGGCGGTGCACGCACCCCTGACGATCGACGAGATCGCAGGCAAGAACGTCCGCTACTGCGCCCTGGGCCACTACCATCAGCAGGGACGGGTGTCGAATCCTATTGACGCAACCCAGGTCTGGTACAGCGGGATTCCCGAAGGGCGAGGTTGGGACGAGGAGGGTGCATGTGCCTATCTCCTGGTCGAGATCGATCAGGAGGTCCGTGTGGAAAGCAAGACGTGCAACCAGTTTCCACTGAGGACCCTGGAAGTAGACTGCGACGGGTTTTCGAGCCGCGAACAGGTCATTGACGCCATCCTGGCCGGCCGTGAATCGTTGTTCGACTCGACAACCATCCTGAGGGTGAGGTTACGGGGAGAGCCGGATCCCAGGCTCGATTTGTCACTCTCAGAAATGGAAGAGAGGCTCGCCGGCGCCGCGCTGCACATTCAATGGGACGATCGGACAGAACCAGCCCTCGATTTCGACCTGCTCGCATGCGAGGGCACTCTGGCCGGCCAGTTTGTGCGCGATCTGAACCAACGCATCGCGAGCGCGGCAGAATCTGAACGTCCCGCACTGGTGCGCGCGCGCCTGTACGGAGTCCAGGCTCTATTGGGACGCGAGGTGCGGCTCAAGTGAAGCTCCTGCGCTGCTACATCCACGGCTTCGGCAGGCTCTCCGCCCTGTCGTTTTCCTTTGATCCAGGGTTGAATCTCCTTTTTGCCCCCAACGAGGGGGGAAAGTCCACACTGCAACATTTCCTGATCGGCGCGCTCTACGGACAGTTGCGTCCCGACGCGAAGGTGCGCCGGTTGGATTCCTGGGTGGAGAAGTACCGGCCCTGGTCGGGATCCGACTACGGAGGGATCCTCTGGTGCAGCCTGGCGGCGGGCCGTGCGTTGGAAATCCGGCGGACCTTCGGCAAGGAGGACTTCCGCGTGGAGATCCGGACTGCCGCCGGCGAGGATATCACCGACCAGTACGATCGCCTGAAGAACGGTGAAGTTCTCTTCGCGGCCTCGCATCTCGGCCTGCAAAAAGACCTCTTCGAATCCCTGGCCGTCATTCGGGAAAGCAGGACTGCCGAGCTGGAAGGCCGTGAAACGATACGGGACCGGATTTCGAATCTTGCGCTTTCCGGCAGAGAGGATCTTTCCGTTCAGCGCAGCCTGCGGCGCCTCGAGCAGGCCCTTGAATCCATGGGGTCCGAGCGTGCGCCGACCAAGCCGTTCAGGCGCGCGCTGGACAGGCTCGAGGGATTGCAGGCCGAGCGGCGCGCCCTCGACGCGCGCCGCGGCGAGTTCGAGAGCGGGCTCGGGGAACGGGCGAGATTGTCCGACGATCTCGTCCGCCTGGAGCGGGAGCTGTCCCGGGCCAGGCATGTGACTGCCGGTGCGAGGTTGAGGGATGCGGCACAGAAGATCGCAACCCTGCGGGAGATCCAGGAGGAGACTGATTCGATCCGTCGGCAGATCGTCGAGTCGGGCGCCGATGCCGAGTTCCCGGCCCATCGTCTCGAGGAACTCAACGCCCTCCACGGCGCCAGGGAGAGCATCGAGCTGCGTCTGAACGAGATCCGCGAGGAGACGGATCACGTGCTTTCCCGCGCGCGCCAGCTCGAAGAAGAGATGAGGCCCCTGGCAGATTACGGCGCACTCTACTCGAACGGCGAGGCCGAGAGGATTTCCGAGTGGTTTCACCGGTACCTGGCCCTGTCCCTGCAAAGGGACGATGCACAGAGATCCCTCCAGTCGCTCCAGACGGAGATCCACTCCCTCCAGGGATTCCTCGATACCAAGCCTTCGCTCAGGGATTCGACGGTGGATTGGGAGCGCCGGGCAAGAGAGACAGCCGAGGCTGAGCTGGCGGCCTCGGAGAAGAATGCCGAACTGGCCGGAAGGGTTTCCCTGGAAGAGGCGAAACAGTCGCTGGCCGCCCGCAGGGCCCGAATCACGATGGTACTGGGGACGGTGTCGGCGATCGCCGCTGTACTGCCCGTCTGGGCACGCTGGATACCGGGGTTCCCGGAGATGCCGCGCGACGTGGCGTCTCTTCTCGGAACACTCTTCGGTGTTTCCGCCCTGGTATTGTTCTTTGTCGATTGGAGGTCGGCAGCGCTGGTACGGGCGCTGGCGCGTAGCATCCGCAACCTGGAGGCCGAGCAGGAGAGTCTGCGCGAGAGCACCAGGGAGGCTTCTGTCCCGCTCCGCAAGGCCATGGCGGATGCCGGATTTGCGACCCTCGACGAATTCCTGTCCGCCGCAAGGGAGTTCGGACAGACCCGGCTCAGGCTCGAGCACCTGTGCAGGCAACAGCAGGACGTAGCCGCTCATTATGAAAGGCTTTGCATCGAGGCCGATGAGCCCTATTCCAGCCTCAGGCTCAGCCTGTCCCGGGTTGGCCTCACGTTCTCCCCGGCAAATCTGAGCGGCGTGGTGGACTCCGCCCGCACCAACCTGCGCCGCTACAGGGACCTGGAACTCCGGCACCGGGGCAATATCGATCGGGCGGCAGCGCTTCGAGCCGACCAGGAAGAGCTGACGACCAAGCTCGGCGGCAAGAGTGCGGGCATCGCCGCAATCCTCGCTGAGGCGAAAGTCGATTCCCTGGAAACCTTCCGCGCAGCGTGCACAGCGAGCCAGCGCCTGCTCAAGTTGCGGGATCGAGAGGTTTCCCTGCAGCGCGAGATGCAGCGCGTCTGCGAGGGCCTGACGCTCGAGGAATGGAAGGAACGTTACAGGCAGCTCGCGGCGGCACCGGAGCTTGCCGGGACGCCCGGCTCTGCACCTGGTAACGCAACCGGCCAGGCATCCCTGCTCCCCTATTTGCCAGGCGTCGACGAGGCGGAACGCGACGAAAGGAAGATCGCATCGAGCCTCGCCGCTGCCCGCGAGGAGTGGGCCCGTCTGTCGGAGCGCCTGCGGCACGCGTTCTCGGGCACGCGAACGGTTTCGGAAATCGAGGAGGATACAGGCCTGGTCGAGGCCGAACTGGAGAATATCCGCACCAACCGACGGGCGCTCGAGATCGCAAGCGACGCGATCGAATCGCAATCCCGCCTGCGGCAGGAGGGGTTGGCACCGCAACTGAACCGGGCAGTGGAGAGCCGGTTCCTGCCTCTCAGCCGGGACCGTTACAGCGAGGTGAGGGTTGATCCCGACTTCAACATCCTGGCGAGAGAAAGAATCACAAACGAATTGAGGCAGCTCGAAAGCCTCAGCCGCGGCACCCAGGACCAGCTTTACCTGGCTCTCCGCTTCGGCGTTTTGGACCTGATCTCGAGCACCGACGAACCCTGCCCCTGCCTGCTGGACGAACCGTTCGCCGCCTACGACCGGGAACGGATCGCGGAGGCATTCCGAATCCTCTCTGAAGAAGCGGCCCGCCGGCAGTTACTTCTCTTCACTTGCCGCGAAGACGTGCGGGATCTTGCCGCCGGCTGCGGAGCAAACGTCATCGAGCTGGCTCCGACCGATGGCGCTCAATAGCCACGTGGTGCCCAGCGCACTCCCCAGCGCTCTCTCAGGATTCCATGAAGCGGGCTTACAGCCCTTGGTTCCTCATGTTGCGTGGAAACCCGGGGCTTCGCCCCGGGCTGGTATGAGGGCGCGCTTTCAGCGCTCGTTGTGCTGATCTGAATGCCGGTTCAAGGGCCGAAGGCCCGATTCATACCAGCCTGGCGCAACGCGCCAGGTATGGCGACCTCAATTCTCAGCGAGGGCTGAAAGCCCGTCTCATAGTCGGCTTGGAGACAGTCTCTGCGGCGCGGATCCAGATCGCCTACCCGCGGAAGATGTTGCGGGCAATGAACAGGACGTTTGCCGGGCGTTCGGCCAGGCGGCGCATCAGGTAGGGATACCAGCGACTGCCGTAGGGGATATAGATGCGGACGTTGTAGCCATCGCGCGCCAGCTGCTGTTGCAGGTCGCGCCGGATGCCGTAAAGCATTTGAAACTCGAACCTCTCCCTGGGGATTCCCCGCGACTCCGCATACTCCCTGGTGGCAGCGATCATGGCCTCGTCGTGTGTCGCAATGGCGTGGTACAGGCCGCTGTCGAGCAGGAGCTTCATGATCCGGACGAAGCTGGCATCCGTGTCCGACTTCTTCCTGAAGGCAACAGTGTCCGGTTCGAGGTAGGCACCTTTGCACAGCCGGATGCGGATGCCCTCCTGAACCATCGTCCTGGCGTCATTTTCACTTCTGTAAAGGCAGGCCTGCAGGACGGCGCCGACGTTGTCCATCTCTGCGTAGACCCTGCGGACGACATCCAGCGTCCTGTCCGTGTAGCTGCTGTCTTCCATGTCCACGCGCACGAAGATGCCCGACTGACGCGCGTGAGCGACGATCGAGGTGAGGTTGCCGAGGCACTGCTGTATGTCCAGGTTCATGCCGAGTTGCGTGAGTTTCACGGAAACGTTGCAGTCGACATGCTCTGCGCGTATCCGGTCGAGGATGCCGGCGATTTCCCGCGTTGCACTCCGTGCATCGTCGAGCGAGAGCGTGTTCTCACCGAGGAGGTCGAGGGTCCCTCTCACTGCCTGCCGGTTTGCTTCTTTCACAACGCGAACGGCGTCATCGAGCGTCTCGCCCGCCACAAACCGCCACGCCAGTCTGCGGAAAATTCCGACCTTGAGCATCAGGTTCTTGAAGTTTTCGTTGTGGGCCAGGTAAAGCAACAGCGCGCGCATCAACCGGGTCTCCTTCAGCCTGGGATCGTCAACGATCCGCGAGCCGGCGACATTGTATCAGAAGGGGTCAAACCGCCGGTATTCCGCGAAGCCCGGCAGGGCCGGCGGAAGCGGAACGGCGCGGGCCGCAAGCTCCTGCGTCACGCGTTGACGGCCGGGGCGAAGCGGAATAATATCCTGCTAACCATGATTGTGCCGGTTTTCCCTCTGCCGAATGTTGTGCTCTTTCCGAAAACGCTGCTCCCGCTGCACATCTTCGAGGATCGCTACCGGACCATGACGAGGGAAGCGCTCGCCGGAGACGGGAGGATCGCGATCGCACTTCTGCGAGAAGGATGGGAGAAGGATTACCGCGAGAATCCCGCCGTCCACAAGGTCGCCTGCCTCGGGAAGATCGAGACCTATGAGGAGCTGGAAGGCGGCAAGTATAACATTGTCCTGGTGGGAATCAGGCGGGTCCGTTTGATCCGGGAGATCCAGCAGGCACCTTACCGGCGAGCCGAGGTCGAGCCGATAGTCGAGCAGTGTGGCGACGAGAGCGCGGTGGCAGTCACCGGCCGCCGCAATCGCCTCGGAGCACTCTTCACGCGGTTTACCGAACTTATGACGGACGGCCAGTATCACGCCGGTGACCTCGTCCCCCAGTTGGATTTCGAGGGCCTGGTCAATGTTGTGGCATCGACACTGAACCTTCCGGCTGACGACAAACAGGCCCTGCTCGAAATTGATGACATCATAAAGCGATGTGACCGGCTGATACCGCTGATTCAGCGCCAGCTCGAAACGCTGGTCGTCGTCCGTCAGTTCGAACACATCAAGCCCCAGGATCCGAACAGGAATTGAGAGGAAGAACGTGCCCTACCCATTGATGAACCCGGTCAGGCAGGAATTTGCGCGCGAAAGGGAGATTGACGTTTGTGCCGCAGTTCACCGGGAATTCAGCAGGATGCTGGCTTCGGTGAAGATAAGGCCGGGCGCCCGCGTGGGTGTTACGGTGGGCAGCCGGGGCATTCACGACATTGCCCGGATAGCGCGAGCCCTGGTGGACAGGCTGAAGGAAGCCGGGGCGGCGCCCTTCATTTTCCCGGCTATGGGGAGCCACGGGGGCGCCACCGCGGAGGGCCAGGCCGCGGTGCTGCGGCATTATGGCGTGACGGAAGATTCCATGGGATGCCCGATCATCTCGAGCCTGGAGACCGTCTCGCTGGGTCAATCAGCCGAGGGGATTCCTGTCTTCCTGGACAGGCACGCAGCAGGGGCGGACCATGTGGTTGTTCTCAACCGCGTGAAGCCGCACACCGAGTTCAAGGGCCGCATCGAAAGCGGCCTGTCCAAGATGCTGCTGATCGGAATGGGCAAATGCGAGGGGGCGCGGATCTACCACCGGGCTTTCGCGGACTTCGGGTTCGACCGCATTGTCGAGAGTGTGATGCCGATCGTCCTCGAGAAGGCTCGCGTCCTGTTCGGTCTCGCCATCATCGAAAACGGCTACGATGAGACGGCGCAGCTGCGCGCCCTGCTTCCGGCGGAGATGCTCGACCAGGAACGGTTGCTCCTGGTGAAAGCGAAGGACCTGGCGCCCGCGCTCCCCTTTGACGAGATCGACGTGCTGATCGTGGACGAAATGGGCAAGAACATCAGCGGCGCCGGGCTCGACACCAACGTCATCGGCCGGTTCTATAACCTCGTGGCACACGAGCCTCCACGCCCGCGCATCAAGCGCATCTATGTCCGGGACATCACACCGCAAAGCATGGGTAACGCGACCGGCATCGGCCTCGCTGACTTCGTCCACCGCAGGATCGTCGAGAAGATGGATCCCGCGGCGACGCGGGCGAACACCCTGACCGCTTCCAACCCCGAAAAAGCGCGGATCCCGATCGCCTGCGACTCCGATCGCGAAGCCCTGAAATACTGCTTTGAAACCATCGGCCTTACCCCGCCGGAGAAGGCCCGTGTGGTCAGAATCCAGAACACGCTCAGGCTGGACGTCCTGCAGGTCTCCTCCGCCCTGATCGAGCAGGGATCGGCAAGGCAGGGCCTGACAGCCCTTAGGGTTCCGGAAGAAATGCAGTTCGACGCCTCAGGGACATTGACCGGGGACATCGAGGGCAGGCAAACTCAGCGCAGAGGCACCGTATGAAGGGCAAGTATCCCGCCTATCCGGCGGACCCGATCTCGGACATCCGCGACCTGTTCTTGAAAAGCACCGCGCAGCATGCCGATCGCGTGGCGCTGCAGCACAAGCAAGGCGGCCGCTGGATTCCGATGACCTACAGGGATCTGCGGATCGCCGTTGAAGAGGTGGCCGGCGGGCTGGCGGCGCTCGGCATGCAGCCAAAAACGAGCAAGCTTGCCATCCTGGCGGAGAACCGCCCTGAATGGGCGATCTGCTACCTGGCTGCCGCATGCACCGGGATCGTCTGCGTCCCGATCGACAAAGACCTGAGGGAAACAGAGGTTTACCACATCCTTTACCTCTCCGGCGCGCAGGCGCTGGCAGGCAGCGCGAGGCATGTGGAGTTGGTGGAAGACCTCAAGCCGAAACTGCCGCAGCTCGCCGCGCTGATCAACATGGACGGCACGAGCGAAGAGGGTGGGCCGCTCAGTTTTGAGAAATTAAGAGCGCTCGGCAGCGAACGAATCGCTGCCGGGAAGCGGGATTTTCTGGAACGGACCGTCTCTCCCGATGACTTGCTCGCCATCCTCTTCACATCCGGCACGATGGGCAATTCCAAGGGAGTCATGCTGACCCACAGGAACGTGGCCGTGAACCTCACGGACGCGGTGCAGTGGGTC
>Ga0113563_10002196_pt1 | contig 11633 bp, 11 predicted proteins | sample Mud3Dept3metaG_FD_80117 | JGI IMG/M metagenome (GOLD analysis project Ga0113563, IMG submission 80117) | Freshwater wetland microbial communities from Ohio, USA, analyzing the effect of biotic and abiotic controls - Mud 3 Core 4 Depth 3... | ecosystem: Environmental > Aquatic > Freshwater >...
AAGAAGGACCGGAAAACGAAGGACACCATTCCTGTTCCTGGCTGGGGAAGGGATAGAGCCTCATCGCACGGCCGGAACTGAATTGAGCCATGGTTTACCCCCCCTTATTTCCGCATTCTCTCTCTAGGCGAGAGATGAAATCCGCGTACTTCTGCGGGTAGGAATCCATCTGGGCTTCCACATCGAGAAACTTGGAGAACATCTCTCCCACCTGAGAGATGGAAAGCTGCTTGTCCATCCAGGGGAACATGATCTCGTCTTCCCTCTTGATGTGTTGGGACAGAAGGTCCCGGTAGGCGCTGAGATGGTGCACCACGGTCTGGCGGTCTTTGACTTCCAGGCCCTCCACGATGGCTTTCACATGGTTTCGAGCGGTCTTGTGGTCCTCGCACATGACCTTCACCATATCCAGGTTGTCGTCAAAATATTTGAAGAGGATGTCCTCTTCTTTGGCGTGGTGAAACTTATCCGCATAGGAGCGGATGAAATCGACTCCGTCCCGGACCAACTGCCGGTCATCTTCGGATTTCAGGTCCAGCCGGGGGAGAACCTCGGGGATCAAGGCCAGCCACTTTTTGATGAGGACGTGTTCATCGACCAGCTTTTTCATGGGGGGAGAGTATTTGAACTCCTTCGGCTTAGCCTCGGGTTTCCTCTCCACCCTGGGAATCCGGACCTTCTGCCCGGGTTGGATCACCTGGGAAATCCTGCCCATCATCTCCTGTTCTTGATCGGCCGGCAGGTTGTGGATGCTGACGATATCTTTCAAGAGGCACAGGCCCACCGCGCAAGGTCCGCAGCCAATCCCATATTCATCCAGGATTTTTTCCAGGGGAGGGAAATCCTTGATGACCTCTTTAATGCTTCGGTTCAGGTAGGGTTCCATTTCAGGCTTTATCCTTAGGAGAATGAATACCGGGCCACTGGGCGTAGGGGCGATTCATGAATCGCCCCTACGGGACCTTTTTAGGCCACGAGTTTTTGGGTCTTTAATACCTCACCCCGGGTGCTGACGATGACCTGCTCCAGGGGAATCTTTTTCTTGGAGAGCTCCATCCCCTTCCGGACGATCATGGGCAGTCCCTGGCAACAGGGGACTTCCATGGTCACCACCGAGACCGATTTTACCCCAGATACCTTGAAGATCTCGGCGAATTTCTCCACATAAGCATCGGCCTCATCAAACTTCGGACAGCCCATCATGACAACCTTGCCGCTCAAAAAATCTCGGTGAAAATTCGGATAGGCGATGGGGGTACAATCGGCCGCCACCAGGAGATCGGCCCCTTTGAGGAAGGGCGCGGTGGGAGGAACCAGACGGATCTGTACCGGCCAGTGAGTCAGGGCAGAGGGGCTGCTTCCATAGGAGACCGGCTGGTTGGCCTGTTGGCAAGGGGTTGAAGGGGCAAAGGTCTGGAGCCTTGCTGAAGGACAGCCGGTTGCCGTGGGGGTAGGGTGGGCCTGAGGATGAGCCCCACGGGCGGCGCCGCTGGCCTTAAGATGCTCTTCCACGGCTTTTTCGTCAAAGTCGTCCGCCACCCTCTCGATCACATGAAGGGCGTCATTCGGGCACTCTCCCAGGCAGGCCCCCAGGCCGTCGCAGAATTTATCGGCTACGACCCTGGCTTTTCCGTTGACGATCTGTAAGGCCCCCTCGGCGCAGGAGGGAACGCAGAGCCCGCAGCCGTCGCATTTGTCTTCTTCGATCTGAATAATCTTCCGGTTGATTTTCATTTCTTTCTCCTTTATTTTTTTGCCACAGAGGGCACAGAGTTTCCAGAGGGGAAAAAACCAAAAGCACAAATAAATTTCTATGCTTACGTTGAGCGGGCCAAATTTATTTTTCGTGTTGGTATATAAATGCCGGGGCATTGAAATCTTTTTCAGTTCTTCGCTGTGCTCTCTGTGACCTCTGTGGCTAAGAGTGTTTTTTTTGCCAGTTGACGGCCGGTTTCCGTAAGGAAACTCTTTTCGATCAGGGTTTTCAACTTCTCCGGGTCTCTTGATCCATTTCCCATGCCTTCTTCCAAGTTCACGATCATGTCGGCATCGTAGACGATCTTGAAATTCGTCGTCTCCTCCGGCCGGGGATGGTGGTGGTGGCCGATGATGTCGCAGACCTCATCGATGAGGCCGGGGGTGGCTCCCAGCTTGGTCAGGATATCCCGGGCGATGGGCGGCCCCAACTCCTCCTGGTATTTGGGGTCCGTGCTCTGATGCCTGGCTTCCGCCCCCTTGATCCCGATATCATGGAGGTAGGCGGCGGTGAGAACAATGGCCACATCTCCTTTTTCCTCCCTGGCGATCTGCTCAGCGTTCCGGGCCACTTTGGTGGCGTGCCCGATCCTCTTGAAATCCTGCCTGAAGAAATGCTTCATCTCGATGGCCACCCTGTCTTTGAGGAGGTCTTTCTTCTGGGCGATCAACTCCGGGGGCAAATCTCCCAGGCACTGCTCGGCGAACTTGCAGTACGCCGCGCAGCCGAAATCCATCTTGGGATTGACCATCTTGTGCCCGCACTTCTTGCAGCGCCGGGTGGGCTCGTCCTTGAAAAATTCCATAAGGCTTCCGCATTTCGAGCAGGGAACGTTGTACACCGCTTCGGGCTTCCAGTAACGGCTGTCTTGTCCCGGGCACCTCATCTTACCCCTCCTCCAAAAGGATGAACCGTTGAGTTTGCAGAGACGAAATCCTTACCTGCTTCCATAATAGAACGAATGGAGAAATCAAACCTTGACTCAAGTCAATAAAATAAAAAATTTTCGGGGGGGCGGCAAGATTGACAATCCCGGGATGCTTCGCTTGTGGCCCGGGGGCAAGGAGCTTCTCGGCAAAAAGCATCGGTCGGGCTGGCCCTCTTCTGGGAGGCTCCGACCGGCTTCCGCAGGATGCGGCGGGCTGATCGGGCGCCCGGCCGGGCGCCCCTACAACGGAATAACCCTGTTCTTGGGCAAAGAAGGGTTGGCCCGCCTGGTGCATGAAATGGAGGCTGCCTCATGATCTTTGTCCAGAAGCTTCTTGCCCCCGGGCCTGGCACCCAATCGAGGGCTACCTCTAAGCAGCGTCCCTTTCAATCCGTTTTGACCGATTCACTGTTTTTCATACCTCCGGCTCTGCCTGAGGTAATCATTCTTTTATTTCCGTTCTCTCCAGAACTTCGCCGAACCGTTCTCCATGCCGGCAGTGCTTTTGGTAATGGTCCAGGCAGCGGCCGATGATTTCCAGGGTTTCCTCGGGGGAATGGATTCCCGGCAATTCCTCGGCCAGGCGGGGATGGCGCCCAAGCTTACCTCCGACCTGAATCCGAAATCCTCTCTTCTCTTCCTGCAGAGTTCGGGTCGGGCAGGCGGAGATGCACTGGCCGCAGGACACGCATTTCTGCCAGTCGATGACCGGCCAATTCCCAGCCAGAACGATGGCACCCTCCCGGCAGACCTCCACGCATGCGCCGCACTGAATGCATTCTTCTGGGGAAATATGGGGCCTGCGAGCCCCGATCAACCCGATGTCGGAAATCTGGGGACGGGAGCAGGCGTTGGGGCAATCGGAAATGGAGACTCGGAATTCGTGGTGCAACTTTAAAGGTCCTCCCACCCGGGACCTCAGGAAATCCTTCAGATTCCTTTTTGCCAGGAGCCCTTCGATCTTCTTGTCCAGATCGTCGCAGGCTACAGCCCGGTTTGGGCATCCACTCGGCCCGAAGCAAGTTTCGACCTGGAACCCCTTTACTTCCTCTTCCATCCGGTTCAGGAAACGCTGCTGGCAGGTCTTGACGTGCTCCAGAGTGACTTCCCCGGCCCCCGTGCGGGAGGCCTCTTCTTCCACTTTCTTCTTCACTCGCTTACGGACGAAGAAGGGGACTTTAGATACCGCCTCTTCCGCTTCTTTGGTCCATTTCATGCTTTTACCCCTTAACCCATTGGCTTAAGGCGCGAGGCTCTTATCCTTCCCCGCACCCTATATATTTTATTCTACATCCTCTTTCCACGAAGGTCCTTGACATAGGTCAAAAGATGAGGATAATTCCCTTTGAGGAGGGACCCATGAAACTTGTCCACCAGATCGCCCGCATCCCCCTTTTTCAGGGGCTGGACCCGAAGCATTATGACGAGCTAGCCATGATCGTCACCGACCAGGGGTTCCGAAAAGGAGAGAGTATCTTCGCTGAAGAGGATGAGGGAACGGGGTTCTATGTGGTCATTTCCGGGCGGGTAAAGATTTTCAAGCTCTCGCCGGAGGGCAAGGAACAGATCCTCCATATCTTTGGCCCGGGAGAGCCCTTCGGGGAAGTGGCCGTATTCACCGGGAAAAGGTTCCCGGCCAGTGCCGAGGCCCTGGAGGAGACCCGCGCCTTCTTTTTTGCCCGAAAGGAATTTATGGACCTGATCCGCAGAGACCCTTCCCTGGCCCTCAATATGCTGGCGGTCCTTTCCCAGCGCCTGCGGCGTTTCTCCGGTCTCATCGAAAACCTATCGTTGAAAGAAGGTCCGGGAAGACTGGCCGCCTATCTCCTCCACTTCCAGGAAGAGAAGAAAGGGGGGGAGAATCTGCTGCTGGAAATCTCCAAGAACCAGCTCGCCAGCCTGTTGGGAACGATTCCCGAAACTCTATCCCGCATCCTGGCCCGAATGAACCGGGAAGGCTTCATCGACTCGACGGGGCCCCGGCAAATCCGGATTCTAAACCGAAAAGCCCTGGAGGAGCTGGCCAGCGGGGAAAGGCGGTTGGCGTAGAGAAGGGATTCATAAGGTGGAAGGGCAATGGAATAAATCCTCAAATTTCATCAAATCCCGACCCTGCCCTTGCGAGCGAACTGAATTCGGAGAAATTTTGAAGGTTAATATTTGGACCCGGAGTTTGTCTAAAATTTTTCTAAAAATCAAGGTGTTATATTAACGATTGACGGTTCGGGGCCAAAAAATCACTTGACTACACTGGGGGGTTTGCTAGCATCAAACTATGGCTGGGTATCCGGTCCCCTCCGACCGAATGAAAGAACCGATTTATGGACCCGAGGGGATAAGCAATGTATAAAGAGTTTTACCGGTTTTCCGAAGAACCCTTTGGGCTCAATCCAGATCCTAAATTCCTTTACCTGGCCATGAGCCACTATAAGGCTCTTACTTCCATGATGGCCGGGATCAAAGAGAAGAAAGGGCTGATCCTGGTCACCGGAGAAGTGGGAGTGGGGAAGACCATTCTCATCCATGCCCTTCTGAAAGACCTGAGCAAAAATATCAAGACCGCTTTCATTTTCAACCCCCGGTTCGATTTCAAGAGTCTCCTCAAAAATATCCTTTTAGACATGGAATTGCCCATCGATAAAAAAGAAGAGAACGTTCCCTTTCTCCTGGAGCAGTTCAAGGAATACCTTCAGGCGAGAGCGGGCCGGGACGAAATGGTGGTCATCATCATCGATGAGGCCCAGGGGCTGGAAGATGAAGTATTGGAGGAAGTGGAGCGACTTTCCAGCCTGGGGGCCTCGGCGGGAGAGGTGCTCCAAATCCTGCTCGTGGGGCAGCCGGAGTTAGAGGAAAAGCTGAATTCGGAAAAGTTCCGCTTCTTCAAAGAGAAGATCGCCGTACACTCCCAGATCAGCCCCCTGACCCGGGAGGAGGGCAGGGGATACATCAAACATCGCTTAAAACTGGTCGGACGGGATGCCTCCGAGGTCTTCACTTCCGAAGCCATGAAACGAATCTGGAATTTTGCCCAGGGCATCCCCCGGGTGATGAATCTCCTTTGCGACCGGGCTCTTTTGATCGGATACAGCAACACCAGCCCCATCGTCGATTCAAAAATCATCGACCAGACGATGAAAGACTATGATTATCTGCAGGGCAGCAAGCCTGCGTTTTCCATCGCGAAGTTTTCCCGGCGAATCCGCTATGCGCTCCTTGGGCTTGTCCTCCTTTTGGGAGTGGGTTGGGGAGGCTATTTTCTCCTCCACCGGGATTTGGCCCCTTCCGGAACCCAGTTCAGGGGCAAGATTCTTCCCGTGCAAGAGCGGAGCGCAGAGCAGAAGGAAATCAAAACGGTCGAAGTGAAAAAGGACTTGCCGGTGGAAAAACCGCCCGAGCCAAAACCGGTCGAGCCAAAACCACCCGAGCCAAAACCGAAAGAAGAGGTCTTCACGGTAAAAGAGGGGTGGGTTCTTTCCATGGTCGCCCAAAGGTACTATCAGAACCTCAACCTCAGCCTCCTGGATTTTTTTCTGGAAGCCAACCCTGAGATCACCAATCTGGATTTGATCTTTCCCGGCCAAAAAATCAAAATCCCGAATCTCACCGAAGAATCCCTCCTCCGGCAAGGCTCTGAAAATACGTTCCAGGTTTACTTGGGGACCTTCCGGACAGCCCAGGAGGCACAGGCGTACAGGAATGAGCCGGCTCTGGCCGACAAGACCTTAAAAATCTTCAAACGGCAGGTTTCGCCCCGGGAAACATGGTACAGGGCCTTAGTGGGGGATTTCCAGGGGAAAGAGGAAGCCCTGAAATCCATTCAGGCTCTGAAAGGAAAGAGACTGCTGCCCCTTCTCGACTGCCTTCCGAAGAAAACCACCTAGCAGGGTAGGACCAAGAAGCATAACCCGAACTATCGACTGCGATTCTGCTCCACCCCTGACCCTTCCCCACGGAGGGGACAGGGAAGGGTGGAGGTGATGCCTTCAGATATTTTTATGCAATGTTAGGCAAACTGAGCAAGTCATCGAGCCCGGGAAGCATTCCTGGCCGCCTGGATCAAGGGGGGGAAGCTGTAGGTGGGGATGGAGCACCCGCAGGCGAGGATGAATTTTGTCTTCCCGGCCTGTGCCCTGGCTAATTTCACCTGGTCCCGGATGGCAGCGGTCGAGATGTAAGCAAATTTCACATGATCGATTCCAGCCATCAGGGTGAACGAAGTCCGCTTCCGGGCTTCGGAGATGACTGGGCCCCCGTTCAGATCGGCCCACGAGAGAACCTGGACGGGGTAATCCAGAAGACGGTCGAGAAAGAGTTTTTCTCCGTGGGCATGAAGGATGTGGCACTCCCCTTTTCCGGCGATGGCCCCCAGCAACTCCAGGTCGAAGGGGCGCATGAATTTCTCATATTGGTCCAGGGTCAGGAACTCGGCCGAAGCGGGGACTGCCAGAAAGATCCCCGACGAACCGCGCTCCAGGCTTGCAAGAGCATACCGGATGAGGTTCTGGTTGACCACTTTCAAGGCCTCCAGGAGGGCCTCGGGGTATTCGGCCATCAATACGGGCATGGCTTCCTTCACCAGGTTCCGGCGGAGGGTGTTCCAGGCATTGAAGACCGTATCGACGAATAACCCTTTCCCCTTGAGCCCCCCGGCGATGATTTCCAGGGCCTTCAGTTGCTGCCCGAGGGGAGTGCGGGCCACCTCAAGCGGCTGAAGTCGCTTCAGGTCGGCGGGAGCGGACATGACCTCCATTCCCTCCGGCATGGGGTAGTCGTAGTCATTCATGACTTTGAGCAGGTCCAAGTCGTAATATTCGAAAAAGTCCAGGTGAACCCGGGCGGTCAGCTCGGGAGAGGCATGCTGGTTCCCGAAATGATACCAGACGGAAAAAGGCGGCCTATCCACCGGCTGGCCAGCCAGGGTAGCTCGTACTCTTTCGATTTTGTTCATCCGATCCTCCTCATAAGGTAATTCGCATAGAGCAGGGCGCAAAGAGCATAGCGCAAACAAAAACCTATCGGACTTATGGCCCTATGCACAATGCTCTCTGCGCCATGCGCTTTGCGTATCTGTTGTCAGTGGTGTCCTCCCACATCCGAACGGCTCTCCATCATCTTTTTGAGCATATCCGGGTAAGGCACTTTCCCTTTGGGAGGGGTCATGGAGGTGACGGTGACCGGCCGCCGGTAAACCTCCAGGGCGCCCTTGTCGAACCGGATGATGTTTTCCTTCAGCCAGTTGTCATTGTCGGTGTGGGGAAAATCCTCCCGAAAATGAACGCCCCTGCTTTCCGTCCGGTGCAATGCGCTGATGGCCGCGCATTTCAGCAGGTGGAGGATGTTTTTGACCTCGATCGCATCCATCCATTCCTTGTTATAGGCCCGGCCTTTGAAGGCGGTGGCCAGGTGGGGAAGGTCGTCCTGGATGGTCTTGTCCAGGAAGGAAAGGAAGGCGGACAACTCCTTCTGGGTCCGAATCGGGCTTAAATTCTTATGGGCCATCTCCTGGACCTGCCTTCGGATTTGAGCCGGTTTCGTACCGTCCTTTCGTCCCAATGCCTGTTCGGCCTTGCCCTGCAAATCACGGAGGGCCGGGGCCGGAAGCTCAGAGATCGGGGTCTTTTTCGCGTACTCTCCGGCGTTCTGGCCCGCCTCCGCTCCATGGACCAGCATCTCGGTGATGGCCGAACACACCCGGTTGGACCCGAAAGGACCCAGGGTGCATTCTCCGGCTGCGAAGAGGCCTCCGACCGCGGTTTCGAACTTCTCGTTGATGACGATGCCCCCGTCAAAATACTCCACCACCGGCCCCACTTCGAGCGGCTTCCCCGCTTTAAGGATTTTGGGCATCTCGGAGAGGTCCAGGGCCTTGTATTTCCAGTTGGGAAACCGGCCCAGGGCGATTTTTTCAAAAGTCTCATAGGCGGTGGAGCCGAGTCCGAAATAAATCCCCCCGTGAGGAGACCCCTTTCCATCCCGGATTTCCCGCATGGAAGCGAATGAGACGAATCCCTTATTCCACTCCATGTAGGTGCCCCATTTGACCACGAACGGATCGTATTTCTTCAAGAAGACCTCCCCGGCGCTGTTGGTCAGCTCGGCGTCGAACCGAAGGCTCAGAATATAAGTTGCCAGAGAGCCCCGCCATAGGGGAGGCCAGAGGAGAATGTTGCAGCAGAAGGTGATGAACTCCATATTGCCGATCTCGGCGCCCGCCCGGTGGGCCATGGCGATTCCCTCTCCGGACAGGTCCCGCATCCCGGTGTTGGGCCAGAATGCCTTATGCCAGCCTCCCGTAGCGATCACCACCGCCTTGGCGCGGAAATGGATAAAATCCCCCGTGGAAATATCCAAACCCAGAGCGCCGATAACTTTCCCCCCTTGAGCCAAAAGGTCGAGCACCATCACATCTTCCAGGAAATCGACGCCGCATTCCTTCGCCCGGCGATAGACGGTATCCACCAGCCCGAGGCCGGAAGTGAAGATGGCCCGCTGCTCGGAGCTGTCCACCCTCATCCCCCAGTCCAGAAGCTCCTTCAGTCGAGCCGGGGCCGATCGGATGTAATGCTCCATGAGCTTCTGGTTGTTCAGAAAGAATCCCTGGGTGACGATGTCGTTGAAGAATTTTTCCTTCGTATCTTTGGGTTCGCCGGGAAACCCCATCCGGCTGAGGCTCAACCCGTCGAGGGTAAAATCCGCGCCGGCCATGGGGGTCGCGCCGCACCGGGCTAGGGGTCCCTTGCTGACCAACAAGGCCCTGGCTCCGGCCTCCCGGGCGCCGATGGCCGCCCGAAACCCGGCGCCGCCTCCCCCCACGACCAAAACATCTGTTTCGATGGTCCGTTCAGACATGGCGATCTCCTAAAACGCATAGGGCATAGCGCATAGCGTAAAAAAAAGAAGGAAGAATGATTTAGAGCTTATCCTCAAATAAACGGTGCCGTTTAAATCCCCCTTTGAAAGGGGGACATAGGGGGATTTGCTTTAGATCTCCTTGGGAAAATCCCCCCAACCGCCCTTTGCAAAGAAGGGAGTATTATTTACGGACAAGTTCTTAGCTTTTCACTCTATGCGCTATGCTCTTTGCGCTAAGCAGTTTTTTCGGCCGGACGGCCAACTCGCAGTATGGGTCTCCGTCCAGGACGTTCTTGACATGGACGCACTGCAGTTCCGGATTGTAGGCTTCGTACTTGGCCTGATCCACGAAACAATAGATCCGGCCCAGTTCGGGGACGCCCAGCTCCTGCCACACTCTGGCCAGGTGACAGGTGTAGACCCGGGAACGTTTCTCCCCATCCACTTCGACCTTTTCCCTTTCCGCCCAACCCAAATCGGGCAGGTCGTCCTGAAAATTCTCCCGGGTCAGGGCAAGGCTCCTGGCCAGAGTCCGCTCCTTCACCCGCTTTCCGACTTCCTTGCCATAGAGTTCGATCGCCTTTTTGGCCAGCGCCTTTCCCTTTTTCTCGCCTAATTCGTCGATCAGCGTCTTGGCAAATGCGTAGTGGATCAGAGCGGCCCGCGTGATCATAGACTTGACCTGCTGGAAGGCCTCATCTTTGGTTATCATCTCTTTTTTATCTGGCATACGGTTCTCCTTCTGGCCCTTGCGGATTCTGCCCGGATGCATGGGCGGTTCGTGAACCGCCCCTACTCGCTTTTCCGCCTCGATTCTAAAGCCCCTCCGGCGGGATCAGACGTTTTCTGATCCCCCTCTTTTCAGGACCAGGTCTTTGAGGACCCTGGTTTTTGAGGTGGGCTCCAGGGTCGCATCTCCCTGGAGGACCGACTGGCAGAAAAGGCCGGGCTTGCCGTTGATGATTCCGGTGCAGCGGGCACAGATTCCCAGATCGCAAGCCGCATGATCGTAATAGGCGAGGGTTCCGTCCAGGTTCTGGTAGATGTAATCCAGGGCGGTCATGGCGCTCATGCCTTTCTCAAAAGGCACTGAGTAGGTCTGAAAACGCGGCTCTTGATCCACCGACGGGTCGAAACGAAAAACCTTAACTTGAATCATCTTCTCGGACATAACTTTCTCCTTTTCAAGAGGAGCTGATTTCTAGTGATGGCCACTGGATGAAATTCCAACTTCCAAATCAGAAATCTCCAATAAATTCCAATCTCCAATTTAAAATCCCGAATTCTCCCACTCCTTTCCCTCTTTCCCCGAAGGGGGAAGGAAGTCTTTTGGGAGTTTGCTTTTTTAGTGGTGTCCTCCAACATCCGACCTGGAGGCCATCATGTTCCTCATCATTCCCAGGAACGGCCACTTGCCCTTGGGGGGAGTGATCGATGTCACCGTCACAGGCCGTTTGGTAATTGAAAGGGCCCCCTTGTGGTATTTCACCATGCTTTCTTGGAGCCAGTAATTGTTGTCCGTATCCGGATAATCCTCCCGGAAATGGACCCCCCGGCTCTCGGTTCGTGCAGAGGCGCTCATCGCTGCCACTTTCAATAGGTGAACCTCACTGGGAAGCTCGATCGCATCAAGCCACTCCTTATTGTAAGCCCGGGCCTTGGAGGTCGCAGCCAGGTATGGAAGCTCATTCTTTTCCACTCCTGCGAGAAAATTCATGAACTCGGAAAGCTCTCGCTCCGTTCGGATCGGGGCTAAATATTTATGGGCCATCTCCTGAACCCTCCTCCTCAGCGGGGCAGGCTTCAATCCGTCTTTTCGCCGCAAGGCCTGTTCCGTAGACTCCTCCAGAAGCTGGAAGGCCTTGAGGTCCGGCCTGGGAGATTCGGCTTTTGCGGCGTACCTCCCGGCATTCTCCCCCGCATCAGCGCCGTGGACCAGCATTTCGGTGATCGCCGAGCAAACCCGGTTCGCCCCAAAAGGACCGAGGGTGCACTCGCCGGCGGCATAGAGTCCCTGAACACCGGTTTCAAAACGTTCATTGACAACAATTCCGCCGTCGAAATACTCAACGGCCGGACCTACTTCGATGGGCTCAT
>Ga0113563_10002197_pt1 | contig 11627 bp, 10 predicted proteins | sample Mud3Dept3metaG_FD_80117 | JGI IMG/M metagenome (GOLD analysis project Ga0113563, IMG submission 80117) | Freshwater wetland microbial communities from Ohio, USA, analyzing the effect of biotic and abiotic controls - Mud 3 Core 4 Depth 3... | ecosystem: Environmental > Aquatic > Freshwater >...
CGGAGAACGACGGTTTCTCAACCAGGTGGTGACCGACTCGTTCCGTGTGGAGTTTGGAAACAGATTTGTAAGGAGAAGAGAGGCGGCAGATCGAAGTGACCCGGAAGGAACAGATGAGATTTCGCTTTAGTGGGCGGTGCCCATCCTAATCAATATCCCCACCGGCTCCCCTTACTTTCCGATGCAGAACTGGCTGAAGATCTGATCGAGAACATGTTCACTCGTCGTCATGCCGATGATCTCGCCGAGATGGCGAAGAGCCTCCTGGAGCTCGATGGCCACGAGTTCCGTTGAAGCCTCGCTCTCAACCAACTCGATCGCGCGGTTCACCGCTTCCCGGGTTCGTTCCAGACACATCTTGTGCCGGAGATTTGGGGCAACGACGGAGGTTTCCGTATCCAGGCGGCGACTGCGGATGGTCTGGAAGACGGCATCCTTGAGCCCCTCGATACCGTCGCCGCGAAGGGCCGAGATCTCGAGGATGGTTTCGCCGGGAAGACGGCCTTCTACGGCGGCGAAGTCAGGGTGGCGGTCAAGGTCCGCCTTGTTGAGGAGGATGATCCTCGGCTTGTCGCCCAGCTCCTTATGGATCTGAATATCCTCCCGGGTAAGGGAAGCGCTTCGGTCCAGGACGAAGAGGACCAGATCCGCCCGGGCGAGGCGATCCCGGGTGAGCTCCATGCCGAGCTGCTCCACCAAGGTATCCGCCTCACGGAGACCGGCGGTGTCCATCAGGCGGATGGGGATGCCCCGCAGGTTGAACCCTTCCTCGATGACGTCCCGCGTAGTGCCGGGAACCGGGGTGACCAGGGCCCGATCAGAGCGGAGGAGGGTGTTCAGTAACCTCGATTTTCCCACATTGGGCTTCCCAGCGATGATGACCGCCAGGCCCTCCCGCAGGATGCGGCCGTCCTCGTAACGGGCAAGGAGGGCGGTCACAGGGCCGAGCACCTGGGCACCAAGCCGCTCGGCGAGCTCTACCCCCTCCGGGGTTTCGATCTCCTCGTCCGGGAAGTCGATGGTCGCCTCTATGGTGGCAAGCACCTGGAGGAGCTGGGTGCGAAGGTCGGTGATGATGAGGTGGAGGGTGCCCCGCAGTTGCTCGCTCGCGAGATCGAGACTCCGCCTCGTCTTAGAGTGTATGACGTCGAGCACTGCCTCGGCCTGGGTGAGGTCGATGCGGCCGTTCAGGAAGGCGCGGCGCGTGAACTCCCCCGGTTCGGCCAACCGCGCACCCGAGCGAAGCACGAGTTCGAGAATCCGCTCCAGGACCGCCATGCCGCTATGGCAGTTGATCTCCACCACGTCCTCCCGGGTGTACGTGTGGGGCGCACGCATGAAGCTGGTGAGGACCTCGTCGACAGGCCGGCCCGTCTCGGGCTCCACAATATGACCATGGTACAGGCGGTGGGAGCAGAGTTTCTCCGGCACTCTGGCAGGCTGGAACAGGCGTTGGCCGATGGCCCAGGCCGAAGGGCCGCTGATCTTAACAATACCGATGCCGCCGACCCCTGCGGGCGTCGCAATAGCAGCGACGGTCTCATCGGAGGCGCGGCCGGAACTGTGGTGCAGGTGATCGGACATGTGCCACCCGCGACGTTGTCGCGCCGGACATGGACAGCACGTTCGTGAAGGGCCGTTCACCAAGCTGCCGGGGGGAGCGCTTGGTCATCGAGACTCAGATCTCGGAGTCCTCTTCGTGGTCGGGGCCATTCTCCCACTCCTCGCCCTTCTTTACCGGGATCACCATGACCTTGCGCAGGCTACCCTCGCCCTTGCTCCTAGTACGGAGCTCATGGTCGTCCCTCAGGGCCAGGTGGATGATACGCCGGTCATAGGCGCTGAGCGGGCTGCTGATCGCCGGTTTTCCCGACTTCTTGGCGCGACTGGCGAGCTGGAGAGCGATCTCGGTGAGGGCCTGACGGCGTCTATCCCGATAGTTCTCCGTGTCGATGACGATATGGACCTTCCGGGAGGACTGCTTGTTGAAGATCTTGTTCACAATGTACTGGAGCGAGTGGAGCGTCTGGCCCCGCTTGCCGATAAGCAGTCCCGAGCCGTTGGTCGAGATGTCGAGCTTGATCTGCTCCTCCTCCCAGCTTGCCTGGACGGTGGCGGGAATGCTCACATGGGAGAGGATGGTCTCCAGGATGACCTTGGCCTCGGCGAGAAGGGAGTCATCCGCCGTCTGCCGGGGCGACGCCAGAATCTTAGCCTTCCTCGTCCCGATGCCAAAGATCCCGGCCGAGCCTTGGGAGACGATCTCGATGTTCAGTTGCTCGGCGGGAAGGTTCAGGCGCTGGCAGGCGAGTTGGATGGCCTCATCCACCGATTTCGCTTCGATTTCAATGGCAGACATGGTTTCCTCCGTACATCACTGGGCGGAACCAGCACGAGCCCGAGCCTTTCCGCTGGTCAGGCCACCGGTTTGGCCGGATTTCTTATTGAGTAAGTATTGCTGACCGATGGAAAGGATGTTGTTCACGAACCAGTAGAGCGTAAGTCCACTGGGGAAGTTGACAAACATGAAGGTGAAGACGATGGGCATGAGGAGCATGAGCTTTTCTTGTCTGGGATCGCCGGTCATGGGGGTCATCTTCTGCTGGACGAACATGGTCACTCCCATGAAGAGCGTGAGCACCGGCAGCCCGCCGAGGTAGGGGATGTGGAACCCGATGGGGAGACGGTCGGGCGCCGAAAGATCGTTGATCCACAACATGAAAGGCGCATGGCGCATGGCGATGGAGCTGCCGAGCACCTTGTAGAGGGCGAAAAAGACCGGGATCTGGAGCACCATGGGAAGGCAGCCGCCGAAGGGATTGACCTTCTGGGTCCGGTAGAGCTGCATGATCTCCTGGTTCATTCGCTGCGGGTCATCCTTATACTTCTCCCGAATCTTCTGCATCATGGGTTGGAGTTTCTTCATGGCCTGCATGGAGGTGAAGCTCTTATTGGTGAGCGGCCAGAAAAGCAGCTTGATCAGGATGGTGAGAAGGATAATCGCGATCCCATAGTTGTGAATGTAACCGTAGAAGAACTTGAGACAGAGGAGGAGTGGTTGGGCGATGACGTCGAACCAGCCGAAGTCGATCGCCTTCTCGAGCTTCCCGTGCGCCAGTTTAAGATCGTGGAGCTCCTTGGGCCCGGCGTAGACCTTAAACTGGAGCTCCTGCTGCGTGCCCGGCTCAAGCCTCAGGGCCGGGCCGACGAAGGTGGTCTCCACCATCTCGGTAGCCGCGTTGAGCATCTTGAGCTGAGCGACGTTAGGTATGAGCCCCTCCGGGACCACCGCCATGGTAAAGTGCTGGTTGGTATAGGCGATCCAGTCGATCGGTCCAGGGAACTGCTTCCCCTCCTTGATCTTCTTGGACTCGATCTCCTCGAGCTTGTCGTTCACGAGGAGAGCAGGCCCGTTGAAGTTGTACCCACCGGAGTCGAGAGGGGAAAAGGGGACGTTGATGAGGCTTATGGCCGGCTGATCGCTCCATGCTTGGTTGCCGAGGTTCGCCACCCGGATGGTGAGATCCATGAAGTAGGTGTTCGGATAGAACTGATACTCCCGGGTGATGCGGAGCCAACCGGGCACCTGGTAGGTGAAGGTGAGCTTCTTGCTGGGGTCGGCTGGATCGACGACGAGAGAGGTCTGATCGGTCGCATACTGCGCGAGGCTCAGGGCCGCAACCGGATGGTTCACGAAGTTGAAGGCGAGGGGCAAATCGTCGACCTGGTGGATTCGCACCAGCTCCTTCGGCGGCGAGTTCGTATCAATCGTCTCCCGGTACTGCTTCAGCCCGAGGCTCTTGAGGCGGCCTCCGGTCTCGGTAAAGACAGCGGTGTAGAGGGGGGTTTCCACCACCACGTCCCGAGCCGGGTGGGCCGGAGACGGCTGGGAGGCCGGCGCCGGCTTGACCGCCGGGGCGGAGGGGGCGGCGGTCGGGGCCGACGGAGTCTTCTGCTGTTCCGCCCCGGGGACCCCCTGAGCCGTCTGTTCGGTTGCGGGGGTCTTCGTGGTGCGCTTGGTTTTCTCGTCCGGCGCGAAGAACATCTGGTAGGCGAGAAACACAAGCATGGAGAGGACAATCGCTAACAGAGCACGCTTTTCCATGGTGTAGAACTCCTGCGGCAGCAGGGAACAATGAGTGACCGTGGAGCGCCCCTTACCCGGTGTCGCCATGAAGCAAGCCGGGATCGGAGGTAAGGAGCGCCCGAAATCAACGATGACGATAGTTCTCAACGGGATCATGGCCGCCGGTGTGGAACGGATGGCAGCGCAGGAGACGGCGGACGGCAAGGAGCACGCCCCGGCCGGTTCCGTATGCGGAAATGGCCTGGTGCGCAAACTCAGAACAGGTGGGGGTAAAACGGCACGATTGCCCGAGGAGGGGCGAAACGCAAACCTGATATGCCCGAATCGAGGTGAGCAGCACCTTCTGGATCATACGCCGTTATTCGTGAGGAGAACGGGTGCCAGTTCCTCGCGGACATCCTGGTAAGCAAGCGTTGCCGCACCTTTTTTGGCGATGATGACGAAGTCGTGCGACGGCGGCAGCCCATGCTTGTGGAGACGAAAAAATTCGCGAAGACAGCGTTTCACGCGATTTCGTTTGACCGCGTTCCCCACGCTCTTGCTGACCGTTACCCCCAGACGAGAGAATTGCAGGTCGTTTGGCCGCAGGATGACCGTGTAGTGTTTCGTGTGGCGCCGGGTTCCGTAGCGAAGAGCGAGCTGGAAGTCTTGCCGGTGTCGAATTCGTTCCTCTTTACGAAACCTGAACCGGCCTCTGGAAAGGGAACCGACGCCTCCTTGCGGAGCCTGCCGAGAATCTTGCTCGTTCTGAGTCTTGCCGATCCGTCCCATCTGTTCAGACGGCCAGTCGCTTTCTCCCTTTTGCTCTTCTGCGGCTGATCACTTTCCGGCCCCCCGTTGATCGCATACGGACCAGAAAGCCGTGGGTTCGTTTCCTCCGAAGGTTGCTTGGTTGATACGTTCGCTTCATCTGTCCATTTCCTGTGCAAGCCGCTTCTTGTTGCCCACTTCGTTGCCGATTGTCAGCTGATGGCTCTCACGGATGATGAGCACAGGGTGGGCAAAGTTAAGTGGTCAAAGGCGCTCTTATAAATCATAAACCGGGGCCTTTGTCAAGCTAAAAGGGCCGTAAGCGTGCCGTGGTTTTCTTTCAGGAATTCCACGAAGGCTTGGGCCAGCGGGGAAAGGGAGCGGCCCTTGTGGGTGACAAGGTGGAAGTGGCGGGTGAGGCTGACGTTCTCGACGGAAACTGGATGGAGGAGCCCGAAACGGACGTCGTCGGCGATGGCGCGGCGGGAGAGAATGGAGACCCCTACCCCGGACTTGATTGCCTGGCGAACGGCGTCGGTACTCCCCATCTCCGCCATAACCCGGAGGTTCTCGGGATCGAAGCCCGCCTCCTCCAACCGGCTCAGAGTTGCCATCCTGGTGCCGGACCCGGGCTCGCGCATGATGAACGCCGCCGCCGTAAGCTCGTCCAGTTGGATGGCCTGGCGGCACGCCCAAGGGTGATCTGGCGGCACGGCAAGGACAAGCTCATCATCGAAGAGCTTGTCGAAGGCGAGCTTGCTGTTCTTGATCCTTGCTCCCACCACCCCCAGCTCGAGGGTCCCGTTCAGGACCATGTCGATCACCCCGCGGGTATCGGCGATAACGAGCCTGATCCTGATGTCCTCGTGACGACGCTTGAACGAGCCGATGAGGATGGGGAGGACATATTGACCGGGGATGGTGCTCCCTCCGAGCTCGAGAGTCCCGGTCACCTTGCCCCGGTAGAGTTCGAGGCTCCGGCTCGCTTCCTGGGTGAGACTAAGAATGCGCCGGGCATAACCGTAAAGAAGTTCTCCTGCCCGGGTGGCCGCAACCTCTCGGCCGAGGCGGTCGAAGAGTCTCACTTCCAGCAAATCCTCGAGGTAGCGAATATGCTCACTCACCGTGGGCTGGGAAAGGAGGGAGGCCTCCGCCGCCCGGGAGAAGCTCTTCAGTTCGTACACCTTGCAGAAGACCTGGAGCCGTCGTAAGTCCATCTTCAATCCTTGGCGGCCCTGTAAAAAGTCCATCTGTCCCGCGAGGCGCGGGATTGCGCTTCATCTCTCGTCACTGCAGCGTACTTCTCTGTACGCCTCATTCCTCAAGATTCGCGCGTCTTGCATCTGGAGCTTTTTACTGTGCCGTCTATTCTTGCGACTTCTTACGAAGTCTTCAATCCTGCCCTGCTCAGTGCAATCAGGCCCACCATAGGAACTTGGACCGCCGTTGTCAAGAAAGGCCCCCCGACAATGGGGGTTTTCGATACGAGCGCCGCAGGTTTTTCCTTGACAAAAGGAAAGCGAAGGCTATAGGATACGCCCTCGGCTTGTGCGCGGTAGTTCTTCCTTTATCCCGGTTACTTGACCGCGGCCTTAGGGGCAGGTTTTCCATATGAGATGGGGCCTGCAGTCAGTCGAGTTCAATAACCGTTATTCCACATCATCGAGGGCGTCCCATGAGTGGAGAGAAGAAGCAACAGGGTTCTGACAAGGTAGGGTGGGTTCTCTTTGTCGTTGGCCTCGTCGGCGGCCTCGTCGTGGGCTGGGTGCTCTTCCCGCAGGTTCTCTACTCCACCCAGCAGCAGCCCCTCAACTTCAACCATGTGGTTCACGTGGAGGGCGGGGGCATGAACTGCGAGGATTGTCACCAGTTCCGGCCGGACGGAACCTACGCCGGGTTCCCGGGAGTGGACAACTGCGCCGGATGCCACCAGGCTCCCATGGTGAGCGGTGACACCAAGACGGAAGAGAAGCTCATTGCCGAGTACATCGAGCCGGGGAAGGATATCCCCTGGGTTTCCTACTCCTGGCAGCCGGACAACGTGTTCTTCTCCCATGCGGCCCACGTGAAGGGGGCCCAGATGAAGTGCACCGAGTGTCACCGGGATGTACTCAAGGAGGCGAAGACTCCGCTCGTGAAGGTCAACCGCCTCACGGGGTACCGAGCCGACACCATGAAGATGTTCGTGTGCGAAGATTGTCACGCCGCGAAGAACGTCCCCAACGGCTGTGACGTCTGCCATAAGTAGACCTACCAACGCGAGGGGAAGGATCACATGCAGTTAGACAGAAGAGCTTTCGTCAAACTGGTTGCTGGAGGGGTCGGCGGCACCCTGCTGTCGCCGCTGCCGTGGAAGCTCTTGGACGACGTCTCCATCTGGAGCCAGAACTGGTCCTGGCGGCCTTCGCCCGAACGGGGCGCGGCGACCATGGTGAACACCGTGTGTCAGCTCTGCCCGGGCGGCTGCGGTATCCGGGTGCGGCTCATCAACAAGAAGAACGCCGTCCGTATCGACGGCAACCCGAACCACCCCGTGAACCGGGGCGGCATCTGCCCGCTCGGCGCATCGGGACTCCAGTTCCTTTACGGGCCGAGCAGGATCGAGACGCCGCTCCAACAGACCGGGAAGCGCGGGGATCTGAAGACGTTGAAGCCCATAAGCTGGGACGATGCCTTGAAGATCCTTGCCGAGCAGCTACAAGGCATGCGGAAGGAGCCTCAGGGTCTCGTCTGCCTCACCGGCAGGAGTAAGGGCACGGTGTCGGAGCTCCTCGCCCGCTTTCTCCAGGCCTACGGCTCACCGAATTTCCTGGTCATGCCCTCGGAGGCCGAGACCGAATCCCTGGGGCTTCTCGTGAGCCAGGGCGAGGCGGGGCAGGTTGCCTACGATCTGGAGAAGAGCAAGCTCGTCCTCAGCTTTGGGGCCGACTATGTCGGCGGTTGGGGTGCTCCGGCCCGCATGATGGCGGCCTTCGACGGCTGGCGGAGCAAACCCCAGGGAGAGCGCACCCGGATCATTTACGCGGGACCGCGCGGTTCTCTCAGCGCCTCGAAGGCCGACGACTGGGTGGCGATTGCCCCTGGTACCGAGGCCGCCCTGGCCCTCGGCCTTGCGAGCGTCATCGTTCGCGAGCAGCTTTACAGCCAGGCCTTTGTGGCCGGCGCCTTCGGTTTCGAGGACTGGTCCGACGGCCAGGGCCGCAGCCGCCAGGGCTTCAAGAGCCTGGTCATCAAGGACTACGCTCCGGAGCGGGTGAGCGAGATCACCGGTGCTGCCAAGGAGAAGATCGTCGAGCTGGCTCGCGAGTTCGCCAAGACCAAGCCGGCGGTTGCCTTGAGCGGTCGCGGTCAGGGACGGGCTCCGGACAGCCTCTATGAGTTCCTCGCGGTACAGAGTCTGAACGCCCTGGTGGGAAGCCTGCGTCAGCCCGGCGGGGTGGGCGTCTCCCCCAAGGCGCCGCTGACGGCCTGGCCTGCGGTGGCCCAGGACGAGGTAAGCAAGAAGGGCTGTAGCGCTCCCAGGCTGGGCGGGGCTGCGGCCGACGTACCCGTCTCCTCGGTCCAGAATCTCGTCAAGAGGATGAGCGAGGGCAAGCCGTACCAGGCCGCCATGCTCTGGGTCTACGAAGCCAACCCGGCGTACAGCCTGAGCGAGGGCAAGGAGCTCCTCGCCGCCCTTGAGAAGGTGAAGATGGTCTCCTTCTCCTCCTTCATGGACGAGACCGCGATGATGGCCGACCTGGTGCTGCCGGCACCGACCTTCCTCGAGCGCCTCGAGGACGGGCCCACGCCCGCCGGTCTCCAGTACACGGTCTTCAACCTGAGCACACCGGTGCTGAAACCCAAGTTCGAGACGCGACACCCTGGAGACGTGGTCATCAAGCTCGCGAAATCCCTCGAGGGGAGCATTGCCGCGAGCTTCCCCTGGAATGACTACGAGGCGGCGCTGAAAGAGCGGGTCAAGGGTCTCGCCGCCGGAAAGAGCGGGTGGGTGGCGGCGGAGGCTGGGCTGCAACCGTGGGCCAAGCTGGGTCAGACCCTCGAGCCGAACTACAGCTCCTTCGACGATCTGTGGAAGAAACTCACCGAGAACGGGTGTTGGTGCGATACGAGCCAGGGCATGGGTGCCGGGGCGTTCAAGACCCACTCCGGCAAGTTCGAGTTCGCCTGCCAGAGACTGCGGGAGATGGGTGTCGCCGGCGACGATCTCGCCTGCCTCCCCCACTACGAGGAACCGGTTCTGGCCGGCGATCCGGCCCAGTACCCTCTCGTGCTCGTTCCCTACGAGATCATGGCTCTAACCAACGGCCCCCTGGCCAACCCCCCATTCATGACCAAGATGCTCTTCGACTTCGAGCTCAAGGGCAGCGATCTGTGCGTGGAGATCAATCCTCAGACCGCGGCCAAGGCCGGACTCAAGGAAGGGATGCCCGTGGGTCTCAAGACCGAGCGCGGCACCTTCCGGGCCCGTGTCCATCTGACCAATGTTGCCAGGCCGGGAGTGGTCTTTATCCCGGTCGGTCTCGGGCACCGAGGGTTCGATGCCTATATCAAGGGTAAAGGTGTAAACGTCAATGAGATCCTCATACCCCAGCAGGATCGGGTTACCGGCCTCCCGACCTGGCAGGGAACTCGGCTCGCAATCGTCAAAGCATGAGGTAGGACATGACTGAGCAAACAACGAGCGGAATTCGCTACGGCATGGCCATCGACCTGGACAAGTGCACCGGCTGCATGGCCTGTGCGGTGGCCTGCCAGCAAGAGAACAACGTCTCCTTCCGCGAGGATGAGAGCGACAAGCTCCGGTCCATCACCTGGCTCGAGATGTTCTATCTCGACAATGGGAAACCCTATCCGGAGCATCGCCAGGCCTATCTCCCCAGACCGTGCCAGCACTGCGACTCGGCCCACGACTCACCCTGCACCTTCGTCTGTCCGGTGAACGCTACCAAACGGGACGAAGAGAACGGTCTGGTCAACCAGATCCCGGTGCGCTGCATCGGCTGCCGGTACTGTATGGCCGCTTGCCCTTACCACGCCCGGTATTTCAACTGGTGGGATACCAAGTGGCCCAAGGGCATGGAGCAGATGCTCACCCCGGAGGTGTCGACGCGGCCGCGCGGCGTGGTGGAGAAGTGCACCATGTGCGTCCATAGGCTGCAACTGGCCATGGACAAGGCCTTCACGGAGGGCCGCAAGGAGCTCCGCGAGGGTGAGTACGTCCCGGCCTGCGTGGAGGCCTGCCCGGCGAAGGCGATGGTCTTCGGCAACCTGCACGATAAGGAGAGCCTGGTGGCAAAGCTCGCCAAGAGCCAGAGAGCCTTCCGGCTCCTCCCCAAGCTCGGCACGGAACCGAAGATTTACTATCTGACCTCGCAGGGCTGGATCCGCAAGCTCGGCGATAATGTGATGTAATGTGATGGAAGGACCGTCGTTATCGAGAATCCCCATGGATAAGAGAGGATAACCCATGGACTCGGCACTCATCCCTGAAGGCGTGAAGCGTTGCTCGTTTACGCAGTTTGCCATTTGGCTCCTGGTGCTCGGGGCGTTGATGGCCTGGGGCGTTCTGGCGGGCTTGTTGGTCTTCTGGAAGGGACTGAATGTGACCGGCCTGAGTGATTACTTTGGCTTCGGTCTCTGGATCACGGTGGACCTGGCGGTGATCGCTCTCGGCGCCGGGGCCTTCTTCACCGGGTTTCTCACGTACATCATCGGGAAGAAGGAGCTCAAGGACATCATCAACCTGGCGGTTGTTATCGGGTTCATCTGTTACACCGGCGCCCAGTTGGTGCTGGTCCTGGACATCGGGCAACCCCTTCGGGCGTGGTTCAGCTTCTGGCATCCCAATGTCCACTCCATGCTCACGGAAGTGATCTTCTGCATCACCTGTTACACCATGGTGCTCACCATCGAGTACGTGCCGCTGATCCTTGAGAACCGGCAGCTGGACAAGATCCGGGGGATCCACTTTTTCAGCCACAACCTGCACGAGATCATGGCCCTATTCGCCGCAACCGGAACCTTCCTGAGTTTCTTCCACCAGGGCTCGCTCGGCGGTATGTACGGTGTACTCTTCGGACGGCCTTTCGCCTTCCGGGAGGGATTCTTCATCTGGCCGTGGACCTTCTTCCTCTTCGTCGCCTCGGCGATCGCCTCCGGCCCCTCCCTCACCATCCTCGTCTGCTATCTCACCCAGGAGGTGACCAAGAAGAAGCTCGTTCGCAAGGAAGTGCTCTGGGAGCTGGCGAAGATCTCCGGTTACCTGCTCGCCTTCTACATGGTGGTGAAGCTCCTCGATACCTGGTACTGGGCGTACGTGTACGCCCCGAGTGTCGGACTCACCCTCGGCTCCTTCTACAAGGCGCCTTACGGGTTGTGGCTTCTTTTCGCTGAGCTGGTGCTGTGCGGCATCATACCAGCCGTCATGCTCCTGACCCCGAAGGTGAGGCAGGATGACGTCTGGATGCTCGCCGCCTGCTTCCTGAATTGCGTGGGCTGCCTCATCAACCGCTTCGTGTTCACGGTGCAGACCCTGGCGGCGCCCGTCATGCCTTTTGACCGGTGGGAGCTCTACATCCCCACCTGGCAGGAGTGGGCCCCAACGGTCGCACTCATTGCCTATGGCGCGCTCCTCGTCTCTCTATCGTACCGTTACCTGCCTGTCTTTCCGAGAGAGAAAGAGTTGAATCTCATTAAGTAGCCTTAGGTTAAGAGAGAGCCAGAACGCCCCTCTCGGCCTGCCGGGAGGGGCGTTTTTTTGAGTTGCGGAGACTGGCCCTATGAGGAA
>Ga0113563_10002198_pt1 | contig 11624 bp, 7 predicted proteins | sample Mud3Dept3metaG_FD_80117 | JGI IMG/M metagenome (GOLD analysis project Ga0113563, IMG submission 80117) | Freshwater wetland microbial communities from Ohio, USA, analyzing the effect of biotic and abiotic controls - Mud 3 Core 4 Depth 3... | ecosystem: Environmental > Aquatic > Freshwater >...
GCGGTGTCGTACCACAAGATGGGCATCCCGACGCCGATGTTCACGCCGATTTTCGTCATCGCCCGCACCAGCGGCTGGTCGGCGCACGTGATCGAGCAGCGCATCGACAACAAGATCATACGCCCGACCGCGGTCTACACCGGCCCGGAAAACCAGAAGTTCGTGCCGATCGACCAGCGCGACAAGACTGTCAAAGGAAACAAATAAAAGCATCGACACGAAGGACACAGAGGACACGGAGGAAAATCATGAGAAAAATATTTCTTGAGTCATAGTCATCGATTACTGTTTTGATCCGTCATCACTGAGCCGTCAAAATACCCGATTAAATTTTTGTCTTTCCTTTGTGTCCTCTGTGTCCTCTGTGTTCAGCTTTTTTAGGAATCATTAATGTCCGCACCCATCTCCAACGCCCGCCCCAGGCCCGACAAGGTCATCACCGACATCGCCGATTACGTCGCGAAAACCTCCATCAGGAGCGCGGAGGCCTACACCACCGCGCGGCTGTGCCTGATGGACACGCTGGGATGCGGGTTTGAAGCCCTGTCCTACCCGGCGTGCACCAAGCTGCTGGGACCGGTCGTGCCCGGCACCCTCGTGCCCAACGGCGCAAAAGTCCCGGGCACCCCGTACCAGCTCGATCCGGTGATGGCGGCGTTCAACATCGGCTGCATGATCCGCTGGCTCGATTTCAACGACACCTGGCTCGCCGCCGAATGGGGCCACCCGTCCGACAACCTCGGCGGCATACTCGCCACCGCCGACTGGCTGTCGCGCAGCAACCTGGCGCTGGGGAAAAAACCGCTGCTCATGCGCGAGGTGCTGACCGCCATGATCAAGGCGCACGAGATCCAGGGCGTGATCGCGCTCGAGAACAGCTTCAACCGCGTCGGTCTCGATCACGTGCTGCTGGTGAAAGTCGCCTCCACCGCGGTAGTCACGCACATGCTGGGCGGCACATATGAGGAAATCGTCAACGCGATATCGAACGCGTGGATAGACGGCCAGTCGCTCAGGACCTACCGCCACACGCCCAACACCGGCTCGCGCAAATCGTGGGCCGCGGGCGACGCCACCAGCCGCGCGGTGCGGCTGGCGCTGATGGCGCTCAAAGGCGAAATGGGCTATCCCTCGGCGCTCACCGCCCCGACCTGGGGCTTCTACGACGTGCTGTTCAAGGGCAAGCCGTTCAAGTTCACGCGATCGTACGGGTCCTATGTGATGGAGAACGTGCTGTTCAAGATTTCCTTCCCGGCAGAGTTCCACGCCCAGACCGCGGTCGAGTGCGCGCTGGCGCTGCATCCCAAGGTGAAAGACCGCCTCGACGACATCAAAAAAATCGTCATCACCACCCACGAGTCGGCGATCCGCATCATCGACAAGCAGGGCCCGCTCGGCAATCCCGCCGACCGCGACCACTGCATCCAGTACATGACGGCGATCGGCCTCATCAAGGGCAATCTCACTGCCGCCGACTACGAGGACGATATCGCCCACGACCCGCGCGTCGATCGGCTGCGCGCAAAAATGACGTGCGTCGAGAACAGGCAGTGGAGCCGCGATTATCTCGACCCCGACAAGCGCTCGATCGCCAACGCGGTGCAGGTCTTCTTCAAGGATGGAACAAAGACCGCGAACGTCGCGGTCGAGTACCCGATCGGCCACCGCCGCCGCCGCAAGGACGGCGTGCCGCTGCTCGAAGCCAAATTCAGGACCAATCTCGCGCGCCGCTTCGCGGAAAAGCAGCGCCTGGCCATCCTCTCCCTGTGCCAGGACCAGAAAAAACTCGAAGCGACGCCGGTCAACGAATTTGTCGATTTGTTTGCAGTCTGATCAAAAGCAAAAGCATGAACGCGAAGGATTCTTTTCAATACCCGCTCGACGGGTACACGAAGGAACGCAAAGTAAAACAGATAACGGATCTACACCTCGGATGCTCACCAGTCATATAATCCATTTCCCCAGGAAATTTTGGCGGTCTAATCTGCGCCCCGGTAATCTCTGCATGAAACTGGCAAAAACCCTGATCCTGATGCTGGTTCTCGCAGCGTCTCCTGCGTTGAGCGCCGAGACGCGCAATCCCGACGAGTACTTCTTCGCGCTCAACACCGGCGATTTCAAGGCCGAGGCCGCCGACGCCAGACGTGCCGGCAAGAAAGCGATCATGGTGATGTTCGAGCAGGACGGCTGCCCGGGCTGCCTCTACATGAAGCAGAACGTGCTCAACCGCGTGGACGTGCAGAAATTCTATGACCAGAACTTCGTCAGTTTCTCGCTCAACATTTTCGGTTCGATCCCGATCAGGGATTTTGCCGGCCGCGATTTCACGGAAAAGAGTTTCTCCCAGTCCGTCGACATCATAGGCACCCCTACTTTTCTGTTCTATGACCTTGACGGCAAAGAGGCCGTGCGCTTTGTCGGTCCCCTCAAGTCGGTCCCGGATTTCATGCTGCTCGGGCAATTCGTCGCGAGCGGCGCCTACAAGACCCGCCAATTCGCGGACTACAAGCAGCTGCGCCTTCAGAAGAAAGGCGGTTGATTCCGCATAGTGAACGTCATTGCGGCGGGCCGCGGCGATTTATTCCTGCGCGGCAACGCTTTATAATGTAATGTTTTCCTAAACCTCGTTTGCACCACTTTCAGCAACTTCCCAGCACACTCTCATTCCAAGGAGCATCCGCGTGGCCAACAATGCGTTCAACTCGTTACGGGAATTCAAACTCAAGTCGGGCAAAACCGGCAAGTACTACTCGCTGGCTGCGTTGGAAGAAGCCGGCCTCGGCAAGGTGTCGCGCCTGCCGGTGAGCCTGCGCGTGGTGCTGGAGTCCGTACTCCGGAACTGCGACGGCGTGCGCATTTCCGAGGACCGCGTGCGGGAACTGGCCGGGTGGCAGCCGAACGCGCCGCGTACCCAGGAAATCCCCTTCGTGCTCGCGCGGATCATGCTGCAGGACATGGCGGGCTTCCCCGCGCTGAACGATTTCGCCGCCATGCGCGCCGAAGCCAAGCGCCAGAATTTCGACCCGACGAGGATCGAGCCGCTGGTGCCGGTGGACCTCGTCGTCGACCACTCCGTCGTCATCGACGTGCACAACTCGACCGACGCGCTGCGCAAGAACATGGAAATCGAGTTCAAGCGCAACGGCGAGCGCTACACCTTCCTCAAATGGGCCAAGCAGGCCTTCTCCGGCATCCGCGTCGTGCCGCCGGGCAACGGCATCTGCCACCAGGTCAACCTCGAATACCTGTCGCGCGGCGTCTGGGAAAAAGACGGCGTCTATTATCCCGATTCCGCCGTCGGCACCGATTCACATACCACGATGGTCAACGCGATCGGCGTTCTGGCCTGGGGCGTGGGCGGCATCGAGGCCGAAGCCGGCATGCTCGGCCAGCCCTACTACTTCCTGACGCCCGATGTGGTCGGCGTGCACATGACCGGCAGGCTGCGCGAAGGCGTCACCGCGACCGACTTGGTACTGACCGTCACCGAGCTGCTGCGCAAGACCAAGGTCGTCAACAAATTCGTCGAGTACTTCGGCGAAGGCGCCGCGTCGCTGTCCCCGACCGACCGCGCCACCGTCGCCAACATGGCGCCCGACTACGGCGCGACCTGCGGCTTTTTCGCGATTGACGACAAGACCCTCGAGTACTACCGCATGTCGGGTCGCGAAGAGCACTGCGACGCCATCGAGTCCTACCTCAAGGCGCAGGGCATGTACGGCATTCCGAAAAAGGGCGAGATCGACTATTCCCAGGTGGTCGAGCTTGATCTGTCCACCGTGCGGCCCAGCGTGTCGGGCCCGAAGCAGCCGGAGGACCGCATCAATCTCGAAGGCATCAAGAGCCGCTTCACCGAACTCTTCTCGAAGCCCGTGGCGGAAAGCGGCTACAACAAGCCCGCTGCCGATATGGCCAAGCGCCTGCCCGTGCCCAACAAGCCCGGCATGGACGTGGGGAACGGCGATGTACTGATCGCCGCGATCACCTCCTGCACCAACACCTCCAACCCGTGGGTGCTGCTCGCCGCCGGTCTGCTCGCCAAGAAAGCCGTCGAGAAAGGCATGAAGCCGAATCCGCGCGTCAAGACATCGATGGCCCCCGGCTCCAAGGTCGTCACGGCCTACCTGAAAAATGCCGGCCTGCTGCCGTACCTGGAGCAACTGGGCTTCCACGTCGTCGCCTACGGCTGCACCACCTGCATGGGTCTTGCGGGACCGCTGGACAAGGATCTCGAAGATACCGTGGTCAAGAACGACCTGATCGCCGCGGCGGTGCTCTCCGGCAACCGCAACTTCGAAGCGCGCGTCCATCAAAGCCTGAAAGCCAACTTCCTGATGAGCCCGCCGCTGGTCGTGGCCTTCGCGCTCGCAGGCACCGTGCTGAAAGACATGAACACCGATCCCATCGGCAACGACAAGGACGGCAAGCCGGTCTTCCTGAAAGACCTGTGGCCCGCGCCCGCCGAAGTGGAAGCACTGATGAAGTTCGCCACCGACAGCAAGAACTTCAAGCGTGAATACGGCGATCTCGCGGGTGCCAAAGACCTGTGGGACGCCATTCCCGAGACCAAAGGCGCGCTGTTCCAGTGGGACCCGAAATCGACCTACATGCTCGAGCCGCCGCTGTTTGAAGGATTCAAGCGTGAGTTGCCCAAAGTCACCGATATCAAAGGCGGCCGCGCGCTCGGCATTTACGGCAATAAGCTGACCACCGACCACATCAGTCCCGTGGCGCCCATCCGCAAGGGCACGCTGGCCGGCGACTGGCTGGTTGCAGCGGGCAGCACCGATCTGTCCAGCTTCGGTTCGCGCCGCACCAACCACGAAGTCATGGTGCGCGGCGCGTTCGCCAATCCGCGCATCAAGAACCTGCTGGTACCCGGCAGCGAAGGCAGCGTGACCCTGCACCAGCCCAGCGGCGACAAGATGACGATTTACGAAGCCTCGATGCGCTACCAGAAGGACAAGGTGCCCCTGTTCGTGTTTGGCGGCGAAGAGTACGGCACCGGTTCGTCGCGCGACTGGGCGGCCAAGGGCACGCAAATGCTCGGCATCAAGGTCGTCGTCGCGCGCGGCTATGAGCGGATCCACCGCTCCAACCTGGTCGGCATGGGCGTGCTGCCCTGCCAGTTCAAGGGCAACGACAGCGTGCAGTCGCTGAAGATCGACGGCTCCGAAACCTTCGACCTTATCGGCGTGCAGGGCGGCAACGTCAAGCCGCTGCAGGACGTGACCCTCGTGATCCACCGCAAGGACGGCTCAACGCAGAACGTCACCGTCACGCTGCGCGTCGATTCGCCGATCGAAGTGGAATACCTCAAAAACGGCGGCATTCTGCCGTTCGTTCTGCGCGAACTGATGGCGGCAGCTTAACAATGACCCATTGCGGCCGCGCAGAACGAACGGCTGTGCCCGAATTTACGGCGCGCAGTCAAGCTGCGCTCGTGTTGCGCGAACTGATGGCCGCAGCCTGACCAAGGAAAAACACCAATGGCAAACGACACGTTCAAAACACTGAAGGAGTTCACCCCTTCCGCCGGCAAGACCGGCAAGTACCACAGCCTCGCCGCCCTCGAAGCGGCGGGCCTGGGCAAGATCTCGCGCCTGCCGCGCTCGATCCGCGTGGTTCTCGAAGCGCTGGTGCGCCACTGCGACGGCAAGCTCGTCACCGAGGACCATGTGCAGGCCCTCGCGGCGTGGCAGCCGAACGGCAAGCGCACCACGGAAATCCCGTTCGTGGTCGTGCGCATCGTGCTGCAGGACCTGATCGGCTTCGGCACGCTCAATGATCTTTCGGCCATGCGGGCGGCCGCGGGCCGCCTCGGCGTGTCCCCAGACAAGATCGAACCGCTGGTGCCGGTGGACGTCGTGGTCGACCACTCGGTGGAAATCGACGTGTATAACACCCCCGACGCCGTGCAGCGCAACCAGGAAATCGAGTTCAAGCGCAACGCCGAGCGCTACCGCTTCGTCAAGTGGGCGCAGGGCGCGTTCGAGACCGTGCGCGTGGTGCCGCCCGGCAACGGCATCATCCACCAGATCAACATGGAATACCTGTCCCGCGGCGTCTGGGAAAAAGACGGCGTGTATTTCCCGGACACCGTGTTCGGCACCGACTCGCACACCACGATGGTCAACGGCATCGGCATCGTCGGCTGGGGCGTGGGCGGCATCGAGGCCGAGGCCGGCATGCTCGGCCAGCCCAACGCCTTCCTGACGCCCGACGTCGTGGGCTGCCACCTGACCGGCAAGCTGCGCGAAGGCGTCACCGCGACCGACCTCGCGCTGACCGTCACCGAACTCATGCGCAAGTCCAAGGTCGTCGGCAAGTTCGTCGAGTTCTTCGGCGAAGGCGCTGCCGCGCTGACCGCCGCCGACCGCTGCACGGTCGCCAACATGGCGCCCGAATACGGCGCGACCATGGGCTACTTCCCGGTCGACGCGAAGACCGTCGACTACTTCCGCATGACCGGCCGCGAACCCGAACAGGTGTCGGCCATCGAAGCCTATTACAAGGCGCAGGGCATGTTCGGCATGCCGAAGCCGGGCGAGATCGACTACACCCAGATCATCGAACTCGACCTCGCCAGCATCGTGCCCAGCCTGTCGGGCCCGAAACGCCCGCAGGATCGCGTCAACCTGCCCGACCTCGGCCGCGGCTTCGACGCGCTGTTCTCCGCCCCGACCGACCAGAACGGCTACGCCCGCCCCGCCGCCGACCTCAACCGCCGCGTGCCCTCGGGCCATCCGGAATTCGACGTGGGCCACGGCGACGTGCTGATCGCCGCGATCACGTCCTGCACCAACACTTCGAACCCGGCGCTGCTGCTCGCCGCCGGATTGCTGGCGAAGCGCGCAGTGGAAAAAGGCCTCAAGGTCAGCCCGCGCGTGAAAACTTCGCTCGCGCCCGGCTCCAAAGTGGTCACCGATTATCTGCGCGACGCGGGCCTGTTGCCGCACCTCGAAAAACTCGGCTTCAGCGTGGTCGCCTACGGCTGCACGACCTGCATGGGCGCGGCGGGCCCGCTCGATGCCAAAATCGAAGAGGCGGTGGTGTCGCAGGACCTCGTCACCTGCGCCGTGCTCTCGGGCAACCGCAACTTCGAAGCCCGCGTGCACGCCAACCTGCGCGCCAACTATCTGGCCAGCCCTGCGCTGGTGGTGGCCTACGCCATCGCCGGCACCGTGCGCACCGACCTCACCAAGGACCCGGTGGGCACCGGCGCCGATGGCAAGCCGGTCTATCTGAAGGACCTGTGGCCGTCCGACGCCGAGGTGGCCTCGCTGATGAAATTCGCGGCGAACGCAGACCACTTCCGCCGCGAGTACGGCGACCTGTCGGGCAACAAGAAACTGTGGGAAGCCATCCCCACCGTCGAAGGCGCCGTGTACAAGTGGGATCCGAAATCCACGTTCATCAAGGAGCCGCCGTTCTTTGACGGCGTGACGCGCACGCCGGGCAAGGTCACCGACGTCCAGGGCGCCCGCGCGCTGGCGATCCTCGGCGATTCGATCACCACCGACCACATCAGCCCGTCGACCAAGATCAAGCCGGGCACGCCCGCCGGCAAGTGGCTCGAGAGTTACGGCTCGACCGGCGACTGGGGCCACTTCGGCACCCGCCGCTGCAACCATGAACTGATGGTGCGCGGGACCTTTGCCAACGTGCGCCTGCGCAACCTGCTCGCGCCCGGCACCGAGGGCCCGATCACCAAGGTGCAGCCGACCGGCGAGCAGACGACTATTTTCGAAGCGTCAGAGATCTACCGCGCGAAAAACACGCCGCTGGTGATCTTCGGCGGCGAGGACTTCGGCATGGGATCGTCCCGAGACTGGGCGGCCAAGGGAATACAACTGCTCGGCGTGCGCGCCGTGATTGTCCGCAGCTTCGAGCGCATCCACCGCGCCAACCTGATCGGCATGGGCGTGCTGCCGCTGCAGTTCAAGCCGGGTGACAGCGTGCAGTCGCTGAAAATCGACGGCACCGAGACCTTCGACATCGAGGGCATCAATGGCGGCAACGTGAAACCGCTGCAGGACGTGACGCTGGTGATCACGCGCAAGGACGGATCGAAGCAACGCGTACCGCTGACGCTGCGCATCGACACCGGCATCGAAGTCGACTATCTGAAGCACGGCGGCATCCTGCCGTATGTTCTGCGCGAGATCCTTGAGAAGGATGCGGCCTGACGGGGACGCGCAGCACGTACGGCAGTTGCCGAATGACGAGCGCAGTCAAGCTGCGCTGGTCTTGCGCGGGCTGCTGGCCGCGCAAGACCTTAGCGGTTTGAACTATTGCGGCTCGATCTTCGCCGCTTTCGCGATTTCGGCATAGCGCTTGACGTCGGCGCGGAATGTCTTGGCCCATTCGGCAGGCGTATCGCCCTGGGGCTCATAGCCGTTGTCCACAAAATTCTGGTGTATCTTGGGATCCTGCAAAGCCTTGTGGATCGCCTTCTGCAATTTGTTGACGATGGCCATGGGCGTTTTGGCCGGCGCAAACACGCCATGCCAGCCCGCGTCGGCGATATAGCCGGGCACGCCGGCTTCGGCGACGGTCGGCACATCAGGCAGTGACGACAGGCGCTTGGCACCGGTGAAACCCAGCGCCCGCAGCCGGCCGGCCTTCACATGCGGCACGCCTACGGAACCGGCGGGAAAATGCACTTGCACCTCGTTGCCCAGGACCGCTGTAACGGCCGGCCCGCCGCCCTTGTAGGGCACGTGGAGCATGTTAGTCCCGGCTTTCAGATTGAACAGCGCCCCCGCCAGGTGCTGGCCGTTGCCGATGCCGGCCGTGCTGTAGCTGATCTGCTGCCGCTTGGCGAGCGCGATCAGTTCCTTCACGTTTTGTGCCGGCAGAGTCGGATTGGCCACCATCAGGTAGCCGAGGCCCAATGCGACGTTGGTGACCGGCACGAAGTCCTTGTCGATATCAAACGGCATTTTCTTGAGTATGGCCGGATTGACGGCGAAACCGAACGACGTGTTGAGCAAGGTGTAACCGTCGGGCGACGCTTTCGCGACGATATCCGAGCCGATGAGGCTGTTGGCCCCGCCGCGGTTGTCGATCACGAAGGGCTGACCCAGCTCCGCCTCCACCTGACGGTACAGCGTCCTCGCGAACACATCGACGTTGCCGCCGGCCGGGAACGGCACCACAAGGCGAATCGGACGGCTCGGATAATTCTGTCCGTACACGTTGACCCACGGCGTGGCTGCCGCACAGGTCAGCACTAATACCATCAAGCGTTTCATGATGCCCCTCCTCTGGTTTATTTTAACTAAAAGCGCATTTCAAAAAGACCAAGACCGATGTAACCGCAGATGAACGCCGATAAACGCCGATCGAACCGACGTCAAAAGCTTTTGCCGCCAATGATTAATATTAATTAATAAAAACAATCGGTTATATTATAACTTCTGTGTAATTACAACTTGGTGTTTTAGATTTTCCATCGGCGTTTATCCGCGTTCATCGGCGGCTAATGCTCGTTCGGCCTGGATTGCCCACGATAACGCCGCCTGACACCTCAGTGCCCGGCATGTCCGGGAAACTGCATGGGCGCAAGCTTGCCTTTGGCAACATGCCCGGGCGCTTCCTCGTTCGGGAAATTGAGTTCCACCTTGTTGCCCACCGGGTCGCGCAAAAAAATCTGGAACCCTGCGTCGGGCACATTCTGTTCTTCGAAATGCGTGCCCGAAGCAATCAGGCGGCGGTGAAACTCCTCCACGTCCGTCACCATGTAGGCGACGTGATCATAGCTGCTCCGGCTCCCGTCGTTGCCGGCCCAGTTCTCGGGAAACCGCGCAACGACGTGTATCAGCGGGTGGTCCCCGCAATACAGCCACAGCCCCTCGTTCGGAAATGTCGGGCGGTGTCCCACCGCCAGCCCCAGCACTGCGCAGTAGAATTTCTCGATTGCCGGCAGGTCGCTCGCCCTGCAGCCGATATTGATGTGATGCATGCCTTTGAGTGCCATATGCGTACCCTTCCTGTGGCGTCGTTACCTGCATGAGCCGTGGCGGAACCCCGCCGGGACATTACTTTGCCACACAACGGCAGGCTTTGCCGATACCATAGCGTTTTTTTTGGCCCGCATGCCGGGCGCACACCATGAACCCCATCGTCATCAAACTCGGCGGATACCAGAAACCTGCTTCGGTGCATACCCGCGCCGCCGTGCGCTTCGGCCAGGTGCTTGAACAAAAACTCGGAGACCGGATCCGCTTCGAACTGGTCGGCGACGTGCTGGCGCTGGGGCGCAAATCGGGCGACCTGCCGCGCATGGTGGAAAGCGGGGAACTCTCCCTGTGCTACATCTCGACGGTGCGCTTTACCCCCGCGGTGCCCGAGTTCAAGCTGCTGGAACTGCCTTTCGTGGTACGGGACCGCAATTCCATAATGCGGGCACTCGCCGGCGAACTGGGTGATCTGTACCGCAACCGCATGCGCGACGCGACGCCCTTCCGCCTGCTGGGCCTGTGGGACAACGGCTTTCGGCAACTCTCGAACAAGGTCAGGCCGATCCGCACCCCCGGGGACTGCCGCGGCATCCGCATCCGCACCCAGATGAGCGAATTGCACGGCGAGGCACTCCGCGCGCTCGGCTTCGAACCGATTCCGGCCGACGTCAAGGAGTTCGTGGAAGAAATCGGCACCGACCGTTTCCAGGCCCAGGACAATCCCCTCACCAACATCTTCAATTTCGGCGTGCACCGTCATCACCGCTACATCACGCTCAGCGGACACTTTTTCGGCATGAGCGCGCTCATCTGCAATGCCTCGCATTACCACCGCTGGCCGCTGGAGGTGCAGACCGCGGTCGAGGCGGCTGCGGTGGAGGCGACAGCGCTGCAGCGACAACTGGCGGCGGCGGAAGACGACGAAATCATGGCCCAACTTGATCCACATCAAAACGACATCGTTTATCTGAGCGATGCCGAACGCGCCGCATTTGTGCAGGCAGTCGAGCCGGTGCTCGCCAAATACCGCAAGGAACTCGATCCCCGTTTGTTCGAGCTGCTGCGTTAGCCCTGCCTGGCACGATGATTAATAATCTCAATATAAACAGATAGTTGCGTAAATACACGGCATGGTCATCAGCCACGCATCTTCCATTTTCGGACGAGCACGCCATCGGCGACCGGACGGAACAGATCGCGCATCCGGGAACATCGCTGATGGCGTTCGAAGCTGACTGCACTATCACGCTGGCGCGATGACTGCGGCATCCCGGGCATCGGAATTTTGATATAATTTCCACGCTCGAGTTTCTGCTGCGCGACTGCAAAGAGCAGTTCTTGCGACGAGGCACTTTCCGCAGACAACGAACCGGATCCCTTGTTTTCGCTTGCGATGACACGACGGTGCGGTCAGATACGGATTCAATCATTTATCACTCAAGGAGCAACAAGATGGCCAGCAAAACACCTTGGAAGTCGGACAACTGGTACGTCAGCCAGTGGAATTATGCGCAGGAAGTGGTCAAGGATTTCAAGTTCGCCAAGAACATCAAAGTGCACGACATCACGCTGCGCGACGGCGAGCAGCAGACCGGCATCATCATGACCATGGACGACAAAATCCGCATCGCCGAAGGTCTGGCGGAAGCCGGCGTGCAC
>Ga0113563_10002199_pt1 | contig 11624 bp, 9 predicted proteins | sample Mud3Dept3metaG_FD_80117 | JGI IMG/M metagenome (GOLD analysis project Ga0113563, IMG submission 80117) | Freshwater wetland microbial communities from Ohio, USA, analyzing the effect of biotic and abiotic controls - Mud 3 Core 4 Depth 3... | ecosystem: Environmental > Aquatic > Freshwater >...
AACCGCGCGGCCTCCACGGCCACGCGCTTGAGCAGCGTGGCACGCGAGTCGAGGGGCTGGCTCTGCAGGCTCGCCCAGGCGCCGATGCGGCTGTCCAGCGCGCGGCTCGCGAAGTACTCGTCGCTCTCGGCGGCGGGCGAACGCACGATCGGGCCTTCGAGGCGGACCTGGCGGCCGAGCGCATCCCAGTGGAGCACGGCGGCGGCGCGCGGGTTGGCCGCGAGTTCGGCGCCCTTGCGGCTGTCGTAATTCGTAAAGAACACGACATAGCCGGGATTGACGATCAGTTTCTTGCACAGGACGACCCGGGCCGACGGGCGCCCGCCCGGCGTGGCCGTGGCGATCACCATCGAGTCGGGATTGGGCTGCACCTTGTCCTTGCGCGCGCCGAGGAACCACTTCTCGAACAGCGGCATGGGGTCGGAGGGCAGGGTGCCCGGCAGGAAGCCAGTGCGCAGCATGGTCTCGCCCATGGGGCCAGGAGGGACCCGATTATGCCCGAGCGGCCACGCGGCCACGCATGCGGCAGGTGCGCTTGCGGCGTGACGGTCGCCCCGGTAAAAGAAAACGGATCCCGCACGCATCGACGTTCATGAAATCACTCGAAGACCTGCGCGCTCGCCTCGACGTCCTCGACCGCCAGCTGCTCGAGCTCGTGGCTGAGCGGCAGGCGATCAGCACCCGGATCGCCGCCGTCAAGCGCTCCACCGGCCAGTCGACGCGCGACTTTCGCCGGGAGCGGGAGGTGCTGCTCAAGGCGCGGCGCGATGCCGAGGCACTCGGCGTCTCGCCATCGCTGGCCGAGTCTCTCCTGCAGTCGCTGATCCGCGGGTCGCTCACCACGCAGGAGCAGGCGCGGGTGGCCGCGCAGGGCAAGGGTTCCGGGCGCCGCGCGCTCGTGATCGGCGGCCGGGGCAAGATGGGACGCTGGATGGCGGATTTCCTCGCCTCCCAGGGTTTCACGATCACCATCGCGGATCCGGCCGGCGAGGTGCCGGGTTACGAGTGGGTGAAGGACTGGCGCACGATGGATCTCACAGACGACCTCATCGTCGTGGCCGCGCCGCTCAAGATCGCAAATGCAGTACTGGCCGATCTGGCCGCTCGCAAGCCGACGGGCGTGGTCTTCGACATCGGCTCGGTCAAGACGCCGTTACGTGATGGCCTCGGCGCGTTGAAGGCTGCCGGGGTTCGCGTCACGTCGGTTCACCCGATGTTCGGCCCCGATACGGAATTGCTGTCCGGCCGCCACGTGATCTTCATCGACCTCGGCGACGCCGGCGCGCTCGAGGAAGCGAAAAGCCTGTTCGGGTCCACCATGGCCGACCTCGTGGTCATGGGTCTCGACGAGCACGACCGCCTGATCGCATTCGTGCTGGGCCTCTCGCACGCGCTGAACATCGCTTTCTTCACGGCGCTGGCGGAAAGCGGTGAGGACGCGCCGCGACTCGCGCGCATGTCGAGCACGACGTTCGACGCGCAACTCGACGTCGCGACGCGGGTCGCCGGGGACAACCCGCACATGTACTACGAGATCCAGAGTCTGAACGACTATGGCGAGGAATCGCTGAGTGCGCTCAGGACGGCGGTGGAGCGCGTGTATCGATCCGTCCACGACCACGACCCGCAGAGCTTCGTGGACATGATGCGCCGCGGGCACGAGTACCTGCAGGTGCGGCAGGCAGCGCGCGGGCGGCCGGGCTGATGGAGGACGCGCTCACCGCGCAGGTGCTCGCCTGGGAGTGCGCCCTGCTCAGGGCAGAGTCGCTTGGCGAGTGGCTCGACATCGCGGCCGACCCGCCGGGCGTACAGCGTGACGATCGCGTGGTCTCCCTGTTGCTCGCCGACCCGACCGACGAGCTGCGACACATCGCGGCCGGCAACCACGTGACCCGGGACGTCGGTCTGCCGGTGACGTTCGTCGATAGCCTCGTCGGTGTCGCGCCGCAGTTCGCCGCCCTGCACGAGGCCTGGCAGGGCGAGTTTCGTGCGGCAGACGACGAGTTGTTGTTCCCGGGCGTCGCCGGCCTTAAGTACCTGCTGATGCTGCCGTTGAACCGCAACGAGCAGCTGACCGGCGTGTTCAGTGTCGCGACAAGGATCGAGCGACCGACGCTCGCCGACGCGGACGCGCCTCTGCTTGCGCACGCCGGGACGGTCCTCGTGGCCAGTCTGGAGCGGCTGTTCGACCGGGCCCGCCTGTTGCGCGGGGGCCTGGTCGATGCGCTCACGGGTTGGCATTCGCACCGTTACCTGCAGTCGCGGCTGCGCGAGGAGATCGCGCACAGCCAACGCAGCGGTGGCAGCACGGCGTGCCTGATCGTGGACGTGGACCGTCTGCAGTCCGTCAACGATGATCTGGGGCAGCCCGCTGGCGACCGCGTGTTGCGCGAGATTGCCCAGCGCATCGAATCGCAGGTGCGGTCGAGTGACACCGCCAGCCGCTTCGGCAGCGACGAGTTCGCGGTCCTGATGCCCGATACGGAGGCTCCGCAGGGGGCGCCGCTGGCGGAGCGGATCCTGGCGGCGGTCCGGGGCGCGCCGGTCGACCTCGGTGGCGGTCTGCTGCGGACGATCAGTGTCTCGATCGGTATCGCCGCGGTCCGGCCAGCCGCCGACGACGACCGGAAAACGTCCTCGGATCAATTACTTGCGGATGCCATGGCGGCCCTTCACAGGGTCAAGCGGCGCGGCGGCGACGGCTACGAAATCGCCGCCGTCACGATCGCTGGCGGGACATGAGCAGCAGGAAAAGCGGGACGCCGACCAGCGCCGTGAGCGCCCCGACCGGCAACTGACGGGGCGCGAGCAGCACACGCGAGACGAGGTCAGCGGCCATCAGCAGGATGCCGCCGAGGAGGGCGGCAGCGGGCAGGACGACGCGGTTGTCCGTGCCGAGCGCAAGCCGCGCGAGGTGCGGCGTGACGAGGCCCACGAAGCCAATGCTGCCCGCGGCACTAACGGCGCACCCGGTCAGCACCGAACTCAGCACGAACAGCAGGATCTGGAAGCGTCGCACGTCCAGGCCGACGCTCGCGGCCTGTGTGGCGCCCCGCGCCAGCACGTTCAGGTGGCGGCCCAGCGCGACGCTGACGACGCACGCCGCGACGAGCAGTGCCAGCAGCCACTCCCAGCGCTGTGCACGCGACAGGTCCCCGAGCAGCCAGAAGACCATGCCGCGCAGGCGCGTGTCGTCGCTCAGCGCAAGGAGCAGGCTCACGATGGAGCCCGCGCCGGATGCGACCACGATGCCGGTCAGCAGCAGCCGCGTGGGCGTCCAGCCGCCAGGTCCCTGCGCCAGCGCAAAGACCAGCAGGCACGCGGCGAGCGCACCCAGTGCTGCGGCGCCGTCGATCCCAGCGGCCGGGAGGCCGACCATGATGGCCAGTAATGCGGCGACCGAGGCGCCGCCGGAGACCCCAAGTACGTACGGGTCGGCGAGTGGGTTTCGCAGCAGTACCTGCAACATGGCGCCGGCCAGCGCCAGCAGTCCTCCGACGGCGAACGCGGACAGCGCCCGCGGCAGGCGCAGCTCGAAGATGACGTCGCGGGCAAGCGAGGGTTCGCCCGGACGCAGCGCCGTCGCGACCTCGGCTAACGACAAAGGCAGGCTTCCCGAGGCGAGCGACAGGGCGAGGAGTCCTGCGGCAGCCAGGACGAGCAGGGCGAGGGCGGGAAAAAGAGGCAGGCGGCGGTGCATTGGACGTTCCAGACTGGTCCAAGACTACGGGGCCGGTTCCCCCGGCCACAAGGCGCGCGGCCGCCACGCGCCTTGGACCGCCCTGCCGCGATGTGAAAAAATGAGGCGAGACCGGAGCTTACGCGCCCAATGACCGATTTCATCGATGCCCAGGGTTTCCGCGCCAACGTCGGCATCGTGCTGATCCGTGACGGCGGCGACGTATTCCTCGGCGGTCGCAGCGACGGTCGCGGCTGGCAGTTCCCGCAGGGCGGCGTCCGCACGGACGAATTGCCGGAGCAGGCCGTGTTCCGCGAGTTGCGGGAGGAGGTGGGCCTCGAGCGCGATGACGTCGAGATGCTGGCGAGCACCCGGGACTGGTTGCGATATCGCCTGCCAAGCCAGTACGTTCGACGCCGCTCGAAGCCGCTCTGCATCGGGCAGAAGCAGCGCTGGTTCCTGTTACGCATGCTTGGCGACGAGCAGCGGCTGCGCTTCGACGTCACGTCCCGGCCGGAGTTCGACAGCTGGCGCTGGGTGGACTACTGGTGGCCCGTCCGCGAGGTCATCTACTTCAAGCGAACCGTGTACGCGAGGGCACTCGCCGAGCTTGCACGGCAGGCCTTTCCCCTTGGACCTCCTCCGCTGCCGGACTGGTGGTCCGACACCGTCCTGCGGCCGCCCGCGCCACCCCGGAGGCCTCGCAGGCAGCGACGAGCCCGGACGCCGGCGCCCGGCAAGGCCACCGAATAGTGGGCAGGCTTTCATGGCCGCAGTGGCTGGCCGTGGCTGCGGCGGTAGCCGCCGTCGGGGCCGGGAGCTGGTTCGCCTACCAGCGCGGCCAGATGTCGGCGGGCCTCGATGGGGCCGAGGTGGCACGCGAGCGCCGCGATCTCACGAGCAAGGTGACCCGGCTGGAGGCCGAAAACTCGAAGCTGAATGCCCAGGTCGCGGAGCTCGAAATGGCGCGACGGCTCGATCGCGAGGCCTACGGCCACGTGGAGCGCACGCTCGGCGACCTGCAGTCGCAGTTGTCGCGCCAGGCGGACGACCTGGCATTCTACAAGAGCATCGTCTCCCCGGCGGATGGCATCCAGGGGCTGCGTATCCAGCGCTTCGAGGTCGAGCCGGGTGCCCGGCCCCGGGAATATGTCCTCAAGCTCACGCTGATCCAGGCGATGCGGCACGAAAGCCTGGCCGCCGGCCTGGCGGATGTCGTCATCCACGGGATGCAGGGCGACCGCCCCGCTCGCCACACCGTCGGCGAACTGCTCGGGCGCCCGCGGGCCCAGTTGCCCTTCTCGTTCCGCTATTTCCAGACCATCGAGCAGGCGGTGACGCTCCCGGAGGGGTTCCAGGCATTCGAAGCGGAGGTGCAGGTCCGGTCGAGCAAGCTGCGGTTCCCGATGCAGCAATCCTTCCCGTGGAAGCCGGCCGGACAGGCGGTCCTGTGACCGGGCCGTTCAGGTGCTAAAATCCGCGCCCGCAGAGACTCACGACGGAGCAGCAACCGATGACGACCGCTCATGATCAGGCTGACATCGCCGAGGCGCCGGCGCTGGTCTTCACGGACTCGGCCGCGACCAAGGTGAGCGAGCTGATCCGCGAGGAGGGCAATCCGAACCTCAAGCTGCGCGTCTTCGTCTCGGGCGGCGGCTGCTCCGGGTTCCAGTACGGTTTCACGTTCGACGAGAATGAGGAAGACGGCGACACCTGCGTCGAGAACGCCGGCGTGAAGCTGCTGATCGACCCGATGAGCTTCCAGTACCTCGCCGGCGCTGAGATCGACTACAAGGAAGACCTCGAGGGCGCGCAGTTCGTGATCCGCAATCCGAACGCCACCACGACCTGCGGCTGCGGCTCGTCGTTCTCCGCCTGACGCCGGGTTGGCCCGACCCGACGCGCAGATGCCCGACGTCCTCGCCGCTGTGGACCTCGGGTCCAACAGCTTTCACATGGTCGTGGCGCGCTACTCGCACGGGCAGCTCGTCATCCTCGACCGCCTGCGCGAGACCGTGCGGCTCGCGACCGGCCTCGACGAGCAGGGCCGCCTGAGTCGCGAGGCGACCGGCCGCGCATTGCAGTGCCTCGAGCGCTTCGGCCAGCGCCTGCACGACATGCAGGCGAAGCGCGTGCGCGTCGTCGGCACTAACACGTTGCGCAAGGCGAAACGCAAGGGCGCCTTCCTCGACCGCGCGCGCGAGGCCCTCGGCCACCCGATCGAAATCATCTCCGGCGTCGAAGAGGCGCGCCTGATCTACCTCGGCGTCGCGCACACCACGCCGAGCGAGGGCGGGCACCGCCTCGTGGTGGACATCGGGGGCGGCAGCACCGAGCTCATCATCGGCGAGGGGCTCTCCGCCAAGCGTCTCGAGAGTCTGTACATCGGCTGCGTCAGCATGACCGTCGAGCACTTCGCGGACGGTGTCATCACCGAGAAGCGCATGAAGCGCTCCCGCACCGCGGCGCAGCTCGAACTCGAGCCCGTCAAATCGCGGTACCGGCGCTCGGAGTGGGACACGGCTTTCGGTGCGTCGGGCACCATGCGCGCCGTGAGCGACGTGCTGCTGGCGCGCGGTGCCCCGAACGGCAACCTCACGCGAGACGGCATCGCCTGGCTGCTCGAGGAATGCCTGCGGGCCGGCGACGTCGCCCGGCTGCGTCTGCCCGGCCTGGCGCCCGAGCGCCAGGAAATCCTGCCCGGCGGCCTCGCCATCCTGGTCGAGGTCTTCGACATGCTCGGCATCGAGACGATGCGGGTCGCCGATGGCGCGCTGCGCGAAGGCCTGCTGTACGACATCGTGGGCCGCCTCACCGACGAGGACGCGCGTGTGCGAAGCGTGCGGGCGATGGAAGCGCGTTTCCACGTCGATGGCGCCCAGGCCGATCGCGTCGAGGCCACGGCGCTCACGTTCCTGCGGCAGGTGCGCGACGCGTGGAGGCTCGAGGAGCCGCTCGCGGAACTGGTGCTGCGCTGGGCCGCGCGGCTGCACGAGATCGGCCTCGACATCGCGCACGCGCAATACCACCGGCACGGTGCCTACCTGCTCGAGTACGCCGACCTGCCCGGGTTCCCACGCGAGGAGCAGCGGCTGCTGTCGGTCGTCGTCGGGGGTCACCGCCGCAAGCTCAGTCCCGAGCAACTCGAGAGCCTGGTGCCGCCCTGGCACCTCAAGGGCGAATTCCTGATCGTGATACTGCGCCTGGCGGTGCTGCTGCACCGGGGACGCGGGCCGCGCTCGCTGCCCGAGATCGACCTCAAGGCGCGTGGCCGGACGCTCGACCTCGGGTTCCCCCGCGGCTGGCTCGATGCGCACCCGCTCACGGCGGCGGACCTGGAGCAGGAGATCGAGTACCTGCGTGCGGCGGGCTTTCGCCTCCGCGCGAGCTGAACCAGGCGGGGCCGTCAGTCGGCCAGGGACGCAAGCAGCGCGACTTGTGCCGTCACCGGCGGCGCGTCGCCCGGCGTTTGCCGCCGGTAGGTGCCGTCGGCGCTCAATACCCAGGCCTGGCAATTGTCGGCGAGGTACAGCTCGAGGTCCTCGAGCACCTGCTTGCGGTGGTGCCGCCGCTGCACCGGGAAACAGACCTCGATGCGGCGGAAGAAGTTGCGCTCCATCCAGTCGGCGCTCGCGCAGAAGGTCTCGGGCTGCCCGCCGTTCTCGAAGTGGTAGACGCGCGAATGCTCGAGGAACCGGCCGATGACCGAGCGCACCGTGATGTTTTCCGAGACGCCCGGGACCCCTGGGCGCAGTGCGCAGATGCCGCGCACGATCAGGTCGATCCTGACGCCGGCGCGGGATGCCTCGTAGAGCGCGCGGACGATCTGCGGCTCGATCAGCGAATTCATCTTGGCGATGATGCGCGCCGGGCGTCCCGCACGCGCGTGCTCGATCTCGCGGCGCGTTCGCTCGAGCATGGCCTCGTGCAGGGTGAACGGCGACTGGAGGATCTTCTGCATCTGTGCGACGCGCGTCGGGCTGGTGAGCTGCAGGAAGAGTTCGTGCAGGTCCTCGCCGATGGCCTCGTCGCATGTGAAGAGCCCGTAGTCCGTGTACAGCCGCGTCGTCTTCGGGTGGTAGTTGCCGGTGCCGAGGTGGCAGTAGCGGCGCAGCCGGTCCGGGTCCCGGCGCACCACCATGATGAGTTTTGCATGGGTCTTGTAACCCACCACGCCGTACATCGCGTGCGCGCCCGCTTCCTGCAGGCGGTTGGCGAGCGCGATGTTGGCCGCCTCGTCGAAGCGCGCCATCAGCTCGATCACGACCGTGACTTCCTTGCCCGCGCGCGCTGCGTCGACCAGCGCGTCCACCACGGGCGAGTCCGGACCCGTCCGGTAGAGCGTCTGCTTGATCGCGAGCACGTGGGGGTCGGTCGCGGACTGCCGCAGGAAATCGATCACCGGCGCGAAGCTGTGGAACGGGTGGTGCAGCAGCACGTCCTTCTCGCGGATCGCCTCGAACAGGTCGAGGCGCCCGACGAGGCGCTTCGGGACCGCCGGGGCGAAGGGCGGGTATTTCAGGTCGCGACGGTCGACGAGGTCGGGAACCGCCATCAGGCGGTTCAGGTTCACCGGTCCGTCGACCGCGTAGTGGTCGTCCGGCCCGAGATCGAAGTGTTCGAGCAGGAAATCCCGCAGGTGCGGCGGGCAGTCGAGCGTGGTCTCGAGTCGAACCGCGTCGCCGTAGCGCCGCGAGGCGAGCTCGCCCTCGACCGCTCGTAACAGGTCCTCGGTTTCCTCGTCGTCCACCCACAGCTCGGCGTTGCGGGTGACGCGGAACTGGTGGCAGCCCTCGACCTTCATGCCGGTGAACAGCCGGCCCACGTTGTGCAGGATCACCTGCGACAGGTAGACGAGGTCCACCGCGGCAGGGTCCCGGGACGGCACGCGCAGGATGCGCGGCAGCGAGCGCGGCAGCTGCACGATCGCGAGCGACGCGCTGCGGCCGAAGGCATCGGTGCCGGACAGTGCGACGATGAAATTCTGGCTCTTGTTCTGGATGCGCGGAAACGGTCGCGCGGGGTCGAGGCCGAGCGGCGTCAGCACCGGCTCGATCTCGTTGGCGAAATACGCGTCGAGCCAGTCGATCTGCTCCGGGGTCCAGTCGGCCGCGCGCAGTACCCGGATGCCGGCGCGGTCGAGGGCCGGCAGCAGTTCCCGGTTCAGCACTGCGTATTGCTCGGCCACCAGGCGCAACGACTCGACGCGGATGGCCGTGAGCTGGTCGTCGACGTCCATGCCGTCGGGGCCGCTTCCGCGCGAGCCGAGTTCCTTGCGCTGCTTGAGACCCGCGACGCGGATCTCGAAGAACTCGTCGAGGTTGCCGCAGGAGATGGCCAGGAACTTGATGCGCTCGAGGAGGGGGACCGTCGGGTCCTGTGCCTGCGCGAGCACGCGCCGGTTGAACTCGAGGAACGAGAGCTCCCGGTTGATGTACAGGTGTGGCGAGTCCAGGGCGACGTCGCTCATGGGCAATGCCGTGGGCATATGACAAGCATGCTGTGGAATTTTGACGGCCACGTGACGGCGACCGTACCACGCCCGGCACGGTGCCGGGCCAGGTTCAGCGGCTGGCGAGCACCTGCTCGGGGCCGTTGTTCGTCAGCTGCAGCTGCGCGAGAGCAACTTCCGCCTGGCCACGGAACTCGGCCAGGTAGGACGGCTGGATCTCGGTGTTCGGCAGCGGAATCGACTCCGGATTCTTGTGCACGCCCTTGATCCGGTACTCGTAGTGCAAGTGCGGGCCGGTCGAGGCGCCGGTGGTCCCGACGTAGCCGATGAGCTCGCCCTGATGGACCGAGCGGCCGTTGCGGGCCGATTTCGCGAAGCGCGACATGTGCCCGTAGAGCGTCGTGATGCCGCGGCCATGGTTGATGATCACCGCGTTGCCGTAGCCGCCCTTGCGCCCGGCAAACTCTATGCGCCCGTCGCCTGCGGCCCAGATGGGCGTGCCGGTCGGCGCTGCGTAATCGATGCCCTTGTGTGCGCGGATGCGTCCGCTCAACGGATGAACCCGGCGCGGGTTGAATCGCGAGCTGATGCGCCTGAAGTCGAGCGGCGCGCGCAGGAAGGCCTTGCGCATGCCCTTGCCCTCGGGCGTGTAGTAGCCGCGCACCTTGCCGTCCGCGGATTCGAACCAGACCGCGCGGTGCGTGCGTCCCCGGTTCACGAACTCGGCGGCCAGCACCCGGCCGTCGCTGACGTACTGGCCGTCCTGGTACTTCTGCTGGTAGAGAACGCTGAATTCGTCGCCCTCGCGGATTTCGTTCGCGAAGTCGATGTCCCAGCCGAAGATCTCGTTGGCCAGGACCAGGACGGTCTCGGCGGAAATGCCCGCGTCGAGCCCGGCCTCGAACAGCGAAGAGTCGATGCGCGCGCTGCGGCCGACGACCTCGACCTCGAGCGGGTTCTCGATGTAGTTGACCGCGAAGCTTTCGCCGGCCCGCGAGACGGACAGCGTGAGCGTGTCGCTGATCTGGCGGTTGAGCGACTGCAACGCGCCGTTCATGTGGGTGAGCGTGATCGTATCGCCGGGATGCAGCCGGTCGAGCGCCTTGCGCGCTTCGGGGAGCATGCGCAGCTCGGCGAGCGTCGCGAGATCGATGCCGGTCGTGCGGAAGATGCGGTCGAGCGTGTCGTTGCGCTGCACCGTCACTTCGACGCTGTCGGGGCCGTCGATCACGGGCGGCGGGGCAGCGGGGGCCGCCGTCGCGACGAGGTCGGTGAGGTCGACGGAGCGTGGAAGCTCGTTCGATGCCGGGGTCGTGACGACGAGCGCGGCGGCCGCGGCCAGGGGAAAGGCTACGGCGGCCAGCAACCAGGGCCGGCCGGCGGCGGCAATGCCGTTGGTAGCGCGGCTCGGACCGCGAAGATCGATGGCAGGCAAGGGCGGGCCCCCACAAAAAGTTCCGCGTAAGGTAGTTGCGCCGGCGCCACGCGTCAACTGTCAAATCGGCATTTTTTTGAGTCCGTACATATGGTTGCATCCAGGATGGCGGGATTGTGACGCCCCTCTCAGGTGCCGGGCCCCGATTGCCTGGCGGGGGTGAAGCCCCTACAGTCCGCCGGCCCCGTTCTCCCTGAAGTGACCGAAGCCCATGTTGAGCGCCCAAGACCAACTCGCCGAGCTCCGTCGCGGCGCGGCCGAAATCCTGCTCGATGTCGACTTGCTGAAGAAGCTCGAGAAGGGCAGGCCGCTGCGTATCAAGGCGGGTTTCGACCCGACCGCGCCCGACCTGCACCTCGGGCACACCGTCCTGATCAACCGGATGGCGATGTTCCAGCGGCTCGGCCACGACGTGATCTTCCTGATCGGGGATTTCACCGGCCTGATCGGCGACCCCACGGGCCGCAACGCCACGCGACCGCCGCTCACGCCCGAGGACGTCAAGGCCAATGCCGCGACGTACGAGGCGCAGATCTTCAAGATCCTCGACCCGGAGCGCACGCGCATCGACTTCAATTCACGCTGGATGGGGCCGATGAACGCAGCCGGGCTCATCCAGCTCGCCGCGAAGCACACCGTGGCCCGCATGCTCGAGCGCGACGATTTCGCCACGCGTTACCGCTCGGGCCAGCCGATCGCGATCCACGAATTCCTCTATCCGCTGGTGCAGGGCTACGACTCGGTGGCGCTCGAGGCGGACGTGGAACTCGGCGGCACCGACCAGAAATTCAACCTGCTGGTCGGCCGGCAGCTGCAGGCGGCCTACGGCCAGGAGCCGCAGGTGGTCATCACGATGCCGCTGCTCGAGGGGCTGGACGGTGTCAACAAGATGTCGAAATCGCTCGGCAACTACATCGGCATCACCGAGGCGCCGGACCAGATGTTCGGCAAGCTGATGTCGATTTCCGACGACCTGATGTGGCGCTACTTCGACCTGCTCTCGTTCCGGCCGAATGCGGACCTCGAACGGCTGAAGCAGGAGGTCGCGGGCGGGCGCA
>Ga0113563_10002200_pt1 | contig 11623 bp, 11 predicted proteins | sample Mud3Dept3metaG_FD_80117 | JGI IMG/M metagenome (GOLD analysis project Ga0113563, IMG submission 80117) | Freshwater wetland microbial communities from Ohio, USA, analyzing the effect of biotic and abiotic controls - Mud 3 Core 4 Depth 3... | ecosystem: Environmental > Aquatic > Freshwater >...
CTGGTAATCGGTTTCGGAAATATCCACCGCGCTGACGACGGGGTCGCCTTTGAGGTAATCAACGCCCTCCGCCGCCGTCTGGGTCAAAAGGGGTTAAGAGAGGAAGACACCGGTCTGGAAGAGCTGGGATCAATGGTCGATTCGGTCTTTATTTCCCAGCTGACGCCGGAATTGATGGACACCATAGTCGGTTACAGCCGGGTGATCTTTGTGGACGCCCATGTCTACGAAAACCTGGAGGATCTCCACTGCGCGCCCGTCGTCCCCGAATACGCCCCCTCCACCTTCACTCACCACTTAACCCCTCCCGCCCTTTTAGCCCTTTTGAAAACCCTTTATAGGGCCGAACCGGCCGGCCACCTCGTCTCCATCCGCGGTTATGACTTCGACTTCCACCGCAACCTCTCGGAAAAAACCGGCGCGCTGGTGGAATCGGCCGCGGATCGTATCCTCAGAATTCTAAAATAGACGGCCCATCGGGAAGGACCCGGTTTATCCCAAAACCTTCCGGGCGGTCTCTTCCGCTAATTTCATCTCTGCTTCGCGGTCTGCGACTTCGCCGAGCTTGCGAACCCCGCAGGCGCGGATGAAATGGCATTCGGGGAAGCCGACCCGTTTCAGAAAAGGCTCAGTGCGGGGGAAGATGTCGGCGAAGAGCTTTTCGTTCGGCTGGCCCTGGGTCTGGATGAAGACGAGCTTCTTCCCGGGCTTCAGGCGGCTTGGATTGGGATTGGTGAAAAAATCGGGGACGAAATACGAGTAGCTGCGCTCAATGAAAGCTCGGATCGTGCAAGTCACGTCGCCCATATAAATGGGGGAAGCCAAGACCAGAACGTCCGTTTCCCGGGCGGCCTCCAGCACAGCCTCCAGGTCATCCTTGATGACACACTTATCAGACTTCGTTTTGCAGGCCATACACCCCTGGCAGCCCCTAAAATTGAGGTTATTCAGATTAAAAGTGCGAACCGAAGCCCCTAAGTTCTCGGCCGTCTCACAGAATTTCCCGGCCAAAACTGCGCTGTTCCCCTTCTCTCGCGGACTTCCCAACAGACAGGTTACCTTCATTTCTCATCCTTTCATTGAAATATTTTTCAAAACAAGCTGAAAGCTGACCGCTCACAGCTCAAAAGCTTTTTCAACCCTTTTTCCCTTTTCCCCTCTTGCCCCATCTTCTTATTCTCCCTTTCGCCTTTTCCCCTCTTTTCCATTCCCTTTCACTTTTTTTTAACTCTATTCGTCACCGCCCGGCCCCGTAGCAGCACATAGGTCGCCCCCGTCCCCCCGTCGTGCAGGCGGGCGCTGGCGTAGGCGGCGATCCATTTCCGCCAGGGCCCCCGCGTCAACCACTCGATCACCCGGGTTTTCAATACCGGCTCCCCCGGGGAGGCGAGCCCCCGGCCATGAATGATCAGCACCCCTCTTTTCCCGGTGGTTACCGCCCATTTCAGGAATTTTTCGACCATCGCCTTGGCGTTCGGCGTATCCATGCCGTGGAGGTCTAAGTGGGCCTGGATGGAATATCGCCCTTGGTGCAGGCGCCCGGCGATTTCCGCCGGGATATCGTAGGAGGTGCCTTCGATATATTCGGGGGTGTCCTCCACCCGGAAACCGTCGCCTTCCGTCACCAAACGGGTTAATTCGGACAATGCTTCCGCATCCTCCCGATCCCCGCCTTCCTTCATCTCCTCTTTTTCCGCAGGGTGGAATATCAGAATTCTTTCGACGCAGTTTTCTCGGGAAATCCGATCCACGCCCTCCATGGCCTCCCGGAAAAGTTCTTCCTCGCTTTTCGTTTCCGGTTCGACGCGTCTAACCGGGACGGGAGCCGGACAAGGAGGGAGGGAAGCGGCTTTCTTCCGCAAGAGGCCCTTCAAATCCAGGAAGGATTTGGAGGTTAGCGAAGGCTTCGGGGTTTTCATGACGACATCCCGAAAAGAAAATTATAGAACCCTCCTTGAATATATTAACCCAAGACGGAACCGGGTGGAAGGGGTTCTTTGCTTTTTTCGATTGGGTCATCCTCCATTTTTTCAAGCGGTTTGCAATTTATCCTCCGTTTGCTTACAATGCCAATCAAGAACAGCCCCAAAGGAGGCGCCGATGTTCGATTACCTGCTTGCCAACGAGCAGCTCAAGATCCGGGATGAAGTTCGAGAATTCGTCAAATGGGTGCCGAAGCAGTGGGTCCTCGACCTGGATTCCGACACAATCAAATTCCCCAAGGAATTTCTGCGCGAAGCCGGCCGCCGGAACCTCATGGGCTGCCGGTATCCCCGGGAATGGGGCGGCCGGGGGATGGATTGGGTCACAACCGGAGTGGTGATGGAGGAGGTCGGGACCCTGGGATATGAGTTTGCCTGCGTCTTCGGGGTCGGGGCGGAGTTGGTCTGCGATGCGGTTATTCAGCACGGGACGGACGCGCAGAAGGAGAAATATGTCAAGCCTCTTCTCCGAGGAGAGATTTTCGCCGCCGAATGTTTAACTGAACCCAGGGGCGGATCGGATTTCTTCGGAGCCACAACCAAGGCCGAAGACTGCGGAGATCACTTCCTGATCAACGGACAGAAACGGTTCATCGTCGGCGGCGAGGGGGCCGATTACTTTCTCCTGTACGCCCGCACCAATTTCGATCCCAAGGCCCATCCCCACCAGGCGCTGACGGCCTTCCTCGTGGATCGGGGCCCGGGAGTCGAAACGAAATACCTTTACGGCCTCCTCGGCTGCCGGGGCGGGGGCACGGCCCGGCTCATTTTTAAGGACGCCAAAGTCCCCAGGGAAAATGTCTTGGGCCGGGTGAATGGCGCCGATGATGTTTTCAACACCATGATGATTCCCGAGAGGTTGGGGACCGCACTCATGACCATCGGGTCTGTCCGCCCGGCCCTGGAGATCGCCACGAACTACTCCTCCCGCCGCAAAGCATTCGGGCAGGCTTCCTGGTCCTGGCTGTAACCCGCGTTGTGACCGCGGAAAAGGAGGAAAGAAAGAATTCTTCAATTCGAGAGGTGTGATATTATGAACGCCGGACCGAGGATCGGGTCGCCCTGGTTAATCCTCCTTGTTGTCCTCCTGACCAGCATTGCGGCCCCGCTGACGCAGTTTAAAGTTCCGCCGGTGATGCCTCTCTTGATGGAAGCCTTCCAGCAGCCTGCCGGGGTGGCCGGTTGGCTCATGTCCGTCTTCGCCGTCACCGGCCTTCTTCTGGCTGTTCCCGCAGGGTTCATCTTCCAGCGGATCGGCTACCGCCTGACCGGTTTCCTCGCTCTCTTGGCGCTGGTTCTGGGAGCGGTCCTGGGCGTCGGGAGCACCGATTTGACAACCATCCTGGCCAGCCGTTTCGTGGAAGGGGCCGGGATGAGCCTCATGTCTATCGTGGCGCCCGCCATCATCGCCCAGTTTTTTTCGCCGGATCAGCGGGGAAAGGCCATGGGCGTCTGGGCCGTCTGGGTCCCTCTCGGGTCCGTGATCATGTTTCTCGTTGCCCCGCCGCTCGCGGCCCGGTGGCATTGGCAGGGGGTCTGGTGGTTCGGATGCGGTTACACCATCCTCGCCGGATTGCTATTTGCCTTCTCCATCCCGCGGAAAAAACCGGGCGAAACCGCTTCGGAAAGCTCTTCTTCGGCAATGTCGCCAGCCCTCCGAGATTTTCGAAAAGTTCTGGCCAATCCCCATCTGTGGCTGCTTAGCTTTCTTTTTTGCTGTTTCAACGCGGCTTTCGTCGCTTTTGTAACCTGGGGCCCCACCTTTCTCAATACGCACCGGGGAGTCTCTTTGGCGGAGGCCGGCTTCCAAATCAGCCTGGCCTCGGTCTTGGCCATCATTGCCTGCCCCACCGCCGGCTGGGTTTCCGACCGGATCGGCTCCCGAAAAACCATTATGGTTTGGCCGATGCTGTTGATAGCCGCTCTCTTCCCCTTCTATTACGGCGCCGGGAGGGTCTTTTTTTCATTCCTGGTCATTGCCTTGGGGTTTGTCGGCGGCTTCGTCCCCACCGGCGTGTTTGCCGGCGCGGTGGAGATCGTCGCCGATGAACGGCTCAGCGGCATGGCCATGGCCGTGATTCAAATCGGTCAGAACGCCGGCATGCTTTTGGGCCCTGTGCTTTTCGGTTGGCTGATGGATTACACCGGCGGCTGGGCCACCGGTTTTTGGGTCCTTACCCCTGTCTGCTTCGCCGGCGCCCTCTCCGGCTGGGCCGCCAAGGTTCGGTAGATTAAGGAGATGACCGCGAAGCGGACACCCGATGAGCGGCATTTCATTGCCACAGCTGATTGCTTATTTTTGGATAAGCCCCCACCTGGTTTAGCCAGAACCAAAAACTGCAGATTTTTAAAATCCATGAAAACCCTTGGCCGCGAGCCGTTTGGGCCGCAGGTGAAGAACCTTGAGGACGAGGAAGCATCAATTCAAGCCCTTAAGGCGCTATCTTGGAAAAGACCATGTTGGAAAAGACCATTGACACCCAATTCCCCTTTCTGTATATTCAACACAATTGATGGTTTCGTAAAAAGTCCATCTGTCCCGCTCCGAGCGGGATTGCGCTTCAACTTCGTCGTTGCGGCGCACCTGTAAATGCGCCTCACTCCTCAATTTTTGCGCGCCTTGCATGTGGAGCTTTTTACGAAACCATCGATTTGCCGACTTTTTACGAGATTAACACAATTCCTTGCCTATAAATCCGCAAGAAACCAAAGAGGTCGCTTTTCTTTTGGGGATAGGATTTCGCCGGATCGCAAGAGCCTCTATGACCGGCGAGGTTTTCGAGGAAAAGGGTTTATAATGAATAAAAGAGATCTGGTTTTAGTGAAATAAAATACAAAATCGCCCCAAAAGGAGGTTTGAATATGAAAACGTTTAAATCCATCTTTCTGGCAGTGCTGCTTTTTCTCGTGATCCCCTTTTCCTTTGTCTCCGGCGCGGACCCGATTTATCTCGGCCTGATGGCGCCCATGACCGGAGACTACGCTGAGTACGGCATGTTCTTCAAGGAGGGGATTGGGCTGGCCATGGATGAAATCAACAGCGCCGGAGGCATTAAGGGCCAGCAGGTTGAGCTCCTGGTCGGGGACAGCCGCGCCGACCCCAAGGAAGCAGCCCTGGTCGCGCAGAAGTTCGTAGCCAATCCGAAGATCCTAGCGGTGATCGGCGATTTTACGAGCTCCTGCGCAATGGCGGCCGCGCCGATCTACGAGAGCGCGAAAATGGTGGAGTTTTCCCCGTCCTCTTCGCATCCGGAATTCACCAAGTTGGGCAAGTTCATGTTCCGGAACACCCCCACCCAGGAACACGAGGGGCCCTTTCTGGCCCGATGGTTGATCAAAGATCTCGGAAAGAAAAAAGTGGCCACGATCTACATAAAAAACGACTGGGGTCTGGCGACAAACAAGTATTTCGTCGAAACGGCCAAGTCCCTCGGGGTGGACATTCCGGTCCAGGAATCCTTTCTCCCGGGGGAGAAGGATTTCACCGCGATCCTGACCAAGATCCGCAGAGATAATCCGGAAGGGCTTTTTATCGGGGCCATGTATGCCGAAACCGCCCTGATCGCGACCCAGATGAAGAAGATGCACTTCACCCCCACCAGGATCGCCCCCGGCTCGATCTATTCCCCCAAATTGATCGAACTGGCCGGCGACGCGGTCGAAGGCATCATGTGCAACGCGTTGTTCTTCCCGGAATTCAACCGGCCTGAGGTCAAGAAGTTTCATAAGGGCTTCGTGCAGAAATACAAGAAAGAGCCCAATAACTTTGCGGCGCTCGCCTACGATTGCCTGAACATCCTGGCGTATGCCATAAAAACGGGCGGCCTGGACCGGCAGAAGATTAGAGACGCCATGGCCACAGTGAAAAATTTTCCGGCCGTCACCGGCGCCACCACCTTTGTCGGCGGCGATGTGGTGAAAGAGTACGGCAAGATCACGGTCAAGAACGGCAAGTGGACCGCATATAAACCCTGACGGTTTCGTGAAGAGTCCCTCTGTCCCGCTCCGAGCGGAATTGTGCTTCAACTTCGTCGCTGCGACGCACATAGATGTGCGCCTCGCTCCTCAGGCCCGCCATCGGCGGGATTGCGCGCCTTGCCTCCGGAGCTTTTTACGAAGCCATCGCTTCCGTGACTTTTTTTACGCGATCCTCAATTTCAGTCTTCTTTGGCAGAGCGGGCCGAATCGCGGATGAACTTCCGGCATTCTTCCCTTCTCCTCCGCGTGAAAGGAGGGGAAGGATTCTTTGCCCGGATGGCATAACAAGGAAAAAGCAATTTGCTTTTCGAACAGTTGGTAAACGGGATCACCCAGGGCAGCATCTATGCCTTGATCGCCCTGGGGTTCACCCTGATTTTCGGGACCCTCCGGCTGGTAACCTTTGCCCATGGAGAGGTCTTCATGATGGGCGCCATGACCGGATATACGGTCCTGCGCTATTTTCAGGGCTCCATCTATACGGCCCTCCTCGCCGCGATTATTGCCAGCGCCCTCCTCGGAATCCTCATTGAAAGGGTCGGCTTTCATCTGCTCCGAAAAGCCCCGCACCAGTCCTCCCTCCTGATCACCATCGGGTTTTCCATCGTGCTCCTCAACCTGGCCCAGCTCATCTGGGGCCCGGAAACCCACTCCGTACCCCATTTAAAATACGGCGATTTCGAGTTCCTCGGGATCTATATCTCCTACGCTCAGGTCATCGTCCTGGCCGTAACCTTTCTTCTGCTCCTGGCCATCCAGATTCTCATCTATAAAACGGAAATGGGGCGAACGATCCGGGCCACGGCCCAGGATTACGAGGCCGCCTATGCCATGGGAGTCAACATCGATCTGGTCTTCATGCTGACCTTCGCCCTAGGCTCGCTCCTCGGCGGCATCGCCGGCATGCTGATCGGCTTTTACTACAACGCCTTTTATCACACCATGGGGAGCGTGCCGGGCCTGAAGGCCTTCTGCGCGTGCATCCTCGGCGGGTTGACGAGCCTCGGCGGAGCCGTTGTCGCCGGCTTCATCTTAGGGATCATCGAAAACCTTGCGGTGGGTTATATTTCAGCCAGCTACCGGGATCTCTTTTCTTTCGGCATCCTTATCCTGGTCCTGATCTTCCGGCCCAAAGGGCTTTTCGGGAGAGAGGTATGAATCAATCTTCCATCCTGAAAAGAGGGGCCGGATGGGGGGTCGCCCACAGCCTCTATCTGCTCCTTTTGGCAATCTTTGCCCTTCTTCCTTTGTTCGTAAAAGATGCCTACTATCTCCGCATTTTTATTTTTATCGGGATTTACATAGTCCTGGCCTTGAGCCTGAACCTGATCAACGGTTATACCGGGCTTCTGTCCATCGGGCATGCCGCCTTCTACGGGATCGGCGCTTACAGCTCCGCGCTGCTTACGCTCAAGATTGGTTTGCCTTTTCTCGTCGCCCTGCCTCTTTCCGGGGTCATTGCCGGGGTCTTCGGCTACCTGATCGGCAAACCGACTCTTCGGCTCACGGGGATCTTTCTCACCCTCTCGACGCTCGGATTCAATATTATCTTCGTGCTCCTTTCGATCAACTGGGAGGGTCTGACGCGGGGCCCGCTGGGAATCGCGGGGATCCCCGTCCCCCAGATCTTCGGGTACGCGTTTCAGGGCCAGGTGGATTATTATTATCTGATCTTCTTCCTGGTTCTCTTTACGCTGGGGTCAACGTATCGCCTGATCCATTCCCGTTTCGGGAAGGCGCTCCTGGCGATCCGGGAGGAAGAAACGGCCGCCGAGACCGTGGGCGTCCATACGGTTCACTACAAGACGGCCATTTTCATAATCTCCACTTTTTACGCCGGCCTTGCCGGCAGCTTTTTGGCTCACTATATCCGCTTCATCGCCCCGGACAATTTCACGTTCTGGGAGTCCTTTACGCTCCTGGCTATGCTGGCGCTTGGAGGCCAGGGAAACCTGGTAGGGCCCATCGTCGGGGCCTCGGCCCTGATTGCGCTTCCGGAAATTTTCCGCTTTCTGACCGATCACCGGATGATCTTCTACGGGCTGATCCTGATTGTCATGATGCTCTTCCGGCGGGAGGGGATTTTCAGCCGCCGAACCTACAGCTTGAAGATCACCCCACCGTGGGAGAAAAAAGAGATCGGGCCCCAGTACCTCGTCGGCGACAAATTTTTAACCGCAGAGTCCGCACCAGAGAAGGACGATGGCGCTTCTAAGAATTGACTCGGTCACCAAGGCCTTCGGGGGCCTGCTGGCCCTTAAGGGGGTGAGCTTTGAAATCTCGCCGGGGGAGATTGTCAGCCTGATCGGGCCCAATGGGGCCGGCAAGACGACCCTTTTCAACTGTATCAATGGGATCCTTCCTTTCGACGAAGGGGAGGTGATCTTTCGGGAGAAAAGCCTGAAGGGAAGAAAACCCCACGAAGTTGCGGAATTGGGTCTGGCCCGAACCTTCCAGACCACGCGCCTTTTCAGCAAAATGACCATTCTGGAAAACACCATTCTGGGCCAGCATCCCCGCCTCAGGACCGGAATCTTCAGCGCCCTGCTGCGGCCGGCGTGGGTTTCGCAGGAAGAGAAAGAGGTGGAGGAACGGGCGCTCAAGACCCTCGGCTTGTTCGGCGAGAGGCTGCTTCCCCGGATCCGGGAGTTTGCCAATACCCTTTCCTACGCCAACAAGCGCCGCCTGGAAATCGCCCGGGCCCTGATCGCCGAGCCCAAACTGCTCCTCCTGGATGAACCCACCGCGGGCATGAACCCTCATGAGACCGAAGTGATCATCGACCTGATCAAGAAGATCCGCGATACGGGCATCACGGTTTTTCTGATCGAACACGATATGAAAGTAATCATGGGGGCTTCGGATCGGATTGTGGTCCTGGACCACGGAGAGAAAATCGCGGAAGGAACGCCCTCCCAAATTCAGAACGACGAAAAGGTCATCGAGGCCTATATGGGAAAGCATCATCGCCATGCTTCAACTTAAGGGAGTCTTTACCCGCTACGGAGCCATCGAGGTCTTGAAGGATGTTCACCTCGAAGTGAAAAAAGGCGAGCTGGTCAGCCTTTTGGGGGGGAACGCCTGCGGCAAATCAACCACCATGAAGACCATCCTCGGGTTGGTGCGACCTTACAAGGGGACCGTGGAACTTGACGGGAAGGACATCACCCGCTGGAGCCCGGCTCAGATCGTTCGGGCGGGGATTTCGCCCGTTTTGGAGGGGAGAAGGATTTTCCCCTATCTCAGCGTCTTTGAAAACCTCCTGATGGGCGCGCATACGCGGAGGGACCGGGAAACCCTCCCCCAGGAAATCGAGGCCATGTTCAGCCAGTTTCCGGTTCTTCGAGAACGGAAAGACCAGGCCGGGGGAACGCTCAGCGGCGGCGAGCAACAGATGCTGGCCATGGCCCGGGCGCTCCTGGCCCGCCCCAAGATGCTCATCATGGATGAGCCTTCCATGGGACTGTCCCCCCTTTATGTGGAAAAGATCTTTGAGATCATTCAGGATTTGAATCACCGGGGGATGACTATTCTCCTGGTCGAACAAAACGCCAATCTGGCCCTATCCATCGCCCACCGCGGATACGTTCTCCAGACCGGCAGCATCGTCCTCCACGATAAAGCCGTCGATCTCCTCAACAACCCCCAGATGAAGAAGGCCTACTTAGGAACCCTGGAAGTGAAGAGTTAGGAAAAATTGAAACCTAAGTCCGGGCAGCAATTCGCCGGGCCGCAGCAGCCGTCCCTCATCGTGGCGGACTACCTGGGATTAAGATGCGGCAAATAACGTTTGGGGGGCGAACGCCATCCCCTGGACGTTTGGAGCAACGCTGCGATTTGACATCCGGCGGTTTTTCTTTTTATACTGGGTGAGATAAAGATTTCCCTGGAGGGAGAAGCGCAATGAAATTTTTCTTGGACAGCGCCAAACTCGACGAAGTCCGCCACGCCCGGGACAGGTGGAAGATCGACGGGGTAACCAGCAACCCGCGCCACGTGCGGAACAGCGGAAAGTCTTTCATGACCGCGATTAAAGACCTGGCCCGCGAGTTCGAGGGAACGGGAAAGCCCATTTCCGTCGAAGTTAACCCTCATCACCCCACGGCCGAAGACATGGTGGAAGAAGCCGTAAAGCTGGCCGCCATTTCCAAGAATTTCGTGATCAAGATCCCGGCCACGGAAGCCGGATTCAAGGCTCTCTGGACTCTAAGCGACAAGGGGATCCGCGTGAACCTGACTCTGGTCTTCTCTCCCATCCAGGCCCTTCAGGCCGCCCGCCTCGGGGCTTCTTTTGTTTCCCCCTTTGTAGGCTGGAAAGAATCCGCCGGGGAGGAGATCTCCCACATGGTGGAAGAGATCGTCACTATCTACCGGAATTATGCTTTTAAAACGGAGATCATCGTCGCTGCCGTCCGCAACGCCCGGCAGATCGTGGAGGCCGCCGTGGCCGGCGCGGATATCGTGACCGCTTCCTTCGACGTTTTCAAAGAAGCCTTCGAAAACCCCTGGACTGAATTGGGACTCAAGCGCTTTGCCGACTCCTGGGACGCAACGCCGTACGAATAAGAACGCCGGGCGCAAGTTGCGAGCCCCCCTTTCTATTCATTCCCCAATTCCTATCCCACCGCCAAAGCGATCACCCCGAGGACAATCGCGGCAGCGGCGGGGAGGCGTCGCCCCGCCTCCCCTTCCGACAACAGACGAGACCCCATCACGGCCCCGATCAGGATGCTCACTTCCCGGGCCGGGGCCACGTAACTCACCGGCGCCGTGATCATCGCCGTCAGCACCATGATGTAAGAGAGGGGGGCGAGGGCGGCAACGCCAACCGCCTCCCAGCGGTGAACCCGCCATTCCACCCGGACCTCCCCCCATTTTTTCACGGCCACCGGCCCTAAAATGATCACTCGTCCGAGGTTGGTACAATAATCCTGGAGGAGGGGCGGGATGAGTAGCGTACTCACCGCATACTTATCCCAGAGAGTATAGCAGGCGATGAGCAGGCCGGTCAGCAGACCATAGGTGATTGCCCGCTTCCGGCTGCCGCCGAAGGTTCCGGAACCGCCGGTGAGCAGAAAGACTCCGCCCGCGACCAACAAGGCCCCTGCAAACGCGATGGCGGAGGGGGTTTCGCGGAAAAAAAGGATGGCCGCGATCGTGGAGAGGGTGGGCCCCGTTCCCCGCGCCAGAGGGTAAACAAGGGATAAATCCCCTACCCGGTAGCCGCGCTGGAGCAGGAGAAAATAGCCCACGTGGATTAAGGCGCTCCCGGCCATAAAGCCGATTTGAACCCAGCCTAAATTGGGTTTCTGCCAGAGATAAATGAATACGGCCAGAGGCGCATAAAAAAGCGTCGAAAGGGCGGCAAAGAGCCAGACGAAGGCCGCGCCTCCGCCGGCGCGTTTGGCGAGAAAATTCCAGCTGGCATGGATAAAGGCCGCGGAAAGAACCAGGGTGAGAGCAAAGGCGGTCATCTTTCCTCCGGAGTTAAACCTCTTTAAAATTTTTGATTTTTTTGAGGCTGATTTTTAAAAAAAAGATCATCTCCAATTCAGTTGAAAAGGGAACCGGTTTTATTTCTGAAAAGGTTTTATTTTTCAATGGGTTCTACGAATCAAGGCAGTTCCCTAAGCCCCAATTGTCCCCTGCCCGGGCAAAAAAGC
>Ga0113563_10002201_pt1 | contig 11619 bp, 9 predicted proteins | sample Mud3Dept3metaG_FD_80117 | JGI IMG/M metagenome (GOLD analysis project Ga0113563, IMG submission 80117) | Freshwater wetland microbial communities from Ohio, USA, analyzing the effect of biotic and abiotic controls - Mud 3 Core 4 Depth 3... | ecosystem: Environmental > Aquatic > Freshwater >...
CGGCACCGGACATCAGCCGCGTGCTCCGGGGTTCGGAGAAATCAGCTTTGGATGTCAGGCGGAAAATACCGATCATCCGCCACGCGCTTCCGAAAAACAGAATGGCGAGTGACAGCCACAACGCAGGCCCTCGCGCGAATTCGAGCAGGTCCATCCTGTGCGCTCCTATCTTGTGTTGCTAAAAGCAAACAACAAAATAAAATAATCAGCGATTGTTCCCGCCACAGACTTCGAGTCAATCCGCCCGCGGCGGGTAACGCTTCCAGTTGGCCGCGTAATAGAGCACGGGAATCACGACCAGGGTCAGCACGGTTGAAACGAAGATGCCAAACAGCAGCGACACCGCGAGTCCGTTGAAAATCGGGTCGTCGAGTATGAACAGCGCGCCCGACATGGCCGCCAGCGCGGTGAGGATGATAGGCTTGGCCCGCGTCGCGCCGGCGCGGACGATCGCCTTCTCGAAATCCCGGCCTTGCGCCACCTCGAGATTGATGAAATCGACCAGCAGGATCGAATTGCGCACGATGATCCCGGCCAATGCGATCATGCCGATCATCGAGGTCGCGGTGTACTGCGCCCCGAGCAGGGCATGGCCGGGCATCACGCCGATCACCGTCAGCGGTATCGGCGCCATGATGATGAGCGGCGTCAGATAGGATTTGAATTGCGCCACCACCAGCAGGTAGATGAGGATCAGGCCGACAGCATAGGCGATGCCCATGTCGCGGAAGGTCTCGTACGTGACCTGCCATTCGCCGTCCCACTTCAAGCTGTAACCGGCATAACGGTCGGACGGCTGGCGGATGAAATACTCGCCCAGCCTGCCGCCCTGCTCGAGCGCCGCGTCCGCGGTCTTGGCGCGCATCGCAAACATCCCGTACAAGGGACTGTCGAGGCTGCCCGCCATGTCGCCGACGACGTAGACCACCGGCAGCAGGTCCTTGTGATAGATGGTTTTATCGCGCAACGTCGATACCGGGCGCACCAGCTCCGACAACGGGACCAGCGCGCCCGAACCCGAGCGCACCGCAAGCTGCATCAGCCGTTCCATGCCGGACTGCTCCTCGGGCGGCATGCCGATCTGCACCGGCACTTCGAACTTGGCGGCGCCGGTGTGCAGCGGCGTCACGTTGTCTCCGCCCAGCGCCATCCTCACCGTGGCGACGATATCGCGCTGCGCCACGCCCATCAGCGCCGCCTTGCTGCGGTCCACCTGCAGCACCACTTTCTCAGCATCGGCTTCGCTGCTGTCATCGATATCGACGATGTCCGCCGTGGCGGCAAATACGCCGCGTATATGCCTGGCGACGGCCATCTGTCCGGCATAGTCGGGGCCGTAGATTTCGGCGACGATGGGTGCCAGCACCGGCGGCCCCGGCGGCACCTCGACGACCTTGACGCGGGCATGCGCAAGCTGCGCAATGCGTTCTATCCCGGGACGGGCCGCGCCGGCGATGGCATGGCTTTCCCGGCTGCGCTGGTGCTTGTCGAGCAGATTCACCTGGATGTCGCCGAGCTCCGGGCCGCTGCGCAGATAATACTGGCGCACCAGACCGTTGAAGTTGATCGGCGCCGCGGTCCCGGCATAGGCCTGGTAATCGGTCACTTCCGGAATCGTCGCCACATAAGCGCCGATCTCGCGCAGGACGCGCGCGGTTTCCTCGAGCGCGGTGCCGGCAGGCATGTCGACGACAATCTGGAATTCCGACTTGTTGTCGAACGGCAGCATCTTGAGCACCACCAGCTTGAACCCGGCCAGCGATACGGCGAGCATGATCGCCGCCAGCGTGGCGATCCACAGCAGCCGGCGCTTCGGCTTGCCGCCTGCGCCGCGGAGAAACGGCATAAGCACCCGTTCAAACACGCGCAAAGACCGGCCGCCGGCTTCGTCGCCGTGATGCGCCGGGGGCGCCTTGCCCTGCAGCTTCAGCGCCAGCCACGGCGTGATGACGAACGCCACCGCCAGGGAAATCAGCATGCCGATGCTGGCGTTGATCGGGATCGGGCTCATGTACGGCCCCATCAATCCCGAGACGAATGCCATAGGCAGCAGTGCCGCAATGACCGTAAACGTGGCGAGGATGGTCGGGCCGCCGACTTCGTCTACCGCCCGCGGAATCACATCGGCAGGCGGTGCGTCCGACAACGCGCGGTGACGGTGGATGTTTTCCACCACCACGATCGCGTCGTCGACCAGGATGCCGATCGAGAAAATGAGCGCAAACAGCGACACGCGGTTGAGCGTGAAACCCCAGGCCCAGGATGCGAACAGCGTCGCCGCCAGCGTGAATATCACCGCCAGGCCGACGATCAGCGCTTCGCGCCTGCCGAGCGCCGCCCACACCAGCGCAATGACGGACAAGGTGACGAAAATGAGCTTTTGCATCAGCTTCTGCGCCTTGGCATTCGCCGTTTCGCCGTAGTTGCGGGAAAGCGCCACGTTCACGCCTTCCGGAATCACGCTGCTTTTCAGTTCCCCGATGCGCGCGAGCACCCGGTCGGCGACATCCACCGCGTTCTCTCCGGGTTTTTTCGATACCGCGATCGTGACTGCGGGAAACTCGCCGCCGGGCGCAGCGCTGCCCGCCGCCGCGCCGTTGCCGTACCATACATAATGCCGCGGCTGCTCCGGACCGTCCTCGATGCGGGCGACATCCGCAAGATGGACCGGCCGCCCACCGGCGCGCCCGACGATCAGCCCGGCCACTTCTTCCGCCGAGCCGAGAAAGCGGCCGGCTTCCACCAGGATCTCGCGGTTGTCGCGCATGAGTTTTCCGGATGGCAGCGCGACATTGGCCGCAAGCAGCGCGCCCCGGATATCGCCCGCGGTGATCTTGTACGCGTTGAGCCGGTCGACGTCGAGCAACACGCGCACCACGTGCGCAGCGCCGCCTATCGTGGTCACGGTGCGCGTGCCCGCGACGCGCTTCAACTCGACCTCGGCGGCGTTGGCGATCTGTTTCAATTCGTATTCGCCGCGCAGCGGATCCGCGGTCCACAGCGTCAATGCAACGATCGGAACATCGTCGATGCCGACCGGCTTGACGATGAACTCTCCGACGCCCAGTTCGGGCGGCACCCAGTCGCGGTTGGCAAAGAGCGTGTCGTACAGCCGCACCAGCGCCTGGATCCGGTCCTCGCCCACTTTGTACTGCACCGTCAGGACCGCGAGACCCGGCTTGGATACCGAATAGACGTGCTCGATGCCGGAAATCCGCGCCACCACCTGCTCCGCCGGCGTCGCCACCAGCGCCTCCACGTCCCGTGCGGACGCTCCGGGAAACGGGATAAACACGTTCGCCATGGTGACGTTGATCTGGGGCTCCTCCTCGCGCGGAGTCACCAGCACCGCAAACAGGCCGAGCAGGACCGCCACCAGCGCAATCAGCGGAGTGAGTTGAGACTCAAGAAAAATCCGGGTGATGCGCCCTGAGATGCCCATGATCTAAGAGGGGCCGCGAGACCGCGCCGCTCAGCGGCGCTCCCCGCTGCCTTTCAAGGAGATTGCGGCTTTGACAGGGTCGAGCGCCACGTTCTCGCCGGGTTGCAACCCGCCCAGCACCTCGACGCCATCCGCGCCGAAGTCCTGGCCCGGCCGTATCTGCCGCAGGCGAACCCCACCGTCGGCGCCGACGACGTAAACGGCGGTCACCTCGGTGCGTCTGACGACGGCCCGTGCCGGGATCACCAACCGGCGCGACTGGCCGAGGACAAAATGCACGCGCGCGAACATGCCGGGATAGCTGCCCGGGACATACTCCAGCAGCGCAAGGCGCACGCGCGTGGTGTGCGTCTGCGGGTCTGCGGTCGGCAGTACCGTGATCTCCCCCGCCTTCACCTTGCGGTTCTGCGCGGGAAATTCGATGTCGGCACGCACGCTCTTCCTGATTTGCGCCAGCTTCTGTTGCGGCACGTCGGCCACCACCCGCATGTCCCTGGGATCGAAACCGGTCATCAGCGGCTTGCCGGGCGTCACCGTTTCACCGAGCTCGACATGGCGCGCGGCAACAATGCCGCCGTATGGCGCGGTGACCGTGGCGAACCCTTTTACGGTAGCCGCCTGGCTCGCCACCGCAACGGCCGCCTGCAGCTGCGCCTGCGCCGCCTGGAATTCGGAAGCGGCCCGGTCAAGCGCCGCCTTGCTCACAAAGCTCTGCTTGAACAACTGCTGCGTGCGTTCGTAATTCGCCCTGGCGTTCTGCAGCGTGGCCTGCGCCTGCGCGATCTGCGCCTGCGAGCTGGCCAGCGCATCGCTGACCTCGCGCTCGTCGATGCGCACGATGACTTCGCCCTTGCGGACGCTGTCGCCGACGTCGAACCGGATATCGACGATACGGCCCGAGATCTGCGCCGAGACCGTCGACTGCCTGACGGCCTCGACCATGCCTTCCGCCATGTAGACCTCGTCCACCTCGCGGTAGCCGGCAGCCGCGGTCGCGAGCGGATCCGCGGCGCGCGCCAATCCGGCCGCGAGCAAAACAAGCATGAGGAATAATCTGGACATCATAATGAGAATACGTCAGTGGAGCGCGTATCGCCAGCGCAATACGCGGCCCGCGCGGACCGGCCGTGAATGCTGTCCATCGGCGGGCCTATTTTCTGATCTGCATTTCCCGCGCCTGTTCCTTGGAGACGATGCGGGTCAGATCCGTCAGTTCCTCGGCCAGCACTTCGAGCAAATCGTCTATGGTGACGATCCCGGCGAGCCGGCCTTCGCTGTCCACGACCGGCAGCCGGCGCACGCCCTTGAAACGCATCACCTCCATGGTTTCGAGCACGCCCTGGCTTTCCGGAACCGTGATCAGTTCGTTGGTCATGATGTCCCCGACCGTAATCACCTTGGGATCAAGGTCCATGGCCTCCACTTCGACGACGAGATCGCGATCGGTCACGATCCCGACCGGCACGCGCTTGCCGGAAAGGTCATCGACGATGACCAGGCTGCCGACATGGTAATGCCGCATCAGTTTTGCCGCCGCGTTGATCGTCGTTTCACGCTCGGCAAACGCCACTTCACGATTGCAGATTTCTCCGATGGCCATGGCTTACTCCTTCGTCAGAACGTTGAACTCTTTCTGCAGCGGCGTTCGGAGGGGGCCACACTCCCCTTTTCCAGACTCTCCCAAGCATATTAGGAGCGCCAAAAAGGGGCGTTTTGATCCAGATCAAACCCCCTGATCAATGTTGCAGGTATTACCTTGTTTTCGAGAGATCGATCATGCCGAACGCCCCCATAGGTCTTGAAACGCCAGTCGACACCAAAGTGGCGTTTCTGCGCAACCCCGATGCCTACCCTGCTCGGCCTGCGGCAGTCGAGGTGATCGAAACCCACATGTCATGGGTTTTCCTGAGCGGCGAGTTCGTCTACAAGCTGAAAAAGCCGGTGCGTTATGAGTTTCTGGACTTCAGCACCGTGGAAGCCCGGCGCCGGAATTGCGAACGCGAGGTGGGGTTGAACCGGCGGCTGGCCGCAGGCGTTTATTGCGGAGTCGTTCCCCTCGTCATGCACAGCGACGGCCGTCTGCAGCTGGATGGGGAAGGTCCGGTCGTGGATTGGCTGGTCAAGATGCGCCGCTTGCCGGCGCATCGCATGCTGGATGCGGCGATCCGCAGCAAGACGGTGAGCGGCGACGACATCCTGAGGCTGAGCCGGGTGTTGACCGGGTTCTACCGGCGTTCGGCCCCGGTCGCCGTGAGCGCATTCGACTACCGCAAGCGTTTCGAGGACGACATCCGGGCCAACCTCGCGGAACTCGCCAAACCGCAGTTCAAACTTTCCCTCCCGCAGATCGAACAGCTTGCCCGGGCGCAGCTCGACTTCATAGACGAACGCGGCGCCTTGCTTGAACTGCGGGCCCGCGAACACCGCATCATCGACGCGCACGGCGATCTGCGCCCCGAACACATCTGCCTGACGCCCGAACCGGTGATCATCGACTGCCTGGAATTCAAGCGCGAGTATCGCCTGCTCGACCCCGCCGACGAACTGGCCTACCTGGCGATGGAGTGTGAACGCCTGGGTGCCGCATCCGTCGGCGGCCAGGTGTTGCGGCAGTACCTCGAAGCCGCGAATGATGTCCCTGCCGACGCGCTCATCTGGTTTTACAAGGCCTTCCGCGCCTGCCTGCGCGCCAAGATCGCGATCTGGCACATTACCGACCACGAGGTGCGGGACACGAACAAGTGGCGCCAGCGCGCGTTCGATTATCTGGGGCTGGCGCAGTCCTACGTCCAAAAATGGTGAGAGACGGGAGCGCGGTCAACGCAGCGCAACAATCCGGCGGTCAGGTCCGGAGCAGATCGACGATGGACCCGCCGTCATGGATGCGCCGGATGGCTTCGGCGAACAGCGGCGCGGTCTCCAGCACCGTCAGCTTGTTCTGCACGAGGCCGGCATCCAGGCGAAACGGGGGGATCGTATCCGTGATCACCACGCGTTCAAGAACGGGATCGGCAACGATGCGCGCGGCGTCGCCGACGAAGAGGCCGTGGGAGGCTGCCGCGTAGACGGTTGTTGCGCCGCGCTGCAGGCAGGCGCTCGCGGCGCGCGCAATCGTCCCGCCCGTGCTGATCATGTCGTCGATGATGATCGCAGCCTTGCCGCGGACTTCGCCTACCACCTGCTCGCCGCTGACTTCCCCGGCGCTGCGATATTTCTCGAGGAAGGCATGGCCTGCTTCCCGGCCCAGGCGCCGCGACAGCGCCTGGCGCAACTGCTCGGCGCGCTTGATGCCGCCGACGTCGGGCGAGACCACGACGACTTCGCTGCCGCCCAGCCGCGGCGCGAAATAGTCGACGAACAGGTTCCTGGCCTCGAGATGATCGATGCGGCAACGAAAAGCATTCTCGAATGCAGCCAGGTTGTGCACGTCCAGCGTCACCACCCGGTCCGTCTCGACGGCTTCCAGCAGCCGGGCGAGGTAACGGGTGGTCACCGGGTCCCGCGATTTCGTTTTTCTGTCCTTACGCGCATAACACAAGTAAGGCAGGAGGGCTGTCACGCGTTGCGCGGACGCATCTTTCAAGGCGCCGATGAAGAACAGCAGGCGGCACAGCTTGTCGTTGACGCTCGCGCCAGGTTCGCTGTACAGCGACTGAATGACGAACACGTCCCGCCCCCGCACGTTCTGGAGCGCGCGGGTTTTGTGTTCGCCGTCTTCGAAGTGCCTTTCCTCATGTTCGCTGAGCGGCACGCCCAGGGCGGAGCCCACCTTTTCGCCGAAAGAGCGGCTTTCCGCCAACGCGAACAGGCAAACATCGTTCGCGTTCATGGGCGGTGCAGATGACGCAAGAACCACTCGCACGCGAGTGTGGCCACCTGTTCCAGCTTTCCGGGCTCTTCGAACAGGTGGGTGGCGCCAGGCACGATATGCAGGCGGTGTTCGCAATGCATCTGCGCGGCCGCCTCCTGATTCATGGTGATGACCGGCCCATCGTCCCCGCCGACAATCAGCAGTGTCGGCGCCTCGACCCGTGGCAAGGCGGCGCCCGCAAGATCCGGCCGTCCGCCGCGCGATACCACCGCACCCACGGCCTTGGGACGAGCGGCGGCTGCGCGCAGCGCCGCCGCTGCTCCGGTGCTGGCGCCAAACAGGCCTGCCGGCAGATCCGCAAGCTCGGCGCGCCCGCCCAGCCAGTCGATCGCCCCCACCAGCCGTTCGGTCAACAGATCGATGTCGAAGCGCAATTCCCGTGTACGCAGGTCGATTTCGTTTTCATCCGCGGTCAACAGATCGAACAGCAGGGTGGCAAGCCCGGCCTCGCTCAGGGTTGTCGCGACAGCGCGGTTGCGCGGGCTGAAGCGGCTGCTGCCGCTGCCATGCGCGAAGACGACGATACCCGGCGCCCGGGCCGGTACGGTGAGCGAGCCGGCAAGCGCTGCATCCCCGAGGCTCACCATGACCTCGACCGGCAAGCCATCGGCCCTGCGTCCGGTTTTCATGGTCCGGCGCCCGCAGCGGCCGGGCCGCCTGCCGGGGTCCAGGCGCGCCGCAACAGATCTTTGACTTCATCGTCGCTGGTCTGCGGAAACTCAAGGTACCAGCGGCCGATGGCCATAAAGGGCTCAGGCGTGGCCAGGCACACCACCTCATCCGCCTCATGGCCCAGCGTTTCCACGGTATCAGGGGGCGCAACCGGTACCGCAACCACGATGCGCGCGGGGTGTTGCTGACGCAAAGCCTTGACCGCACTGCGCATGGTCGCACCGGTGGCCAGACCGTCGTCCACCAGAATCACACACCGCCCCTGCACCTGCGGCGGCGGACGATCGCCGCGGTAAGCCCGTTGCCGCCGCTCGAGTTCCTTGCCCTCCCGGCTCGCTACCGCGTCTATGGTTTCCGCGGAGATGCCCAGGCTGCCGATGATGTCCGGGTTGAGCACCCGCACGCCACCCCACGCGATGGCGCCCATCGCCAATTCCTCCTGGCCCGGCGTGCCCAGCTTGCGCACCAGCATCAAGTCCAGGCTGGCATTAATCGCCTTGACGACTTCGAACGCCACCGGCACCCCGCCGCGAGGCAACGCCAGCACGACGACGTCGTTGCGTTCCCGGTAATGCAACAGGGCCTGGCCCAGCAGGCGGCCGGCCTGGGTCCGGTCGCTGAACGGCACGTCGTGTGCTCGTTGCTTGAACATGTTCACCACCCAAAAAAGTTATCTGCAATCATTGCAATGCCGCCCGGGCACGCACATCACCCGGCCCGCTGCGGGTTGCATCATTATTCATCGGCACAGCACGGGCACCTCGTCCGTTATCCGATCCGCCTGGTTGGCGAGCGCGCGCAATGTCGGGTGGATCTCCACAGGGTACGCGGGGGTCGCCGTCTCCAGAGACGCAAGATGCCCGGGCAACTTGGCGAGCTGCGCTGAGGCGCGGTCACGGATGGCGGCGAGCGTCTCGGGTCCGTGCAGGCGCCTGCCGCGTTGCATCACCGGGACCAGCAGCGGCTCGCCGGCGATTCCGTTGCCCCCTTCCACGGCAATGATGTCGTGGCGGAAACGGCCTGCGCTGTCGTATTGGCGGAAAACCTGCTTGCGTCCCGGCCAGGTGACCTTGCCGGTCGAGCGTTTGCGGCGCGGCTTGCCGGCATACTCCTGCAGCTTGTAGACGGCATCGAGAAACGGGGCATCGGAGGACGTCACCAGGCTCGTGCCGATGCCAAAACCATCGATGGGCGCACCGGCTGCAAGCAGCTCGCGCAGCAGGTACTCGTCAAGGTTGCCGCTGGCGAATATGGTCGCATCAGCCAGGCCGCCCTCGTTCAGAATGCGCCGGACGTTCTTGGCCAGGACCAGGAGATTTCCGCTGTCGAGCCGCACGCCCTGCACCCGGATTCCCCGGCTCTTGAGTTTGGATGCGAGCGCCACCACCTTGAGCGCTGCGAGCTCGGTGTCGTAGGTATCGATCAACAAGACCGCTCCGCCGGGATAAGCCTGCGCGAAACGCTCGAACGCCGCGGCTTCGTCGTCATGCGCCTCAACAAAGGAGTGCGCCATGGTGCCAAAGAGGGGAATGCCCATGCGCGCGCCCGCGAGCACGGTCGCGGTGCCGGCAAATCCCGCGAGATAGCTCGCGCGCGCCGCAAGCAGACCGGCTTCCGCGCCATGCGCCCGGCGCAGCCCGAAATCCACCAGCCGCTTGCCGGGGGCCGCCAGCACGCTGCGTGCCGCCTTCGTCGCCACCAGCGTCTCAAAATGAACCAGGTTAAGCAGCCGCGACTCGGCGAGCTGGGCCTGCGGCATCGGCGCGGTCACGCGCAGGATGGGCTCGTCGGGAAAGAAAATCGTGCCCTCCGGCATGGCGTGCACATCGCCGGTGAAGACCAGACTTTCGAGGTGCCGCGCGAACTCCCGTGGAAACAACCCGCTGTGCTCCACCCATTCCAGGTCCTCCGCCGTGAAGCGCAGGCCTTCAAGAAAATCGAGCGCCTGTTCGAGCCCGGCTGCCATCATGAAGTTACGGTTGGGCGGCAGCTTGCGGACGAAAAGCTCGAATACCGCCGTATCGCGCATGCCGTGCGTGTAATACGCATGCAGCATCGTCAGCTGGTAAAGATCGGTGAGCAGCGGCGAAGCAAGCCGATTCATGTCAGACCGTCCTCGATGCGGATAGCAACCGCACCCGCCTGCGCCATTTGCCGTTCGGCGCGCTCGCCATCCCCGGGCTGCACGTTCACAGCGCGGATGGCGTCCTGGAGCAACAGCACTTCGAATCCTGACTTGAGCGCGTCGCGCACGGTATGGAGCACGCAATAATCCGTGGCCAGCCCGCCCACGAGCACATGCTTCACGCCCAGCTTGCGCAATCGCGGCGCCAGGTCAGTGCCCTCGAAGCTCGAATACGCATCGGCGTCCTCGCGCATCGCCTTGCTGATGATGACCGCATCGCGAGGCAGCTCGAGGCCGGGCGCGAACGCGGCCCCCGGTGTTCCCGCGACGCAGTGCTCCGGCCATGGCCCGCCGTGTGCGCGGAATGAACAATGGTTCCCGGGATGCCAGTCGCGGCTGGCAAATACCGGCACCCCCCTGGACCGCGCCAAGGCGATGTAGCGGTTGAGGACCGGGATCACCTCGTCACCGTGGGGCACAGCGAGGCTGCCTCCAGGCAGGAAATCGTTCTGCACATCGACGATCAGCAAGGCATGCTCCTTGCCTACATTAACGGCCATGACAATAACCCTGAAAAAATCTTAAGTTATGTCCTGCGCCTGCAGGTTGACGTGGATCAATCGCACACGCCCTGGTCCGCAGGCGTTTTCATCCCGCTCAGCCCTTGATACAGATCTTGGGTCGCAGAAACGCCACGCGACGGGCCAGTCCTGCCTGCTCGGTGGCTTCCGCAACCAGGTCGACATCTTTATAGGCGCCGGGCGCCTCTTCCGCCGCGCCCCGCATCGAGCGCGTGCGAATCAGGATGCCTTTTTCCGCCAGTTCGTCGATCAACTGCCGGCCCTGCCATTTTTTGAGCGCCTGGTGGCGGCTCATCGCCCGCCCCGCCCCGTGGCTCGCCGAACTGAACGCCCGCTGCTCGCTTTCCCGGGTTCCGCAAAGAATGTAGGAACCGGTGCCCATGCTGCCGCCTATGATCACCGGCTGGCCGGTGTCGCGGTAGCGCAGCGGAAGTGCGGGGTGACCCGGGCCAAAAGCTCGGGTTGCCCCTTTGCGATGCACGTAGAGCAGCCTCTGCCGTCCCTCTATCGTGTGCTGCTCGGCCTTGCAGGTGTTGTGCGATACGTCGAACAGGGTCTCCAGCGAAGCGCGGGGCAGAATCCGCGCGCAAGCCTCGCGGGTCAGATGCGCGAGGATCTGGCGGTTGGCCAGCGCGCAATTGATCGCCGCGTTCATCGCACCCAGGTATTGCTGTCCTTCCGGTGACTTGATCGGGGCGCAGGCGAGCTCGCGATCCGGCAAAGTGATGCCTAGCCGGCCGGCCGCCTTCGCCAGACTCACGAGGTAGTCGGTGCCGATCTGATGGCCGAGGCCGCGCGAGCCGCAATGTATGGAAATCACGATCTGTCCCTGCCTGATGCCAAAGACAGCGGCGGCATCGGCGTCGTAAATGCGGTCCACGACCTGCACTTCGAGATAATGATTGCCGGAGCCCAGGGTGCCCATCTC
>Ga0113563_10002202_pt1 | contig 11618 bp, 8 predicted proteins | sample Mud3Dept3metaG_FD_80117 | JGI IMG/M metagenome (GOLD analysis project Ga0113563, IMG submission 80117) | Freshwater wetland microbial communities from Ohio, USA, analyzing the effect of biotic and abiotic controls - Mud 3 Core 4 Depth 3... | ecosystem: Environmental > Aquatic > Freshwater >...
ATCATCGTCCCGGACGACCTGGTCGCCCAGGTGGTCGAGGTCGTGGAGAAATCCGCTCGCACCGGGCGCATCGGCGACGGGAAGATCTTCGTGACGAACGTGGAAGAGGTCGTCCGGATCCGCACGGGGGAACGCGGACACGACGCCATCTGATCGCTCCGCCGCAGGAAAACCGCTTCATCATAAACCCGGGAGGGACCCAATGAACGCGAAGGAAGTCCTGGCATTCGCCAAGAGCAAGAACATCGAAATGGTCGACCTGAAGTTCATGGACTTCATCGGCACCTGGCAGCACTTCGCCGTCCCCGTCTACGAACTGAAGGACGACAGCTTCGAGGAGGGGTTCGGCTTCGACGGCTCGTCCATCCGCGGCTGGCAGCCGATCCACGCCTCCGACATGCTGGTCATCCCCGACGCCGACACGGCGGTGGTCGACCCGTTCATCACCCGGCCGACGCTGTCGCTGATCTGCAACATCGTGGACCCGATCACGAAGGAGAACTACAGCCGCGACCCGCGCAACATCGCCCGGAAGGCCGAGGCGTACCTGAAGGGGACCGGCGTCGCCGACACGGCGTACTTCGGGCCCGAGGCGGAGTTCTTCATCTTCGACGACATCCGGTACGCCACGGGGTCCAACTACGGCTACTACTACATCGATTCCGAGGAGGGGACCTGGAACAGCGGGCGCGAGGAGGGTCCGAACCTGGGGTACAAGCCCCGCCACAAGGAGGGGTACTTCCCCGTCCCGCCCACCGACTCCCAGCACGACCTCCGCGACGAGATGGTCCGCGTGATGGAGCAGGTGGGGCTGAAGGTCGAGGCGCAGCACCATGAAGTGGCCACCGCCGGCCAGGCCGAGATCGACCTGCGCTTCGACACGCTGGTCAAGGTCGCCGACGCGCTGCAGTGGTACAAATACATTTGCAAGAACGTGGCGCGGAAGTTCGGCAAGACCGTCACCTTCATGCCCAAACCGCTCTTCGCCGACAACGGGTCGGGGATGCACACCCACCAGTCCCTGTGGAAGGGCGGCAAGCCGCTGTTCGCGGGGGAGGAATACGGCGGGCTGTCGAAGATGGCGCTGTGGTACATCGGCGGGATCCTCAAGCACGCCAAGGCGATCTGCGCGTTCAGCAACCCGACGATGAACTCCTACAAGCGGCTGGTCCCCGGCTTCGAGGCCCCCGTGAACCTGGCGTACTCCAGCCGGAACCGCTCCGCGTCGATCCGGATCCCGATGTACTCCGCCTCGCCGAAGGCGAAACGGCTCGAGTTCCGCACGCCGGACCCGTCGTGCAACGGGTACCTCTCCTTCGCGGCCCAGCTCATGGCCGGGCTAGACGGCGTCCAGAACAAGATCGACCCGGGGCAGCCGCTGGACAAGGACATCTACGCGCTGTCACCGGAAGAGCTGTCCGTGGTGCCGACCACGCCGGGGTCCCTCGAGGAGTCCCTCAAGGCGCTGGCGGACGACCACGAATTCCTGCTGAAGGGCGACGTGTTCACCATCGACGTGGTCGAGAAGTGGATCGAGTACAAGATGGAGGCCGAGGTCAACCCGGTGAAGCTGCGGCCGCACCCGCACGAATTCTTCCTGTACTTCGACTGCTAGGGACGCCAGGCGCGCGAAGCGTCACCGAGGGGCCCCGGGAACGGGGCCCCTTTTTACGTCCAGCGCCCCGGGCCCCGCGGCCAGAGGTCGCGAAGCGGCGGGATCGCATCCGCCAGGATCGCGAAGAGGAACGAGCCGAGCAGGACCACGAGGAGGATCCCTGCGACGGCGACCCAGGGGACCCACGCGTGGACCCCGCCCTCGCGGGCCAGCAGTGCGAGGTGGGAGGTATCCCCGGAAGGCGCGGCTGCGAAGGACGGCGGGCGGGCGTCACGGATCTTCCGGTCCGCCTGGAGGAAGTAGAGGTAGTCGCCGGTGATGGCCCGGACGGCGGCCCAGAGGAGCGGGACGAAGACGGTCCAGCCGAAGAGGATGCTCATCCCGATGTCGAGGACCGCCCACCAGTACATCTTCCGGTAGAGGTACCACCACCCCCCGGCGAAGAAGGCGGGCCAGTTCCAGGAGAACTCGAATCGGGTCTCGCCGCGGCGGGAGAACCGTTCGAACCGGGGGCGGTAGACGTCCGCCTTCGGACCGACGTACGCCGCGAGTTCCTCCGCGGAGGGGGGGGATGCGGCGGGGGGTTGCCACTCCATCGGGGTCTCCTTTCCGGTGTGGCGGCGGTGGATGCGGTTATTATATGTGGATTGAACCTCAGGCGGTGCAGGCCCGTGCGATGGACCGTGAAAATAGTCCCCGTGCTGCTCCTCGCGGCGATCGTTGCCGGTTGCTCCCGGTCCGGGGACGGGACGCTCGGGGTGCAGCTGGTGTACCCGGTCCCTCCGGCCTCCCCTGCGCCGGCCCAGGCGTCCCCCCGCGCGCCGAATTACCCGACCCACCCCAGCGACCGGATCCTCATCCGCGTTCTCGCGCCCCACTTCGCCCCGGTCGAGAGATGGTTCGACCGGTCTGCGGGCCGCGGCGAGATCGACGGGATCCCGGCCGGGACACGCATCACCGTCGAGGTCGACGAATACGACAACACCGCCGTCACCCTCGGCACGAACGCCCCGCTGCTGGGCCGCGGGTGGCACAACGGGATCGCCCTCTCGCCCGGGGAGGTGAAAACGGTCCCTGTCCAAATGTACGCGAAGGGGACGATCGTGACGATCTGCGGCGCCCCCCCGGTGGCCGGCTCCGGCACCCCCGGTGACACCGGCGACGGCGGCCTCGACAACGATGCCCTCCTGGGAAATCCTACCTCCGTGAAGGCGGGTCCGGACGATTCGATCTACGTTTCCTCTTCCGCGTTCGGAAAGGTGAAGAAGATAGACCGGTACGGCTTCATTTCCAACTTTGCGGGGACCGGCTCCCACGGGACCATCACCGCAGGGACGCCCGCGTCATCCTCTCCGATCGGGGCGGTCTCGGACATCGACATCGACCCGGCCGGGAATCTCTACCTGTTCAACTACTGGAACCAGATCATCAAGGTGGCGAACGGCGTCGTTGACAATGCCGTGCACGACAACGGAATAGCAAACCCGGTGGCCCGCTTCGACCTTGCGGTTGCCAATGTTGATCTCTTCTATTTCCTGAATTTTATCGACCAACGGATTTACCAGATGTTCGATTCCGTGAAAATCGATTTCGTGTCGGATACCACGCCATATGACACGACGGAACCGATTGTGAGGTTCAACTACCCACTCCGAAGCCCGTCAAGCATAACCTACGCGCCACTGTTGGAATCGCTGGTTTTCGCAGACACAGACAACAACCGGATCATGCGGATTTCCCTGCTCGACGGGAATATCTATTACCTTGTCGCCAATGATAATGGGGCGCCGTTCTCCGAGGGGATCGATCCGCTGGCGATGGCGCCGGTCAAGCCGCGGGTGGTCGACTATAACCCGATCACGGGGAAGATCTTTTTTGTGGAAACCGGGAGCGGTAAGAGCCGCGTGCTTTACATTGATAGGGCAGGTGTGGTTCGGCTCTTCGCCGGCACCGGTGTGGCCGGGTTTTCCGGCGACGGAGGGCCGGCGGCTGCTGCGCAGCTGAACGACCCGCGGGCCGTCACCGTCGACTCCCGCGGGAACGCCTACATCGCCGACTTCGGCAACCACGCCGTACGGATGGTCGTCGGCGGCGCCCTCCCCTGACCCTGCGGGGGGGGGACGAGGTAATCAGGGGGGTGTCCGGTAAATATTGTTGGCACTTTGCCAACAATATTCCAGGAAATACCCCGAAAAACACCGCGAATGACCCCTCGGAGTGCCCGGGACCGGGTTTCCATCAACCAGGTTCCGGTCTCCCCCCGTCTCCCGATGTCTCCCTCCATCCGCACCGTCGATCCCGGTTCTCTTTGGCCTCCGATTTGCAAATAATAGCTCGCGATGATCGAGGACCTTTTCGGATCGAAATCGTATTACGCGACGTTCGCCATGTTTTTCGACTATCCGGACGATCCCCTGCACGCCCGCCTTATCGCGCGGGCGACCGGGTGCGACGTCAAATGCGTCCACCGGCAGCTTGCGCGGCTCGTCAGACGGGGCGTGATCCGTTCGAGGGATGCCGGAAAGGGGAAACGGTACCGGCTCCGCCCGGAATTCCCCCTGGCGGACGTGTTCGCGGACTTTTTCCGGAGCACGCGGAAGCTGCGGCGGTATCCGGGGCTAAAAGGACCCTTCGACCCACTGGAGATGCTGGAGGATCTGATGGACGAGGGCGACTGATATCACCCGCCGCGAGGGGCAGGGGCCGGCGGCTGCGCGAGTCGGACGGCTACGCGGGGCGGGCGGTGGCCTTCGTCTTTGCCCGGGCAGCGAAAAGGGACGCGATGGCGTACACGACCAGGACCGCCGATACCACCTGCGACTCGGAGAACGGCCCGAGGAATCCGCGCGGGTCGTCCCGGAAGATCTCGAGGAAGGACCGGGCGAAGCCGTACAGGATCAGCATGGTCCAGAAGCGTGTTCCCGGCGTCCGGAAACGGTCCCGCGTCGCGTAGAGGATCCCGAAGATGGCGAACCCGGCCATCGACTCGTATATCTGCGTCGGGTGGAGGGGCACGTGGAGCGGCGCCAGGGACGCCGGGTCGGAGAAGACGACGGCCCACGGGAGGGTCGACGGCTTGCCGTAGCAGCACCCCGCCATCGAACAGCCGAGGCGGCCGAACGCAAGCCCCAGCGGGATCCCGATCGCGGAGGCGTCCGCGACGGGAAGGAACGAGATCCGGTTCTTCTTCAGGTAGATCAGGCACGCCGCCACGGCGGCCAGGAAGCCCCCGTAGAAGACGAGGCCCCCGTTCCACAGCTTGAGGATCTCCACGGGATTCTCCGCGTACTGCCGCCAGTAGACGAGGACGTGGAACAGCCGCGCCCCCGCGATGGCTGAGAGGACCACCCAGAACCCCATGTCGTAGAATTTCTCGCGGTCGATCCCCTGCCGGGCGATCTGCCGGCCGGCGACCCAGATGGCGGCGAGGAACCCCACGGCGACGAGGACGCCGTAGGAGTAGATCTTAAGGCTTCCTACCTGCAGCAGGACGGGGTGCATCGACGTGCTCCTTGGTCCAGAATAGCATGTCGGTCACGAGCAGGGCGACGCCAACGGTGATGCCGATGTCCGCTACGTTGAAGGTGGGCCAGTGGTGGGTGCGCCAGTACAGGTCGATGAAGTCGACCACGTACCCCAGGCGCCACCGGTCGATCAGGTTTCCGATCGCCCCCCCGAGGATCAGGCCCAGGCCGAAGGGGGCGACCCCTTTCCCGGGAAGGTGCCATATGTAGGCGACCACCGCCGCCATCGCCAGCAGGGTGGCCAGGATCAGCAGCGGGTGGACCCAGCCCGGGTCGAGGTTCGACAGGAGGCTGAACGCCACGCCGGTGTTGCGGACGTGCACCACCCCCAGGAAGCCGGCCAACAGCTCCCGCGGCTCGAAGAGGGGGAGGGTGCGGACCGCCCACGACTTACTCGCCTGGTCGGCCGCCGTGAGGAGCAGCGCCGAGATGGCCGGGATGGTGAATTTCCGGAGGATCGTCAACGGCGCCCGTCACTTCCCGACAGCGGCGGCGCACCGCCCGCACAGGTCCGGCGCGGCGGGGAGCGTCCCCACCTCCGGGGTGTGGTTCCAGCACCGCTCGCACTTCCCCCACGGCGCCTTCTCCACCTTCACGCGGAGCCCGGGGAACGCCGTGCTCTCGTAACGTTCCGGCCCCTGCGCTTCCCCGGTCGCGAGCGCGGAAACGGTCAGCACATCCTGCACCTGCCTTGCGTGCGTTTCCAGCAGGTCCGCGAAGGGGCCCGGCGAGACCGTGACGAGCGCGTCCTGGTCGCTGCCGATGACTTTCCCCTTCCGCGCCGCCTCCAGCGGCTTCGCGATCTCCGCCCGCAGCGAGAGGATCCGCTCCCAGCGCGCCGCGATCTCATCCGCCGCCGGCACGCCGGACGGGGACGGCAGGTCCGCCAGGAACACGCTCTCCGGCTTGCCGGGCCAGGCCGGGAGGTATCCCCATGCCTCTTCCGCCGTGAAGGAGAGGACCGGGGCGACCAGGGGGAGAAGTTCGCGCGCGATGCGGAACATCGCCGTCTGGGCGGAGCGGCGGGCCGGGTCGTCCGGCCGGGAGCAGTACATCCGGTCCTTGAGGACATTGAGGTAGAAGGCGGACATGTCGACGGAGCAGAAGTTGTTCACCGCGTGGTAGAGGACGTGGAACTCGTACTCCCGGTATCCATGCCGCACCTTCTCCACGAGCCGGTCGAAGAGGACGAGGGCGTACCGGTCCATCTCCTCCATCCTCTCCACGGGCACGTCGTCGCGGCCCGGGGTGAAGTCGCTCACGCTCGCGAGGAGGTACCGGACCGTGTTGCGGATCTTGCGGTACGACTCGGCGATCCGCTCGAGGATCTCCCGGGAGAGCGGATTGTCGTTCCGGTAGTCCAGCGCGCCGACCCACAGTCGCAGCACCTCGGCGCCGTATTGCCTGATGACCTCGTTCGGGGCGATGACGTTCCCCTTCGATTTGCTCATCGCCTCGCCCTTCCCGTCCACGACGAAGCCGTGGGTGAGGACGCTGCGGTACGGGGCGATCCCGCGCGTCCCCACGGCGGCGAGGATGGAGGAGTGGAACCAGCCGCGGTGCTGGTCGGACCCCTCGAGGTACAGGTCCACGGGCACGCCCAGGTTCTCCTTCCCCTCGCAAACGCACGCGTAGGAGACCCCCGAGTCGAACCACACGTCGAGGATGTCCGTCTCCTTACGGAACGAGCCGCCGCCGCAGGAGGGGCACGCCGTGCCCGGCGGGAGCAGCTCCGCCGCGTCCCGGTCGAACCAGGCGTCGGCCCCTTCCTTCTCGAAGAGGCCCGCCACGTGCTCGACCAGGCCGCGATCGAGGAGGTGGCGGCCGCACCCCTCGCACTGGAAGAGGGCGATCGGCACGCCCCAGGCGCGCTGGCGGGATATGCACCAGTCCGGCCGGTTGGCGATCATCCCCTCGATCCGCTCCTGCCCCCAGGACGGGATCCAGCGGACCTTCCGGATTTCCGAGAGGGTCTTTTCCCGGAGCTGCGTCGTCTCCATCGAGATGAACCACTGCTTCGTCGCCCGGAAGATGACCGGCTTTTTGCACCGCCAGCAGTGGGGGTAGGAGTGGGTGACCTCCCCGAGGGAGAGGAGGGCGCCGGACTCGGCGAGCTTCGCGTTCACCTTCGGGTTCGCCTCGAAGACCTGCATCCCCGCGAAGAAGGGGACGTCCGCCGTGAAACGGCCGTCGTCGTCCAGCGGCGCCAGGATCTCGAGGCCGTACTTCCGGCCCGTCTCGTAATCCTCCCGGCCGTGGCCCGGCGCGGTGTGGACGCAGCCGGTCCCCGCATCCAGGGTCACGTAGTCGGCGAGCACCAGGATCGAGTCGCGGTCGAGGAACGGATGGCGGCACCGCAGCCGTTCCAGGGGACCCGCCCGGAAGGTGGCCAGGCGGACCGCGTCCGTCCGCTTCGTCTCCGCGGCGAACCGGTCCGCGAGCCCCTCCGCGACCACGTAGACCTCGCCCCCCGATTCCAGCGCCACGTACCCGAAGTCGGGGTGGAGCGCGATGCCGAGGTTCGACGGGATCGTCCACGGCGTGGTGGTCCAGATGACGAAGGATACCTTCTTTCCCGCCAGGGCCGGGTGGATCCTCTCCGGCGGGTCGACGAAGGGGAATTTCACGTGGATCGACGGGGAGGAGTGGTCGGCGTACTCCACCTCGGCTTCGGCCAGCGCCGTCCTGCACGTCAGGCACCAGTAGACGGGCTTGGTACCCTGGTACACCGCGCCGGACGCGATGAACCGGCCCAGCTCCCGGAGGATCCCCGCTTCGTAGTCGAAGGACATCGTCTGGTACGGCTTCTCCCATTCCCCCAGCACGCCGAGGCGCCGGAACTCCTCGCGCTGGATGGCGATGAATTTCGCGGCGTACTCCCGGCACAGGCGCCGCTTCTCCGCCGTGGGGACCGCACTTTTTTTCGCACCCAGGTTCTTGTCCACCTGGTGCTCGATCGGGAGGCCGTGGCAGTCCCACCCCGGAACGTAGACGGAAAGGGCCCCGTCCATCGCGTGGTACTTGACGACGATGTCCTTGAGGATCTTGTTCAGCGCGTGCCCGATGTGGATGTGTCCGTTGGCGTAGGGGGGACCATCGTGGAGGACGAACGTGGGCCGGCCCTTGCGGTTCCCGACCATCCTCCCGTACAGGCCCATGGCGTCCCAGCGGGCGAGCATCTCCGGCTCCCGTTGGGGGAGGTTCGCGCGCATCGGGAACCCCGTCTGCGGCAGGTTGAGCGTCCCCTTGTAATCCATAGCGCGGCTTCTCCGTTCGGGGTGGAAAACGCTTTTATACCACGCGGTCCGTCTACTTGAACAGGTTGCGGAAGAACTCCCCGATACCGCGGAGCCCCTTGCGCACGGCGTCGACGGGGGTCGCGGGGTGGAGGGGGCACGTCTCCGTCGGGACGGTTCCCGCGATGTACGCCTCCCGCATTTCCTGCGGGCAGGCCGCCGTGGCGAGGAGGCCCGACTCCGGGTCGATGCCGGCGGTCACGATCCCTTCCGGCGGGGGCGTTGGGGCTGCCGGTCCGGAGTACGGGTAGAGCGCCCGGAGGAACCGGGCCCAGACGGGGAGCGCCCCGCGGGCGCCTGTCAGTCCCGTGTCCGCGCCGGAGTCGTACCCCACCCAGACCGCGCACACCACGTCGGGGGTGAAGCCGACGAACCAGGCGTCGCGGTTCCGGTCGGTGGTGCCCGTCTTCCCGGAGGCGGGGAAGTAGACGCCGAGGGCCCTGGCGGTCTTCGCCGTTCCCCGCTCCAGCACGCCCTCCATGGCGAATCCCGCGAGGTACGCGGCCCGGGGGTCGACGGTGCGCGTGTACCGGGGCTTCTCCGCGGAGAGGATCTCGCCGTCCGCCGTGGTCACGGAGAAGAGGGGGAACGGTTCGAAGCGGGTGCCGCGGGATGCGATGGTCGCGTACGCGTAGGCGAGCTCCAGCGGCGTCACCTCGAAGCTCCCCAGGGCCATCGACGGCACGGGGGAGAGGGGGCTCGCCACCCCTGCGGCGCGCGCCGTCCTCACCACCTCGGCGAGCCCCGTGTCCATGGCGAGCCGCACGGTGGCCGTGTTCACCGACTCCTCGATCATCCGGCGGACGGTGACCTGCCCGTACGTCATCCCGTCGTAGTTGGCGGGGCTCCACGGCCCCTCCGGCGTCGGCAGCGTCAGCGCCTCCCCGGACACCATCGTGGAGAGGGTCGCCTTCCCTTTCCCCCGGGCCGCCTGTTCCATCGCCGCGAGGAGGACGAACGGCTTGAAGGCGCTCCCCGGCTGGCGATGGGAGTCGGCCGCCCGGTTGAACTGGGTCTCGCCGTACCCCCGTCCCCCAACCATCGCCGTGATCCCGCCGGTTGCGGGGTCCACGGCGACCAGCGCCGCCTGGAGCGGCTCGCCCGCCGGAAGGGCAGACTTCTCGATCTCCGCGAGCCCCTTCGCCACCGCCTCTTCCGCCGCGGCCTGCTGGACGGGGTCCAGGGTCGTGTAGAAGCGGTACCCCGTCCGGTACAGCTTCTCCCCCCCGAGGGCGTCCTCGGAGACGCGCTGGACGTAGTCCGCGAAGTAGGCGGCCGTGCCGGCCGGCGCGCGCCGCGGCCGGGTCCGCACCGGCGCGCGGGACGCCCGGAGGTACTCTTCCTCGCGGATCATGCCGAGGTGGCGCATCCGGAGGAGGACCGCGTTCCGCCGCTCCTTCGCAGCCGGAGGGTCCCGCAGGGGGGAGTACCGGTTCGGCGAACGGAGGATGCCCGCCATGAGCGCAGCCTCCCCGAGGGTCAGCTCCGCCGCGCGTTTCGAGAAGTAGAAGCCCGCTGCCTCCTCGACGCCGTAGATCCCCCGCGGCCCCTCCTGGCCGAGGTAGACCTTGTTCAGGTACATCTCCAGGATCTCTTTCTTCGGATACCGCAGCTCGAGGACCAGCGCGTACTCCGCCTCGAGCAGCTTGCGCCCGATCGTCTTCCGCGGGGAGAGGAAGAAGTTCTTGGCCAGCTGCTGGGTGATCGTGGACCCCCCCTGGGCGAACCGCATTTCCCGGAGGTTCGCCACCGCGGCGCGGGCGACACCGAAAAGATCGATGCCGAAGTGGGAGTAGAACCGGCCGTCCTCGGCGGCGATCACCGCCTGCTGCAGCACCGGCGCGATGGCGGAGAGGGGCACCATCCGCCTCGCCTCCATCCGGGGGCCCATCAGGCGCGCCACCTCCTCGGGCTCCAGCCGGATGGCGTCGAGCGGGACCCCCGCGGGGGTGAGCAGCGAGACGACGCGGCCGTCGCGGACCTCGATGTCCACGGGGCCGCCGTTGCGGGGAGTCTCCTCGATCCGGTAGTCGCGGGTGAAGATCCGGATCCGGTCCGGCTCCTCGGAGTACGTCCCGGCGGAGGAGGGGGCCCCCGTCACCTTCCGGTAGGAGAGCCTGCGCAGCCGCTCGGAGAACCGCGCGTTCCCGATGTGGTCCCCCCTGCGGATCTCCGCGGGGCGGCCGTACAGGATCGAGGGGACCTCCCATGCGTCCCCCGCGACCCCCTTTCCCACCTTGTAGTACAGGTAGCCGAACTGGAGGAGGGCCGCGGCGAGGGCCGCCAGGAGGAGCCGGCGGATCAGAGCGCTCTGCCCGCCGCCGCGATGAAGGGCTTCAGGGTCGCCATCATGTCGGCGAACTTCTCGAAGGTCAGGGACTGCGGGCCGTCGGAGAGGGCCTTCTCCGGCGTGGGGTGCACCTCGATCATCAGCCCGTCCGCCCCGGCCGCCACGGCCGCGCGCGCCATCGGCGACACGTAGGCGGCCACCCCCGTGCCGTGGGAGGGGTCCACGATGACGGGGAGGTGGGTGCGCTCCCGGAGCACCGGGACGGCGGAGAGGTCGAGGGTGTTCCTCGTGGCGTCCTCGAAGGTGCGGATCCCCCGCTCGCACAGGATCACCTGGCGGCTCCCCGCGGAGAGCAGATACTCCGCGCTCATCAGGTACTCCGTGATGGTGGTCATCATCCCGCGCTTGAGCAGGATGGGCCGCCTGGATTTCCCGATCCGCTTGAGGAGGGCGAAGTTCTGCACGTTGCGGGCCCCCACCTGGAGCACGTCGGAGTACTCCGCGATCGTCTCCACGTCGACGGGGTTCATCACCTCGGTGACGATCGGCATCCCCGCCCGGTCCCCCGCCTTCCGCAGGATCTTCACTCCCTTGAGCTCCAGCCCCTGGAACGCGTAGGGAGAGGTACGGGGCTTCCACGCCCCGCCCCGGAGCAGGTGCGCCCCTGCCTTCTTGACCGCCAGCGCGGTGTCGATCATCTGCTGCTCGCTCTCCACGGAACAGGGGCCGGCGATGACGAGCAGCTGCCGGTCCCCGACGGTCACGCCGGGTGAGATCCGGACGACCGTGCGCTCCTGCTTGACCTCGCGGCTGGCGAGCTTGTACGGCTTGAGGATCGGGACGACCCGCTCCACCCCGGGGAGGGACTCGAGGCTCTGGAGGACGAACTTGCC
>Ga0113563_10002203_pt1 | contig 11615 bp, 20 predicted proteins | sample Mud3Dept3metaG_FD_80117 | JGI IMG/M metagenome (GOLD analysis project Ga0113563, IMG submission 80117) | Freshwater wetland microbial communities from Ohio, USA, analyzing the effect of biotic and abiotic controls - Mud 3 Core 4 Depth 3... | ecosystem: Environmental > Aquatic > Freshwater >...
GTCCGGGTCCATCGCCAGCACGGAGGCCAGGTCGTGCCCGACGAGGTTGGGCGTGTCGAAGGCACTGATCGAGCGCGTCCACCAGTTCGCCCGATCGCGGCTGAAGGCATCGTAGAACGGCCCACTGGCTGCGGTTGGGTTGCCGATCGCCAGTATGCGCACGTCGCCGCCGGCCCGGATGCCTTCGATCGCCTCCCAGATGTCCGTCTGCACGCCTGGCGCCTCGTCAAGTACGATCAGCACATTGGCGCCGTGGAAGCCCTGGAAGCGCACTCCTTCGTTGGTGCTCAGGCCGAGGGCGAAGTTCTTTGGCCCCACGCGCAGTTCCGTCCGGTTCTGCGAGCCGAATTGCAGACGCCAGCGGGCCGCCCCGAGTAGCCGGTGAATCTCGGCCCACAGCACCCGCTCGACCTGCGTCCATGTCGGGGCCGTGGTGATGGCAATGCCGTCCGGGTGCGCCACGATCCACCAGATGACGGCAATCGCCGCGGCGAAGGTCTTGCCCGAGGCATGGCAAGCGCGGATGGCCAGGCGCCGCTCGGTGGTCAGGGCGGTCAGGATGCTCGCCTGCGCCGGGGTCACGTCTACGCCGAGCACCCCGCGCCCGAAGCGCACCGGATCGCCGATCAACCAGGCGAGCTGATGCTGTGGGCTGGGCTTAGGCACTGATTTCCTTCCGCAAGGTGACGAAGCCTTCGAGCAGGCGCGTGGTCACGCTGCCCGCGCTGATCAGTTCCAGATCGTAGCAGGCGCGCGTCCAGCCCGTGTAGGCAGCGGTCGTCGTCGAAGCGAGGCTGATCACGATGTTCGGATCGGTAGCAGCCAGCGTAATCCCCGCCGCCGACGTGAGCGCCACGAGCGCCGTCGTGCTGCCCCACGTCAGCCGGATCGTCAACTTCGCGGTGTACCCGGACACGTCCACCACAGCCTCCGTCTGATCGTACCAGCTGATCGGAATGGCCAGCGTGCGTCCCTGCTCGATCACCCAGTCCCAGCGGCCCGCCGTCTGCGTGCCCAGGTCCGTCTGCACCTGGACGCCTTGCACCGTCTCGGTCACCCGCGCTGCGAGAATGGTACTGCTCATGGCTGCCTCAATGCGGTCTTGCGCACGACCAGGCACGCATGGCCCATCGGGGTCATCGTTGCAGAATCCGTCGCCTGGACGCTGATCTGATACACGTTGCCCGCCCGGCACCCCGCAGCACCGCACCCGGTGTTCGGGGCTAGGGTCAGGCTGAGCGTATCCCCGCTGACGCTGGACGCGGTAATGAGCCCCGTGGGATTGGCGTCTGCGGCCGTTCGCTTGATGAGTGCGGCTGTGGCACTCGTCACCGAGGCCAAGGTCCGGCCCACGAACTGAAATCCTACGTTATCCTTCTCGGCCGGATCGAAGGTCCACGTCCGTTCCGGCGTGCAGATCTGCTGTGCCAGCGCCGGCCACGGTACAAGCAACAGTATCCAGAGCCATCGTCGCATGGGCATCCTCCTCATTGCATGGGCACCGATATAGTCGGGCGTTTCGGCACAAGCACCCCCGGCCGCGGCCACACCTGAATCCCCTGACGCGGGTATACCTTCACCGTCTCGCGTACAGGCGTACCCGTGACCGGCGGCAACGTCGGCGTGTGCGTCGCTGTGGCCGTCGCTGTGCGAGTCGCCGTATGCACCGAGGTCGGGGTAATGGTCGGCGTACTGGTGGGCGTACTGGTCGGAGTGATGGTCGGCGTCTCGGTCGCAGTCGGAGTGTCCGTCGGGGTGTCCGTCGGGGTATCTGTTGGCGTCATTGTCGGCGTGTCCGTCGCCGTGTTTGACGGTGTATGTGTCGGTGTTGCTGTCGCTGTGTCGGTCGGAGTGGCCGTGGGCGTTGCCGTGCGGTGTCCTTCGATGCCCGCCCCCTGCGGCGTCCACACATAGGTTGGCGTGGCGGTTGGGGTCTCCGTTGGCGTTGCCGTCGGGGTGTCCGTCGGCGTGTTAGTCGGCGTCACGGTCGCCGTGGGCGTCTCCGTCGGCGTATGCGTCATGGTCGCCGTCGGTGTTCCCGTAGCCGTAGCCGTGCGCCAGTTCTCCAGCGTGCTGCCTGCCGGTGTGATCGTCGCCGTGGGTGTGTTGGTAGGCGTGTCGGTAGGCGTCGCCGTTGGTGTCTCCGTCGGAGTGTCCGTGGGGGTACTCGTCGGCGTCTCGGTCGGGGTCTCGGTCGGTGTGTTCGTCGGCGTGTGCGTTGGCGTGACGGTTGGTGTGTCCGTGGGTGTCTCGGTGGGCGTGCTAGTCCGCCATGCTTCGATCCCTGCGCCCTGCGCGGTCCAGGTCGGGGTCGCCGTGGGCGTATTCGTGGGTGTCGCTGTCTGTGTCTGGGTGGGCGTGTTCTTGGGCGTGTCCGTTGGAGTGTCGGGCGGCGTATGCGTCGGCGTGCCCGTGGGCGTATGGGTTGGCGTGACAGTCGGGGTATCCGTCGGCGTTACTGTCGGCGTGTTCGTCGGCGTGCTTGTGCGCCATGCTTCGATCCCTGCGCCCTGCGCGGTCCAGGTCGGGGTCGCCGTGGGCGTATTCGTTGGCGTGTCTGTTGGCGTGTTGGTCGGTGTATCGGTCGGCGTCACGGTCGGCGTCACGGTCGGCGTGTTGGTCGGGGTATTGGTCGGCGTGCTTGTGGGCGTATTTGTCGGCGTCTGTGTGGGTGTACTCGTGCGCCGATATTCTATTCCCGCACCCTGTGCCGTCCAGGTGGGCGTCGGGGTGTTGGTCGGGGTATTCGTAGGGGTGTTGGTCGGGGTATTCGTAGGCGTGTTAGTCGGGGTGATGGTATTGGTTGGCGTGATCGTACTGGTCGGCGTGTGCGTGGGCGTGTGCGTGGGTGTCGCCGTTGGCGCTGCTTCATGCTCGATCACAAGGCGCGGTTTATTTCCCTCCGCTGCCGACTGGTCATATACCGCAACGTACTCGTCGCCCGTTGGCACATCGGCAGCGATGTCCCGTGAAGACTTGAGGCAGTATTTCGTGAGACCGGTCGTTGAAATCCATGCAGTATCCAGTGCGCCGGATGTGTGCGTTGTACCGGCACCGTACCCGACGGACGTGTTGTCGAGTTGATAGATGGTGGTTGCATCGAGGCAGCCGTCGTAACTGGCCTCATTGAGCCCAGTCCATGCGTACTCCGCAATCTTCACGTCGAAGTCGGTTGTGCTGGCATCGCCAAACGATTTGATCGTCATGGTTACAGATGTGACGATGTCCGTATCGGGGATGGCCGTACCGGTGTCGAAACCCGCCAAACTCCGATAGACCTTGTACGTGCCACCGGAATACTGTTGACCGATGTTCCAGTATCCGGGGTTGCTTGCGTAGGTGCTTCGTGCCGTCGCATACGTAGCGTTATTTCCTGAAACCGTACCGCCATTGGAGGCATAGACCGTCGTCGGATCAAAAACATACGGCAACGCCGCAGCGGGCAGTGCGGCATCATTGAGCGACACCCGCAGCCGCGAGTTCGGCCGCAATTCCCACGCACCCGCAATCGGATACACCCGCTGATCTGCGCCGACCGCAACCGGACGCGGCAGCACGAACGCCCCGAACAGTGCAGACCCATCTGCGGCAATCGTGGCGGTGGCATTGCCGAGCAGGGTGTAGTCAATCGTCCACGTCCGCGAACCCAACCGCGCAGGCACCGTGGCGCTCGCCTTTACGCCATCGGGGGTCAGCGTATACGTGAGCGTGATCGCGCCGATGGTCGCCGTAAACGTAGTGGGCGAGGTTTTCACCGCTCGTGCCGGGACGGGAAACGCGACGCCGTTGCCGGCGCGGTCCGTGATGGCAATCTGATTTGTCGTGAGCCGCACCACCACGTCGTTATCGTCGGACACGTCGTCTGTGCCGGCGGTACGTAACGCGGCGCGCTTGCGTCGCCACGCCCCGTCCAGCTCATAGTGCAACGGGGCTGACGTGACCACAGTCGTCTTGCGCGGCCCGCCGTCGAAGGTCACACTGGATCGAGTCCGCTTGGTGCGGTCCTCAGTGAGTCCCGCCGGCAAGCCGAACGTTCCCGGTATCCACACATCATCAGGAGGCATCGGTGTGGGTGTCTGCCCATACGCCGGGAATGCAAACGACACCCACCACACGCAGAGCAGCGCAAACGCCAGGATGCCGGCGTAGTAGCAGGCAAGGAGCAGGGGCCGCCCGATACGCATGGGGGTGCGCTGACGCCATTGCCGGTGCGCCCGGCACTACCACGCGAATTCGATGGACTCGACGAGCAGCGCACCCGTCCAGTTGTCCGTGCACCCGCCCGCCGTGCCACGCACGGCCAGGCACGTACAGGACCGGCTGGCCCCGCCGTTCTCCAGGTCGATGGAGTTGACGATCGTCATCTTCGATTCAGTGGCCGCCCACGTCGCCGCACTGGCAATGGTCATGACGGACGCGGTGCCGAGCGTCGCGTTGGCCAGCTCCAACTCCCCGGCCGTGTTTCCGCCGCACCCGCAGGTAATGCTCAAGCAGGCGTTCTCGCTGCCGGTGGCGTTCCCGAGGGCGCTGACACCGACGTTCACGGCGGTCACCGTCTCCCCGGCGGGCACCGTGAAGCGCCAGCCGAACGCTTTGTTGCCGCCACTGCACGACACGCCAATCAATGCCGGCTGATCGGCGGTGGTGCTCAGACCCGTTTTGGTGCAGCTCGTGTACGTGCCGCCTTCCGCGGCCAGCCCGTACAGGGCGGCGCCGTTCTGGCTGGCACTCATCGCCGCCTCGGCCGCAGTGGCCAGTAGCAGACTCACACAAATGCCGATGATACGTCGCATGGTGCTCCTCCTATCGCGGCCCGCAGGCCGCAGTGACAGAGATGGACCGATTATTCCGTCGAGACTCATCGCACGCCCCACCACGTCAGCACGGCCAGCGCGCAGAGGCCCGCCGCGATCACCGCGTAGAGGCTCGCGTGCGTGGACCCGCGCATTACGGCGTCCCCACATGCGTCAGCACGGCGCCCAGAAATGCGCCCAGCAGCCCGGCTCCGACGATCAGCGTCGATCCCACACCGATGATCCGCGCCTGCATCGCCTCCAGGCGCGCGAGGCGCCGCCCGATGTCATCCTGGACTTGGACGAAGATCGCCTTAGTGACGAACTGCTCGCGGTCCCGCGTGACGTCCGCCCTTAACTCGGTCAGCAATTCCAGCCGCGCGCTGAGCGCCTGCGCCGTCAAATCGAGCGTACGCTGGCGCTCCTCGAGGATCCGCTCGATGTAGTCGCGCCATGATACCGCCGGCGGCAGGGAGGATGGCTCCGGCATCGCGCACTACTTGCCCGGCACCTGATACCCGAGCACCGGCCCGAGGATGGCGACGATCACCGCACAGATGCCGTTGTACGGCGCGGGCAGATACACCGCGCCGCCGCCGGCTGCTGCGACGAGGATGCCCAAAGCGGTGGTCACCCAGCTGGGCAGGCCGCGCAGCCCGGTGGCGGGCACGATGAGCACGTTTGTGCCAGGGGGCAGAATATCGGTCATGGCGTCCCTCCGATGGTGGGGGTTGGGGTGGCGTGCGACGCCTCGAGCGTGGCGAGCCGCCGCGTGTGGTCGTTGAGCGTGCCGGTGATTTCGCCCTGCCAGCGCACGGTATCGGGCGCGGGGACGGCGACGAATTCGATCCGCCACGTCCCGCAGCCACAGAGGCAGAGCAGGCTGCCGAGCAGGGCAGCGCGCATCATCGCGGGCATCGGCGAGCTTTCTGCCCCGCCTTATGTCGCACTGCGATGCATTGTGCAAGGGCCGCCGTGCGCACCGCCTCCGCATCGAGGCCGAGGCCGTCGCACAGATCCGCGAACGGAAGCAGGGCCGGGGCGCCGCGCAACCAGGCTACGTCGAGATGCCGGTGGCGCGAGTGGCCGGCCGCCGTGCGTACCGTGTCCACCGCATCGCAGACCAATGCCCACCACAAGCGGCGCTCCGGCGTCCACGGATGCGGCGGGTCGCCGACCGCACGGAGCCAGTGCGCGCGGGGCACGTTCATGTGACGCGGCGCGTGCCGTACCAGTGCACGAGGGCCGAGCCGGGGCGGATGTCTAGGTGCATGAACGTCGGGTAGATGCCCACGCCTTTGAGCAGCGGCAGACTGCCGTCCATGAGCAGCTGCTCGACAACGTGGCGCACGTCCGAGACGAGCAGACCGTCCACCAGCACGTCGGCCGCACGGCCCTGGCAGTGCTGCGAGTCCACGGCCCCGCCCATGCGCGTGTTGTAGACGAGCGAGCGATAGCCGGAGCAGACGAGCACCGATCGGCCCGCGCACGCCTGGCGCACCCGTTCGAGCATCTGGCACAGCGGCAGCAGGCGCTCGCTGACCCACTGCCACGGGTATGCCAGGGCCGGGCATCCGTAGCGCTGCGGCTGCGCGAATTCGTCCAGCGTGAAATGCTCGGTGATGTGCAGACCGGGCGCGGACGGGGCGGCGATCATGCGTCGAGATACTGTTGCAGGATCTGCGCCGCGTGCTCCCAGCCGCGGGCGACGGTGGCGAAGTAGCCCTGCGCTTGCAGGTGCGTGAGCCACCATTCCTGCGGCTCGCTCAAGGTACCACCATCGCGGCGCTTCAACTCCAAGTAGCAGCCGTGCCACGGGCCACGGGCTACGGGCAGGCACATGTCGGGCACGCCGCGCCGGACGCCCTCGTCCTTGAGGCGCCGGCCCGCTCGCACGTCGCGCGCCCCGCCGTTGGGGATGGCGTGCAACAAGCGCAGCTCCGGGTACTGCCGCTGCGCCACTGCGGCCCAGTGCATCAGGGCCACCTGCTCCGCGTGCTCACTGACCGTGGGCATACGCAGGCGCAGCCGAGGTCGGGCCGTGCCAATGTGCGCCACGTTAGCCATGCATGCCCACACAGCACCAGACGAGCCATGCGCACAGCAGCCACAACCCGCACGCGACGGCCGCCAGGCCCCACTCACGCATGCGACGCCTCCAGGCGGGCCAGGCGCTCGCGCAGCAGGGTCACCTCCTCGCGCAGGTGCCAGCAGCGGTCATGCAGTTGGCGCAGGTCGTCACTGAGCTTGCGCACCTGTCCGCGCAGCTCGCGCAGCTCATGCGCCTGCGGCGCGTGTGTGCTCGTGGTCACGCTCTCCCAGGTCATACGCGCACGAACCAGATGGAGTCGGGGCCGGTCTGCACGCGGTCGCCGAAGGCGGCGTCCACCGCCGGCCCCACACCGTAGGCAGGATAATCGTGCCCGCAGAGCATGCCGCCCTGCATCACCTTCGGGAGCCAGCACGCGATGTCCTGGTGGACGGAGGCTTCATCGTGGGCGCCGTCGATGAACACGACCGTCGCTGTGTCGATATATCGCGCCGCGATGTGTGATTCGAGCGGCAGGATGCGCGGGATGGGCAGACCGCGGCTGCGCAACTCCTCGCAGAACGCCGCCGCGCCCTCCGCGGGCGTCGTCACCTCGCCGCCGGGTGTGGCGCGACCGTCGAAGGTATCCACACACCAGATCGTCCCGAATGGCACCGCACCCGCCATCACTGCTGCGGTGGAGCGGCCACGATAGCAGCCCACTTCGACCCATACGTCGTCAGACCAGCGCACATGGCGCTCTGCCTGCTCGTAGAGCCAGCACAGTTCAGCCTCGGTCATCCAGCCGGGGATGGCAGAGACGCGCAACTCCGCCAGCCGCGCGTGCGCCTCTACCATGCCCGTTCCAGGTACACGGCCAAGCCGAAGCCGACGACGATCCCGAGCACGAACGTCCCGAGCGCGATCATGGGCAGCCGCCGTGCCAGCAGACCCACATCACGGCGGCGATCAGGACGTAGGTCATCAAGGCCACGACGCTCGCCACACTCCACGCGAGCGCGATGAGCCAACGGGGCAGGCGCAGCAGGTAACGCACGTCAGCCCGTGGCATCGGCGTGCTCGTGCGCCGTGGCGAATTGCTGCGCATAGCTGCTCAGCGTGGCCAAGGGCAGGCCGTCGGGCACGAAGATGGTCTGCGCTGTATGGCAATGCCGACAGACCAGCTCGAAGCCGTGCGCGGTGCCCATCACGACGACGTGGGCGGGCCACTCAGGCATGCGCGTGTGCGTGCTCACGCACGGGGCCGTCGTACACGGCGCGATGCCCGTGCCGCCGACGCATCGACCAGCGCGAGCGCAGCGCGGCGTCGTGGTAGTGGGCCAGGCACAAGTTCGCGCGATAGATCGGCGCGGCGCCGCAACTGCGACAGCGCCCGTGCGCGATCTGCTGCTGTTGCCAGCGGCGCTGCCGACTGACCGGGGCCGGTGTGGTCATGGCCGTGCCGTGCGTGCCCGGTGTGCCTTACGCGGGGTGGCGCGCACCCGCAGCGGCGGCTGCGCCACTTGCGCCTTCGCCTGTTGCACGGTGGCCAGCGGCTCGACGATCCGGGACCACCAGCCGCGGTTCCCCAGATCGCCGAGCGTGTGGCGCGTGCTCAGCTCGAGCGTCACCATCACCGTCCGTGGCTCACGCATGGCTCACTGCTCCACGATGCCGTCGAACGTGATGCCACCGCCGACGATGGCCGTGGCGGGACCGGCGGGCACGGTGAACTGGGCGCCGTAACTGCCGAGCAGTGACCCGTCAGACGCCTTGACCAGTACGGTCACGGCGGCCAGGGCCGGCGAGCCGTCGGCGTTTGGCGCGCCGAAGGTCACGGTGCCGGCGAGCGGATCGCCCGCACTCGGCGTGACGGCCACGGCGCCGGGATTGTCCGAGGCAATCTCGTAGGTCAGAGCGCCGACGGGCACGGCGTTGCCCTCCGCGTCCGTGACGGCGGTGGGTGGTTGAATCGTGTAGCCGATGTCTGGATTCGTTGCAGGCACGACGAACATGAGCAGTCCTCCGGTCAGGTCAGAGTGGCGATGATGGTGCCGGCCGTAACGTCCGACGCCCCATGCGGCGGCGAGGCCGAGCAGATATGCAAGCGCGCACCACACATGGATCACTGCGACCACGGGCAGCGCGTAAGGGTGAGGGTGAGGAGCAGGAGAAAAATGCCGACGGCGGCGACGTAGGCGGCGCAGGCGAGCCTAAACCAGTCCGTCTGCCGCATGGCCGTTGCCGTTGCCGTTGGCGTGCCCGTTGGCACGCTCCAGAGCCGGGGGCGACTGTGCGGCAGTAATGGCCTGTTGCAGCTCGGCAACGGAGACGACGACCGAGCCGCGGTGCTCGTGGGTCACTTCCTCCGTCCAGCCGAGGCCGCCGCGCCATTCGGGTTGGCAGGCAACGAACTTGATCGCGTTGAAGTTGCCTTGTGTAATCTGGCGGATCAGCCGGTCGCGCAGCGTGCCGCGCCATTTGCGGCGTCCCGCATCGAGTTCGCTGCCAAAATTGCGGAAGAGCGTGCGTTCGCCGACGCCGACTTCCTCCGCGATGTCCTTGACCGTCCAGAACTTCGCCGCGTAGTGCACGATCTTTTTGCGATCCGGTTGCACTCGGGGTCGTCCGCGACGTGCCATGCTGTGCCTCGTGTACGCCAAGTGGGTGCCATGTGTCAAGCGATTTCCCTGCATGCCCGAGCATCGTCCTACGTCCTACGTCCTACGTCCTACGTCCCGCGCGCGTCACGCGCCCGCGTAGAGGCGTTTTTCAGGGGGTCCCTTCCGTCGGTAAGGGTCTAGGGTCATCCACGGCGCGTTCACTCCCATTTGCCTGGGCTAGAGCGCGCTTTTTGAACCCTGTAGGCGGTGTTTTGGACATCGCTCGCTTGCGACTCCACCGAAACTCCGCAAAGGGCAGGATGCATTCGATCCCATGCAGCCGACCCGTGCGGGCGTCTCGGGCGATCCGTCGCGGCACGAAGCCGATGCGTTTGAGCTTGTGCAAGTCGTGCGTCCGACAGGACCACGCGACGACGAGGGCCTGTTCGCTGTCCCAGCGCAGGATGGTTTCGCGCTCGGCGGCTTCGTAGCCGAGCACGCGCAGGTCGTCGGGCCACGGCAGCACTGGTGATGGTCGAATCATCGTCTCCTCCTCGGTTAGGTCACTCATGTGCCCGCAGATCCGGCCGCCCGTACTGCTGGCGGAAGTCTTCGGCCTCGGTGTCCGTCTCGCCGCCCCAGGCGGGCCGGGTGCCCCAGAGCTGAGTGACGGCGTGGTAGGTGCTGACGGCACGGGTGGCGTAGACCTTCGCGCCCATGCGGTGCAGGTCGCGGGAGAAATTCCAGTCCTCGGGCGCACACTCGCTGAGCACGTGTTCGGGATCGTGCGGGTCGAGCCACTGCCGATCCTCGGTGTGGAAGCGCAGCGCGTAGGTGCCGTCCGGGTTCGTCGCGGACCAGATCGGCTTGCGCATGTCCGTGATCCAGCAGCCGGTGTTGACCAACAGGCAATCCGTCGGCCGGGGCCAATCGAGCTGGCGGCGGCAGTCGTCGGCGTCGAAGGTCGGTGGCAGGCGGCCCAACTCGCGGGTCATGATGCGGCGGAAGTCGTACCAGTCGTGCGGGTCGCCGAGGGCGGTGGACGTTTGGCCGCTGAAGCTCTTGATCGCGATCACGGCCGACAGCACGTCGGCATCCGTGCGCTCGTACTCGGCGAGCAGATCGCGCAGCCAATTCTCGGCGGGCACCACGTCGTTGTGGCACATGGCGAAGTGCGTGATGAGGCCTTGCGCGGCCGCGACCCGTGCGAAGCCGACCAAGCGGTTGAAGGTGTGCGTGAGCATGCTGCCGCTCGCTTGTTTGGCCATCGTCGGGCCGTCGTGGCCATGCGTGCCGTAGACGGCTTCGACGCATGGGCCGAAGATCCAGCCGTTGCCGGCGGGCACGCCGATCAGCACCGTGGCGCTACTCATGGTCGGTCCAATGCGGAGGGTCGTCTGGCTCGTACTGCGCCAGCTCGGCGAACGAGACGTGTTCTGGCGTGAACCGCAGTTTCACCGATCCCGTTTCGCCGTCCCGATTCTTCGCCACCAGGCACTCGGTGTCGAATCCAGTTCCCTCCCGATGCAACAGCAACACGATATCCGCGTCATGTTCCAGTTCGCCGGATTCCCGCAGGCTTGCCAGCGTCGGACGTTTGTCACGGCCTTCGGCTGGACGCGACAGCGACGACAGACACATCACGGGCACCGCATGGCGCAACGCGAGACCCTTCAGGCCCTGCGAGACGGCTTCGACTTGTAGCCGACGTTCTCGGATCGTCGAGGGTGCTTCGACGAGCTGCAAGTAATCGACGATCACCAAGGCGGGGCGATACGTGAGCCCGGCAATACAGGCGTCAATGTCGCGCATCGAGGCCGCGTGATCCGTCAGCCAAATTGGCAAGGCGGACAGGCGTTCCGCGGTATCGACCAGCCGCGGCCAGTCGGTGATGGTGCCAGCCCGCAACCTGGCCGCGTGGTGCTTACCGTGCTGTGCCAGCATCCGTCGCGCCAGCGCCGCGAGCACCATTTCGCGGGACACAATGAACACAACATGTCCGCGGCCGGCGGCATGACGGGCGATGTCCAGCGCCATAGCCGTCTTGCCAACGCCTGGGCGGGCGCCGAACAAGACGAACTCACCGGGGCGCACACCGCCAGCCAGCATCGAGTTCAACGTGGGAAATGGCGTCGGGACGACTTGCGGCGGACCGGCCTTGATTTCATCGAGCACTTGCTGCACCGCGTA